>JAANMX010000197.1_pt1 | contig 80015 bp, 59 predicted proteins | sample 7279681 | NCBI WGS metagenome assembly JAANMX01 (sample SAMN14094542, study PRJNA606508) | bioreactor metagenome | isolation source: A lab-scale SPAN reactor treating ammonium-rich wastewater day 351 | place: Ireland: Galway | collected 2018-01-01
CGCGTCACATGATCGTTTACAATCCCCCGGGGCGAACTGAGGAGTGGAAGGACACCAAATCCGACCCCCCGCCGCCTCCCTACATGGGTCTGGTGCCCAGGCAGACTGAAGTCGAGGTCAAGTCGGGCGAGAATACCATCGACATTGAACTGGTGCCAGGACGGCGAAAATAGGAACTCAACTCCGGGTTCGAGCGTTTCTCACTGGTGCTGCGGGCTTTTGTTGGCGAGCCCAGTCGCGACAACCCTCTCGGCCAAACTTCAGTCCACTTCCAGGGCACCGGGTCAGCCCGTCCCGCCGGTTCTCACCTCCGGGTTCGGTAAGGGCCTTGCGACAAAACTCCGCGTTGCCGTTCGTTCCTATCCGAGGCCGAAGCGTCAGCGAGGGACAAGTCTCATCCCTCGCTGACGCTTCGGCCTCGGATAGCAGTGGAGAAGGCGAGCCGCATCTCTGTACGCATGTACCCATGTGAGATGGGGCAGAAATCTCGGAATTATGAGGAAGTTCTCCTTGACATCTCATTAATTCGTCATTAATCTTGATTCATCTTTCTCTAATTCAAAGCTCGGGAACAACCTGAGAGCGCGTCTGTTTCCTCCCCGCATCCTGTCCTGAACGGCGCGGAGAGGAACAACTCGCGACGGCGTGCCTCCAGGACAGTTCTCGTGTGCGTTGCCGAGAGTAAATCCGCCCCCTCCTGTCATTTGTCGCTTCTTGTGAGGGTGTCTCTCATGCGCCAGTCCCGTGTCCTGCGTCGGTCGGCGTTCACGCTGATCGAACTCCTCGTCGTGATCGCGATCATTGCCATCCTGATCGGTCTGCTCCTGCCGGCCGTCCAGAAGGTGCGCGAGGCGGCCAACCGCGCCCAGTGCCAGAATAACCTCAAACAGATCGGTATCGCCCTGCACGCCTACCACGATTCGTACAAGCGTCTCCCCCCCGGCGCCGCCAACAACCGCACCCCGTTCGGCACGGCCGGCGGCCGTCAGTGGGGGTCGTCGTGGCTGGCGTACATCATGCCATACGTCGAACTCGGCGCTCCGCACCGGATCGCCCGCCTCGGCACCAACCTGCAATATAACAACATCCAGATCCGGCGGGGTATCGGCGACCAGGCGGGTCGGCCCACCTTCGCCGTGTACAGGTGCCCGTCGTCCCCGCTGACCATCACGCACTCCCTGTCCACCACCGCCCCCGGCTCCATGGTGCCTGATTATGTGGGGATCGCCGGCAATGTCCGGGGTTTCGGTGGAGTCACCGGCCATACTCAGTACACGACGCCGTACGGCCCGCACGCGATCAACGGCATCCTGCACTACAACTCGCGCACGAACTTGATGGGGATCACGGACGGGACGAGCAACACCCTCATGGTCGGCGAGGTCGGTCAGTGGGTCTACCAGGGCAACAGCGCCAGAACCCCGCGGGACTGGCGGCCGTCCATCCAGCACGGCTTCGCCATGGGCTGCAACGGGAACAACAACAGCACGAGCGCGCTGCCGAACAACAGCAATGGGCGGGTGTTCAATACCACCACCATCCGGTATCTGATCAACCATGGCACGTCCCCAAACGCGCCGCTCGGGAACACCACCTCGTGCACCACGGGAATATGCCAGAACGCGGGGAACAACAACCCGCTGCGGTCGGCCCACACCGGAGGAGTCAACGTCCTGCTCGGCGACGGCTCCGTCCGCTTCCTCCAGGACACCCTCACCGCCGTCGTCCTGGCCCGCCTCGCCGCTCGCAACGACGGCCTGCCCGTCACCCTCGACTAGATTCTTTCTGGGAAGGCCCACGGGGCGCCACCCGTGGGCCTTCCCAGAAATAACCTGGCGATTCGTTGCAGCTGAACTGATTACCAACCACGCGCGCGAGGAGCGTCCTCCCTGCGGTTTTTTCTCAAACCAGGAACCACGTACAACGTCCGGGGGTGTATTGCCCAGTGCCTCTGGCAGGAGTGTGCTGCGATGTCTCGAATGCGCTGGGTATGGTCCGCCGCCCTCGTACTGGCGTGTGGGTGTGCGCGGGGGCCGGCAATCGAGCCGCCGCCGAGCCACGACGTCAAGGGGCGGGTGACGGTGGACGGCAAGCCCTTGGCGGACGGGGAGATCACGTTCGAGATCGTCGGCCAGGTGCCGAGCATCCTGGAAGTCAAGGGGGGGGCATTCGCCGGCCAGGCGTGCGAGGGGAAGAATACCGTCCAGATCCGGGCGTACAGGGCCGGGCCGCCGCTGGACACCGATCCGGGTGGCCCGCCGACCAAGGTCAACTATCTCCCGGCACGGTACTCCGATGAATCCACCCTCACTGCGGAGGTGAAACCCGCCGCCGCCAACGACTTCTCCTTCGCCATCAAAAGCAACTAGAGCGAGTGCAGTGCCCCCCGCGGGCTTTACCAAAAACCTTGACGCACCATCCTCCTTGACCCTGCTTTGGCCGGTTGAGGAAAGGCAGGAAAAAGCCGATAATATCCTTGACGCTTCCCCCGGGGCGGTTATAGTAACAAGTGGTTAGGAGCTTCTCTCAGGCACGTGCCTTCGACGAATCAGGCCGCTGGGGCGGCCAGGCCGACAAGGCCTCGACCCGAACGGCGACCGCTGAACTTCTCGTCAGAGTTGCATCCGGGAAGCTCCACGAACTGGGGAGCCGTCGCCGGTGGGATCTCGGCGTTACGTTCTCAGGTGGCTCTGGAGTCCTCTCCACGCCTGACAGGCGTACCCACATGGGGCCCTGAGAGACCCGATAAGTTCTCACCAATCCTGCCCCCGACGGCTCTTCCGGCACCACGACTGAAGGAGGTGTGCCAGTCGATCAACCAAACGAGTCGCTTGGCGGAGCCCGTCGCTCGGTTTGATTTCGGTGCATACGACCTCGGGTGTGGCTGCGCTGGCCCCTGTGCCCGCTCCCCCGAGAAACCAGATAGGTAGTTTCCGATCCACCCCGGCGACGGACCTCTCGTACTTTTGAGCGCTCCCGGCCTTGCCGGCCAGGGGCGGATCGAACTTCCAACCCCTGCAGGGGTGATCGCGACCCGTCTCCTCCCCGGAAACGGGTCGCGGTCTTTTTCTATCCCCTCTCTCTCCCTTCTCCGCTCGCGCACTCAACCCAGGGCGAACCGCACCCTCGGTGTCCATCCCGACGAAGCTCCATGCGGCTGCGGCGGACACATTTCGCTGCGGAGGGAATGCTTGAAGGATCGACCGGGGCGCGGTACTGTGTGAATCTAACGATCTCGTCGCAATCCCGACGGCCCCATTGTTCTTGCCTCGTGATGGTATGTTTCCGCTCCCCTTCGCTCAGCTGGCACAACCGACGTCCGCCGACCTCCCGGGGTGGATCCTGTACGGGGCTGCGGCGCTGCTGGTGGTTGTGGTTCTCGTGGGCGGGTGGCTCGCTTTCGGCCGCGGGCCGCGCATGCGCCGCGGCCTGCGGCGCGTCGGCCGCCTGCGTCAGGCGGGGGAATGGCGGCCGGCCCTGGCCCTGGTCCGCGACCTGCAACTGCGCGTCAACCAGGCTTCCGTATGGGCGTCGCGCCTGCGCACCGCGGAGAGCGCGTGTCTGAGCACCGCCGGCGCCGCCGCGATTGCGGCGGGGGACTACGAGAAGGGGTTGGAATACCGGCTCAACGCGGTCGCCCTGGTCGGACTCGGAGAGGCCGCGGTCCGCGCGGCGGTGATCGAGCAGATGCTCGCCGAGGTACGCCGCCTGTTCGCCGGCACCGCCGGGAACGACACCGCGCCGGTCCACGAGATGCTCACGCGGGTGCTGCTGCTGCAGGCCGCATGTCCCGAGGCGTCCTTCTGGAAGGGGCTGTGCCACGTTCGCGAAGGAAGCAACGAACTGGCCCTCAACTCCTTCCTGGAAGCGCGGGGCAGCGACCCGGCTGCCCTCACCCATCTCGACCCGTCGCTGTACGTCGGCGGCCTGTTGCTCCGGCAGGGCCAGCCGAAGGAGGCGCTCCGGTTCTTCACCGAGGCCAACCGACTCGACAGCAACTGCCCTCTCGTCACGCTCCACCTCGGCCGCGCGATGATCGAGGCGGGCGGGGACGCGCAGATCGCGGTGCGCGCCATGCAGCGCGCCCTCGGCCAGCGCGGCCTGCTCATCTGGGCCAGCAACCCCGAGCGGCTCTGGGTGGAGGGATTCCCCGAAGGGCGCTCCTTCGTCCGCAAACTCGCGTCGGCGTACCGCTACGTCTGCCCCCTCTGGGGCGCCGATCTGCACGCCATCCTCCGCGACGGCCAGACTGCGCTGGGGCACGGCCTCTACCGGCTGGGGCAGTTCCAGGAGTCGGCCGACGTCTTCACCAAACTGATGGGGGAGGCGGCCCCGTCGGTGGCCGTGCTGCGTGGACTCGGGCTGGCGCTGGCGCGGCTGGGGCGCTACGACCAGGCGTTCAAGCACCTGCGCACCGCCCACGAGCTGGAGGAGCCGAAGGACCGGCTGACCGCCGGCTACCTCGCGCTGTGCGGCGCCCAGGGCAAACCGGCCCGGCCCGAGGACAAGGTGCGGAACGTGACCTGGGCGGTCCGGGTCGTGAGCAAGTTCAACGCCCCCGGGGACCGCGAGTGGGCCGACCTGCTCGACCAGATCTTCGCCGAGGCCCGGACCCTCGACATCGCCCTGCCGGTCGAGGACCACCTCTACCTCTGCGAACACCTGCTCTCGGTCAACGCGACCGACCCGCAGGCGGCCGCGGCGTACCACCACTTCCAGGCCGCCTACCCCGAGGCGCTCCACGCGGAGTATGCGTGGCTCTACTGCCGCGCCGCCCAGCTGCACGACCTGACCGGGCCACACGCCCTGACACTGTTCGCCCGCACGTTCGCCGAGATCGACCGGGCGCGGGAGTTCTTCGCCGCCCGCGGGTGGGACTTCGACGAGGTCGAGTACGCCTTCCTGGCACAGGCGGCAGCCCAGGAGCCGGGCCGATTCCCCGAGGTGTTCGGCCCCGCTTACCCGTCCAGGGGCGAAGCCTTTCTGCTGGCGCGCGCGACCCGCGCGGAGGAGGCCGGACACCTCGACGGGGCGCTGGCGACCGCCGAGGTGCTGCACCGGCTGGCGCCGCGCAGCCCGCAGGCGTTCGACCTGCTCGCCCGCCTCCACTACCGATGCGGTAATCCCGACCAGGCGCGCGAGCTGCTCCAGGGATGGCACGAGTTGGAGCCGGCAGCGACGACTCCGCTGCTGCGCCTCGCCGTCGTCCTCGAACAGCTGGGCCGTCCGGGCGAGTGCCTGGAGAGCATCCGCAAGGCACTCGCGCTGATGCACGGACCGGCCCGGGCCGACGCGGCCTTCCTCGGCGCCCGCCTGGTGTTGACCTCCCTCAACCGCCAGGGTGAGGCCGCCCGGAATCAGCCCGAAGCTCTACGCCCCGCCGTCGAACTACTGGAAGAGTGCCTGCGAGAGCGGCCGGACCACGAGCAGGCCCTGTGGGTGCTGGCCGCGATGCGCGCGGTCGCGGGCGACCGGCAACAGCTCGCGACCCACGCCGGGGCCATGAATCAGCCAGCAGCCGCCGACGCCCGTTTTCACTACCTCGCGGGGGTGGCGCGGCTGGCGGCGGGCGACTACGACGGGGCCATCCAGGCGTCGCGCCGCGCGGCCGAAGATCCAACCTACGCCCTGGACAGCGCGTACCTGGCCGGGTGGGCGTCGCTCCACCGCCGGGAGCCGGCGGCCGCCGCCGAGGCGTTCCGGCTGGTGGCGAAGGCGGCCGATAACCCGTCGGCCTCCCACGCCCAGGCGATCCTCGGTGCGGTCCGCTTCCACGAGGGAGCCTACGAGGAGGCGGTCCACTGGTGGAAGGCGCTGACGGCGGAGAAGCGCAGAGCCTGGGGGTTCGACGACCCGCTGCAGAAGACGATGTTCCTGGCAGCACTATCGGCCTACCAGTCGGGACGCTACGAGCAGGCGGCCGAAAAGCTGCGCGAGGCAGGGCGGCTTGGTTTGCGCGACCGGCGGCTGGGGCCGCTGCTGATGCTCTCGTTGCTCAAGGCCGGGCAGCGACTGTTGTACAGGACGTGAGCGGTGGACCACGGATCAACGCGGATAAACACAGATTAAAGACAGAAAAAGGAATAGCAACCTGGAGTAACTGGCGGAAAGGCCGGGTAGTAAGGTTCTCTGCCTGCCCCATTCTCTTCTTCTCTCTGGCTTGTTGTCTTTAGCTGTGTTTATCCGCGTTAATCTGTGGCCTACTCTCAAGCAGGTGCAAGGGCAACGTGATGGCAACCTCAGCTGTGGAGATGGACACGGTCCCCGTGGCGGTTCCGGTGCCCGCACACCTGGAGGACGCCGCGCGCCTGCTCGAACAGGCCATCAAGGCCGGCTGCCAGGATACCGAGGCCGCCTACATGCTCGGGCTCTGCTACAAGCGGCTGGGCAAGATCCCCGAAGCCCGCGCTGCCTTCCGCAAGATCGCCCGGCCCGACGCCAACGTCCTGCTCCAGATGGGTCTGCTCTCCCTGCAGGAGGAGCAGTACGCCCAGGCGGAGCAGGAGTTCGCCCAATCGTTTGCCGCCGACCCACAATCCTACGAGGTCTGCTACAACCTCCTGCTCGCCCGCCTGGCCCTGGGGCAACTCGAACAGTGCGTGGCGATGCTGCCGCCGCTGCTGGCGCTGGCCCCCGACGACGACGAGCGCCGCTTCTTCAACCTCCTCGAACCGCTCTTGCGGCTGGGGTTGAACGCCCAGGCCGGCGCCCCGCCGCCGGTCCCCCGGCGCGACAGCAACGGCGCCCTCCTCCACGAAAACGTCCTGCCGGGGCTGACCGCTGGCGAGGAGCAGCGGCTCCTCCAGTTCGTCCGCGGGCTGGGGAAGTTCGAGGTCGTCTTCCCGCTGCTGCGCACTCTTGCGACCGGCTGCCCGCACAGTCCGGTGATCCAGGAGGCGTATGTCGAGGCGGCCCTCGTGCAGGCCAGGAAGCTGGCCGATCGGTGCGACTGGGAGGAGGTCGAGCGCCTCCTCGCCCCGCTCAGCCGGTCGGTGACGGACGGCCAGCCGGGGCCACGCGCCTCGTCGCGTGCCTACCAGGTGGCCCTGCTGAACCTCCTGGGTACATGCGAGTGCATGCTCCAGGACTTCGACCGCGGGGCACGCTACTTCGGGGCCGCGCTGAAGCTGGCTCCCAACGACGCCTGGCTGCACCAGAACCTCGCCCTGGCCTACGAACTTCAGGGCCGCCTCGACCAGGCCGACAGCCACTGGAACCGCTACTTCGACCTGCTCGATAAGCGCGTCCCGGTCCCGGACCTGGCGAACTACCTGGAGGTTCTGGCATACGAGGGGTTGAATCGCCTCGCCGACGTCTACACCAAGAAGGAGCGCTGGGCCAACGCCCTGCCGTACCTGCAGCGCGCCCACCGGATGCGCCCGCACGAGCCGGAGATGCTGGAGCGCCTGTTCCACCTGTACAACCAGGTCAAGCGGCCGGAAGACGCTCGCCGCACGCTCCGCCGCCTGCGCGAGCTGCGTCCAGAGGATCCGCAGTTCGAGCTGTACGAACTCGACCTGCGCGAGGTGCGTACCCTCGAGGACATCGACCGGATGCTCGCCGACATCCGCCGCACGCTGAACCGCCATCCGAACGACATGCGCGTCGAGGAGCGGGCGGTCAACATGGTTGGGAACGTCATCCCGCTGATGGGCCGGATGTGCGACCAGCTGACCGACCAGCTCGGCAAGATCGTCGATCAGGTCCGCCGGCTGCCGAACTACCAGATCAACTGGCCGGCGGTGCGCGACGTGATGCGCGACCTGCACGACGAGTTCCAGAAGCTGCGCCGCATCACAAACAAGTGCCTCGGTCTGGTGACGAACGAGGAGCACCGCCGCATCATCCGCGAGCTGAGCGAGCACATTGACCGCAAGATCGAACTGTGCCAGTCGATGGGAGGATAGAGCAGCAGGCAGCAGGCAGCAGGCAGTAGGCAGTCAGCAGAAAGCCGCGAGGAGCACGCCCCCGTCCTCTTCGCTGCCTCCTGCCTGCTGCCTGCTGCCTGCTGCCTCCTGCCGACCGCCAAGGGCAATGACGACACGAACCCCAGCCCCCGTGGTTCTGGACCTGGCACCGCTGCCGCGCGAGCAGGTCGGGCCGTTCCTGCTCCTCGGACTCGACAAGAGCGCCGGCAAGGACCAGATCGAGGCGAACTGGGCGCAGCGCGTCATCTGGGCCAGGAAGAACCAGGTCAAGGTCGCGCTCGAGGACATCAACTGGGCGCGCGAGGTCATCAACGACCCGGAGAAGCGCCCCCGAGCCGACTCCGGCAGCCTGAACCTCGATACGACGGACGGCATCCTCCGCCGCCTGGTCGAGCGCTACACCGACCCGAAGGCGTCGCCGCGCTGCCAGCCGCTCGATGTCGAGAAGCCGCTCGGGGATTACACGCCGCCGACCCCCGTCCCGGACCTGGACGAGGTGCGTGCCGCCATCACCGTCCCCGACGTCTCCGAGGAAGTACCCGCCGTGCGCCAAATCCTCGATAAGTTCTTGCAAGAACCCCTCGACCCCTGGAAACTAAACCTGGAATAGCGGTCAGCGGTCAGAAAGCCCACGGACTGCGCCCCGTGGGGGAAGGTTCAAGCCCCATGCCCACGGGACGCAGTCCGTGGGCTTTCTGACCGCTGACCGCCGAAAGCCGACCGCCGAGAGCCAAAGCATGAACGACGACCAACTCCCCGACACGCCGCGCACGGCGGCCCCGCCGGACAACGACGCGCCCACTCTCGGGATGTCCGCCATCTTCAAATTGTTCGAGGCCTTTATCGGCCTGCGCGAGCGGAACGAGCGCCAGCACAAGCTGTTCGAGCAGTCCCTGAGCCGGACCCGGGACGACATCAAGACAAGCTTCAACAGCTTCGCCAGCGACACCCAGCGCGCCTACCAGCAGCTGCGGCAGGAGATCCACGGCGAGAAGAAGGTCAGTCTCGCCCTGCTGAACGAGTTGCTGGAGTTCGGGCAGGATCTGGAGCACATCGTTGCCGCCCGGCCGAAGCTGAAACTGGAGGGTGAGGCGGGCGAGGCGCTGGAGCGCTGGGTCCACGCGGTCGAGGTCGAGTCGCGCAAGCTGCAGGCGGCCCTGCGCCGCCACGGTATCCAGCCGTATGACGCGGTCATCGGCTCGCCGTACAACCCGGCCCTGCACGAGCGTGTCGGCAGCAAGCGCGTCGAGGGAATGGAGGGTCTGCGCGTTGCCGAGCAGCGCGAGCACGGGTGGGCCAGCCAGCAGCCGGAGTTCGTCCTCCGCCGGCCGAAAGTAATCATCACTGAATAGGGGTCTGGGGTTAGTTCCAAAGCCCACGGGGCGCGACCTGTGGGCTTTGGAACTAACCCCAGACCCCTGACCCCTTGAGGTTCTGACATGGCATACATCGGCATCGATTTCGGCACCAGCAACTCGGTCGTGGCGAATTTCCGGTACGGGCAGGCCGAGGTCATCCCCAACCAGGAGGGGCAGAAGTGGACCCCCTCCGTCGTCACCCTGCGGCGCGACGGCAGCCTGGCGTTCGGGCAGGAGGCGAAGGAGAACTTCGACGAGCAGCGCTCCATCCGCTCGATCAAGCGCATCCTCGGCACGCCCGAGCGCGTCCCCCTGGTGGGTCAGAACCTGCGTACCGAGCAGATCGCCGTCATGCTCTTTAGCCTGCTCAAGCGCGACGCCGAAAAGCAACTCGGCGAGGCATTCACCAAGGCGGTCGTCACCATCCCGGCCAACTCCAAGGGGCTCGCCCGCCACGCCACCAAGCTCTGCGCCGGGGCGGCCGGCATGCAGGTGCTCACCCTCATCAACGAACCGACCGCCGCCGCCATCACTTATGGCCTGAACGCCCAGGACGATCAGACCGTCCTCGTCTACGACTTCGGCGGCGGCACCCTCGACGTCACCGTCCTGCGCATCCACCACGGCATCTTCGAGGAGATCAGCAGCAAGGGCATCGGCAAGCTCGGTGGGGACGACGTCGATCTGCTGCTCGCCAACCTCGTCGCCCGCCGGTTCCAGGAGAAGACCGGCTACGACGTCATGAACTCGCCGTACCGGCAGAAGTTCATGCTCGCGGTCGAGAAAGCGAAGATCGAGCTGTCCAACGAGTCGAGCACGGTGGTGCGTGCGGCCGAACTGGTGCCCGAACGGCACCTCAGCCTGGAGGAGGAGCTGGACCGGCAGGCGCTCGAGCGCGAGATCATGCCGCTGGTCGTCAAGTCCGGGACGGCGATCGACGAGGCGCTGAAGCTGCGTGGGCTGCGGCCGAAGGACATCGACAGGGTGCTGCTCGTCGGCGGGACGAGCAAGATCCCGCTCGTCCGGCGGTTCGTGACGGAGAAGATGGCCGGCAAGGAGCCGGAGTCGTTCGAGAAGGTCGATCCGATGACGTGCGTCGCGCAGGGCGCCGCGATCGTCGCCGCGATCCTCCAGGGCGCGCCGGGGCTCGACAACTACGCGTACAGCGTCAAGCTGGAGCACTCGCTGTGCGCCAACCCGATCAACGAGCGCCGGCAGGTCTACCTCGACCCGATCATCAAGCGCGGCAGCGACATCCCGTGCTCGTTCACGAAGACGTACCACCCGGTCGCGGACCCGGCCGAGCGGGTGATAATCTGCGTGTACGAGGGCGACGTGTACGACAACCCGGACAGCCAGGACAACGTCAAGCTGGCGGAGATCCCCTGGGAGTTCCAGCCGCCGCGGCCGCAGCGCGAGGGGGCGCTGGAAGTCACCTACGAGTACGGTGACGACGGCATCCTGACGGTGCAGATCACGGACACTCACGCCGGCCACAAGAAGCGCTTCGCCATCCAGCAGAGCGGCCAGGACCAGATGGACGCGCAGCAGATCATGAAGATGAAGCGCATCAACGAGGATCTGCTCAAGCGCGGCGAGGATCTGGAGAGTTCGCAGGAGTACCGGGACGCGCTGGAGGTACTCAAGAAGACCGAGCAGGACGTGATCCCGAAGGTCGAGAGCGCGGCCGACCGGCGCGAGCTGGAGGAACTGTGCCGGGCGGTGCGCGAGGCGATGGGCGTGGGCGACAAGAAGAAGATGGAAGAGGCCAGCGCCGCCCTGAACGACCGGCTGCTGAACTACGCTTACCTGCTGTAAGGAGTGGTTAGTGGTAAGTGGTTAGTGGTTAGCAAAGACAAAGCCCACGGGTCGCGTCCCGTGGGGCAAGTCCCCGGCGCTTCACCCCCGGCGCTTCACCCCCGGGGGCTTTGGGTGGGCCTCCCTGACCGCTAGAGGACAAGTCATGCTACGCTGCCCGCAGTGTACGAAGCCGCTGGCGGAACTGGCCCGCCGCTGCCCTTCCTGCGCGGCCGACCTGGACCTGCTGGTCGAGTACGTCACCCACCTCGAGGACGGCACCCGGCAGGCCGAGCGGTACACGCGCGCGGGCGAGCTGGATCTGGCGGTGTGGAAATACCTGGAAGTGCTGGAGGCGGATCCGGACAACGCGACGGCGCTGCGCCAGGTTCGGCGCGTGGTCACCGCCGTGCGCGCGTTCGACCGCCTGGCCGGCAAGCGCTGGCTCAGCCACCTGGAGGACGAGGAGCAGCAGAGTGCGGCGCGCGCGGCCCGCTGGTTGAAGGGCGCCCTCATCCTGCTGGTGCTGGGGCTCGTGTTTTTTGCCGGGTACTCCCTCGGGAGTCCGCCTGAGGAAACCCCGCCGCCACCGCCGTCAAGGCAGCAGGAGCCGAAACTGAACCCGCGGCCGGGAGATCTCAAGGGTTTGACGGCGACTTCGCAGGCACTCCCGCGCCAAACTGCAGGCGGTACGAAGCAGGCTCAGGGCGCTTCGGTATTACCCCTTCGTACCCGGAGGAGGCGGGCCGCGGCGACCGCGCCCGCCAGGAGCGCCGCCGTGCCCGCCACAACTCCGAGCAGCAACAGGCACAGGGCGGCAACGTAGTTCTGTACCCCGGTGTGCATCTCGCGCCACAGGTCGTGGGCGAACGTCCGCCAGCCCGGCGTCTCGACGTTCATCGCGACGGCGGCGACCTCGCCCAGAGAGAGGGCGGCGATCACCACCGCGGCCCACCCGGCGGCCCGGCCCGCCACCGGCCAGATCAGGTGCCGCAGTTCCTGCCGCGGCCGCAGCCCGTCGAGGGCCGCCCGATCGCACAGTTCCGTCGGCACCAGGCGCACGACCGGCCAGAGGACGGCGACCGCACACGGGAGATAACGGAGCAGGTGCGCCCACAACACCGGCGCGGGCGACGGCCCCTCGTACAGGACCGCCGCCAGCGGACCGCCAGGGGCTGCGTCCACCAGCGCCAGGATGGTTTCCTTCAACCCGATCCCCAGGACCGGGCCGGGCAGTGCCCACAGCAGGGCCGCCAGCCCGAACACGGCCCACCGGAACCACCCCGACCCCAGCGCCAGCCAGCAGAGAACAACCGCCGCCCCCGCCGCGAGGGCGCCGGTCGCCAAGGCGGACAGCAGGCTTGTCGCCACGGTCCCCGCGTGAGCCTGGTACGCTATCCCAAGGTATTCCGCCACGCGCGCCCCCGACCACGTCTCCGGATAGCCACTCAGTCCCGCCCGCCACACCAGGGTTCCGAGCGGCACCCCGAGCAGCAGCGCCAGCCCGCAGAGCACGACCGCCAGCCACGGCCAGCGCGACCGGCCGAGGGAGAGGATCGGCGGCGGGACCAGCAAGGAATGCGGCGGCGGGAGCGCCCGGTCAAGGCGCGGGATCGCCCAGAGCAGCAGCACGGTCAACGCCGCCGCCGGCGGGACCGCCACTGCGGCAGCACGGGCGAGGACGTCGTCGCCGCCCATCCAGAACTGGTAGTAGACCTCCTCGGCGAAGGTCCGCACCTGCATGTGATCCGTGACCGTGATTTCCGCCGCCGTCTGGAGTCCGACCCACAGCGCCGCCGCCGCGACGGCCGCCCGGCAGCGCGGCAGCGTTACCCGCCACACCACGCGCCACGTCCCCGCCGCGAGCAGCGCATCCTCCTCTATCTCGCCGGGCACGGTCCGGAGTCCCTGGCCGACGATCAACACTACCCACGGCACGGCCGCGACGGCGTGGATCCAGATCGCGGGCGGCAGTCCCGACGCCCACGGCCGGCCCGGCGCATCGCGCCAGAAGTCCAGGGACAGCCACCCGCCCGCCCCCAGCGCACCTTGCCACGCAGACGTCAGCACCGGCAGCGGAACCAGCAGCAGGAGCAGGAACACGAGTCGCAGGGCGTGGCGGAACGGCAGGTCGGTGCGGTAGAGAAGGACGGCCGCGCCGACTCCGGTGGGAAGCGCCACGGCGAGAGTGCCGCCGACAAGGAACAGGGTGTTCCTCAGCAGCGGCAGGCTGTCCGCCAGCACCGCGAGCGCTACGGGCCGGCGGATCAGGGCGAACAGCGGGACGGCGAGGGGGGCGACGACCAGCAGGCCGAGCGCGGCCGCCGCGGCCAGCCGCCACCAGTTCACCGCGACCCCCCGGCAGAACCCGACGGCGGTCCGGACGCCAGCAGTCGCCGATCGAGCAGTGCCTCGCGGCGACCGCCCGGCGCGGCGGGCCGACCGACCACCCGCTTCAGCCAGTCATTGTCGGCAAACGGGATCAGCGCCCCCGGAGCCGCACCGATCTCGGCGGGAACCTTCTTCCCGTCGTCCTTCATGCCGCCATCCTTCTTGCCGTCTTCCTTCTTCCCCCCGCCTTCCTTGGGGCCTTTCGGCGAGGGCTTTTCCTTGCTCGGCGGAGTCGTGACGGGGACAGGAACGAGGTTGTTGCGGTGGTGGAGGCAAACGAGGGAACCGTCGTGGGCAGCGAGGTACAGCCGGTCGGTCTGCTCATTCGGCACCAGGAACGGCCAGTCCCGCACATCGTACTGCGCCAGGGTCGTTCCGCGCGCATCGTCCAGCACCAGCAGCCGGCCGAACCGATCGAGAGCGTAAACGAACTTGTAGTTCGTGGCGAGGAACGTTTGGGCGTCCCGACTGACCCACCGGGCTCTGCCCGTCGTCCGATCGACCTGGCACATGCCGATGCGTTCCGGCGAGACGTAGACGTCGCGGTCGGTGGCGTGGACGGGCCGCAGGATGACGCCGCCGCTCGGGAATCGCCACCACAGGCGAAACCCGCGCAGGTCAAAGGCGTACAGGTGAGAGTCCTCGGAGCCGACGTAGATCATCGAACCGTGCTGGGCGGCGAGGGAACGTACCTTCTTCTCCACCTGGTAGCGGTAGCGGTCGATCCCCTCGAGCGTGGTCAGCATGGCCAGCGTGCCGTCGGTGGCGATGAGGCCGAGGATGTCGGGGGTGAGCCGGGGCGGTTGGAGGAAGCGGTGCGGGGCCAGGATCTGGGTCCACTTGCGCGTCAGCTGGTGGGAGGGCTGGCGCCTGGCCTCCTTGTCCAGGCCCTCTCGCGCCGCGGCCTGGGCCAGTTTGCGGAAGTTCGGCACCGCGTAAGCGGACACCCGCGACCCCATAACGATGTAGAGGTGGTCCTCGTCTGCCGCCAGGCCGGCGGACGGTACATCCTCCACGAGAGCGCCCCATATACGCTCCTTGCTGTCCCGATCCACGTCCCAGAGCAGCTGTTGGCCGCTGTCGCGGTCGAGGACGAACACGCGCTGGCGGCGCACCGCGAAAAGGTGCTGGGAGTCGAACGCGACGGGCTGCGCCGGCCAGTACGGGGTGCCGACCTGAGTCCGCCAGAGGGTATCGCCGGTTTCCGCGTCGAGGACAACGACCACGCCGCCGAGTGTCTGAACGACCAGGCGCAGGCCGCCCGGGTCCGGCATGAACTGGACGCTGAACAACCCGTCCCGGGCTCCGTCGGTCGCCAGGCGCGTGCTCCAGGCGAGCGTCAGGTTGAGCCGGTCGAGGGCCTCGCGCGACGGCGTCCGGGGTCTGGTGTAGACACGCACCGGCTCCGGCTGCGACGTGGCGGTGACCGCGGCCAGGGACAGGGCAACGACAGCGACAGCGAACGGTTTCACAGGCCCCCCTCCAGGACGGCTGAGGACGAGAGAACAGGCTGCCTCAGTCTATCACGCCGGCGCGCGGCCGAACAGGCGCCGTGATCGCGGCCGGCCGGAGTGCGAGCGCCAGGGACCGGACGACGCGCGCACACACTACAGACCATACCGGCGATGCGCCTTGCCGGAGGCAGCCGCGGCACGATCCGAAACGAAGCGCTCCCTGCCAGGCCCACGGGACGCCACCCGTGGGCTTTCCAATGCCCTTCCCACACCATCCTTCTTGACTCTGCTTCTGTTCGCACTTCCCAGTTGCCGGAAACCGTCGCGAACACCCGTTCCAGGTTGCCAACTCCCCGGGAGGCGTGGACAATACCCCTCTGGTGTCGGCGGCGGAACGAGGCGCAACGGCGAGGGCCATCCTGTGCGGGCAGCGCGGTGCCGATTCACTTCCCTGTGGGTCTCGCAGGTCGCACGCATCCTCGCGGACAACTGCCTGCGCATCTTCGTTCTGCTCCAGTTCGCGGAGGCCGGGGCCGCTTCCGACCGCGAGAGCGCCTGGCACCTCCTCACCGCTCTGCTGGTCCTGCCCGCGGTCTTCTTCGCGCCGCTGAACGGCGCCGTCAGCAACAGCCTTCCCAAGCCCGTGGTTCTGCTCCTGACGTCCGTCTACTGCGGGGCGGTGACGGCGGCGTTCGGCCTGGCCGGCGGGCCGTGGGTGGCGTGCTGGGCGCTGGTCGCGGTCGGGGCCGCCGTCTACAGCCCGACGCGCTATGCCCTGCTGCCGGCCGCCACTGCCGACACCGGCATCCCGCTGACGCGCGTCAACGGTCTGATCGAGATGGGCGCCGTGACGGCCATCGTCGCCGGGTGGGTACTTGGCGGGCGCCTGCGCGGGTACGTCTGGTGGGATCTCGATGCGGCGGTGGCGCTGGCGGGAGGGCTGAACGTGCTGGCGGCGCTGACCGCGCTGCCGGTCTGGTTCCGGGCCGACGTGCGCCGACCGGAGTCGGCCGGGCAGGCGGTTGGCGGGTTCTTTCGCGACCTGCGCCGGGTTCTGGCGGACCGCGAGGCCCGCGGCAGCCTTCTCGCCCTCGCTGCTCTGCGCGGCCTGGCCGCCGCCATGATGGGGGCTCTTGTGGCGGTGGTGCTGAGTGACGGCGCAAACCACTTCGGCGCGATGATCGAGAGTGAGGCCGGGGGCGACGGGTTCGACGCACGGCTGAAGCAAATGCTGGGCGTCGGCGTCTGGGTGATGGTCGGCATCGCGGCCGGGTCGCTCCTGGCGGGGACGCAGCGGCACCCGCGCCGGGCGCTGGGACTGGTCGTCTTCGGCGCCACCGGAATGGCGGTCGGCCTGGTCGTCGCGGCCCTCGGGGCGGTGCCGTCCCCGGCGCTGTGCGTCGTCCTCGGAGCGATGGGCGGGCTGGTGAACGTCCCGCTGGCAGCGACCTTCCAGGCCGCCGTTCCCGCCGACGCCCGCGGCAACGCGATGAGCGTGCGCAACCTGTTCGACTACGTCTTCATGGCGGGCGCGGCCGCTGTCATGTTCGCCCTGGCGCACGGAGGCATCCTGAGCCCGCAGGGACAACTCTGGCTGGTGGCGGCCGCGGCGGTCGTCGGAGCGGCGGTAAGCTGGCGCCTGCTGTTTCCGCCGGCGCTGGAGCAGTTGATGGAGTTGCTGATCTGGCCGCTGTACCGCATCCGGGGCACGGGGCCGGGGCTGGAGCATCTCCCGCGCCGCGGACCGCTGCTGGTGATCGCCAACCACAGCGCCTGGTTCGACCCGCTGTGGCTGGGGAAGGTGATTCCGCGGCGCATCATTCCGATGATGACGAGCGCGTTTTACGATCTGCCCGGGCTGCGCTTCCTGATGAAGTACGTCGTCCGGGCGATCCGGGTGCAGGTGTCGAACTACCGGCGCGAGGCGCCGGAACTGCAGGAGGCGATCGCGGCCCTGGACCGCGGCGAGTGCGTCGTGCTGTTCCCCGAGGGGTCGCTGCGCAAGAACACGGAGCGGCCGCTCCGGCAGTTCGGCCAGGGCGTGTGGCTGATCCTCAAGGAACGGCCGGCGACGCCGGTGATGGTCTGCTGGATCGAGGGCGGCTGGGGTAGTTATTGCTCGTACTTCAAGGGTCCGCCAACGAGGAACAAACGCCTTGACTTCTGGCGCCCGATCGACATCGCGCTGGGGAGCCTGTACCGGATTGAGCCGGCGCTGCTGGAGGACCACCGCCAGACCCGGTCCCACCTGATGCAACTGTGCCTCGAAACGCGCCGCCACCTCGGGCTGGAAGAAGTGACGGTCGAGCCGATCGAGGAGGATTCGGGGACGAGCCATCAGGAAAGGATGAGGGAGGAGGGATGAGGGATGAAAGAAGACAAAAACCTATCTGTCTTTCCTCCTCCCTCATCCCTTCCCCCGAATCCCTCCTGTCAATGATGTCCCTTCTCGGCGAGCCAGCGCTCGGCGTCGAGGGCCGCCATGCAGCCGGTGCCGGCCGCGGTCACCGCCTGCTTGTAGTAGTCGTCGGCGACGTCGCCCGCCGCGAACACGCCGTCCACGCTGGTGTGCGTCCGGTGCGGGCGCTTCCACTGGATGTACCCCTTCTCGGTCAGCTCCACCTGCCCGCCCAGGAAGTCGGTGTTGGGCGTATGGCCGATTGCCAGAAACACCCCGCCGACCTCCAGTTGCTCCGGCCGATCGTCGGTCGTACTCCTGAGCCGCACGCCCGTCACCCCGTCCTCGTCGGTGCCGAGCACCTCGTCGAGGGTCCGGTTCCACTTCATGGTGATCTTCGGATTGCTGAGGGCGCGCTGCTGCATGATCTGGCTGGCGCGGAGTTTGTCGCGGCGGTGAACGAGATAGACGGTGCTGGCGAACCTGGTCAGGTACGTCCCCTCCTCGACCGCCGAGTCGCCGCCGCCGACGACCACGAGGGGGCGGTTTCGGAATCGCGGCAGGGCTCCGTCGCACACCGCGCACGCCGACACGCCGTTATTCTTGAAGCGGTCCTCCGACGGGAGGCCGAGGTAGTTCGCCCGCGCGCCCGTCGCCAGAACAATCGTCAGCGCCTCGACCGTCTGCCCCTCCAGGGCCTTGAGCCGGAACGGGTAGCGCCCCAACTCGACAGAGACGATATCGTCGGTAACGATGCGCGTGCCGAAGTTGGCGGCCTGCTGGCGCATGTACTCCATCTGCTCGGGGCCGAAGGCGGCGCGGCGGCCGTGGTGGGCCGACCTGCCCGCGTAGAACCCAGCGAGGTTGCTGAATCGCTCCGGCGAGAGGGCCGACTTCGAGAAGGCCGCCATCACCTCGGCATCAACGTGCGGCCACCCGGGAAAGTTCTCTACCTCGGTCGTCAGGTTGAGTTGACCGAGGGGCAGCGTTCCCTTGACCGAGTTCTCCGCGGTGACGGCCCCCTCGAACACCAGCGGTTGGAGGTTAGCGCGAGCGGCGTAAATCGCCGCCGTCCATCCCGCGGGTCCGGAACCGACAATGACCACCTTCTCCGCCATGACAGGCCTCCGCACAGCCGGGACAAATCTCAGGGTCTGTGCGAGAACCTCTCCCCTGCCAGGAGAGGGGGCCGGGGGAGAGGTTCTCGCACAGACTCTCAGGAGGTTACTTAGGAGAGTAGCGCGGCAAGATCAAGGAAGGCGCGCCGCACGGCCCTCCCGATCGCCCGGACCGCCTGGTAAGTGAGAATGGTGTTGAAAGGAGATAGGGAAAGAGAAATACCCCGAGGTTCTGAGCTGTCGCCCAACCAGCTCAAACCCACCGGGGTATCTCTACCATGATTAGACACAGGATCGGCCCGCACCGCTATTCGTAGAAGTACGGAATCGCCGTCGCAAATGGCGGTGGTTATACCGGGCTGCGTTGAACTTGCTTCGTGCCGCTTGCGGCTCAGGAGCGGGGGCCGGGATCCCCTCCTACGGGATCTTGAAACTGCTTCTTAGCCGTCGCGCCCTTCCCGAGGACACTCGAGGGGGGACGGTCGGCCGATGTCGGCGAGGATCCCTCGCTGCACCGCGTAGCGGACCAGTTCTTTCTGGTTATGGACGCCGAGTTTGCGCATCAGACTGGCGCGATGGCTCTCGACCGTGCGCGGGCTGATGAACAGCCGGGCAGCCACCTCAACCCCGCTGTGTCCCTCGGCCGTCAGCTGCAGCACTTCACGCTCGCGCTCCGTGAGCGTCTCGAACGGGTCCGCCGGCCGCCCCTCCGTCTGGCGCAGGTAGGCCGCGATCGCGCCCTCGGTCAGCGGCGGGCTGAAGTACCGCTTGCCAGCCGCGACGGCACGAATCGCCTGAACCAGTTCCTCCGCGCACGCCTCCTTGAGGACGTAGCCGGTCGCCCCGGCGCGGGCCGCCTCCGCTGCGTACGCGATGCCGGAGTGCATCGACAGGATCACCACCCGGGTCCGCGGGGACCGCCGCACCACCTGGCGGGCCGCCTCGATCCCGTTCAGGCCCGGCATCATCAGGTCCATTACCACCACGTCCGGCTCGTAGCGTTCCACCTGACGGACCGCCTGCAATCCGTCGGCTGCCTCACCCACCAGGCGGAAGTCTGTCTCGCTGTCCAGCAGGGCTTTCAGACCCTCCCGAACAATCCCGTGGTCATCCACCAGCACCAGCGTCAGCATCGCTACTCCTGCTCGTTTCCGAGAAAGTCAGGGGCAGATCGGCGCGAACACACGTCCCCGCCCCCGGGTTGGATTGAACCAGCAGCCGCCCTCCCAGCAGTGCCGCCCGCTCGCGCATGCCGGACAGGCCGTTTCGGTCCCTCGTGGTGCGGGCAGCGTCCGGGTCGAAGCCGACGCCGCGATCCTCCACAATAACCTGTAGCACGCCGTCGGCGACCTGGACCACGACCACCGCCTCCCGGATCCCCGCATGACGGGCCACGTTGGTCAGCGCTTCCTGCACAATCCGAAAGGCCGCCGTCTCGACCTCCGGCCGGAAGCGGCGACCGGCCAACTCTCGATGGGTGAACGTCACCTGGACGCCGGTCTGGGCGACGTAGCGGTCGCGGTGCCACAGCAGAGCGTGGAGCAGGCCCAGATCGTCCAGTACGGTCGGCCGGAGATTCTGCGACAGGTCGCGGATCTGGGTCATGAGCTGGGTGACCAGGCGCTGCCCTTCGGCCAGGCGGGCAGCGCTCTGCTCGGGCGGGAGTTCGGCGCCAGCCTTGAACGCCAGGTGCAGCGCCGTCAGTTGCTGTCCGACCTCGTCGTGCAGTTCCCGGGCCAAATGCCGGCGCTCCGTCTCCTGGACCTCCATCAGTCGCTGCGAAAGGGTCCGCAGCTGGCGCGCGTACTCCTGCAGACGCTCCTCGCTGCGCTTGCGCTCGGTGATGTCGCGCAGGACTGTCACCCGGATCGTCCGGCCCTCGTAGGGGATGTTCTTGCCGCACAGCTCGACGGGGACAGTTGTGCCGTCCTTGCGGAGGGCGAGACCCTCGTACGGCTGATCGTGGCCGGCCGCCACGTTCCGCCGAACGATGTCGCGATAGCTCGGCGCGGCCAGGTCCAGGACGTTCATCCCTTTCAGCTCCTCCACCGTGTACCCGAACAGGGTGGCGAGCGGCCCGTTCGCGTCCCGGATGATGCCGCCCTCGTGGAGGGCGATGCCCTCGAAGGCGGCCTCGAAGAAACGCTTCAGCCGTTCATTACTTTCGTGCAGCGCCTGCTCGGCCTGCTTGCGGGGAGTGAGGTCGAGGAACGTGACGACCGCCCCGCGCAGCTCGCCCGTCACCGGGTCGCGCAGCGGCAGGGCGGTGTAGACGGCCCAGGCAACATGACCGTCCGGCCTGCGCACGCCGATGACGACGGGCAGCTGAGGTTCGCCGGTGGCCAGGCAGCGGCTCACCGGGTAATCCCCCACGGGGCACGGGCGGCCGTCCTCGCGCAGGGTGGTGGACGCGAAGTCGCGGACGTACATCTTCGACAGGTCGTCCCACCGCAGGCCGAGCAGGCGCTGCGCCTCCGCGTTGGCCTGCACCATCGACCCGTCGCGGTTTACCGTGACGATGCCGGCGGGGACCGCCTCCAGGATGCGGCGCTGGAGATCCTCGGCTGCGCGGAGCGCCAGCTCGGTCCGCTTGGCGGGGGTGATGTCCTGGACCGCGCCGAGAACCCGAACAGGCCGCCCCGTGTCCGGGTCGAGGACCGGGCAGGCGGACGACCGCACCCACCGGGTCTCGCCGCGCGCCGTGACGAAGCGCAGCTCCCCCGCCCACGTCCGTCCATCCAGGGACTGGTCGGTCAGGCGCCGCATCGTCGGCAGGTCGTCCGGGTGGACCAGGGCCGGCCAGCCGCCCTTCGCCTGGATCTCCTCGACGGTGTACCCGGTGACCCTCGGGAACCCGTCGCTCGCCGACTCCAGCATGACGGCGCCACCCGGATCGATCCGACAGGCGTAGATGTAGTCGGTCGTGATCGCGGCGATGGCCCGGTGGCGGTACTCGCTCGCGCGCAGCGCCTCCTCGGCCTGGTGCCGCTCGGTGATGTCGCGGAAGTAGACGGTCAGGCCGTCCGCGCCCGGACACGCGAACACCTCGTACCACCGGCTGGTAAGAATGCCCGCCATCTCGAAGCAGACCGTCGCGCCGGTCCGCATGGCCTGGCGGTAATGCCGTTCGAGGGGTGTCCCGACCAGCTGCGGGTACGCCTCCCAGATGGTGCGGCCGAGCAGTTCCTCGGCCGGTTTGTGGCTCCGGCTCAAGGCGTTGGCGTTCAGATAGGTGAACCGCCAGTCGCGGTCCAGGGTGAAGTAGGCATCGCCGATCGCGTCGAGGAGTTCGACGACGCGCGCGCGGGCCTGCTGCGCCGGATTCCGGCAGGCGCACTCGCATTCCAGCTGGGCGAGTCGGGCGCGGGCAGCCAGCAACTCGTCGAGAAGCGCTTCCCTGCTCTTGTTGGCGTCGGGCATCGTTACTTTGCCGCGCGGGCGGTGGGGGAACCGAGAGGGAGCGCTGCCACCCCCCGCCGTCTCGGTACTCGCGGCGCTCTCCGGGTGTATTACAGTAGGTTTGGGGCGAGTCCACAAGCCCTTGCTCGCCGAAACGCGGCCGCCGACTCGCGGCCGTCCCCCGACGCCGTCGCGCCAGGCGCCGTTGCCCTCCGGAGCGCCGCCCCCTACCCTGCCAGGATGAGCGTGCCGCGCAGTTCCGCCAGTGAAACCCAGTCCGCGCCCGCCTCCGGGCGGCCGCAGCAGGTCGTCTACGCCTTCGGCGACGGCCGGGCCGAGGGCGGCGATCACCTGCGGGATCTCATCGGCGGCAAAGGCGCCAGCCTCGCCGAGATGACCCGTGCCGGGCTGAACGTTCCACCCGGCTTCACCATCTCCGCGGTCTGTTGCGACCTCTACTACCGGGCCGGTCGCGCATGGCCGCCCGGACTGGAAGCGGACGTCCGCGCCGCGCTCGGGCGGCTGGAGCAGACGGCCGGCCGGCCGTTCGGCAAGAGCGACGATCCGCTGCTGGTGGCGGTCCGGTCCGGCGCCGCCGTGTCCATGCCGGGGATGATGGACACCGTCCTCAACGTCGGCCTCAATCCCGACTGTGTCGCCGCTGTCGCCGACCGCACCGGCGACGGGCGCGGCGCGTGGCGCGCGTACCGCGACCATCTCCTGATGTTTGCGCGCACCGTCGGGGGCGTCCCGGACGCGGCCCTCGCGCGCCTGGCTCGCACGCTCCTCGACGAGACCGGCCGCGCGTCGGACGACGACCTGGACGAGGACCACCTGCAGACGCTGTGCGAGCGGGTGCTGGATGCGTACCGCGACGCGACCGGCCGCGACCTGCCGACCGACCCGTGGGACGCCCTGTGTGCCGCCATCGGCGCCGTCTTCGGCTCGTGGGAGAGCGAGCGTGCCGTCGCCTTCCGCCGCCACCACCGCATCGACGGACTGCTCGGGACCGCCGTCAACGTTCAGGCGATGTGCCCGTCCGAGGTGGCCGGGGTAATGTTCACCGCCGATCCGGTCAACCCGACCGTCAAGCAGATCGTCATCGAGGCGAACTACGGCCTGGGAGAAGCGGTCGTTCTCGGCAAGGTCACGCCCGATCGCTTCGCCCTCGATCCGTCCACCCGCCGCGTGCTGGAGCGCGCGCTCGGGGCGAAGCGCAACCTCGTTGCCGCAATCCCGCAAGGCGGTCGGGGGCACGCAGGCCCGGCGGACGGAGCCTGCCTGGCCGACGTCCAGCTAGCGGAGCTGGCCGACCTCGGGCTGCGCGTCGAGGCCTATTTCCGGGTGCCGTGCGACATCGAGTGGGGGCTCGCGCGCGGCCAGTTCTACCTGCTCCAGGCGCGACCGATCAAGCAGGCGGTCCGGGCCGCGCCGGACGTCACCAACGCCGAGCGCGAGCGCGTTCGCCGGGAGGAGATCGACGCGCTGGCGCGGGCGGCCGCGCCGGCCGGGACCGTGTGGAGCCGGTACAACCTCAGCGAGATCCTGCCCGACCCGACGCCGATGACGTGGGCCGTCGTGACCCGGTTCATGTCCGGCCGCGGCGGGTTCGGGCTGATGTACCGCGACCTCGGGTTCGACCCGGATCCGGCGCTCGACGACCGGGGCACGTTCGACCTGGTGTGCGGCCGGCCGTACTGCAACCTCAGCCGCGAGCCGCGCATGCAGTACCGCCACCTGCCCTTCGAGCATCCGTTCGCCCACCTCAAGGCCAACCCGGCCAAGGCCGTCTATCCGCAGGCGGTCCTCAACCCGGCGCGCGGCGGGTGGCGGTTCTGGCTGCTGATGCCGGTCACGTGCGTCCGCCTCTACCGGCAGGCGGTCCGCCTGCGCCGGCTGGCGCGTACCTTCGAGGACCGATTCCGCCAGGAGGTGCTGCCCCCCTACCTCGCGGACGTCACCGCGGAGGCCAACCGCGACCTGGGGCAACTGGACGACCTCGCCCTGGTGGGCCGCTTCGAGTTCTGGGTGCGGCGAGCGCTGTGCGAGTTCGCGCGCGACAGCCTCAAGCCGACGGCCCTGGCCGGCGTGACCTACGCCGAGCTGGAGCGTGCCCTGGCGCGCGCCCCCGGCTACCAGCCCACGCCCACCGCCGGCTCGGAGACGAGCCGCCTCGAAGCGCTGCAGCGAGCCCAGGCCGCCACGCGCGAGCTGGTCATGGGCGTCCACCCCGACCCGGACACCGACCTCGCTGGCGCGGTGCGCGACCTGGCGTCCGGGCGGCTGGAGCGCGGGGCGTTCCTGCTGCGCTTCGGCCACCGCGGCAGTCACGAGATGGAGCTGGCGCAGCCGCGCTGGGCCGAGGATCCGGCCGCGCTCGAGCGGCTGTTGCTGTCGGCCGGACGGGGGGACGACGTGCGCATCCCCGACCCGGACGCCGCCCTCGAGCGCGTCAGCCGCGAGGCCGGGTTGAGCGCGACGCAGGGCGCCGCTCTGGCCGACGCCCTGCGCACCCTCCACCGCCTGCTCGGCCTGCGCGAGACTGCCAAGCATTACCTGATGCTCGGGTACGCCCTGGTCCGCCGCGTCCTGGTCGAGCTGGACCGGCGCTTCGATCTTCGCGGCGGTATCTTCTACCTCGCCCCGGAGGAACTGCCGGACCTGGCCAGGGCGGCGTCGGCCGGGACCGAGCTGCGCGACCGGGTCGAGCAGCGTAGGCGCCGCCGGGCAGCGGCGCTGAGCCTGGCGGTGCCGCAGGTGATCTTCAGCGACGACCTGGAGGCGGTTGGGCGCGACGCGGCGGTGGGCGGGGCGGAGGTGCTCCAGGGGGTGCCGCTGTCGGCGGGCGTGGCCGAGGCGCCGGCCCTGGTCGTCCACGACCCGGGCGAGGCGCGCGTGCCGGCCGAGCCGTACATCCTCGTCTGCCCGACCACGGACCCGGCCTGGGTGCCGCTGTTCATCCACGCCCGCGGAGTTGTCATGGAGACGGGCGGCGTGCTGTCGCACGGGGCGATCGTGGCCCGCGAGTTCGGCCTGCCGGCGGTGGCCGGGCTGCCCGACGTACATCGCCGGCTGCGCACCGGCCAACGTTTGCGCGTCGATGGCGCCACCGGCCGCGTGAACGTGCTGGCGTAGCCGTCCGATTGGGTTACAATGTGCTGTTGCCTCTCCTGCAACCGCCCATCTCAACACGGAGTTCTCGGCCCACACCATCCCCGTGGGCCTCTCAACAGAGGAGGTTGTTGCATGGTGCGCCGTCTTTCGGGCAGAAGCCGCTGCCTCTTATTCCTGGCCCTGCTGCCCCTGGGGTGCGGCCGCGTCCAGGGCGACGTGCGAGAGGCCGACCCGCTGCCGTCCTTCATCCTCACCCCGGCCGAGGTTGAAACCGCGCGCGACCTGGCCGAGCGGAAGCTGGAGGCCCGCGGCGAGCTGGGCGGTCTCGGCAAGGTTGTCTTCTGCAAGGTCGAGCTGCTGCCGGGTCCGCACGCCGACGCTCCGCAACGGCTGCTTCGGGTGACGCACTACCGCTACGAAGGCGATCAGACCATCCGCACGTCCGTCGATCTGACCCGGGGTGAGGTGTGCAACGTGGACGTTGCGCTGCACGTCCCGACCCCGCTCGCCCCCGAGGAGGCCGCTCATGCCGAGGCGCTCGCCCGTGCCGACGCCCGTCTCAAGGGCGTGTTCGCCCGCCACGGCGCCCGGCTGCAGGTCGAGACGATCCCGTGCAACCCGGTCGAGGGCGATCCGCTGTTCGGGCGCCGGCTGGCCCACATCCTGCTCGGCGTCGAGGGCGCCTACCTGACCGCCCCGCGCGTGCTCGTCGATCTGACGAATGACGCCGTGCTCGTGAATGGCGTCTGCCGGAGCCGCGCAGGCAGCGCAGCGGAGTAAGCGGGACTCACCCCGCTTACTCCGCTGCGTGCGCGGCTCCGACAGCAACAACCGTAACGGGCAGCTTTTCTCGAACAGCGGAGCATCCTGCCGATGACATCGATACGTGTCCCCACTATCCTCCTGATCGGGGTCGCGGCGGCCCTGGTCGCCGTCGCCGGCCACGCCGGCAACCAGAACCAGCCGCTGAAGAAACCGCTCGCGCCGAAAAAGCCGATTAACGAGATCGTCCAGGAGTTCCCCACCAACGGCGCGATGGAGACCGCCTGGAAAATCCACTGGGCGACTGCCACCGGCTACGGCGTCTGCATCCAGGACGCCTGGTACAGGCGCGGCCCGAACGACCGCTGGATCCAGGTACTCGGCGACGCGCGCATTTCCGAAATCTTCGTGCCTTACCACCGCGGCAGCCCGCGCTTCTGGGACGTGTCGTACAACTTCCCGCTCTGCGAGATGACCCCAACCGACGCCGGCCCGTTCGGCAAGTTGCTGCGTGATCGGCCGGACGCAGCCCCGACGGTGGTTCAGGAAATCCGCGACCGCGGGCTAATGTGGCGCGGAACGCTGCCGGGCGGCGGGGAGAAGGTCCGCCGCGGGCAGACGCTGCTCGTGTGGGGGTGCCTCCGGGCCGCCAACTATCGGTACATCATCGAGTACGGCTTCCAGGATGACGGCGTCGTCACCTTCCGGCTGGGTTCGACCGGGCGCAACTACGGTGGGTCGGAGTACGAGCCGCACATGCACAACGGCCTGTGGCGCATCGACGTGAACCTCGACGGGCCGGAGAACAACTCGGTGTATGTGGTCGAACACATCGAGCCGGCGAGCGATCTGGCCGATGAAATGAGCAAGGCGAAGACCGTCCAGAAGCCGTTCAACGGCGGCCAGGAAGGGTGGGCGGACTGGACCGCCGGCCGGTTCACCCACCTGCGGGTGGTGAACGACAGGCACAGAAACAAGCGTGGGGATCCGATGGCGTACGACCTGATGCCGATCCGGATGGGGAACGCGCGGCACCACGGCGGGAAACGCGAGGAGTGTACGCACCACGACTTCTGGGTGACGCGGGCGCGGCCGGACCAGATCGACTACATCGATCTGCCGAAGTATGTGGCCGACCGCGAGCCGGTGATGAAGAGCGACGTGGTTCTCTGGCACAGCGCCCCGATGCATCACGAGCCGCGCCTCGAGGACGGCAAGATGCAGGGCGATGCGCTGCGGGGCATCACGCACGTCGTCTGGGCCGGGTTCGTCCTGAAGCCGCGCAACCTGTTCGACCGGACCCCGCTCTATCCTTACAATCCCGTCAACCCGGAGAAGCAAGGCCCGTGAGCGATCGACCCGCGGGCGGCGTGCGTGAGCCGCCGCCCGCCGCCGGGTGCTCCTGGGGAGGAGCGGGACTCATGGCCGACCTGACGCGCATCAGCATTTCGCTGGAGAATGCCCTGCTGGAGGCGTTCGACGCCCACCTCGCCGGCAAGGGCTACGCTACCCGCAGCGAGGCGATCCGCGACCTGATCCGCGACCGCCTGATCCGCGAGCAGGCCCAGCACGCCGAGGGCGAGCAGGTCGCGGTGGTGACCCTCGTGTACGACCACCACGCCCGCGAACTGGCCGCGCGCCTGATCGACAAGCAGCACCACCATCACGACCTGGTCGTCTCCAGCATGCACGTCCACCTCGGGGAGCGGCACTGCCTGGAGGTGTCCGTCCTGCGCGGTCCGTCCGCCCTGGTCCAGCACCTGGGCGACGACCTTCTTGCGACGCGCGGCGTCCTGCACGGCGAGATCACCTTCACCAGCGGCGAGAGCGCCTTCAACAGCTGGCGCTAGTGCAGGTTCAAGGGGGATGGTAAAGCCCACGGGGCGCCACCCGTGGGCTTTGAATCGTCCTGCTGCACATCACCCTTCTTGCCCCGACCCTACCAGGGAATTGCTCTTCCTCTCGGTTCGGCCCATCGTTATAGTCTCGCCGCTTTCCTGTGCCCGAACTCGGACGAACGGCCCGCGCGGCCTGCCCGGAACACGCGGGTAGACCGGGGGAGCGGTGCGCGGTCCGGGAGGTGGGGCGGGTCGGGGCAGGGAACGGAACCGCGAGGGAGATCGGCCATGACCAGGACGACGTTAGGGGTGTGCGCGAGCGGGTGGGTGCTGCTGGTGGTCGGCTGTGCCTCGACCGACGTGGCCGGGATGCTCTTCCTCGGCGCCAGCGGGGACGAGCGGCTCGTCGCTGGCTCCCTGGAAACCGTTGCCCAGGCGACCCGGGACAGACTGGTGAAACTCGACGTGCAGGCGGAGCTGAGCAAGCAGGGGGAGGCGTTCCACATCGCCTGCACGACCACCGCGGGCCAGCGCTTTCGTCTGATCCTGACGAGCGAGAAGGCAGGCAACGCCGAGAAGACGCGCATCCGCCTGGAGTGGGTCGGGGACCGCAACGACGGCCTGACACTCCAGATTCTCGGGCGCCTGGAACACGTCACCGGACAGTGAGGCCCGCCCCCCGGCGCATGAAAAAAGCGGCGGCGCTACCCTGCGCCGCCGCCCCTCCTCAGGTTGGTCAACACACAAAGCGAAGTCGCGTCAACGGTGTTGACGGCATCCTGCCGAGCATCTGGGTCGGACCACCCCTTGGGTAGTGTGAGTATCGGCCGCCGGGGCGCGCCGACTTGAGGCGGAAGGAGCGATTCGGTGCAGACCGCGCGCGGCAAGGGCTGGGTTGCCCTCGGGGTGTCGGTCGCCGTCCATGTGGCCATCGGCGGGGCACTCGCGCTGCTGCCGGCGCGGGGCATGCGGGAAGACGTGGACGACATCGGCCCGCCCGCCCTCGGCCTCGTGTTCGAGGCAGGTGACGAGCCAGGCCATCTCTACCTCGTGCCGCGCCGCGAGACGGGCGAACCCGGCGCGGCCGCACCCACGGGGGCCGCCGACGCGCCGCGCGAAATCGGCGTGACACATGGCCCGGCCGAGATCGTCCCCGTTACACACACCGAACCGGCGCCGCCGACCGCCGCGCCGGGCGGGCACTCCGGCGTGGGCGCAAGCGCGGGTGTCGGGACCGGCGCAGATGGCGCCGGCGGACCGGGAGGAATCGGTCGGCCGGGGAACCTGTTCCAGGGCGGCGCGGCGGCCCGGAGCGTTGTCTACGCGATCGACCGCTCCTCCAGCATGGGGCGGGACGGCCTGCTCGCCGCCGCGGTCCGCGAGTTGCGTGTCAGCCTCGAACGCCTGCCCCCGACTACACTTTTCCAGATCATCGTCTACCACGACCGGGCCGAACCGCTGCTCCCCGGCCGGCTCCTGCCAGCGACCGCCGAGAATGTTGCGCGCGCGTCGGTGGCGCTGGCGCGCGTGCGGCCCGAGGGCGGCACCAACCACCTGCACGCCCTGCAGGTCGCCCTGTCGCTCGGCTCGGAAGTGATCTACCTGCTCACCGACGCCGACGACCTGCGCGACGCGGACCGGCGCGAGGCCACCCGTCTCAACCGCGCCCACGCCGTCATCCACACCATCGAGCTGAACACCGCCAACCGTGACCGGGCCGACATGCCGCTACAACTCCTGGCGCGCGAGAACCGCGGACGCTACCTGGCGGTCAACCTGGCCGCACCGCAGTAGTTCCGCGCCCGAAGCGTAAGCGAGGAACCTTGCCGTGCCCGGCGCTGGCGCTCCGGGCTGGTCCCCCTTTTGACCCCGCGCCGCCGCTGATACAATCGAGTCCTGTCCGGCGCCCTTGGCGGTCAGACCTGGCGGCCTGGAGCGTCTACTCTCGGACGCCAGCGCGCCCGACCCTCCCCGGCAGCGGAGCCCCACCATGACGCGCCGAACCTCGGCCCTGCTTTCTCTCGTCGTGTGTCTTCTGGCCGCCGTCCCGGTCCGGGCCGACAGGTGGCCGGTGCCGCGCGGACCGTCCCGCGAGCCGTCGCCGTACCGCCACGATGCGGCGGTCCTCCAGAAGCTCCCGAAGGAGTTCCTCGAGGATTCGGCTGCATGCATCCTCTACTACGGCGTCACCCACCTGGTCGAGCCGGACGGCACGGTCGAGACGGTCACGCACGAGGTAACGCGCCTGAACGGCCGCAAGGGCGTCGAGCGCTTCGGCGAATACCGCAGCATCACCTACGACCCCGGCTACCAGAAACTCACCTTGAACGAGGCCCGCGTCCACAAGCCGGACGGGCGCGTCGTCCGCATCGAGCCGCGCCACCTCCAGCTCCGCGACCAGGGCACCGACTACCAGGTATACGACACCGACAAGCAGCTGATCATCTCCTTCCCGAACCTGGAGGTCGGCGACACAATCGACGTCAGGTGGACGACGCGCGGCAGGCACCCGGAGTTCGACGGCCACTTCTTCACGCGCTACACCTTCGACGACGACCAGTCCCCCATCGCCCTGGAGGAATTCCGCGTCCGGCTGCCGAAGGACCGGCCGTTCAAGTTCGCTGCGATCAACAGCACTCTCGCCCCGGCGGTGCGCGCCGTCGGCAAGGACCGGCTGCACGTCTGGCGCGTGACGAACCGCCCGCCGCTGCCGCAGGACGCCGACCTGCCGTCGCGCGAGGTGCTGCGGACACAGGTCATGTGCTCGACGTTCCCGTCCTGGGAGGAGGTCGGGCGGTGGAAGCAGCGCGTCCGCGCCGGCTGCTGGGAATGTACCGACTCGATCCGCAGAACGGTCCGCGCGGTGACGAACGGCCTGACCGCCCCGCTGGAGAAGGCGCGGGCACTGGCGACATGGGTGCGTAAACGGATCCGCTACGTCTCGTTCGGATCGGCGCGCCACGCCTACACGCCGCACGCCCCCGACCAGGTTCACGCCAACCTCTTCGGCGACTGCAAGGACCAGGCCCAGCTGCTCGCTGTGATGCTGCAGGAGGCGGGGGTGCCGGTGGCGCTGGTGACGCTCGGCACCCAGGACGACGGCCAGATCGTGCCGGCGGTGCCGTCCCCGTGGGGGACGCACGGTATCCTCCTGGTGCGGCTCGACGGCCGCGACCACTGGATCGACACGACCGCGACGGACAACGCCTGGGACTTCCTGCCGCCGGTGGCGCGCGACCGCGTCTGCTACGTCACCGAGGGGGAGACGATCCGGGTGCTGCGCACCCCGCCGCTGACGTGCGACGCGAACCGGCAGGAGCAGCTGACGCGCGTCTGGGTGCGCCCGGACGGCGCGACGTACGCGCGCCGGGCCATCGCGTACCAGGGGCAGGCGGCCGTCAACCGGCGGTCCGCGTGGCTGGAGGTGCCGGCCGGGGAGCGGCGGCGGCTGATGGTCGCAGCCCTGCAGGACGCGAACAGCCGCACGCGCCTGCACGCCCTGCACATCGACGAGGCGACCCTGGCCGACCGTGAGCGGGCGGTGCGGGCCGAGGTCGAGTTCGAGATTCCCGGCCACTTCAGCGGGGACGCGGAACGCGAGGGGAGTTTCACCGACAGCCCGGTCTGGAGCCGACTGCTGGCGTACACCCTCGATCACGACCGCAAGGTATCGCTGGACCTGGGCTACCCGTTCGAGTCGATCCATCGCTACGAGATCCGGGTGGCGCCTGCCTACCGGCTGGACGGCGCTCCTGCGCGGCGCGACGTCCGGTCGAAGTGGGGCTCGTTCCGGCTGCAGGTGAGCACCGACGAGAAAGATCCCGGACGCCTCGACCTGACGTTCCACCTGCGGCTGGAGCGGACGCGCGTGGACCCGGCTGACTTCGACGCCTTCCGCAAGTTTCACGAAGCCGTGACCCGGTACTGGCGCTGCTGGGTGAACCTGACGACGACGCGCGAAGCGGCGGACGCCGCCGGACTGGAGGCGTGGCTGCTGTTCGCGCCGGCGGACCGGGCGACGGCCGCCGTCCTCGCCCGGCTGCATCAGGGCGAGGGGCGGCCGGCGGACGCGCGGCGCGTGCTACGGCAGGCGCGGGTATTCCATCCAAACGACTCGAAATTGTGGGAGATGACAGTCAAGACCGCGTCCGGGCCAGCAGAGGAGGAGGCAGCCTACCGCGCGATGGTGCGGCGCTTCCCGAACGAGTCAAAGTACGCGCTGGCGCTGGGCGAGGTGCGCGTGCGGCAGAAGGACGCGGCCGGCGCCCGCGCCGTGCTGGCGCCGCTGGCCGAGAAGGGCACCCCGACGGTCCGCGGGCCGGCCCACTACCAGCTGGCTCGCGCCTGCGTGCTGGCGAAACAGCCGACCGAGGCGCTGAAGCACCTCGACGCGGCCCGCGCCGCGGACGCCGAGAGCGCCGGGACGATGGCGGCGTGGCAGTTCCAGGGGGAGGTACATGAGCAGCTCGGCCAGGTGGAGGAAGCGGTAAAGGCCTACCGGCGCGCGGCGAAACTGAGCCCGGAGTCGCCCGGACCGCCGGCTGCGCTGGTGCGGCTGGCCCTGACGGCGGGGCGCCGGGCGGAAGCGCTGACGGAGCTGCGCCGCTACACCGTCCTGGTGAACGACGACCCCGACGGGCTGGTGCGGGCCGCCGCCTGGCACCTGGAGCTGGGCCGCGCCGACGACGCGCTCGACCTGGCGACGCGGGCTCAGGAGCACCGCTTCGACGCGCGGGCGCAGCGGGTGCTCGGGCTGGTGCATTTGCAGTGGGGCAACCACGAGCGGGCGGTGTTCCATCTGGGCAAAGCCGACCGCGAGGACAGCGTGCTGGCAGGCCTGGTCCGTGCGTACCTCGCACTCGGCCGCATCCAGGAGGCGATCGATACCGCCGACGCGGCCGCCCAGGTGGCGAAGCCGTCCGCGGCGCTGCGGCAGGCGCGGGAGGAGGCGGCCGGCGTGTCGGCGCGGCGCAAGGCATATCTGCGTGCCCTCGAGGCACCGCTGGAGAAGGCGTATCCGTGGGCGGTGGCGATCGATGCCCTGCTCGCCGCGGACCACGCCCGGCGGTCCGGCGCCCCGGCTGCCCGGGTGGAAGCGCTGCTGGCGGGGGCGTTCACCACAGGAGTCGATTTTGGGCCGGCCTACGCCCTGCGCGCCGAACTGACGCTGGAGCGCGGGCAGCTGAGCCGGGCACTGGCGGACGCGGCGCGGGCGGTGTCGCTGCGCCCGGGGGAAGGACGGGCGTACTATGTGCGGGGGCGGGTACGGCTGGAGCGGCTGGAGAAGAACGCGCTGGCGGACCTGACGCGGGCGGCGGAGTTGACGCAGCGCGGGGACGGGCTGATCCTCCACTGGCTCGCCGCAGCGCAGTTCCAGTCGGGGCTGCGGAGCCAGGCGCTGACGACCCAGCGCGAAGCGATCCGCCTGCGTCCGAACGACCCCGACCTGGCCGAGCAGCTGCGTCAGTTACAGAAGGCAGCAGGAGAATGAGGGCAGAGAGGTTGGGAAACAACAAAGCCCACGGGCCGCCGCCCGTGGGCCAGGTTTCTACCGACTTGGCCCACGGGCCGCCGCCCGTGGGCTTTGGCCTGATCCCCAGCCCCCAGCCCCCAATCCCTACCTCCCAGGGAATGCTCCCGGGCGCACCGGGTAGGCGTGGTGAAACTCGAACCGGACCAGGCGCCAGGCGTCCTGGCTCTCGGGACGGCTCGTGTCGAGGTTCTTGTCGGCGGCGACGATCGCCCTGCCGAGGACGAGGATCTCCGGCGTCTCGGCCGCGGGCAGCGGGTTAGGGAGCATCAATTCGACGGCAACGCTCACCTCGATCTTGCCATCGGTCTCCTTCCACGGGCTGAACGCCTTCGCCTCCTGGTCCGGGATGTTCGGCGCCTTCGCGAAGCCGTTCAACAGGAAGGCCGAGGGCAGCACGCCGCGCAGCTTGTCAGCCAGTTCCGCCGACCCGGTCCGGAGCCCCTTGGCGGTGACCGGCCCGGTGCCCTGCAGAAGCTGGTGCAGCCCCGGCAGGTAGGTACGCGAAACCTGATTCTGGGTGGCGGCCACCCCGTAGGCGGCGGCAACCAGGTTCACCGGCCCGCCGGACAGCGACCCGGCGGCCGCCCCGGCCCGCGCATACGCATCGACCCACAACAGCGCGGGAGTGGTCCCGGCCCACTTGCGGAGGCTCGCCCGCTCCGACGGCGCGCGGGTGGCGAAGTACGTCTCCATGATCCGCTGCTGGCCGACGTTCTGCAGAAACGTCTGCACGAAGCCGATCGCCCGGCCGCGCATCCGGCGCATCTTGTCGCCGAGGTCGGTCGTCAGATGCGGGAGGCGTTGCAGCGGCTCGCCCGGGGACCAGAGAACCCGCCACCGGCGCCCCTCGCGGGGGTCGTCGCTGTCCGCGCTCTGGACGGTCACCGGCATCTCGAAGCTGCCCTCTGGCGTCACGATCCGATAGATCCGCTCGACCTTGTACCCCTTGCCCTCATACGCCCAGGTGCGCACTCCCTGCGGCTCGACCCTGGCTTTCGGATCCTGGAGCAGCTGCACGAAGTCTGCCTCGGCGAAGATCGTCAGCTGTCCCTTCGGGTTCTTCTCGTCTGTCGCCGTCAGACCCTGCGCGATGGCGTCCGCCCGATTGGTCCGCAGCCGTGGGGCGAGGGTCAGGAGGTACGCGGCCTCGATGTCGCCTGCCTGGAGGTGGGGGAAGAACCCGGACGAGGCGGCTTTCCCCTGTTCCTTCTCGGTCAGGAAACGGTTGGCCTGCTGCCGGATCGCCAGGCCGGTGAACGCGGAGTAGGTGCCGTAGCCGAGGCCAGCGAGCAGGCTCACCCACAACCCGAGTCGGGCCAGTCCGGTCCCGGCGCGGGTGCCCTCCGAGTTACGGATCTGCCGCAGCGCCAGCACCGACAGTCCAAAGCCCGCGGCCGCCAGCAGCAGCAGCCAGGACGGCAGGAGGAAAGGTTCGTGCCGGAAGAAGGCAAGGGCGACACTGACGACGACCAGGATCCCGTAGATCACCCCGCAGGCCAGGCCGAGGATGGCCAGACCGGACAGCGGGCGGTAGACGAGCGGCTCACCGGGGCGGTCCGCGGTGAGCGGGGGGGTTGGTTCCGCCATGGTGGCACCTCATGTGAGTGACAGAGTGACAGGAAGTTGGGTTCCTGTCACCCTGTCCCCCTGTCACGTTTAATCGTCGGCCGGGGCGGCGTCGGAGATGTCGGTGAGCATGGCGCGGCGGGCGGCATCGCCGGGGGTGGTGCCGCGGCCCTGGACCACGCCGGAGGCGTCGAGGAAGATCTTGTCCTGCAGGATCTCCTGGATCACGATCGCCAGCTTGTCCCCGCCCTTGACGTCCACCAGCGGCTTGGCGCCGGTATTCAGGGCGACCATGCGCTTCTGAATCAGGGTCGAGAGCTTGAACCGCCCGCCGACCTTGTTCACGATCCCCTCTTCTTTCAGATCGTCATGCATCGCTGTCCCTCCTCGCGAACAGAGGCCGCAGGATGGCGCTCACCTGGGCGACCGCCCGGTCCCGGACCTCGTTGATCACCTGAAAATCGTACTCCCCCGCCCGCTCCAGCTCGCGCCGCGCCCCGTCCAGGCGGCGCCGGATCGTCTCCTCGCTCTCCGTCCCCCGCTGCCGCAACCGATCCTCAAGCGTCTTTAGCTCGACCTCGCTGTCCAGGGAGGACGCCCGCAGGAAGATGGACACCGCATCAGAGCAGTGGGTGCGCACCTGGGCTGCCCCCTGCACGTCGATGTCGAGGATCACCCCGATGCCGCGCGCCCGGTACGGATCCACCTCGTCGCGCGGCGTCCCGTAGTAGTTGCCGAACACGGCCGCCCACTCCAGGAACGCTCCGGCCTCGATCCCCGCCTCGAACTGCTCGCGCGTCCAGAAGTGGTAATGCTGTCCCTCGCGCTCGTATTCGCGTCGCCCCCGGGTCGTCGCGGACACGGACAACCGCAGCGGGAATTCGCCAGCCGCGAGCAAGCGCTCGATGACCGTCGATTTTCCACTCCCGCTCGGACCGGACAGGATGATCAGCGGAGCCTTGGCCATGAGGTCAGGGGCAGTCAGTAGTAGGCAGGTGGCAGTAAGAGCCTTCCGGTCTGTCCGTGCTACTGCCTCCTGCCTCCTGCCGACTGCCCCTACTCCACGTTCTGCACCAGTTCGCGGATCTTCTCCAGCGCCGCCTTGATTTCCACCACCGCACGCGAGATCTCCACGTCGCCCGACTTCGACCCGATCGTGTTGGCCTCGCGGAACATCTCCTGGGTCAGGAACTCCAGCTTGCGGCCCGGACTCTCCTTGTCGTGCATCATCTCCTGGAACTGCCCCAGGTGGCTCGCGAGACGCACCACCTCCTCGGCGATGTCGCTGCGCTCCGCGAAGATCGCCACCTCTTTTATCAAGTCATTACGGTCGATCTGCACGTCCAGTTCACCCAGCAGCGCGCGGACCCGCTCCAGCAGTCGGTCCCGGTACGCCGTCGAGATGTGCGGGATGCGAGCCCGGATGCGCTCCAGGTGAGAGCCGATGGCGTCGCGCAGAGCGAGCAGTTCCTGCGCCATCGCCCGCCCCTCCTCCTGCCGCATCGCTTGCAGCCGCCCCAGCGCCTCCGTCAGCACCCGTTCGATAACCGGCCAGTCCTCCTCCACATGGGTGGATGTGCTCCCCGGTTCCGGGACCACTCCGGGCAGGGCGAGCACCTGCGCGAACAGCGTCTCGCCGCGGTCGGGGAGGTTCAGGTCCGCGGCGGCGGCCTGGATCTGGGTCAAGTAGCTGCACAGGGCGACGGGGTTGATGCGGAAGTCCTGCGGGGCCGCCTGCCGCTCACATCGAAAGTGGACCTGCAGCGTGCCGCGCCGCACGGTCCGGCGGATCACCTTCTCGAACTCGGGTTCGAGGAGGTGGTACGGGTCGCTCGCGCGGACGGTAACCTTCAGGTAACGGTTGTTCAGAGCGCGAAGTTCGATGGACAGGGCAAGGGCGTCACCCTGGTAGCGCGCCTCCCCGTACCCGGTCATACTCAGCAGCACGCCTACCTCATTTCGGGAAACAGGGACCGACAGCGGCGCAGGGCAGGAATGCGAACAGACTTCCGGGTCCGACCGGACCCCGGAAGTCTGCCCGCCGGGGCTGGGCCGCGACGGTGGGAAAGCACGCGAACGACTTATTGCGACCGATTCTGCGACTGGCCAAACGTCTCCTCGCGGCTGCCGTCGGTCACGGAGTTCTGGATGGCGCGCACCTGGATCATGGTGAGCAGCAGCCAGATGCAGGCGGCGTAAATGGTCACCCGTGTGAACGCATCGCCGGCACGCGAGCCGAACGGGCTCGACCCGCCGACCCCGCCGAGCGCGCCCACGAGGCCGCCGCCCTTGCCCCGTTGAATGAGCACCAGCAGGATGAGGAAGATACTCAGCAGGAGCAGAATGAAGTTCAGCGGGCCGGTAAGCGCCGACCAGATCGCGAAAAGCGTCACGGCAACGTCCTCTTCGGGAAAGCCGGGTGATCTCGATAACCAGAACGGTATTATAGGCTCCCGGGACTGCCTTGAAAAGATAACCTGGGAAGGAGCATGCCCCGGTTGGGCTTGACACGGCTTCGCCCCGCGGCATAATTCGCCACCCCTGGCCGTCGCTCTCGCCAGCAGTTCAGGAGAGGTTCCATGAAGATGATCAGCCGCGGCGCGCTACTCGCTTTTGTCGCCCTCGTTCTGGCCGCGCCCGCGGCCGACGCCCACGAGCGGGGCGGGTTCTCGATCGGCATCGGGCTGGGCGTGCCGGCCTACCGCCCGTGGTATCACCACCATCACTACCACGGCCCCTACTACCGCCCGTACCCGGTCTACGTCGCTCCGGCCCCGATCTACGTCCCGCGGCCAGTAGTGGTACAGCCGGTTCCGGTCATCGCCCAGCCGGCAACGATCGTCGTGCCACCGGCCCAGGTAAGCGCATCACCCGCGCCATCCGTACAGCCGGCCCCCGCGCCCATCCCGGCTCTGTCGCCGATCGCGACCACGTCCTCGAGCGCGGACAATCCCGCGGTGGGGCACCAACTGCAGCTTCTGATCCACCCCGACGAGCGGGTGCGGAGCGATGCGGTGATGCAACTGGGGCGAATGCGTGCGGACCGGGCGGTTGACCAGCTGACGGCGACCCTGGCAGGGGACCGCAGTCCGTTGGTGCGCGAGGCGGCCGCCCGCGCGCTCGGTCTAATCGGTGCGCGTCGGGCCATGACGGCGCTGCAGTACGCGGCCCAGGCCGACGCCGACCGCGATGTGCGCCGCAGCGCCCAGTTCTCGGTAGAGGTGATCGCGACGAGTCTGCAGCGCCCGTAGGCCGCAGGGAGGCCAGTTCCAAAGCCCACGGGACGCCACCCGTGGGCTTTCTTCTGGCTGCCTGCGGCCTACTTCTTCTTCTTGCCCGGCTGCGGCCACCAGTGCAGGACGACGAGCGTCGGGCGCGGCCGCTTGGCGTCGCGGTCGAGGGTGAGCGTGTTGTCGGACTTGAGGATGCCCGAGCGCACGAAGCGCGCGTTGTCCTTCGGCTCCTTGTTGATCTCCAACCCGCCGTCCTTGCTCAGCGCCACCGCTCCAACCGGCGCCTCGTCCAGAAACTCGTCCACGGTCAGCAGATCCTCGTAGCGCACGTTCCCGTAGTGCATCGGGATGACGTACTCCTTCGGCTGAATCTGCCGCACCACTTCCTTCGCCTCCGAGCCGTTGAGGGTGTAGACGCCGCCCACCGGGATCATCAGCACGTCCACGGGGCCAAGTTGCTTTAGCTGGGCGGGCGTCAACTTGTGGCCGAGGTCGCCCAGGTGGGCGATGCGCCACCCGTCCACCTCCAGCACGAACGCGGTGTTCAGGCCGCTCTTCATCCCCTCCATGCTGTCGTGGTACGTCGGCACCGATCGGATGTGGAAGTCCTTGAACTGCTCGTCCACCTTGTTCCACTCGGTCGTGCGTCCCCGCCCTTTCAACCCCGGGATGACCTTGAAATCCTTGTCCTTGTGGTTGATCAGCACCGTTTGTTGCGTGTGATCGTTGTGGAGGTGGCTGAACAGAACGGCGTCCGCCTTCAGCCCGCCGATGACCCGGCCGTATTCCGGGATGTCGTGCGGGTCGAGGGCAATCGTGGTGCCCTTGCTGGATTTGACGAGGAAGAAGGACTGGCCGTGCCAGCTGATCCGGGTCTTCCCGGGCTCGCCAGCGTCGCCGACGGCGGCCGCCGCGAGCGCGAGCGCGGCCGGCAGGGCAAACAGAATACGGGTCATGGGAGTTCCTCCGGCTTGTCGAGGACGCGACGTTGTCCCGGCGGACGGTCGGCGGTGCGGGCGCTCAACAAGGACGCGGCAGGGCGGTGCGCCTAACCGAGCCCCGGGCGAGGGAATTTGTTTTGATCATAACAGGTCTGCCCGGCCGGGGCGAGCCTTCGGCCCTGCCGGTTTCCGGCTGATGCCCAGCCGGAGCCGCCGGGCCACGATTTCGCCGCCCCGCCCGCGTCGATGCTTGCAATGCTTGACCGGCCGAGGATAATGAATGGGAGAGGCGCGCCGGCGCAGCACGGCTCGACCCACCCTCCACACAGGGCGGATCATGTACTGGTTGGATACCACCATCCTGGCCGTCCTCGGAATCGGAGCCCTGTTCGGCGCCGTGAGCGGTCTTCTCATGCAACTCGCCCGCCTGATCGGGTTCGCCATAGCCCTGTACGTCGCCATCTGCTTCAACGCCGACGCGGCCGCACTCACCCAGCGCTGGTTCGTCCAGGAGGCCGACCCGCGGGTGGCACAGATCGTCGCCTACGTCGGCGTCTTCCTGCTCGTCTACCTGGGCATTTTCCTCTTCACTCTCATCCTCGAGCGCGGCATGCGTGCCGCCCGTCTGCAGGGCCTCAACCGCGTCCTCGGCGCTCTGCTGGGCGCGACGAAGGTCGGCCTGATCCTCGGCGCCGTGTTCCTCGCGCTGGAGCACGTCCCGAACGACGCGACGCAACAGATGGTCCAGCGCTCGACGATTGCCCCCGTCCTGGCGCGCGGGACCGAGAGTCTGGTCGTGGCGCTCGCCAACGAATACCCCGACGAGGTGCGCAGCGGCCTGCAGAACCTCGGCAAGTCCCTCCCGCGGGCCGCCGACCTCAAGGCATGGGAAGGGTCCGACGACAGCGAAATTCCCTGATAACCCGGTTCGACCAGGCCGGGCCGCCGCTCAGGACGGGGCCAGCAACTCGTCGATGCAGGCTCCGGGCAGAAAGTCGAGCGGGTCGTACTCCTTTCGGAACAGCCGCGCCGGCGCCCCCACGAGCAGCACCCGCCCGCCCTCGACGCGCAGCAACCCGCCCTCCCACAAGCCCACCACCGGCGTGTCATTCAGCTCGTGAAACTCACGGATGCGGTCGTCGCGCGTCTCGCCGAAGTGCGGGCGGTACTCGTCGTCCTGCTTGTAGTAGGTCGGCCCGGTGAAGTAGTGTGGGTTGACCTGGAACGGCACCAGGCCCAGCGCGTCGAGGCTCGGCGGAAGGAGGATCGGCATGTCGTTGGTCGTCTTCGCGGTCGGACAGGCGACGTTGCTGCCGGCGCTGACGCCCAGGTAGGGCAGGCCGCCGCGCACCCGGGCGCGGATCGCGTCGAGCAGGTCGAGGCGGTACAACTCACTCAGCAGGCGGAAGGTGTTGCCCCCGCCGACGAACAGCGCCTCCGCCCGGCGCACGGCCTCGCGCGGCTCGGCGTGATGGTGGAGGCTGTCGATGACGTAGCCGGCGTTCAGTCCGCGGTCGTGGAGCAGCTGCACGTAGGCGTCGTGATCGGACCCCGCGTGAGGGACGAACAGGAGCCGCTCGACGGGGCCGAAGAACGACCGCATCTGCTCGACCAGGATCTGGACCCGTTCCGGCGTCCGGAAGCCGCCGCTACCGAGAAGTACGCGCACGGTTCGCCCCCCTTGCTCGCGCCAACTACGCTGCCCCGGTGATGTACCCCCCGGCCGCGCCGCGGCAAGTGCCCTGGCCCCGCCCGCCCGGCGCCGGGCGGGGCCAGGGGGTTGCCGACGCTCCTCGCGGGGCGGTACAATGCCGCGCACGGGGCACGCTCATTCCCGGGGAATCCCTGATCGGCATCGTTTGTCGGGCCGCGAAAGGATCGGTAGATGCCAGACACCCTGGACGCTGACCACCTGACCCCTGAGCAGTGGGAGCAACTGGTCGCCCTCCCCGACCGTGTCGAGAGCGTCTGGGCCGGCGGCGGGCCGGCAAACCTGGTAGACCTCCTCCCTCCCCCCGAGGACGGCCTGCGCCGCCGCGCCCTGCAGGAGGCGGTTCGGACCGACCTGGCGATCCGCTACCGCCGCGGGGAGCCGATCCGCCTGGAAGCCTACCGGGAGATGTTCCCCGAACTGGGCGAGCCCGGGACGATGTCGGCTCAGATGGTGCTGGAGGAGTACCGCGCCCGCCGGCGGGCCGGCGAGACGCCGTCCCTGGAAGAATACCGCAGCCGCTTCCCCGAGCAGTTCCCGGAGGTGCAGCAGCTCATCGAGGAGGAGGAGAAGTCGTTCGCCACCATGCAGCTCGTGGCCCAGGCGAGTTCGTCGAACCCGCTGGCCCTGGGCAGCGACCTGACCGGGGCGCCGACGCGCGAGCCGGACCGAGCGAAGCGCGCCGGGCCGGCTCGCCCGTCGCTGCCGGACCTCCTCCGCGACACGATCGGATACGAGCTGATCGAGGAAATCGGTCGCGGCAGCTTCGCCGAGGTGTGGCGGGCCCGGGCTCCTGGTCAGGTCGAGGTCGCCGTCAAGGTCATCCTCCGCCCGGTGAGCGACAAGGAGGCTCAGCGCGAGCTGCACTCGCTGGAGCGCACCAAGGATCTGCGCCACCCGTACCTGTTGCGCACCCACGCCTACTGGCTGATCGAGGGGCGGCTGGTGATCGCGATGGAGCTGGCCGACAACAGCCTCAAGGCGCGTCAGCAGGAGTGCCAGCGGCAGGGGCTGGCGGGGGTGCCGCTCGATGAGCTGCTCCTGTACGCGCGCGAGACGGCCGAGGCGATCGACTTCCTGCACCACAATCTGGTTCACCACGGCGACATCAAGCCGGCGAACATCCTGCTGACCGGCGGCCACGTCCAGCTGGCCGACTTCGGACTGGCCCGCGTCCTGGCCGGCGAGCACTCGATCACCGCGACCGGGTCCGGAACGCCGGTGTACATGGCCCCGGAGGTGTGGCGCGGGCGCTTCAGCCCCAACAGCGATCAGTACAGTCTGGCCGCTACCTACGTCGAGCTGCGCCTCGGGCGACGCATGTTCGAGGCGCAAACGTCCGCCGAGATCCTCCTCGCCCACCTGTCGCTGGCGCCGGACCTGCGCGGGCTGCCGGCGCCCGAGCAGCAGATCCTGCTGCGAGCGCTATCGAAGGAGGCCACGGCGCGCTACAGCAACTGCCTCGCCTTCGCCAATGCGCTGTACCGGGCGGCCGGGCGCGAGCCCGGCGGGTTCATGCCGCGGCAGCAAGCACCCGGCCCACATCCGGCCCCCGCGCCACCCCAGGCGGCCGGCGCGGCGACCGAGATGCTGACCGATGCGTCGCGGGCTCCGGCGGCGGCGACGGTGATCAGCCGCCGACCCCGGCCGCGGTCCCGGTTGTGGCGCCCGCTCGCCCAGATCCTGCTGCTGCTGACGCTGGGGTTCGCCGGGTACGTGGTGTGGTTCGTCTTCCTCCAGGGCCGGGCCGTTCTCGTGCCCCTCGGATGGGAGCGGACGCCGGACGCCGCGCTGGTGACCCTGCGCCAGGGCAACTGGCGCCAGCGGCTGATCGGGGCAGATTTCCCGGCGCAGATCGCGCGCACGACTCCGGCGGGCCGGCTGGAGCTGAGCCTGGTGACGCCGGAAGGCGCCCCGCCGTTCTACGTCCTGCCGCGGCGCGTGACGAACGCCCAGTTCCTGAGCTTCGCGCGGGCGAAGCCGGAGGCGGTGCGGCCGGTTTGGCACCCCGACGGCGAACTGGCCGAAAAGGCTGCCCTGGCGCCCGCTGCCCCGGTCATGGGGATCGCGTGGCGTGAGGCGCGGGCCTGCGCGGCGTGGCTGGGCGGCGAGCTGCCGACCTCGAAACAACTGGGCGCCGCCTACACCAGCGGCGTGTGCCTCGACACGCGCCTGCCGGACGCCGATGAGTGGTTCCAGCCGAACCCCTGGCCGGACCTGCGCGACGGCCTGCCGACCGCCACCTTCCGTATCGTCGCATTTCCGCCGCCCGCCTCCTGAGCGCCCCGTCTCCGCTGCTGCTGCACTGGACCGCCTGGCTCGCCTGTCTGTTCCGGGCGGCGCTGCTGGCGTGCGCCGGCCCGCACCTGCCGGCGCGGCCGACCCGGGCGACGGCGTGGCCGCGGCGGCCGGGGCCGATCTGATTTGCGTTCCCTGTTGCGACCGGCGGCGTGTATGATAGCGCTCGGACGCACCCCGCTGGCGACGATCCGGCCCAGGGCACGTCAGGCAGGAGGATCCCGCATGGAATACCTCGAAGTGGTGGACGGGCAGGGGCGGCGCCGCCGCGTCTTCCTCGATCGGCCGCGCCTGCTGATCGGCCGCGAGCCGACGTGCGACGTCCATCTACCCCACCCCGGCGTGTCCCGCCGCCACGCCCAGCTGCAGCGCACCGACCAGGGCCGCTGGCTCCTGCAGGATCTGCGCAGCCGCAACCACATCTTCGTGGACAACAGGCCGGTGCAGCAGCTCGTCCTGGAGGCGCGGCAGCCGTTCCGCATCGCCGAATACTGGCTGATGCTCCACGAAACACCGCTCTCCGAACCGGAGGCGATCACCCCCCTTACGGACGACACGACGGACGCCGCTTCCGATGTCGGCGAGCCCGGGTGGCTGGAGCAACTGCAGGTGTTCCAGCGCGCGCTGTTCCGCCAGGAGGAGCCGCGGGCCGTCCTCGACCGACTGGCCCGCGAGGTCCGCCGCATCGTCGAGCCACAGCTTATCGCCATCGGCCTGGTCAAGCCGGAAGGGTACGACTGGGAGCTGATCGTCCCGGCCGACAGCGCAGCCGGGGCGGCGCTCGATCTGAACGGGGTGGACCAGCGCGTGATCGACCAGGATCTCAGCTCGGTCCAGACCTGGACCGAGGACGCGACCGGGGAGGACACGCCATCGCTGTCGGCCCCGCTGTGCCTGCTGTTCCCAATGAAGGGTCGGTCGGGCGTGATCGGCCACGTCTACCTGAAGCAGCCGGCCGTCAACCCGCTCCCCAGGCCGATGCTGCGCTACCTCAGCCTGCTGGCGGCGATGGCCGGGCTGGCGTGGGACAACCAGCAACTCGGGGCGCTGCGGCTGGCGCAGAAGGAGATCGAGAAGGAGCTGAACCAGGCCCGGCAGATCCAGATCGAGCTGTTCCCGCCGACGTTCGACGTCGATCCGCGGCTCGACGCCTTCGCGGTCAACCTGCCCAGCGCTCACGTCTCGGGCGACTACTACGACCTGATCCGGACCGGCCCGCACACGGTCGCGTTCGTGATCGCCGACGCGATGGGCCACGGTATGCCGGCCGCCCTGCTCATGGCGGCGGTGCGCTCGGCGCTGCGCATGGGGCTATCCCTCGGGCTGCCGTGGGGGCAGGTGTTCAAGGGGCTGGACGAGGTGATCGGCCAGGCGCGCGGCGACATGTTCGTCACCGGCGTCGTCGGCCACCTCGACCTGCGCGATCGGTGGCTCGACCTGGTGTCGGCCGGGCATCCGCTGCCGTCGATCCTGGTGGACGGCAAGCCGGTGGTCATCCCCGACCACTGTCAGACCCGGCCGTGGGGGCTCGAGGCAGTCGAGACGAGCTGGGAGGTTGGGCGGCTGTCGCTGCAGGGGGACGGCTTCTCGATCCTGACGTACACGGACGGCATCACCGACGCAGCGGTGCGTGTGCAGCGCGTCTTCGGGGCGCGGCGCATCACCGCATACCATCTGGAGCACTACCACCGCAGCGCCGAGGATCTGTGCCAGGGGTTGCTGAGCGAGGTAGCGATGAACCCCGGCGCGAGTTCGCTCGGCGACGATCAGACGGTACTGGTGCTGCACTCGGTGTAGGAAGCGGTCACGAGCCCACCCCGGGAACGGCAGGCTGCGGAAATACTTCCAGTTCGGCGAGTCGGCCCTGCCACCGGCCGATGAAACGGGCGCGCAGGCACTCCTCGTACAATGATTCACGGTCAAGCACGCGCAGCACTTCCGGGCCGGCGCCGCGGCTCAGGTCAGCCCCGCGACTCCAGCGTGTCCCCTGGGCGAACCGCCCGCACACCGCGTCCCAGTGAGCGCGGGCGCGGTCCGCGCTGGGCAACACAACCTCCTCGACGTCTTCCCCGTCCTCGGTCGGGAGTTCGACCCGCTCGGACGAGCCGACGTCGTGGCCGGTGATGCGTGCGAACGCCTTGCCGGCCTCGACCGCGGCCCGCACGTCCTTGCCGGCCATCGCCGCCAGCAGATCCTCCACGCCCCCCGGGTGGCCGAAGGTGCCCAGCAGCGCGAACCGGCGCGGCCCCAGTTCGGGGGTCGCGGCGAGAGCCCGGAGCGGTTCGAGATCTCCGTGCGACCCGAGGATGGCGAGCAGGCGGGCGATTTCCCAGCGATCTGGTCCGGGCGCCCCGCGCAGGCTGCGGCAGTAGATGAGCAATTCGCGGCATCCGGTCCAGGCGGCCGCCCACAGGGCTTCCCTCCGGAGGGCGGCGTCGGGGTCGCGCCAGGCCGCCAGGCACAGGTTCGTCGGCAGCGGTTGACCGCTCAGGGCGACAGTGCGCCAGGCGGCCACGCGCGTCTCGAGTTCCGCGGCCCGGACCAGGGAAGCCAGCTGCTGCGCCGTCAGGTCGGCGGGCGAACGAAACGCGAGCACGCGCGCAGCCGCGGAGGCGAGCGGACCCGGGATGGCCAGCGCCAGGGCGAGACGCGAAGCGGCCGCAGCCGGGGCAGCGTGGCAGAGCGCCTCGACCAGTCCCTCCCGCTGGGGGTTCTCGGCCAGCGCGAACGTCTGGAAGACGCGCTCGGTCGTGTCGGCCCGGCCCAGGCGGAGCAGTGGGTACGCGGCCAGGAAGACGGCCCCCGGCTCCTCCTCGCCCAGGCCAGCCGCCAGCAGGTCCGGCGTCCGCTCCCCGGCGACCACCAGGGCATCGACGTGACCCTCGATGCGCGTCTCCAGGTCGGTGAGTTCGCGCGCCGTGTACAGCGGGGAGTGCAGGGCGGTGCGGCGCTGGCCCCAGAGAAACGCGAATTCCTCGAAGTGCTCCGCGAGCAGATCGGCGAGGAACAGGGCTGGTTGGTTGGCCATCGGAGAAAGTATCAGTGGCTCGGGAGCGTATCGCCGCAGGTCTGGTTCCGGCGCCTACCTGGCCGCCCGGGGTTTAGCGCCGGGCGACCTTCGGGGCAGTGAGTTCGCTGCGGAGTGAGCAGGGCCGGCCGGCGTAATACCAGACCCCCTCCTGAAACCGGCCGCCGTTGACCTTGACCCACTCCCGCAGGCTCGCCAGCGCCTGCCGCTGCGCCGTCACGGGCAGGTCGGCCTCAAAGGTGAAGTCAGCCCCGTAACGGACCACCAGCTCTTCATACACGAGTTGCCGGACCTTGTGAGGGCTCTGCTCGGCCAGCAGGGTGTCCAGCAGGACGGCCGGGGAGTACGGTCTGCCGAGGCGATACCGGGTGGCCGAGTGAAAGCGCCGCTGGTTGGCGGACCACCACGCCCACCAAACCTCGGCACTCTGCGACAGGCGGGTGACCCTGGTTCCCGTGGACGGCGGAGCTTCCCCCTGCTTCAGCCGGATCCGCTCGTCATCGAACAGTTCGTCCTCGTCGAGCGGTTCCGGGATAACCGCCTCCTCCCACAGCTGGGCGCCGGTGATGAGGTGAAGCGCCAGGGCGACAGCCTCCGCGTCGGCGGAGTTCGTGAGGCGGTCCACCAGCGAGGCGACGGCCGTGACGTCGCCGAGCAACCCAAGGGCGAGGTAGCCGTCGGCGGTCGCTTTCGCCGACCCGGCCACGTCTAGCAGGATCTGCACGGCCAGCCGACCGCCACCCAGGCCCAGAGCCAGTGCGGGCCAGCCCTCGTCGCAGACGGTCCTCATGCAGGCGGTCAGGATGTGCGGGTCGTGCTGCCGCAGCAGGGCCAGGGCGGCGGCCCACCGGGCGGATGCCGTTTCCTGCTTCGCCCACTGCTGGGAGAGGACAGAGCACGCCGCCGGATCGCCGAGACGCCCGAGCGCCCAGAGGACGGGGGCGGCCGCGCCGGCAGGCGCCTTCGGCACCAGCGCCGCGAGGTCTGTCCGCCCCTTCACCCGCCGGTAGCCGAGGACGCGCGCGACGTGGGGAATGAGTCGCGGGTCGCCGCCGAAGAGCAGCCCCGCCAGGTCGTCCTCCCAGTCGCCAGGCAACTCGTGGCAGAGGGCGTCCGCGACGGCACGGCATTTGTCCGGATCGTCGAGAGCCAGTTCTTCGAGGGTGCCGAGAAACAGATCCTTGCGGTTCTGCCGACAGAAGACACGCACGGCCGCGTGCAGTTCGCCCGCGTCGCCCTCGGCCGTCTGCTTCTTGCAGACCTCCAGCGCCAGGTCCGCGCCGATCACCAGCGCGTCGAGGTGGGCCTCGAACCGATCCTCGAACTCCCCGATGCGCGTCCAGGCGATCTCGGGATTGGCGAACAGGGCGCGGCGCTGGTCGTAGAGAAACGAGGCCTCTTCGAGGTGTTCCAGGTAGAGCCCGAGGTAGAATTGTCGTGGCGATAAGCTCATGGCTGCACACTCCGATCCGGGGCCGACAAGCCTTCGACCCAGACCTTGATGGACCGCACGTCGTGGGGACCGTTGCGGACGACGAGGTGGGTCCGCCAGATCAAGAATAGCAATTTCTCGTCGGTGTTGACGATCACTGTGTCCAGCTGGGTGTGGAGATGCTCGTCGGGGCGTCCCACCAGGGTGACGAGGCACTGCGGGGCAGGCACGCCCGGCAGCTGGAAGTACAACCGGCCGCCGGGCGAGGCGTTCTCGACCGCCACCGCCTCGTCCCCCTTGAGGTGGCCGGGAGCGATCAGGCCCGGCGCGGCCGCGTTGAAAAAGCGGCGGTCGAAGTCCCTGGGGAGGAGCGGCATCCGGTCCTTCATCCAGGCCTCGTCGTAGGTTCCGGCGAAGGCGGCGCGCGGTTGCCAGGACGGCCCGGTGAAGCCGAACCCGGCCGGCGGTGGGGTGTCGCCGTAGGCGCGGAGCGGGTGGCGGGGATCCTCCAGGTTGGGCAGCGGGATGCCGTGTTCGAGGTTGCCGTGTTTCTGGCGGAGGCCGGTGCCAACGGGATTGCGCGGCTCGAACGTGTGCTTCGCCAGATCCGGGTGGCTGCGGTCCCACCCGCCGAACGCCCGCTCCCAGGTGAGGGGGACGCGCTCGAACGGCTGCGGGTCCGTCGGGGCGGCCCCGAGAAAGGCTTTCGTCCACAGGCGGTCGCCGACGACGCGGACGGCTTTCTCCAGCGGGCCGACGCGCAGGGTGACGTTCACCTCGGTGGTGCCCTTTTTCGGGGCGTGGGCGTGGCCGATCAGGGCGATGTCGGTGGCCGGTTTGACGAAGGCGACCTCGGGCTCGTACTTGTAGCTGGACGTGTCGGGGTCGCCCCAGAACTGGCCAGCGGCGTTGACCGGAACGGGCTTCTCGGCCAGCGCGAGCCCCTCGCGCGGGTGGATGACGTAGGTGGCCTTGACGACCGGGACGAGGAGCGGACGACCCTCTTCGTCGGCGAGGAAAAGGGGCTCGAAGGCGAACGGCGTACGGTTCTCGATCGCGAAGTTCACGGTTACCGCTCCTCCTCGGGGCGGACGCGAAGGCGAGCTTCCAGCGCCCGTTCAGCCGCCCGCCTCCGCCGCGCGCCCTTGCTCGATCGCTTGAAACAGATCCTGAAATTCGCGCGTGCTCGGCGGCAGTCTGCCGAGCGAAGGGCACAGTGGAACTTCTTCGGGCACCGCGAAGTTGCGTAGTTCTGCGATCTTTAGAAGCGCCAGTCCTTCCGCCGACACAAAGGTGCGCGGCCAGAAAAGCGGTTCCTGGTACGATTCCAGCGTCTGCTTCTTCACGTCGAGGGCGTCCTGAAGCACCTCCATCAGCCCGTTCAGGGCTTCGGCGAACGCTTCCGCGTCTCCGGCAAGAAGGGTCTGGCACACGTCCAACCGCGGCGACGCCTGGCCCTCCAGCGCTTTTTCAAACCGCTGAAGCAGTGCGCTCGCTTCCGGCTGGGGAGGGCTCTGAGGGAAGCGGACGAGGGAGTGCAGAAAGGCGTAGTAGCAGAAGTCGTCTTCGTATTCCCAGTCCGGCTCCCAGTTGGCGACGGACCGTTCGGCGATCTCGCGGGCCAACTCCAACGTTCCGGCGGCGACCGCGTCAAGGAACGCTTCCGTCCGGCTCAGGGCGAGGCGCGGGGCGCGGTCGTTTCCCTGAGCTTTGCTCTGCCGAAGAAAGTACCGCCGGGCGTGCCCGCTCCGCACGAGGTTCTCGCGGAACTGGTCGGCGTCCGCAGTTTCGAGCAGGTGACAGACGCCGAGCGCCTGAAAATACGCCGACAGCTGTTCAAAGCTGTCGGCAATTTCCGCGACCGGCGCGCCCGAAGCCACGACGCCCAGTTGGGTGTAGATCTCCGAGAGGATTTCCCGGTGGATTTCCTGGAGCACCATGGGCTAAAACCCTGAAAACTCCTTGACGTTCGTGAAGGCCACGCAGGTGAAATTCCCGGCCCGGACAGCGTCCGCTACGTCGCCGCGCACGACGGCGTGGCGGGGGAACGACTTCAGGCGGAATACCTTGAACGCGGGGGGAATTTTTTCTGGGTCAAGCACCAGCTTCTTGCACGTCGCGATGATGCTCGGGTTGATCTGGTTCCACTTGACGTCTGATTGGTTCAGGTCAATGGCGTCACAAACGTCGAGCGGGTTCAGGATGAAATATTCCTTTGAGGCAATTCGCCCCTTGTGGTTCTTTATCTGCACTTGCAGGAATTCGACGTTATTTAACGCCATCCCCTCGACGGTCTTTTTCAGCGCGTCGGAAATGAGAACCACGCCGCTACGGTTGCGGATGCCGTCCCCGAGCTTGATGTCTTTCGGGAAATCCGGGTCCATCGGGAAAAAAGCCGTGTCGGGGAAGTCCGCGGCCACCGACACGCCCCGGTTGAGTTTGTGCGAATCGTCAAACCCCTGGATGTTTTCGCAAATGCAAAACCCGTCCTTGTAAATGTTCTTCCAGAAGAAGTATTCCGGCGCGTTGGTCGGCTGACTCATGATCAGACTCCTTTCGTCATTTGATGGTCGCGAAAAGCTGGCTCAGCCAGTTCTGCACGCTCGGCGCACCGGGGTGCCGCTTGCGGGGCGAGTCGCTCATCGAGAACGGAAGATACCAGGTTTCTTCCATCCCGGGCGCGAATCGATTCTTCCAGCAATGCAGCGTCCCGCCGCTGCGCACGCCGCGCGCCTTGAGTTCTCCTTTGAAGTGCGTGCTCGCGTCGTCGAGTTCGCCTTTGATCGACTTCGGGTTAAGTTTGTGGATTTCGCGGGCGTCCTTTAACGTATCCCACACGTTGGCATTCATGTACTCATAGGTTTCCGCCGTATAGAGGTCGTGGTCGATCAGGTGGGACGGAAGGTTCTCGGGCAGGGGGACGGCGGCGAACCCCGTCGCCCAGGCGGCGTTGAGGCCCGGGAAGCTGGCGAACAGGTTGAGCTTGTACGGCCACTTGGTGTCCAGCCCGATCAGGTTGGGGCTGGCGTTGACGTTCCAGTCGGTAATGCACAGGCAGTCGAGGATGTACGCCTTGTTATCGCTGCCGGCCTTGATATGGCCATCCGCCAGCGCGCTGACGGGCAAAATGTGGTGCGACTGCCAGCCGATGCGAAAGGTCGTCGGGTAGTAGCCGTCACGGCAGTTCTTGATATGCTCGTTGCCGTTCCGGGTGCGCTTGATGACGCAGTCCTTCAGCTTCTCCTGGTGGTCTGAGTCGGCCATCTTGTTCTCCCCCATTCGCTACGGTTTGAATCGGCGCAGGCGCATGGCGGCCTTGGTTCCGCTGTCCGAAGAAAGCCAGATGAGCAGGTGGTCGGCCGGCGCGTAGTTTCGCTCCCAGGCCCGCACGCCCATGGCGACTGAGACGGCGCCGGTCGCCGCGCCGACCTCGCCGATGGAAACCGCCGGCAACCACAGCGGCAGGTCACCGGCCCGAAAAACCCGCGCGAGGCGGACGACCGCGTACCCCCACTCCATCGCTCGGAACACGTCGCCGTTCAGGTCGCCGAGCAGCAGGCCGGCCGGTGTGCCGCTTCCGTTGGCGGCCGCGATTGACTCCGCCACGGCCCTCGCCAGCCCGGCGCCCAGGGACGGCGGCCCGGAGGGGCGGCGGCCTTCGCCCTCGGCAAGGGCCATTCCTTCGAGGACGGCTCGAACCGGGGCGCGCCGGGCCGCGGCCGGCTCCAGCCGTTCGAGCAGGAAAAAAGCCGCGGCTTCGCCGGGCATAAAGCCGACGGGGCTCACCGCCGTCTTCAGGGCGCCCTGCCGCACGGCCGCGACCAGCGCGTCGGGCTCGACGCAGGAATCGATCCCACCGACGATGCACCGTTCCAGGCCGCCGGAATCGATCTGGTGGGCCGCCTCCGCGGCCGCCTCGACAATTCCGGCGTGGCCACCGTAGAACAGCCGCTGGTTGGCGGGCGGAATCTCGAAACCGCCAAGCTGGGCGAGGCGCACGGCGACGTGGCGCGTTTGCTCCTCCCAGGTCGCTGACGGCGGCGACCACTCCGCGGGGGCGCTAGCCCCGAGTTCATCGTGCTCGGCCCTGCTCTGTGCGTCCTCGAAGTATTTATCCGAAAGGTTCAGATACAGGCCGGTGCGTTCGGCGTTTGCACGGGCGTGGTTGGCGTTCGCCAGAAGATCCTGAAGGGCCAACCGCCCGAGGGCCAGCAGCTTCCCGACGCCGACGAACCCCGCCGCGGCGAAAGGGACGGCGTGGCCTGCGACCGGCTCCTCGCCCCAGAGCTGGTCCGCGAAATTCAGGGTTTTCAGCGCCGCTTCCCTGGTGATCCCCGCGCGAGCCGCGGCGCAAGCCGTGGCCGCGTCGGGGCCGAGCGCGCAGGCCAGCCCTATACCTGTGATCGCTACTGACCCCGGCGCGCCGCGCATGGCTAGAACGCCTTCCCACACAGAACGCACTCTGGTTTTTGATCCGCCATCGCGACGATGGGCGGCTGAATCACCGGAAACGGCGGCGTGTTCTTGTCGTTGTGCAGCATCGGGTCCATCGCCCGCGCGACATTCTTCCCTTCCACCTTCACGTCCGTGGAAAAGTTAACGAACTCGGCCTTCCCCTTGATCTTGTTCGAGGCGACGCCGCCGCCGGCCGTCCCCCCTTCGTCGCCGGTGCTGACGGCGAAATTCGAGTCCTTCAGGCAAATCGGGTTTCCGTCGCACTTGACGGTGCTGCTCCCCTGCGCGGTGTCGGAGGATTTCGCGATGTTCGGGTACGGGATGGGGATCGGCCCCCCCGGACTTGGGGTCTTGCAAACGTCCGGGAACGCGGTGGTGATCCCGCCGCTGTCCGCGTGGACGACGGACAGGTTGTTGACACCGACTGTAACGCCCATGGCCGACCCCTTTGTAACGCCGGTTCACCTGGCCTGTCAGTTAATTTTCACCGCCGCGCCTTTGATTTTCTGGACGCCGGACGCACGGCTAACGAGCTCCGTACCCCGGACCACGATCTTCCCGTCCTTTCGCAGCGTGATGGAACCCTTCCCGCAGCGCAGCAGCATCTCTTCCGCCGCGTCCAGCACCACACGCTTGCCGTCGCAGACGACTTTCCGCGGCACCTCCGCCAAGAGCGTCGCCTGTTGCGGCGCCGCGGGCGCGAGTACGGTGTCCCTAACGATGCCGACGATGATGGGAAGGGCCGCGTTGCCGTCTTCAAAAAAGAGTAGAACCGGGGTGCCCTCGTAGCCGGAGGCGGCGGGCAGCGTGATTACCGCGCGGGCTTCGGTTGGCCCGAGCGGGTTCCCCGGATAATCCACTCGCGCGCGTCCTTCCGGCGTGATGTCGGTAATCACGCCGACACGGACGCCGCTGGCTGGGAAGCAAACGCCCGTCAGGTCCAGGGAGTCCGCGAAAATCGTGGCCATTTCAGTTCTCCGCGATCTTGCTGCCCTTGATGACGATGTCCCCGCTGCCTTTGATGTTGATCTTCTTCCCGTTTATCGAGATGTCACCGTTCTTCTTCATGATTATTTCGGCGTCCCCGGTTTTGATTGAAACCTCGTTTTCCGCGACCATCTGGATCTTCTTGGCCTGGAGGAGGTATTCCTTTTCGACCGTCTCCTGGTGTTTGCCCTTCACCTGTTCCTTGAGATCCTTCTGGATGGTGACGTTCTGGTTACCCCCGATCTTCTCGTTGAGATCCTTGACGACGTTGATCGACCGATCGCCGCCAATGGTCTCCGATTTCGACCCGCCGATCGTTTCGGACTTGGAGGCGCCGACCGTTTCGGCCAGAACGCCGCCCACGGTGAGCGTCATCAGTCCGCCGACGGAGAGTTCCATGGCGCCGCCGACCGTTTCGGCGTAGTTGATGCCCACCGTTTCCGTGAGCGTCATGGCGACGAAGATGTCCATGCTCTTGGAAATCTTCTCGCTGTGTTCCCCCTCCACCTGAATCTGTTTGTTTCGCTTGATCGTCTCGACCTTGTCTCGCCCCACCATCAGGCTGCGGTCATTATCGACCTCCTCCCAGCGGTCGTGGCCGACCCATTTAACCTCGTCATTCTCCACGGTGCCGACGTAGTCCTTCTCGGCGCGCAGGTAGATGTACTCCGCGCCTTTCCTGTCCTCGAAGCAGATCTCGTTACAATTCGCCGGCGACCCGCCCAGGCTGCTGCGCGTCTGGATGCCGCTCTGCGTCTTGTTCGCCGGCAGCGCGAACGGCGGCATCTGCTCGGCATTATACACGCTGCCGATCACGATCGGCTGGTCCGGGTCGCCCTCCAGGAAGTGGACGATCACCTCCTGACCGATGCGCGGGATGTGGATCATCCCCCAGTTCTTGCCGGCCCACGGCGTGCCGACGCGGATCCAGCACGAGCTGTTCTGGTCCTTCTTCCCCTCCCGGTCCCAGTGGAACTGCACCTTCACCCGGCCGTACTTGTCCGTGTCGATCTCCTCTCCGGACAGCCCGACCACCACCGCCGTCTGCGCCCCCTGGACGACCGGCTTGGGGGAGACGCGGGCCGGCCGGAACGGGACGGCGAGCGGGATGCAGGTGAACGTGTTGTCGTAGATACACCCCTCGCCATCGCCGAGGTTGTTCGTCGCCGCGTGGCTCACCTGCGTGAGGACGTACGCGCCGTTGAAGTCGGCCCGACGGTGCTCGGTCAGGTCGAACTTGAAGCCAGGCACAAAGGCGCGGCAACTGCCCGCGCCAGTGATGACCTTGTGAAACGCCTCCTCGCCCTGCATACCCAGTTTCGCGGTGCGCTCCCCGTCCGGCCGTACCTTGCCCGCCTTGTCGTCGCCGTCGAAGCGCTTGGCGTAGTAGCCGGGGTAGTCGTACACCTCGAACTTGTCGTTGCCCGCGACCTTGACCGCGCTGGGGGCCGACACGCCCAGGTTGTTGGACGGCGTCTCGAAGTAGTAGTCGGTCAGCGTTACCTTCCCCGGCCGAAACTCCTGTTCGAGGTGCCAGCGGGTAACGGCGTCCACCTCCTGGTTGCCGCCGAGCAGGTAGGCGTACTTCGCCTTCGCCTGGTGCGGCATCGCCTGGTGGGCGCCCGGGTCGTTGCTCACCAGCAGCGTGTGCTTGCCGTCGGCGTGGTCGAAGAAGTAGAAGATGCCCTCCTCCTCCATGAGGCGGCTGACGAAGTTGAAGTCGCTCTCGCGGTACTGCACGCAGTACTCGCGCGGCTCGAACGAACCCTGCAGCTGTACCTTGAAGTTGGTGAACCCGAGATCCTTGAAGATCTGCTGGACGATGTCCGGGACCGTCTTTTTCTGGAAGATACGGCAGTCGGTGGTGCGCGTCAGGAACCACAGCCACGGCACCACCTCGGCGTAGTAGTGGGCCACGCGCTGATCGACATCCCCCTGCGAGAAGCGGTTGACGAACCCGTTGATGTACCGATACTTCTTGCCCGCCAGCTCGATGCCGATCGTGATGTTCTGCCCGACCAGCCCGTTCAGCGGGATATCGCGCTTCTCCGACACCAGCACCAGCTGAAACCGGAACAGCTGCGAGATGCCCTCAGTTCCCTCCAGCGACTCAACCAGTAGGACGTCCTTGCCCAGTGGCGTGGCGAGTGTGATCAGGCGGTCTGTTTGAAGCAATGCCATGTACGGCTCCCATCTGCGGGCCGCGAGCGGGCCGCGTTCACGCCAGCGCGTGCCCGGCGATGCTGCCGGCCCGGACCGCCCCGTCGAGGGCGCGCAGGTCCGTGATCTTCTCCGGGCTGCCGGCGTGGTAGAGTTCGCCGTAGTACACCCAGCCGATCCGCCAGCGCAGCCCGGGCGGACCCTCGAACCTCCCGGCGTCCGGCTGGCCGGCCTTCACGGCCGCGTGCCGCTGCCGCACCTTCTCCTGGGCCGGGCCGAGGGCCGCGTAGGTGCGGCTGCAATACCCGCACGGACTGTCCGTGCCGTAGACATGGACTGCCGCGGCCACGTCATGGCGCATCAGGTATGACGCCATCCGCGCCTCCGCCTCGCTCACCTGGAACGCGACGCCGAGGGTGCGCCGCAGACGCAGCATGTCCAGCTCGTGCCGGCCGACGAGCCGCCGCGTCTCGCGCTCCACCTCCTGCACCTCCGGCTCGATGCGCCGGGCCTCGCGCAGGAAGTCGTGATACACCCCCGACCGATCCTTGGCCCGCCACGAGTTGGCCAGCTCCAGCGTTCGCCGCGCCACCGACCGAACGGCGCGGACGACGTTCGTTCCGCTGGTCGAGCAGACGTATTTCGGGCTTTTCAGCCCCTCGTACCAGAAGCCGAGGACCACCAGGTCGCGATAGCTGTCGGTGTACAGGCGCTGTCCGAGGGAGGTTTCGGCCTCGTCCGCGGCCCGCGGGTTGCCGGTGCCGATGTCGTGCTGGCGGCGGACGGCGGCGCGGTAGATGGTGCGGTGGGCGCGGAGGAGGGCGTTGCGGATGCGCTCCGCCACAACCTTCACCTCCTTCACCTTTTCCGCCGCGTCGGGCTGTGCCATACCGTCACGCTCTCCCCATCCGGCCGCCACGGGTGCCGTCGGGATGGTTCATTGTGTCGCGCGGGTGCCGGCGATGCAAGCGCCCAGATCCATGAAGACTATGCGTTTTCAGGCCGCACTCCGGACACAAATGCCCGGGCTCGCGCGCGCGCCGGCCGCTGCGGCCGGCAACGACACCGGCATCGACAGGCGTCCGCTTCCACCCTCAGATCCGTATTAACTGAAGGGAGCCGGCCGCGCCGAACGCCGGGCAACGGTTGCGTGCGTCGTTCGGTTGCTGCTAGTATAATTACTTGTTCGCCCGGGCCATACGCCCTTCCCTCACACCTCCTGAGGTACACCACATGGCCAACGACCAACCGCGGCCGTCCCAGCAGCACGGCTGGAAGGGAAACGTCCCCGGCTCCGGTGGACCCCCCAGGGACAAGGCTGCGGCCGGGCCAGCGTGGAAGGGGGGAGGCGCGCCCGCTGCCGGGACTGGCCCGAAGCCGCCCCGGTCCCGCAAGGCCAAGATCGCCATCGGCGTGGGGCTGCTCGGCGTGGTCAGCGGTCTGATCGTGGTGATCATCCTCCTGATCCGACCGCCGAAGCCGTTCCGCCTCGTGGTCCTGGTGGCCGGCAACGAAACCAACCTGGCCGTTCCGCACCACGCCTTCGGGCGCCAGGCGGCCCAGAAACTGGCCGCCTGGGGGCAGACCCGGCCGGATGACGTGGACGTGCGCATCGGGCCGCTCACCCCCGACCTGAGCACCCTCGAGGACGCCCTCGGCGGGCGCAGTCCCGACAACGTCGTGGTCGTTGTGGCCGCCCACGGTGCGGCCGACGAGGTCGGCCCGTTCCTCATCCCCGAGGGCGCCGACACGCGCGACCCGGCCAAATCGCGCGTCCAGGTGGAGAAGATCCTCGATCGCCTCGGCCGGCTCCCTGGTGACACGAAAAAACTGCTCGTCCTCGACGCCACTCAGGTAGCCGCCTACTGGCCGCTCGGCCTGGTTCACAACGACTTCGCGCGGCGACTCAAGCAGCTGGAGCCGCGCGCCCGCGAAACGGGCGTCCTCGTTCTCTGCTCCAGCGGCCCCGACCAGCAGTCGTGGGTGTCGGAGGAGTGGGGACAGTCGATCTTCGCCCACCACTTCCTGGACGGGCTCCGCGGGGCGGCCGACAAGAACCGCAACACCCGTGTCACGACGGCGGAATTGTTCGAGTACGTCAGTACCCGGGTGGAGCAGTGGGCGCGGCAGGCGCGCGGGTCATTGCAAACGCCGTTCGTCCTCGGCGGCGAGAGTCGGGCGGCCAGCATGGAACTGGTGGCCGCCGAATCCGGCTTCCGCGGGACCGATCCCGACAAGGCGGTCCTCCCCGCGCTCCCCACGGACACCCTGAAAGACGCCTGGGCGAAGTGCCAGGAGTTGGCGGACGCGGCCGGGTACTCGCCGGCCACCGCCACCCCGCAGCTGTGGCGGCACTACCTCGACGGGCTGTTGCGCTACGAGCAGCTGCTGCGCGCGGGCGACACGGCCTCCGCCGAGCGGATGCGCGCGCGTGTGCAGGGGCTGGAGAAGCAGCTGCGCGAGCTGCGCAGCCGCACCGACCTCTTCTCCGCCACCGGCTCCCTCGCCATGCCGGTCGCGCTGGGTTGGGAATTGCCTCCGGGCGTACTGGAGGCGAAGCGGAAGGAACTCGCGGCGCTCTGGGGCAAGGATAACGCGCTGGCGGAGGTGCGCAAGGCGCTCAAGGAGTGGTTGGACAGGGAGCAGGCCGGGTGGCCGCGCGAGCTGCTGCGCGTCCGGCTGAGCGGGCTGCTGCTGGAACATGCCGTGGCCGACCCGAAGGCGAACCTGACGCCGGTGTACGAGCTGCTCGCGGGCGCCGACACCCCGCTGCGGGCGAGCGCCCGATCCGTGCCGCGCCCGGTGGAGTTGCACGCCTTGCTCCTGCTCGCGACTCCGGAGAACCAGCCGCCGGGCCTGTCGGCGGACCTGATCACGCAGTCGCTCGTCCTGTCCCGTACCGCCGAGGAGGCGGCGCTGGGCCTCGGAGGCAAGGGCGGGGAAGGGCTGCCGCCGCTGAGCAAACGCCTGGTGCCGTGGATCCGGGCGCGCGTGGACGAGGCCGACAAGGCGCGCCGGTTTGGGCAGGATTTGCTGTTCGCGTCGCAGACCAACGACCCGGGCAAGGCCGCGGCGAAGGCCGAACCCGAGAAGGGCGAGAAGGGGGAGAAGGACGGCAAGGTCAAGGATAACTGGGAGCAGGCGGCCGAGCTGATGGACCGGGCGCGCAAGGCCTACGAGGAGGCGCAGGACGTCGCCGTCCGCGCCCGTCACGCGCTGCTGTGGCGCGACCGGGCCGTCGCCGAGCTGCCGTACTACTCGCGGTGGGTCGCCCGGCAGCGCTTCCTGCGGCCGGACGACCGCCCCGCCTACCGGGCGGACGTCGATCGGAACGCCGAGTTGTGGAAGAAGGTCAACAAACTCGACGACCTGCTGGCACAACCGGGCCTGAAGGGGCTGGACGAGGTCGCCGTCCTGGCCGGCGAGGTGGACCGGGGGTTCACAAAACTACGGGACGAGTTCACCCGCTCGACGAAGGGGCTTGAAGGCGCGGGCGTGACGCAGGAGAACTGGCACCGGATCGACAACCTCCTCCGCGTCCCGTTCCTGCCGGCCGAGTTCCGGATGAAGCTGCTGGAGCGGGGGCGGCGCATCTCGGAGCAGCTGAACCAGGCCGAGAAGGAGGCCGCCGCCCCAGGCATGGCGCAGACGCAGGCGGAGCTGCTGGCGCGGGAACACGCCCGTGCCCACGGGGAGTTGGCCCTGCTGGCCCTGGGCGAGAAGGCGTTCGCAGTCGATAAGGAGCGGGAGTTCAACGTCGTCCTCGGCTGGGTGCTGGGCGACGCCGAGAACTGGCACCAGGAGGTTCCGCGGGCCGGCAACCAGCTGCTGGTCCGACTGGCCAGGCTTCCCGCCGCCATCGACAAGAGGGTCACGGAGGCGCGCAAGCTCGACTTCGCTGGCTCCCTCAAGGAAGCCCGCGAGGCGGCCGCGTGGGGCCGCCGCCTGCCCGGCGCGCAGGTAGCCCTGCTGACGAAGGATCCGCTGGAGGAGCTGAACCGCCTGCAGCTGTACGACCTGCTATGCCGCCAGGCCGACCGCACCTTGCAGGACTTCTACGGCCCGAGCGCCAGGCCGTACTACCAGGATGCGGGCCTGGTGTACGTCGGTGACGCGCAATCCGAGCTGGGCAAGGGCGGAGCGGGGGCAGACAGGCGGCAGGAACGCGCCGTCGCTCTGGAGAAGGATCTGCGCGACGAGGGCCGCAAGCTGGTCGTGGCGTGGGCTCTTGGGGACGGGAAGTTCAGCGCCGCGCCGGGCCGCGTCTCTCTGACCGACGAGCAGCAGGTGCCGCTGTACTACACCGTCCAGGCCGCGGCGGGCGTGCCGGCGGGACGTCCGGTCGTCTGGGCGGACCTGCAGCGGGCGGAGGCGTTGAAGCTCGAACCGGCCGGCGGGGCGGGGCGCAAGGCGCTGACCATCGGCCCGGACGTCAAGGAAGGGTCGGCGGCGGCCTACCCGCTGCGGCGCGCCGGGCTCACCGGCCAGCCGACCAGGGCGGAAGCCATTCAGGTCGTCCACGGGCTGTTCCGCGGCCACCGCTTCCAGACCGAGACGCAGATCGAGTCGTTCGAGCGGCCCGCCGTGGCCGTCTCGATGCCGGCCCTGCCCCCGTTCGGGCGAGTCGCGATCCACGCCGACCCGGAGATCCTCCGCCTTTACGCTCAGGGGCACGGCACGGTCGTCATCGTCTTCGACTGCTCCGGTAGCATGAACAAGAAGGACATGAGCGGCCGCACCCGGCTGGCGACCGCCGCGGAGGCACTGGGCAAATTGCTGCGTGAGATCCCCAAGGGCGCCCAGGTCAGCCTGTGGATCTACGGTCAGAATACGGACCTCGGGGCGCGCCAGGAGGCCGAAGGAACGATCAAGCGGCTGTTCTTCGCGTCGGCGAAAGAATGGGATCCGAAGTCCGGTCAGCCGGATGCCTGGCGGCGAGAGGTCGAAGCCCAGAGTCCCTACAACTACACGCCGGCCGTGCGCGGCCTCATGGAGGCAAAGGTCGATTTCAAGGGGCGCAAGGGTCCCAAGACCCTCCTCCTGCTGACCGACGGCATGGACACTCGGTTCGAGAAACAGATTCAGGAGGACAACACCCCCTGGAGCGGCGACCCCAAGTACAACCCGACGGGGAAGCTCAAGGTGGAGGATTTCCTCCTGAAGGAGTTCAAGGACTCCGACATCGCGCTGCGCGTCGTCGGCTTCCAGCTGCCCGCCGGGGAGCGCGAGATCGCGAAGCGGCAGTTCAAGGATCCACTGGAGAAGATGCCGCGCGGCAAATTCTATCTCGTGGATGATCTGCCCAAGTTGATGGTGGCCCTCAAGGACGCCCTCAAGCAGGATCTGTTCTTCTCGGTCCAGAAGGACGGCCAGCCATACCGGAGCCGGATCGACGTTCCCCCCATTGGCCGGCCGGACAGCCGGTGGGTAAAGCTTCCGTCGGGCTCGTACTACAAGCTGGTCCTGGAGGAACTCGGCCTTCGGCAGGAGGTGCTGATTAACCCGGGGGATCGCATCCGGCTCAACCTTTACCCTGACGGAGAAGGCTTCAAGCTGGTGCGCCAGCGGGTCGCCCAGGCGCACCCGGGGATGGATCGGCCGAAGGCGATGAGCAACGGCTGGCTGCTGACGGTCCTGCAGAACCAGACGCAGGCGCGTGAGCGGGCCATCGACATCACCGTGACCGCGGAGAAGGTGGGCGAGCAGCAGGAGTTCCGCGGCGCCCCCAACAGCACGGTGATTCTGCCTGTCCCGCGGCTGGCGCTGTTCCAGGTCCGCCCGGCGGACGACCCGAAGGCTCCACCGCCGACGCTCCGCTATTACCGTCTGGCCGACTACATCGCCCCGGCCTGGCGGTTGGAAGTTCGACCGTGGGGGAACCGGCGGCCCCTCGTCGAGGCGTTCTGGACCGAGGACCAGCTGCCGGCGGTCGGGACACTGCGGCCCGGCGTGCATTACAGCAAGAACTTGCAGGAGTTGCCGGACGCCCCGGAAATCGAGTTGCCGCAGGGCGGGAAGGCCCGGCTTCTCAGCATGGGGTTTGAGAAGTTCTGGGTCGATAGCTACCAGGAGCAGGCGGACGAGAAGCTGCCGCCACGGCTCATTCGGACGGAGGTCAAGGCTCTGGTCGTGCGGCTGCAGTTCCCCAAGGGGCAGCCGGTCATGGTCCAGCCGCGCGGCAGCTTCGGCGGGCAGGAGCATCGGTTCTACACCCAGGCCGGCAAGTATACCGGCGTCTTCTGGCAGGTGTCCCCGGCGGAGGTGGCCCAGGCGGGCATGGCGGTCCTGTCGGTGGACGGGTTCCGCGACACCGCCCGCAGATCGGGGGACCGCGTCGAGATCCCGTTGGGGACGCCCAACAACGACCCCGCTCCGACCCCGCAATGAGGTGACACGGTACTGTCACTCCGCGCGATACGGAGTCGCCGTGGCTGCTCTTGCTGACGCTGGCGGCACGAAGCAAGCTCAGGGCGATTCGGTACGAGAGGAGACGCGAACATGTCCGACGCCCGCGACCCGCTGTGGCGAAAAGGCCCGACCCAGCACGCGGCGTCCGACGCGCCGCGGCGCGCCAGAGGCGGCAAATTCTACGCCGTCCTCGCCCTGCTCCTGGCCGTGCTGGGGGCGACAGCCGCGGTCTTATTCTTCTTCCACAAGGTGGACCCGCCGACGTTCCTGGGTGTCTGGATCGACCAGTACAACGACGTCCGCATCCCGCCGAACGCCTTCGCGGCGAACGACCGCCAGGCGCTGAGCGACGGCCTGCGCTGGTACGAGGTCGGGGCGTTCGCCAGCCAGGAGGCCCGCCTGTTCCGCCAGCGATTGCACAAGCTGCGCACCTACGCGGCCGGCGAACCGCTCGTCGTCCTGCTCAGCGCCCACGTCGTGATGGGTCCCAAGGGAGCGGTTTACGTCCTGCCCGCGGACGCCCGGCTCGGGGACGAGACAACCTGGATCCCCCTGGCCGAGGTGCTGGACAACATGCGCGCCTGTCCGACGCGCCAGAAACTCCTGATCCTCGATCTGATGCAGCCGTTCACTGCCCCGCGCCTGGGCATCCTGGCCGACGACGTGGCCGCTCGCGTCGAGGCCGCCCTCGCCGCCAACGCCGCGCAGGATCCGGCCCTCCAGACCCTCATGGCGTGCGCCCCCGGACAGCAGTCGCTGGCGTCCCCGGAATTACAACACACGGCGTTCGCCTACTACCTCCGGGAGGGGCTGCGCGGCCGGGCGGACGGGTACGGCCCGGACGGGCAGTCCAACGGTCAGGTGTCGGTGCGCGAACTGGCGCGGTTCGTCGCGGCGCGGGTGGACCGCTGGGCGCGGCAAACGCGGGACGCCCGGCAGACCCCGAAGTACCGGGGGACCGCCGCGGACTTCATGCTCATGCCGGCGGCCTCCGCCGAGCCCGTCGCTCCGGGCAGCCGGCCCGCGCCGTCCTACCCGAAGTGGCTGCTGGCTCAGTGGCAGAAGCGCGATCGCTGGCGCCAGGGCCCCGGGCCGGCCGCTCCGCGCCCGCTGCTGCTCCAGCTCGAAGCGATCCTGCTGGAGGCGGAACGCCGGATGGACGACGGGGCCGACCTCGCCGTGATCCAGACCCGAGCCCGCGAACTGCTCGGCCCCCTCGACACGCGCTACGCGGCGTGGCAGGCGAAGTTGCCGACGCCGCCCGTGTCCCTGGCGGCCGAGGTAGTGCGCGCCGGCAAGGCGCCGGCCCCGGGGGCGGACACGCTGACCGCCTATGACACCCTGCTGACACTGGCGGACCGCGTTCAGGCGGCCCCCAAGCCCGACGAGAAGGACAGGGAGAAACTCCAGACCGACCGAACCGCCTTGCTCAAGCAATTTCAGGGCAAGCCGGTCGAGCTGGCCTGGATGGTGCTCGAAGGGCTGGTTCGCGAGGCGGCCCCGAGCCAGGCGCGGATCCAGTTTATCCACGGTCTGCTGACCGCCGCGAAGATTCCGGGGTACGAGGAGACGGCCCTGCTGAAGCGGCTCGCCACCCAGTGGAAGGGCGACCCGAAGGACTGGCCGGGAGCGGCGGCCCGGCTGGCGCTGGACGTCGGCAAGACGGCGGCCCAGGTGGAGGCTGCCGTGCTCGACCCGCGCGTGGTGCCGTGGGTCACCCCCGCCCTCGACGCGGCCCGCAAGAAGCGGCTGGCCGCCCACGCCCTCCTGTTCACCCCGGAGACGGCCCCCGAGGAGATCCGGGACACGCTCGATGACGCCCTGCGGGCCTACCGGGCGGCGGGCGAGCGGGTCCAGGTTCTCAGCACCGCTTACCAGGTGCGCGACGACGGGCTGGTGAAACTGGCCGGGTCGTTCCGCTACTTCGAGGAATTGCCGGAGGCGGGAGCCTGGCGCGACGCCGTCGAGACGGCGCGGCAGTTGCGGGATCTGCTGCACGCCCGGCCGGCGACGGCTAAAGAAGTGGACGAGGCCACCCGGAAGATAGGCAAGGTAAGCGATACCTTGCAGATCGCGCTGGCGGGGACGCTCGTCGGTCCGGTCGAAACCCGGTTTCGCGACCTGATGGGCCGAAAGGCGAAGGCCGGCTCTGCCGATTGGGCTATCATGAATGCCCTGCTGCGGCTGCCGTGGTGGACGGCCGGGGAGCGCGAAACTCTGTGGCAGACGACGCGGCAGGTTTCCGGGCGGCTGCACGACGACGTGCTGCGCCAGGATTACAAGGAAGACACGACTGGGGCGCGGACCCCGGCCCCGCCGCCGCTACCACCGGCGCCGCCCGCCCGGCGGCTCGCGCTGCAGCAGGCCCGGTCGGCGCTGACGTTGCTCCAGCTGGACGGGGGCGACACGAAAGGCCTGGAGGAGGCGCTCGACCGCGCCGCCCGCGAGCCCTCCGACGAGGCCGCGTGGCGGGAGGTAGGTGCGGGATTACGGGCGGCGTGGGAGAAGTTGACCGGCGGGCCGGCGGCGCCGTAGGGCGGCCCCAGGCGGGCGAACCAGGCCGTTGGGCCAGCGGCGGGCGTTCCTCGCCGGGTCGCGATCAAGCCAACGATAAGGAGCCTTACCATGACCTGTCCACGAATCCTCAGCGGCCGGGGGAGGCGCCGGACCACCGCCGCTCTGGCCGCCCTGACCGCGTGCCTGCTGCTTCCGGCCGCGGCGTCCGCGCAACTGGAACTTCGCTTCAGCCAGAATCCCGACTCCCTCCGAGGCGACGGGTTCATCAACCTCCGGCTGCGGCCGGGCGTCACGCAGGAGTTGTTCCTGTTCGTGGACAGCTCAAGCGCCAAGGATCTGCCGGTCCGGGTGGAACTTCTCTCCGCCGGGCGGGTGGTGGCGACCAAAAGTCTGACCGTCAAGAAGAACGAGCGGACCCGGGTTGAGTTCGGCAAGACCGTTCCCAAGGACGGCAAGCCGCTGCCGCTGACCGAAATGGCCCTGCCGCTATCGGTGCGGCTGGTGGATAAGGCCGGCACGCCCGTCCTCACTCCGCTGGGAGAGCCGGTCGAGGTGCCCATCGGGGTCGCTCGGCCGAAGGAGTTCCTCAAGGTTGAGCGCAAGAACTTCGACGCGGAGGCAGGGAATGTTCTGGAGTTATTCGTGATCGTGCGGGACGACAAGACCTTCATCGGTCCGCCGGCCCGGGTGGATCTTGTCCTCTCCCCGGACCGCATCCCCGCGCTGGTGCCGGACCAACCGAAAAAGGGTAGCTACGGCGGGTGGGTGCGCAAGGGACCGGACGGCGGACTCGTCCTCCGGGCCGAGGGGTTACAGTTCCTCAAGGACGTCAAAACCAAAGGCGGCCTGATTTACCTGAACGTCGATGGGTACGTCCGCGGTATCACCCTCTTCTCCAGTTTCAGCGAGGTGCAGAACGAGGCGGAGCCGCGCGAACTCGACCTCCCGCTGGTGCGCCTGGGCCATCCGAAGTTCGTCCTCCCGGGTTCCAGGTTGCCCGTCGTCGTCGAGGTGGACAACCGGCCGCGAAACTCCTGGCTGGCGCTGGGCATGTACCGCAAGCCGCCGGAACCGGCCCCGGGTCAGATGCGCTCCGGGCTGCAAACGAAGCTCCTGACGTTCCCGGACGAGAGGCTCCGGAGCCAGGACATGGACCGCGACGTCCGCGTATTCCTCAACCCGGCCGGTCCTGGCGGCGGCATCCTCTTCGAGCCGAAGGTGCAGGACTGGGCGTTCGCGATCGACACCAAGGGATTGTTTGGAGAGCGGTATCTGGGCGTCCGAACCCTGATCGGGGGGGATCAGACCGCGGAAGGTGTCAAGGTGCTGGACAGCAAGGCGGTCCCGTACCAGGGTCTGCCGACGGGCCAGCCGAACGGCGAGGGCGTTCTGCTGATCGCCGAGCCGGTGCTGTTGCGCGAGGGTCGGCCGGATGACCTGACACTCGACGTGGACCTGCCCACTCCGAAGCCGGGCGACCTGCACAAACTGGAGGTCGGGGCCGCCATCCCGCTGAAGGTGACGAGCAAGGATCCGACGGGCATCGTGAAGGCGGTCTTCTTCGCGGGCCAGCCGCTGCCGGACGGGAAGATCCCGCCCACTGCGGTCCAGGCCGAGGGCCGACAGCTGCCGGCCACCCCGGACGTGTGGGTGGCGGATCTGGCCGTGCCGACCGGCAAGCGCGCCATCCTGCCGGTCAGTGTGCAGGTGACCAACGGCGTGGACCAGAAGATCGTCAAGACGATCCAGATCCAGCTCATCGATCCCAGGGCGGCCGCGGCGTCGAACGGGACGAAGGGGCCGAAAACGGCGACGCTCACCGGCAAGGTCGTCGAGGGCAGCCGGCCCGTCCCCGGCGTGGCGGTGAGTCTGCTCAGCGGTGAGAAGGGCGAACTCAAGGGGGTGACAAAGACGAACGCCGCCGGGCAGTACGTCCTGGAGAAAGTGCCGCCCGGGGCTTACGTCGTGAGCGCGGCCCGGTCGGTTTCACGCACCCGCGGTCAGACGGCAGTCGCCGTGCCCGAGGGAGTCGCGAAGGTGGAGAACGTGGACATCAAGCTGACGCGCTGAATTATGTACCAGCCGCGAGCGCCAGTGAGCGGGCAGAACCACTCCCTGGCGCTCGCGGCTGGTAAGCGTTACGGACCAAACGCGACGAGCCGGAAGTGTAAGCGACGGTAGGCTTGGACAAAGCCGTCGCTGACGCTTCCGGCTCGTCGGCGTCAGGGTGTTTGATCCGGTAGCTCGAAGAAGTTGTTTCCAAACGCCGCAGGAGGGGGCTCCGGCCCCCGATGGTTCAGGCACGCTCGGGGGTCGGAGCCCCCTCCTGCGACGTTTGGAAACGGTCTCTAACCCACCCCGCCAACCCGTCGCTGGCGCTCCGGGTTGGTCAGCAGATGTCACGTCCCTGTCATCGTCGGCAGCGTCGAAGGCTCCCGTAATCGCTATACCATCACAGCCGGACCCTCGTTGGGTTCGGGCGGCGATTTACTTCCGTCTGTCCTGGGAAGGGTCTTGCTTATGAAGCGCCTCGTTTGTCCCCTCCTGGTTCCCGTTGGCCTGCTCCTGGCTTCCGGCCCGACGGCGTCGGCCCAGGAGGTGAAGCAGGGAATCAAGCTGCTGGTCAACGCGCCTGACGAGCCGGTCGCGGGGAAGCTGTCCCTCGGCAAGGCGGCCGCGTTCCTCGACCACCAGAACCGGACGTGGACGCAGACCCGCAAATGCGGCACCTGTCACACCAACTACCCGTATCTCATCGCCCGCGGCCAGCTTGGCGGCGACCTGGCCGCGCTCCAGGAGGTCCGCGGCTTCTTCGAGAAGCGCATCGCCAACTGGGACAGCGGTAAGAAGGAAGACAAGCCGCGCTGGGACACCGAGGTCGTGGCCACGGCCGCCACCCTGGCGATCCAGGATTCGCTTGCGATCGGCAAGCTCCACCCGCTGACGCACAAGGCGCTGGACCGGATGTGGACCTTGCAGCGGGCCGACGGCGGCTGGAACTGGCTCAAGTGTGCCTGGCCGCCGATGGAGCACGACGATTACTACGGCGTCGTCTACGCGGCGATCGGCGTCGGCCTGGCCCCCGACAACTACGCCCAGACGGAGAAGGCGAAGGCGGGGATCGAGAAGCTGCGCCGGTATCTCAACTTCAGGACCAACCCGCCGCCCAGCCTCCACCACAAGGCGATGCTGCTCTGGGCGTCGTTGAAGCTGGACGGGCTGATGTCGGACAAATTGCGCAAGTCCACCATGACGGAGTTGCTGGCACTGCAAAAATCGGACGGCGGCTGGAGCCTGCCGAGCCTCGGGGACTGGATCGGCCACAACGAGCTGCCGAACGATCGCAACGCCCCGAGCGACGGCTACGCAACCGGCCTGGTGATCTACATCCTCCGTCAGGCGGGAATGCCGGCCGAGAGCGACTCGATCCAGAAGGGCGTCACCTGGCTGCGGCGCAACCAGCGCGAATCGGGCCGGTGGTTCACGCGGTCGATGAACACGGACCGCAACCACTTCATCAGCCACGCCGGCACCGCCTTCGCCGTCCTGGCCCTGAAGGCGTGCGAGTAAAAGACCGGATAGCCGATCCGGGTCGGCGTGTCCGCTGCCTTCCGCCCCTCTCTCCTGATGGGAGAGGGGTCGGGAATGAAGGGGCTCCTCCCCCCTGCCCCCCCTCTCCCACCAGAGGAGAGGGGGGGGCAGATAAACCGGACAGGTTTATACCCAGTCGCCTTGTTGCTTCTCCGCAGCGGTCGAGGGTTTCGCGCCTGGTCCGGCGAAGTGCAATGGTCCAGAGGTGCGAGGCGTCTCGCCCGCGGGAGCCGGTGCCACCCGAGATATACTCGATGGCAGAAATCGCCAGGAACAACAATAAGATTCCGCAGAACGCCGAGCAGGTGTTCACCGAATACGCGCCGCGCGTCTACAGCCTCGCGCGGCGCATGCTCGGCAACGACGCCGACGCGGAGGACGTCACCCAGGACGTCCTGCTGCAGGTGGTGCGCAAGCTCCACACGTTTCGGGGCGACGCCGACTTCGCTACCTGGCTGCACCGGGTGACGGTCAACGCCGCCCTGGCCCACCGCACCCGCCGGGCCCGCCGCGAGGAGCACGAGAGCCGCGACCCGCTGGACCAGTTCCTGGAGGACGGGCACCGCGGCACGCCGGTCCGGCCGTGGTCGATCCGGCCGGATCAGCGCGCCCTCGACCAGGAGCGCACGAAGCTGATCGAGGACGCCATCGCCCGCCTGCCCGAGCTTTACCGCGACGTGTACGTCCTGGCCGACGTCGAGGGGATGAACAACCCCGAGATCGCCGACCTGCTGGACCTGAGCGTGTCGGCCGTCAAGAGCCGGCTGCATCGGGCGCGCCTGCTGATGCGCGACGCCCTGGCCCGCCACTTCGAGGAGGTGCCGGTATGATCACCTGCCGCGAACTGGCCGAGGAGATGCTCGACTTCCTGGAAGGCGTGCTGGCGGCCGAGCACTGCGACCGCATCCGCGAGCACCTCGGCCACTGCCCGCTCTGCGTCACCCTCATCGAGACTTACCAGATCACCATCGTACTCAGCCGCCAGCTGCCGTGCTGCCCACTCTCCCAGAACTTCATGGAGCGCCTCCGCCAGACCCTGGCGCGGGAGGCCGCCGGCCCCGGCGGGTGCGCGGACCCGGCGCCCCCGACAGCGTGAGGCCCGGCGGCGCCGAACCGCGAAAATCCGCGCGCCACGTCTTTGCGTTGGCGGCGCGGGTCGAGTATCCTGACCGACGAGCGGGGCGGCAGGCGGCGCACCGGTGATGTCGTGCGGACTCAGTCGCTTCCCGGCGTCGCAACCTCCGGAGCCGACCCCGACCTGAAAGCCCCGAGCCGTCATGCCCGAGATCATCAGCTGCCCGAACTGCCAGCGCCGACTGCAGGCACCGGAAGAGGTTCTCGGCCGGGACGTGCAGTGTCCGACGTGCGGCATCATCGCGACGGTCCTCGGGATCATTGGGTTTATCCTCGTCTGCCTGTCGTACCTGCCGGGCAATCGGGGCTCGCTCGGGCGGCAGTGGTAGCCGCCCGATCAGGCGGAGGGCCGACGCATGCAGCAGATCATCAGCTGTCCCGGGTGCCAGCGCAAGCTGCAGGTGCCGGACACCCTGCTCGGGCAGGACGTCCAGTGCCCCACCTGCGGTATTGCCTTCGTCGCCCAACTCGCCGGGCAACCACCCCCGCCGCCCGCGCCGTCGCCGGCCGCCGCGCCGCCCGCTTACGACCGCCCGCCGCCGAGCCCGCGCCGGGACGATTACGGCCTGTCCACTGACCCGTGGCGGCGCGACCTGCAGCCGCACCGCGGGAACGCGGTCATGACGCTGGGCATTCTTAGCCTGGTCGGGATCGTCCTGACCGTCGGCCTGCTGTCGGTCATCCTTGGCCCGATCGCGTGGGTGATGGGGCAGACCGACCTGGAAGAGATCCGCCACGGCCGCATGGACCCGGAGGGGGAGAACAGTACCAACGCCGGCAAGATCTGCGGGATGATCGGCACCCTCGCCGGGGCGGTTGTCCTGTTCTCCTGCTGCGTCCTGTTTTTCATCGGCATGATCGCGGAACGACGCCACGGGTTCTGACCGCCCGCGGCGGGAACCTCTCACCCGCACTGACCTCCTCGTTCGGGGACACACACGCATGAAGGGCATCTTGCTCGCCGGCGGGGCCGGCACTCGCCTGTACCCGCTGACGAAGACCGTCAGCAAGCAACTCCTGCCGGTGTACGACAAGCCGGTTATCTACTACCCGCTATCGGTGCTGATGCTCGCTGGCATCCGCGACGTGCTGATTATCAGCACACCGCGTGACCTGCCGAACATCGAGGGGTTGCTCGGTGACGGCAACTCCCTCGGCATGGCGCTGTCGTACCGGGAGCAGGCGCAGCCGGCCGGCATCGCGCAGGCGTTTCTGATCGGCGAGGACTTCATCCGCGGCCAGCCGTCGTGCCTGATCCTCGGCGACAACATCTTCTTCGGCCACAACCTGATGCCGCTGCTGGTCGAGTCGGCGCAGCTGAAGGCCGGGGCCCACGTGTTTGCGTACCGCGTGACCGATCCGGAGCGGTTCGGTGTCGTCGAGTTCGACGGGAGGTTCAAGGCGCTGAGCCTGGAGGAGAAGCCGAAGAAGCCGCGCTCGAACTGGGTGGTGACGGGGCTGTACTTCTACGACACGGGCGTTGCGGAGGTGGCGAAGGGACTGAAGCCGTCGGCCCGCGGCGAACTGGAGATCACCGACGTCAACCAGCACTACCTGCAAAAGGGCCAGCTGACGGTGACGGCCCTCGGCCGCGGCGTGGCGTGGCTCGACGCGGGAACCTACGACTCGCTGCTATCGTCGTCGCTGTTCGTCCAGACGCTTGAACAGCGGCAGGGGGTCAAGATCGCCTGCATCGAGGAGATCGCCCTGGTCAAGGAGTTCATCGACGAGGCGCAGTTCGCGCGCCTGGCCGAGGCGTACGGCAAGAGCGACTATGGCGCTTACCTGCAGCGCGTCGCGGAGGAGTACCAGAAGGGCCGCAGCGAAGTCTGACCTTGCGGGCGTTCCTGCTCGCCCGTCTTACCCAGCTGTCGGGCGTGGGCTTGCCAGGAACCCGTGGCACACCCTCCTCCTGGCACCTGCGCCAGCGCCTCCCCCACGGGGCGTCACTCGTGAGCTTTGGGTCGGCTCTCCCGTCAGTAGACGCGAACCGTGAGGAGGTGTACAGTGGAGAGTGGATTCATTGTACTTTTGGCTCTGTCGTCAGAAAAACCGGCGAACGCCGACGGCCCCGGCAGCGTACAACTTCAAGACGCGCCCGCGCGGTCCGATTCGCACTCGCCATCGGACCGCGCTGCATCCCCGGCAGCCGCCGGGGGGACAGGTGGTTCGCCGCTGACCCTGGACCCCTCTCATGGCCGACAACAACGTCATCGTCGAGACACGCAAGCTGACCAAGATCTACCGCGACTTCTGGGGGCGGCGCAAGAAGGACGCCCTGCGCGCTCTCAACCTGCAGATCGTCCGCGGCGAGATCTTCGGCCTGCTCGGTCCCAACGGCTCGGGCAAGACGACCACCATCAAGCTGCTGCTCGGCCTGCTCTTCCCGACCGATGGACAGGCGTTCGTGTTCGGTCAGCCGGCCGCGGAGGTCCGCAAGAACGAGCGCATCGGCTACCTGCCGGAGGAGTCGTACCTGTACCGCTTCCTCGACGCCGAGGAGACGCTTGACTTCTACGGCCGCCTGTTCGACCTCGACCCGGTCGAGCGGCGCCGGCGAGCCCAGGAACTGATCGACATCGTTGGTCTGTCGGCCGACAAGAAGCGCAAGCTGAAGGAATATTCCAAGGGCATGCGCCAGCGCATCGGCCTGGCCCAGGCGCTGATCAACAACCCCGAGCTGGTCATCCTCGACGAACCGACGAGCGGCCTCGATCCGCTCGGCACGCGCTGGATGAAGGATCTGATCGTCGAGCTGCGCGGCAAGGGCAAGACGATCATCATGTGCAGCCACCGGCTGGAAGACGTGCAGGATATCTGCGACCGCATCGCCATCCTCAACGAGGGTGAGTTGCAGGAACTCGGGCGGGTACGCGACCTGCTGGAGGACGTGCGCCGGCTCGAGTTGCGGGCGCGCGGGGTCCAGCTCAACGACGACCTGCGGCGCGATCTGGAAGAGGTGCTGCGCAGGCACGGCGGGGAGATCGAATCGATCGGCCACCCGACGACGACGCTGGAAGACCTGTTCCTGAACATTATCAAGCAGAGCAAGGCGCACCCCGGGCGACGCTACCTGCCCGGCGTCGAGCGCCCCGCCGCCCCCGCCCCGTCGGCCCCGCCCGGTGACGGCACGAGCCAGCATGTGAAGGAAAAGACGTAAGGCGGCGCCATCCGAGCCCGCAGTGTCAGCGCGGGGAGAGTCCTGTCCCGCGCTGACGCTGCGGACTCGGACGGCACCCCCACCCTTGACCCAAGCCTATGATGTTTGCCAGTCTGGTCATCGAACGTGAGCCGCTGCAGCTTCAGGATTTGCCGGTAGCGGTGGTGTTCTGGATCCAGGACGCCGGGATCGTGGCCGCCATCGGCCTGGCGATCTGGGCCATCGCTTTCGCGGTCCAGCGGCCGGCCTGGGCTCGCGGCCGGGTGTGGACAGGACGCGCCGTCGCGTTCGCGGCCCTCGCCGGGCTGTCCGGCGGGCTGTACGCCCTGTTCTTCCTGCTGCTGCTCGTTCAGGGACTGCCGCGCGGCCCCGGCGCCGCCTACACCCCCGCTCAGGCTCTTGTCCTGCTCAGCGCTGGCGTCTGCGCCATCGTTGCCGTCCTCTTGCCGCCGGTCCTCGATCTGTTCGGCCGGCTCAGGTGGCGCCGGATCTGGGCCGTTGCTCGTCTCAGTCTCAAGGAGGCCCGGGCCAAGGGCATCATCTGGATCTGTCTCATCATCCCAATCATCTACCTCTACGCCGACTGGTACATCAACCCGGCCCACCCGAAGGACTACCTGGCCCAGCGGGTCAAGGTCGCGTACCTGGCGCTGACGCTGTTGTTCATTATCAGCGCCGCCCTGATGGGGTCGTTCAGCATCCCGACCGACATCAAAAACCAGACGATCCACACCATCGTCACCAAGCCGGTCGAGCGGTACGAGATCGTCCTCGGCCGGTTCACCGGGTACGGCCTGCTGCTGTTCGTCGAGATGTTCTTCCTCGCCCTGCTCAGCCTCCTGTACGTGACGCGCGGCCTGGAGGGGGCGCCGGAGGCGAAGGCGGAGAGTTACAAGGCGCGCATGCCGCTGTTCGCCGACCGGCTGCAGTTCCACGGCACCAAGAGCACCGAGAAGGGCGAGAGCGTCGGCCGCGAGTGGGACTACCGCAGCTACATCGGCGGCTCGGGCCAGGAGGGTGTCGCCGGCGGGGTCAAGCAGTACGCCATCTGGCAGTTCCGCACCCTCCCCACCGCGCTGGCCAACCGCAAGGAGCCGGTCCGACTGGAATACTCGTTCGACATCTTCCGGACCACCAAGGGGGACGAGCGCGTCCAGGGCGTGCTGTGCAGCTTCGTCTTCGCTCCCGGCGGGAAGCGCGTGGACGAGGTCGAGGCACTGGTGCGCCACTGGGAGCAGCAGCGCAACCAGCTCCAGAAGGATCCCGAGGCGCTGGCGAAGGAACTCGGCGTCTACGTCGCCCGGGCGGTCAAGGTGGCTGACTACGTCACCCTGCCGCTGGAGATCCCCGGTCCGCTGTTCGAGAAGCTGTACGCCGACCAGGAGAAGGCCGGGGTCGATTCCGACGGCCAGCCGATCCCGGCGATGCAGATCCTCGTCAGCCTGGAGAACGCCAGCGGGCCGCAGCTGCTCGGCGTGGCCCGGCGCGACCTGTACGTGCTGGCGTCCGACGGCTGGTTCTGGCTGAACTTCCTCAAGGGCACGCTGGCCCTCTGGATGGGCTCCCTGCTGGTGCTCGGGATCGCGCTGACGTGCAGCACATACCTGAGCGGCGTGATCAGCCTGCTGACGACGGCGTTCCTGTGCGGGGTCGGCCTGTTCCACGATTACATCCAGTCGCTGGCGTTCAACACCAGCGTCGGCGGCGGTCCCGCCGAGGCAGCGATGCGGCTGGCGAACCGGCAGGGGATTGTGACGCCGCTCGACCGGACATCTGCCGGCGTCAATCTGCTGCTCAGCCTCGACGAGGCGTACCGCTGGTATCTGCGCCGGGTTCTTAGCGCCATCCCGGACGTGACGCGCTACGACCTGACCGCTTACGTCGCCAGCGGGTTCGACATCTCGTGGAGCCAGATCCTGTTCGCCAACGGCCTGATCCCGCTGCTCGGCTACCTGCTCCCGTGCGCGATCCTGGCGTATTACCTGATCAACTCCAAGGAAATCGCGAACCCCTCATAGGAGGAGGGGACCGTGGGCAGGGGACAGTGGACAGTGAAGAAGGAGGGTTTGTTGTCTTCACTGTCCACTGTCCCCTGCCCACGGTCCCCTGCATGACATGGCCAGCCCCTTTCAGCAACGCTCGCTGCAGCGCAAGCTCGTGTACTTCGGCCTGATCGTGGCCCTGTTCACGGTGTCGCTGCTCCACCGCAAGATGATCATCAACCCGGAGGCGGAAGCGCTGCGCCTGCGCCAGGTCGATCAGGGGGAGGTAGCGTTGACCGACGCCGCCATCCGACTGAGCCTGAGCGGGCTGCGCGGGTTGGCGGTCACGTCGCTGTGGCTGGGGGCGATCGAGAAGCAGCGCCGCCACGAGTGGAGCGAGCTGGAGACGCTCGTCAACTCGCTCACCAAGCTCCAGCCGCACTACACCTCGCCGTGGCTGTTCCAGAGCTGGAACCTGGCGTTCAACGTCTCCGTCGAGTGCGACCGCTCGCGCGACAAGTACTTCTACATCAGCCGCGGCATCGAGCTGCTGGCCGAGGGGGAACGCAAGAATTCGCCGCCGCCAGAGGTGGGCGCGCCCGGCCATCCGGAGATGCGCTACTACGTCGGCTTCACCTACCAGCTGAAGATCGGCCAGGGCGACGAGAAGCGTACCCTGCGCTCCCTGTTCGACCTGAGCTGCATCGACCCGCGCCGGCGCACCTCGAACAAGCTGTGGCGGGCCGGGGCAGAGGGCAAGGAGGTGGACCTGGGCAAGTTCGGCGACTTCTGCAAGGAGAACCCGCGGCTGGTGCGGCGGCTACGCGAGCAGCTCGGCTACGAAACCCCCAAGGACGTGGTCCAGTTCCTCGAAGACAACTCGGAGGTGCCGTCGCGCTTCGAGAGGTCCACCGAGGACGACTCCGAGTCGCGGCTGAAGCCGGTCGCCGAGCAGTTCCCGGTCCTCCCGCCGCGCAAGGATCCGTCCTGGCCGGACCCGGGCGACCCACAGTTCGGCCGGGCCGGGGACGAGCAGGCGGTAGACGTGTACGAAGTGACGCGCGCCTGGTACGACTACGCTCAGGAACCGTTGCCGCCGACGACGGGGCAGATGCTCGTCGAGCCGGAGGCGATCCCGGGCCGCCACCGGCTGCCGCGCATGTCGCAGTACATCTTCCGTTCCTACCCGGCCCGGGCCCGGGCGTACATCGGCGAGGAACTGCAGAAGGAGGGGTGGTTCGACGGCGAGGGATGGGACGCGGCCGCCGCGTTCCCGGACCTGCAGCGCGGCACCGAGCACGAACTCCTGGTGGGCAGGGGCAACCGCCTCAACGGCCGGCTCGCCTGGGCCAAGGCGCACCAGGATTACCTCGAGTACGGCCGCCGCAACGCCCTGCCGACGCCGCGCGAGTACCACGAGCTGCAGCTGGCGAAGGCCCGCGGGGATGCCCGGGCGGCGGCGAAGGTGGACTGGGCGGACAGCTACCTGCGCATCACCAACTTCCACGATTTCTTCGACCAGACCGCGGCGGAGAGCGACCGGGCGACAGCCGCGACCCGACGCAAGTTCTACGAGGCGAACCGCGAGCGGAAGGAGAACGAGCTGCTCGCGCTGCGGCTGTACCGCCAGGCGCTCACCGACTGGGTTGACGTCCTGCTCCGGTATCCGGCGTTCGCCCGCCAGACGCACGTTCAGGAGGACTCTTACGAGGAGGAACTGGCCTACCTGCGGCTGGTCCGCAACCAGAACAAGCGGCAGCTGGAAGCGCTGGTCCTGCAGGGTGCCCTGCTCGGCGGTCCGAGCGGGTTCGTCGATCCGATCAACGCCCGCCCGGTCCTGCTCGCGGGAGCGGTGAAGCAGCGGGCGCCGCGGGCCGGGGAGGTCGCGCAGAGCCTGATCGATTACGCCGGCTTCGGCATCAAGCAGCCGGTCCTGCCGCGCAACCTCGCCGGGCCGCTCGAGCTGACATACGTGTGCGGCGGACACAGTCCGACCCGGTTCAAGGGTGCGCTGGTGGCGTCCGCCCAGCTGGCGCTGTGGCCGCCGCGCCTGCTGATGACTGAATCCCGGTACAACCCGTTCCCGGTGGAGCGCTGGAAGACCATCCTGGGGAACAGGCCGATCGGAGCGGACCCGGATCTGGTGCGCCAGACCTCCGACAACCGCCTGCTGCTCCGCATGGCGTCCCGGTCCTACCCGCCGGGTCCGCCGTGGGAGCCGCTCCTGCCCGATGCCGCGATCGAGATCGTGCAGAGCCGCCTCGGACTGCTGGCGCCTCAGCAGGCCGCGCCGTAACGATCGCGGGCCGAACCTCCTCCCCGGTCCTCTCGCAAGGGGGATAGGGGGCCGTGAGCCGGGAAAGCCCATGGGTCACGCCCCGTGGGCCAACTCTCCAGCACTTCCCCCGCGGGCCACCGCCGTGGGGGAAGTGCTGCTCCTGCCCTTCTCCCTACTTTCTGTGGGAACCCCTGGCTGCCGGCGACTCTGCCGGGCATTGGCAGATATTGGCGGGTTGCTATAGGCGGTTAAGAATTACAAACATTACCAGGTGGTCATTTCAACACAACATTGCCACGGCGCCGACGCAGCCAGCCGAATCCTCCGGCGACAGCAAGACTGCCACCCATGACGAGCAGGCTGGTAGGCTCGGGGATCGGCTCGAAGTTGTAGGTGAGGGACTGTCCATCGGGGATCGACAGGCTCACATTGTCGAAGTAGCCGATCTGTCCCTGGTTGTAGCTGCCCACGCCGACGCTGATGCCCACGATCCTGGCGCTGGCGAAATCCACTGAATCGGACGCGCTGGCGAACGCAGTGGCCCACTCTGCGAGCGAACGGATAGGCGGGCCGCCCGCTCCACTGGGGATCCCGAACCCTCCGGTCCACCACCAGCCGCCGCTACTGTCAACACCGCCACCACCGGTCGTCGGGGTGATGGTCACCGTCTGCCAGGCGCCTGTGGGAGGATCGGTGGGAGGAGGGGATCCGAGATTCCAGTACGGCTCATAGACGAGCTGGCCGTAATGGTCGTGGCCCAATACGCCAGGAGCGGAAATGGTCAACTTGAGGGAGGGAGCAGCGGCTGTATTGCCGCCAACGACTGCCTCCTTGTAGTAACTGTAGCCCGTGGTCAAGCTGTTGAGAAGAGAGGAGGCGCTACCATAGTTGTCAAAGGTTCCGACCTCGGCCTTGTCGGCATTGCTGAAGCCGGTAGTGACCAGGGCGGCGCCAATGGGCAACGGTTGGTTGTTCTCCAGGTTTCCTCCGAGCCCCTTCAGGCTCACGGTGCTGGCGGTGCCTCCTCCGACAATACTCATCAGATACCATTCGCCGACGACAGGCGTCACGGGCATGGGAGTGAACTGATTGATCTGGATCGTGTCGGAGAACACGGGGCTATTGCTTAGCAAGAGCCCAACCACGATCAGAACGCTCCATTTCCTCGGAAAGCGCAGGGTGGAATCGCGTGAACGGAGCATCGGATTTTCCCTCCAGGTAGAAGATCGCGCGCCTGGGTCTTCGAGGTGAGAGCAAATGGTGTACCGCAGATCGACTCTGCAGGAGGACTGATCCTAAATTAGGCTCTCTCAATCCTCTGAGACAATTCAGCTAGCAGCAGAATTCAAAGGATTGGTGGATCTGTGTTCGGCGGATTTACATTTGTTAATGTATCTGGGTTAATCTGCGTTTACAGCCAGACAGTACCAGCAAGTGCTGATATGAGATCGATCGGGTACGGCGAGGTGATTGGCCTTCAACCCTGGATCTTGTGATCTCGGTGCGACGGCGATTCTGGATCGAGGTGCTGGCAACGGACTTCGAGCCGCCAATTCACAACAGCTAAAAGCAATGCGTGCGTCAGCCGGGCGGGGCCGGGACGCATATCCGGTTCCTTGCCCCGGAGCAACCCGATCGCTGGCTGTTCGAGGGCGACAAGGGTGAAACGATGCCTCGCGGAAGTTCGTACCCCTGCTGCGCCTCCGCGACGGGCGGGGCAGCCTGGTGGCCCGCCGGCTGCCTGCCAGCAGCACATCCCCGGCACGTTCGCCTTCGACAGTTACTTCACCAATGCCCTGATTCTGAACCATATTCACGGCAAGGAGTTAGCCAACGGCCAGCCGCGTGGCTACGTTGGTTCTGTGAAGTTCAACCGCAAACTGGCGTACAAGGGTCGAATCATGTCCCTGGCGATGCAATCCTCACTGAGCATGAAACAGGCGGTCGATTAGCTCAGCTTGTGTCATCGCCGCAACGTGGCCGTCGCAGAAGAGGACGTTGAAAACACCGTCGTGTCGCCGCACCGGGTAATGGGTGTAGTCGTCGTCTTTCACGAAGGGCTTCCAGGGGCCACGGGGAGCGGCAATCGTGGAGTTGGCGCATCCGGGCGTCCGACCATGATCCCACACGATGATGATGTTCGAGGTGCCGTTCCCGTTGGTCAGGTTGGTCAGCGTCCTCCCGTTCGGCCCTCCAGTCACATAGTTCATACCATAGCTCACCTGGAACTCCTTGCCGAAGGTCGAGCTTCCCGGTTGCAGGTCAATACCGACCGGACACTTGAAGATACGCCGATTCTGCTCGATGTAGGGCCACAGCAACCCCCGTGGATAGGTGTCGTCCAGGGGTTGCGTGACGTTGGAACCGGGACGGTTATCGTAGGGAGCCCACCAGACCTCGTTGGGACTGGTGTAGATCGTGGGTGAGGTCAGCGTCTCGCAGTACGGGTCCGCCCCGCCCCGCCACGGGGTCGGACAGAGGCGGTAACGGGGCAGCGTGCCCAGGGAATCGTGGTAGTTGTGGCAGGCGAGTCCGATCTGCTTCAGGTTGTTTACACACTGGAGTCGAGCCGCCGCCGCCCGCACCTTCTGGATGGCCGGCAGCAGGAGGGCGATGAGGACGGCGATAATGGCGATCACCACCAGCAATTCGATCAACGTGAAGCCGCCCCGGTTCCTGCGCGATCGCTCCTGGCGGCGGACGGCCCGTTCCGAATGCCGACTTCTCCACTCTGCCAGGATCATGCCGAATTCCTTCCTGTACCTGCCCAGTGCGTGCTGGCGATTGACCTTGCCATGATTGTATCGTAGCATGATGCGATCATGGCAGTACAGTGGCAAGCACCCAACCGTGTCAGGACGTACCGCACCAGGCGGGGCTGGACGCAGGCGGAAATGGCCGGGCGTGCCGGTATTTCACGGGCGGCGGTGAGCGCCATCGAGATTGGCCGGCTGGTGCCCTCCGTAACAGCAGCCCTGGCACTTGCCAGGGTGCTGGGCTGCACCGTCGAGGATCTGTTCGGCCTGACCGGGGCGAGCATGGCCGAGCCGGCATGGGCCTGGCCCCCCGCGCAAACGCTCTGTCGCTACTGGCACGCCCAGGTGCAGGGGCGGCTCCTTTACTACCCTGTCGAGGCCACCGCGGCGGGTGAAGTCGCCCATGACGGCGTGTTCCAGAACACGTCCTTCATCCCCAGCAGTGAGACGGACCCGGAGACGACGCTGGTCATGGCCTGCTGCGATCCCGCCGCCGGCATCCTGGCGACTGAGTACGCTCGCACCTGCGGCTTCCGCCTCCTGGCCCTTGATCGTTCCAGCCGCCAGGCCCTGGCGCTGCTCGGCCAGGGGCTGATCCATGTCGCCGGGGTCCACTTCGCCACCGAGGAGGAGCCGGACGCCAACGTGCAAACGGTCAGAGACTCCCTCGGTCCCGACTACCGTCTGCTGCGAGTCGCCCGGTGGCAGGAGGGGCTGGCCGTCACTTCAGGTGCCGGCCTCTCGACAGTCGGTGAGGCGTTACGGGCAAAGCTGCGGTGGGTGGGACGTGAGCCAGGTTCTGCCGCCCGGCATTGTCTGGACAGGTTGCTGCCGAACCGCCCGCCGCCGCGGAGACTGGCCCACAATCACCGAGGGGTGGCGGAAGCCGTGCGCTGTGGCTGGGCGGACATCGGCGTATGTCATCGGCTCGTCAGTGAGGAAGCCGGGCTGCGGTTCTTCAGTGTCCGGCAAGAGCATTTTGACCTGTGTTACCCTGCGGCGTCGGAAGGCGATCCACGGCTGGATGCCCTGGTGCAACTGGTCCGTTCGTCGCCGTACCGCAGGCTGCTTGGAGAATTGCCGGGCTACGACTCTGCGCAGGCCGGGGAGATCCAGCACATCAAGTAGGTAGTTAGAGCGCTTTGCATCCGTTTGTAGCGGTGGGCCTCTAAGAGCCTGTTCCAAAAGACCTAGTAGCCCGCCACTTTTAAGTTGCGGTGTGCAGCGGGATAGGTTCTCCTGGGGTCGTCGCCTCGGGAGGAACCCCATGAAGAAGTACAAGGTTACG
>JAANMX010000198.1_pt1 | contig 79940 bp, 61 predicted proteins | sample 7279681 | NCBI WGS metagenome assembly JAANMX01 (sample SAMN14094542, study PRJNA606508) | bioreactor metagenome | isolation source: A lab-scale SPAN reactor treating ammonium-rich wastewater day 351 | place: Ireland: Galway | collected 2018-01-01
GCTGCCGGCGGCGGCGCGGCCGCGGCCGGCGCCACCGGCGCGATCGGCCGCACGACGATGGGCTCGGCCGGCACGGGCGGAGCCGCCGGAGCCGGCGGTTCCGCGGCGACCACGGGCTCCGGCTCGGGCGCCTCGGCGATCTCGGGCTCCGGGGCGGCCTCGGGCTCCTCGTGGGTTTCCTCGCCGACCGGCGCCGCGGCGGGCGCCGGCGCCAGGCGCGGCGCCAGGCGCGGCGCGCCAGGCGGGTGGATCAGGGCCGCGTCGGCCTCGGCCTTCGCCTTGTCGGCCTCGGCCTTCGACGCGCGTCCGCGCTTGTGCTTGCGGGCCTCGGCGGCAGCGGCGGCTTCGGCCGCCGCCCGCTCGCGCTCCTCGCGCTCGGCGGCGACCTTCGCCTCCAGCGCCTCGCGCTCGGCCTCGCGCTCGGCCTCGTCCTCGTCGCTGCCGTAGACCCGCTTCTTGGTCGCGGTGATGGCGTCGATGCGGAGCGCGCGCTTGAGCTTCTCGGCCGTGTCCTCGTCGACGGACGAGGACGCCGTCTTGACGTCGTGCCCCAGCTTGTGGAGGCGATCGATCACCTCCGTGCTCGAGACCCCGAGGTCCCGAGCGAGCTGGAAGACCCTAACGTTCCCCATCCGGCTCCCCCTCGTGCGCCTCGGCGCCCGCCATCGCTGTGCCCTCGTCGGCCGACGACTCGGCCTCGGCCGCGGCCGCCTCGGCGGCCTGCCGCTCCTCGGCCTCGCGGCGCTCCCACTCCGCGTTGGCCCGGTTGGCGGCCTCGCGGATGGTCGCGGCCAGCGCGAGGTCGACGCCCTCGACCTGGGTCAGGTTCTCGTCGGAGAGCTGCAGGATGTGGCCGACGCCCTCGACGCCCGCGTCGATCAGCTTCTGGCACAGCTCCTCGGAGAGGCCGAAGGCCGCCAGCGCGCGCAGCTCCTCGACCATCCGCGCCATCCGGGCCATCTCGGCCTCCACGGCGCGGCGCTTCTCCTCTTCGCTCTTGATGTCGATCCGCCAGCCGACCAGCTTGGCGGCGAGCCGCACGTTCTGGCCCTTCTTGCCGATGGCCAGGGACAACTGCTTGTCCTCGACCACGACCTCCATGATCCGCTCCTCTTCGTCCATCACCTGGACGCGGGAGACCTTGGCCGGCGACAGCGCGTTGATCACGAAGGTGGTCGGGTCGTCGCTCCACTCGACGATGTCGATCTTCTCGCCGCGCAGCTCGCGGATGATCGACTGCACGCGGGTGCCCTTCATGCCGACGCAGGCGCCGACCGGGTCGACGTCGCGCTCGCGCGACCAGACGGCGACCTTGGCGCGCTCGCCCGCCTCGCGCACGCAGCCCTTGATCTGCACGGTGCCGTCGTAGATCTCGGGCACCTCGGTCTCGAACAGCTTGACGAGCAGGGCCGGGTCGGTGCGGCTGACCACGACCTGCGGGCCCTTGGCCGCCTTGTTGACGCGCACGATCGCGACCCGGATGCGGTCGCCGGTCTGGTACGACTCGGCGCGGCTCTGCTCCTTGCGCGGCAGCAGCGCCTCGGCCTTGCCCAGGTCGACCACCAGGTCGCCCATCTCCTGGCGCTTGACGATGCCGTTGACGACGTCGCCCTGGCGCGCCGAGTACTCGGCGAACACGTGGTCCCGCTCGGCCTCGCGCACCTTCTGGAAAATCACCTGCTTGGCCGTCTGGGCGGCGATCCGGCCCAGCACGTCCGTCGGCTTCGGGAACTCGATCTCCGCGCCGACCTCGGCCTCGGGGATCAGCTTGCGGGCCTCGGCCAGCGAGATCTGGGTGTCCTCGGTCTCGACCGTCTCGACCACCTGGCGGACGGCGAAGACCTCGATCTGCCCGCTCTCCTGGTTGAAGCGCGCGCGCAGGTCCTCGGTGGACTTGTAGTACTTCTTCGAGGCCGTGAGGATCGCGTCCTCGATGGCGGCGATGATCACGTCGGGCTTGATGTTCTTCTCCCGGCTGATCTGCTCGATCTGCTGTCGCAGTGTAGCCATCTCCTCCTCGCCCGCTTTCCTACTTCGCCTTCTTGCCGAACTCGACCTCGAGCCGGCCGGCCGACAGCTTCGCGAACGGCACGCGCGCCGCCTTGCCACCCTCGGTCTCGAGCACGATCACGACCACGCCGTCCTCGACGCCCGCGAGACGCCCCGTCCAGTGGCGGCGGCCGTCGACCGGCTCGTAGCTCGACAGCTTGGCGAGCTTGCCCGCGAAGCGCCGGTAGTCGTCTTCGGTGTGGAGCGGCCGGTCGAGCCCGGGCGACGAGACCTCGAGCGTGTAGGAGGACCGGATCGGGTCCTCGGCGTCGAGGATCGCCGACACCTCCTCGGAGACCGACTGCAGGTCGTCGAGGCCGATGCCGCCCTCCTTGTCGACGAACAGGCGGACGAGCATCCCCTCGCGCTGGCGCTTCAGCTCGACCTCGACGAGTTCGAAGCCGCGTGAGTCCGTGACCCGCTGCGCCACTGCCTTGACCGCCTCCAGGGCCTGCCCCGCCACCTGTGCCGCGTCCTCCGTCAAAAGCCGAAAAAAAAGAGTGGGCGTGCCCACTCCGGTGCCACTCCCGAGTTGGACGGGGAGTATATCAGGCTTTCAGACGATGCGGGCGACGAGGTCGTAGGCGTGGGCCTCGGTGACCTCGCAGGTGACGAACGTGCCGGGGTCGGCACGACCGTCGTTGAGGATCACCGAGCCGTCGATCTCCGGGGCCTGGCTGGCCAGCCGTCCCTCGAGCAGCCACTCGGACTCGGGGTGCGGGCCCTCGACCAGCACCTCGAAGCGCTGGCCGCGGCGCGCCCGGTTCCGCTTCGTGGCGATCTTCTTCTGCAGGCTCATCAACTTGCGGCGACGGGCCTGCTTGGTGCGGGCGGGCACGTCGTCGGCCAGCGCGTGGGCCGTCGTGCCCTCCTCGTGGGAGTAGGTGAACACCCCGAGGTGGTCGAAGCGCGCCTCCTCGACGAAGCGCAGCAGTTCCTCGAACTCGGACTCGGTCTCGCCCGGGAAGCCGACGATGAAGCTGGTGCGGAACGCCACGCCGGGCACCCTCTCGCGCACGCGCTCGACCATGCCCAGCAGGTTGCCGCGGCCCGTCGGGCGCTTCATCCGCTTGAGCACCGCGTCGGAGGCGTGCTGCAGCGGCATGTCGACGTACTTGACCACCTTCTCGGTCTCGGCGATCGCCTGCAGGATCTCGTCGCTCATCGTCGCCGGGTAGGCGTACATCACCCGGATCCACTTCAGCCCGTCGATCTCCCCCAGCCGCCGCAGCAGCGGGGCGAGGCCGTTGCGGATGCCGAGGTCGAGGCCGTAGCGGGTCGAGTCCTGGGCGACCAGCACCAGCTCCTTGACGCCACGGGCGGCCAGCGACCTCGCCTCGGCGACGACGTCGTCGGCGGGCCGGCTGCGATGCAGGCCACGCAGGGTCGGAATGATGCAGAACGAGCACGTGTAGTCGCAGCCTTCGCTGATCTTCACGTAGGCCGACCAGCGCGGGGTCGAGAGCAGGCGCGGCGCCTCGCCCGAGTAGAGGAAGCTCGGCCGCGTCTCCACGTCGACGTGGGTGTCCTGCCCCTCGACCGCGCGCACCACGTCGGCCACCTGGTTCGTGCCGAGGGTGGCGTCGATCTCGGGGATCTCGCGGCGCAGTTCCGCGTCGTAGCGCTGCGCGAGGCAGCCGGTGACCACCAGCCGCCGCCCCGGGTGCTGCTCCTTGAGCTTCGCCATCTCGAGGATGGCGTCGACCGACTCTTGCTTGGCGCTGTCGATGAACGCGCAGGTGTTGACCATCAGCACGTCGGCCTGGCTCGCGTCGGTCACCAGCTCGTAGCCGCGCGCGCGCAGCGTGCCGAGCATCACCTCGCCGTCGACCAGGTTCTTCGGACAGCCGAGGCTGACCAGCCCGACTCTCTTTCCGGGGGCGACCGCCGCGGTGGTGACCTCGGGGGAAGGCGGGCGCGTCCGGTCCAGGCGGACGGGCGTCCAGGCGTTCGGGTTCTCGGCCGGCGTCTTCAAGCGTTCAGTGGGCCTTCGATCCGGCGCCGTCGATCTCGTCGCCCCACTCCCTGAGCTTGTCGCGGTCGGAGGCGGCGTAGAGCTCGTCGCCGATGTCGGCCACCTGGTCGGAGACCCCGCCCAGCACCTCGAACGGCTCGCCCTGCTGGGAGAGGAGCGAGAGGTGGTGGGCGACCGCGTCGAGGCGCGGCACGGCCTTGTCCATCGCCAGCAACAGCCCCTCGACCAGCTCCACCAGGGCCTTCCGGCTCAGACCGTCATGCCACGTCGGTTCCACGTTTCGTCCACCCGTTCTCCGGGGCGCAGGCGAACCCGCCCCGAACGGGCATTGTACCAGCGCCCCGGGGCCCGCCCGTGTCAGGCGAGGGCGGCGAGCAGGCGGGCGACGGCGACCTCGGCGCCGTCGAGGCGCGGCGGTGGGGTCACCGGGCGCGCGAGCAGCGCGCGCAACTCCGGCTCGATCGCGCCGAACCGCAGCCGCTCGGACGGTACGTGGGCGCTGGTCAGCCACCGCTGCATCTCGCGGACCAGCACCGGGTACTCGGGGAAGTCGCCGCGGTCGGTGTAGAGCAGGCGGGTGCCGGCGGCGATCGCGTCGGTGACGATGCCGTAGCCCGGCTTCGAGACGACGACGTCGCAGGCCGCCACCAGGCCCTCGTAGCCGCAGCCGGCCCGGTCCAGCGCGGCGTGCGGCACCGCGCGGCCGTTGGACGGCAGGCGGCTCCACTCCCCCGCCGTCAGGAAGCGCAGGTCGCGCATCGCGCCCAGCGCCTCCAGTTCGAAGGCGTCGAGCCCCACGCCGCCGAACGAGAGCAGCACCAGCGGCTCGGGCCCGAGCCCGAGCCGGGCCCGAGCCTCCTCCCGCGAGACCCGCGGTCGCCGCGCCACCAGCGGAATCGGCTCGCGCCGCGCGAAGGCGGCGTTGTCGCACGTGAACGGGAGCTCGAGCAGGGTCTCGGCCTGCGCGTAGTCGGCGGCGCACGCGTCCGCGAGCTCCGCGAAGCGCGGGTCGCGGGCCGCGTAGTGGTGGTAGATCCAGTTCCAGGTGAAGTTGGCGAGGCCGAAGGCGGGCACGCCCGCGCGGGCCGCCGCCGCGAAGGCCAGGGGCGGCACGTCCGCGAGCACCAGGCGCGCACCGCGGGCCTGAAGGAAGGCGGATTCTTCGGCGATCCGCGCGTCCCGGCCCGCCTGCCACGCGTCCCAGGCGGCGAGCGTGGCCGGCAGGTCGATCGCCAGCGCGTCGCGCTGGCCGAGCCCGACGTCGTTCTTCGCAGAGCGAAACTCGAACGGACCGTCGATCGCGGTCCGGAACAGCCACTCGGGGGCGGCCGCCACGACCGCGAGCGGCACCCGCGGGTCGGCCGCGCGCAGCGCCCGCAACACCTCCGCGCAGCGCGTCGCGTGGCCGAACCCGTGGCTGGAGACGTAGCAGACGATCATCGCGACCCGTCCGCCGCGCCGGTCCGGCCTACGGGTAGATGCGGTACAGCATGCGCGGGAAGGCGATCGTCTCGCGCAGGTGCTCGATGCCGCAGATCCAGGTCACGACCCGCTCGATGCCCATGCCGAAGCCGGCGTGCGGGACCGAGCCGTACTTGCGCAGGTCGAGGTACCACTGGAACGCCGACTCCGGGAGCTCGTGCTCGCGCAGGCGCTGGACGAGGCCCTCGTAGCTGCTCATGCGCTCGCCGCCGCCGACGATCTCGCCGTAGCCCTCGGGCGCCAGGATGTCGGCCGACAGCGAGTAGACCGGGTTCTGCGGGTCGGGCTCCATGTAGAACGCCTTGATGGCGGCCGGGAAGCGGTGGACGATCACAGGCGTCTCGTAGGCCTCCGCGATGACCGTCTCGTCGGTGCCGCCGAAGTCGCTGCCCCACGCGGTCTGCGAGCCCTTGGACTGGATCAGCTTGATGGCGTCGTCGTAGTGCAGCCACGGGAACGGCGCCTTCACCTTCTCGAGCCGCGCCGTGTCGCGCTCGAGCACCTTGAGCTCCTCGCGGCGCTTGTCGAGCACGTACTGGACGACGTGGCAGACGAGGCCTTCGGCCAGCTTGAACGCGTCCTCGAGGTGGGCCCAGGCGAGCTCGGGCTCGACCATCCAGAACTCGGTCAGGTGGCGGCGGGTCTTCGACTTCTCCGCGCGGAACGTCGGACCGAAGCAGTACACCTTGCCGTGGGCCGCGGCCGTCGCCTCGTTGTAGAGCTGGCCGCTCTGGGTCAGGTAGGCCTGGCCCTCGTCGAAGTAGTCGACCCCGAACAACGTGGTCGTGCCCTCGCAGGCGGCGGGCGTGAAGATCGGGGTGTCGACCAGCGTGTAGCCGTTGTCGTCGAGGTAGTCGCGGGTCGCCTTCACCACGGCGTGGCGGATGCGGATGATCGCGTGCTGGCGCTGCGAGCGCAGCCACAGGTGGCGGTTCTCGAGCAGGAACGCCGGCCCGTGCTCCTTGGGCGTGATCGGGTAGTCGTGGACCTCCTGGCACAGCTCGAGGTTCGTGACGTCGATCTCGAAGCCGCCCGGCGCGCGCTTGTCTTCCTTGACCTTGCCGGTGAGCGCGATGGCGGACTCCTGGCCCGCCCGCTCCCCCGCCCCCCACGACGCCTCGGGCACCGCGGCCTTGGCCATCACGGCCTGCGCGAAGCCGCTGCCGTCGCGGACGATCAGGAACTGCAGCTTGCCGGACGAGCGCTTGTTGTGCAGCCAGCCCTGGACCCGGACCTCTTCGCCGACGTGGCGCCCGAAATCGCCGATGCGAACCGTCTCCATCACTTCTTCTCCCCCGTTTGAGCCGGCCGCGTCAGGCCAGCTCGGGAACGTGGCGCGCGAGCACGCGGTGGACGCGCTCCAGCTCAGGGTAGCGCAGCAGGTTGCGGCGCGCGCAGCGGGCCGTGTGCGGGATGTAGGGCAGGTACACGTCGAGGTCGCGCTGGGTCTTCATGAAGCCGAAGGTGCCGAGCGCCTTCAGGTTGCGCTGCACGGACATCAGCCCGAAGCGGCGGGTGAAGGTCTCGCGCGCCTCGCCGGGCAGCGCCCGCTGGCGGAACTCCTCGCACAGCTCGGCGACCAGCTCCTCGGGCAGCTCGACGTAGGCGTCGCGCAGCAGCGAGGCGAGGTCGTAGGTCGCTGGCCCCATCCGCGCGTCCTGGAAGTCGATCCACCACTGCCCGCCCTCGTGCAGCATCAGGTTGCGGGAGTGGAAGTCGCGGTGGGTCAGCACCCGCGGCCAGGAGGCGATCTCGGAGGCCAGGCGGTGGAAGCCCTCGGCGAGCACCGAACGATCCTCGACCGAGAGGTTGGCGCCGCGCAGGCCCTCGACGAAGTGCTTCTCGAAGTAGTGCAGCTCCCAGGCCAGCTTCTCGAGGTCGAAGGCGACGGAAAAGCAGGGTGCCTGCTGCGGGCCGCGCGCTGCTTCGCCCTGGAGTTGGGCGATCCGCGAGATCGCCTCGCGGTAGTGGGCGTCGCGCGCGGCGTCGGTTGCCCCGCGCAGCGCCTCCTGGAGCGTCACGTCGCCGAGGTCCTGCAGCACCAGGATGCCGCGGGCGCCGTCGTGGTCGAGGATCCCGGGAACCGGGATGCCGTAGCCGGCGAACAGGTCACGCACGACCCGGAACGGCGAGTTGTTCACGTCGAACGGCTCGGGATAGAGGGAAAGCACCGCTCCGCCCTGCGGCGTGCGCAGCCGGAAGTAGCGGCGGGTCGAAGCGTCGCCCGAGAGGGCCCGCACCTCGACGTCCGCCGCGCCGGCGCCGTGGCGCTCGGCCAGAAAATCCGCGATCCGCGGGTCGAGCGCGGACGCCGCCGTGGTGGTGCTCATGCTCCTCGAGATTGCTGCAGCGCGCCCGCGAAGCGCGCCTGGTCCTGGTCCACCGCGCAGCCCGGCTCGCGCCGCAGGGCCGCCGTCGCCCGCGCCTGGATCACGCCCCTCGCCGAGGCGCCCTCCGGCAGCCGGGCCCCGCGCGCGAGGACCGCGTCCAGCACGACGGCACCCGGGCCGACGACGGCGCCCGGCCACAGCACGCTGCGCTCGACGCGGGCGCCCGGGGCGACGACGCAGCCGGCCCCGATCACGGCCTCGCGCACGCGCGCGTCGGCAGCGATGCGGGCCGTGGGATCGACCGCGCGGGCGCCGCGAAAGCGCGCGCGCAGCAGCTCGAGCTGGGCGCTGAGGTACAGGCGCGGCGAGCCGAGATCGTACCACGCGCCCTCCAGCGCGAGCGCCTTCACCACGGCCCCGCGGCCTTCGCCGACGAGGCGCGAGTAGAGGTCGGCCACGCTGTCGCTGGGGCCGGGCGGCAGCCGCGCGAACAGCGCGGGATCGACGACGTGGAGGCCCGTGAACAGCGTGCGGCGCCCGCGCGAGGGCGGCGTGGCGGAGACGCCGCGGACCCAGGTCACCTCCCCGCCGCGCCCGACCACGACCGGCGCGTAGCGCCCTCCGCGCGGCATCGCCCGCACGCCGAGGGTCACGGCGGCTCCCGATCGGCGGTGCTCGCGCACCAGCGTCCGCAGGTCGAAATCGAACAGCATGTCGCCGTTGACGATCAGCACCGGGCCGCGCCCCAGCCGGTCGAGCACCCGGCGCGGGCCGCCGCCGGTGCCGAGGATCGCTCGCTCGTGGGAGTAGGACACCTGCAGGCCGAACGCGCGGCCGTCGCCGAGCGCGTCCCGCACCGTCGCGGGCAGGTGGTGGGTGTTGACGATCGCCTCGTCGACGCCGGCGCGGCGCAGGGCATCGAGCGTCCACGCCAGCAGCGGCCGGTTGAGCACCGGCAGCACCGGCTTGGCGACGAGCGCGGACAGCGGCCGCATGCGGGTGCCGAGCCCGGCCGCGAGGACCATCGCCTTCATCGCCGGATCAGCGGAAGACCATGTCGCCGCCGCGGCCCGAGGCCAGCCACAGCTCGACGTAGGAGAGCGGGCAGACGTCGAGCTCGACGAAGCCGAGGTCGAAGGCCGCGGCGCGGGCGCCTTCGCCCTCGAGCTCGACGAAGTCGCCGAGCGGCGTCTCGTCGAGCGCGACGTCGAGGCCGCGCCAGCCGAGCGTCTCGCGGTACTTCTGGTAGCGGAACGTGGGCGCGAAGCCGAGGCCGCGCAGGATCGCTTCGACCGCGTCGGCGTCGGCGACCGCGCTCTCCGCCTCGGGGCGGCTGCGCACGCCGTTCAGGACCCGCTTCTCGCCCTTCCACGTCAGCACGCCGCCCTGCGGCGTCCGGCGCAGCCGCAGCACGGTCCCCGCCGCGCGCAGCTCGCCGCCGGGGCGGTCGAAGAGCACGTTCTCCTCGAAGTGGCGCGGCAGCCGCGGCGCGGCGCCGGCGGCCAGCAGGCGCTCGCGCACCGCTGGCAGCGACGCCGCCCGCAGCTTGATCTCGGACTCGACCTGGACGCCCACCGGGGGCTACTCGACGATGCGCACCTTCATCTCGATGCGCTGGTGCGGGTTGTCGCGGCCGTCGCGGTCGGCGGAGACGATCTTGTCCGCGACCTCCATGCCCTTCGTGACGCGGCCGAAAGCGGTGTACTGGCGGTCGAGGAACAGCGAGTCGGCGACGCAGATGAAGAACTGGCAACCCGCCGAGTCGGGGCTCTGGGCGCGGGCCATCGACAGCACGCCGCGCTTGTGCGGGGTGTCGTTGAACTCGGCCTTGATCTGGTAGCCGGGGCCGCCGGTGCCGTGCTGGGCGCGCGAGGCCTTCGGGTCGCGGGTGTTGGGGTCGCCGCCCTGGATCATGAAACCGGGGATCACCCTGTGAAACGTGGTCCCGTCGTAGAAGCCCTTCTTCGCCAGGTCCGTGAAGTTCTTCACGTGCCCTGGCGCCTTCTCGGGCAGGAACTCGATCTCGATCTCGCCGAACTGGGTCTCGATCACGGCGGCACTCATGGGCGCTCCTTTCGGGGGGCGAAGACTAGCAGGCACGGGCCTGCGGACGAGAACGGCCGCTCAGCGGCGGCCGGCGGCGGGTTCCAGCAGCGCGTCGATCTCGGCCTGGAAGCGGCTGTCTCCGGTGCCGAGCAGCAGCCGGCGCGACTCGTCGCCGCGGCCCAGCGCCGCGAGCAGCCGGGCGCGGTTGGCGCGCGCTTCGGGCGGCAGCAACCAGCCGTCGTCGCGGGCCTCGAGCGCCTCCAGCGCGCGCAGCGCGTCGCGCGGCCGGCCGGCCTCGAAAGCGGCGACCAGAAGGGCCCACTCGGGCGGCGCCGGCTCCTCCTCGCCCGGCAGCAGCCCGCCCGCGACGGGCTGCGGCTGCCGCTCGGCCGGGGGCGGCGCCACGGGGCGCCGGTTCCACGCCGGCCGCGGGCGCACCTCGGCCACGTCCGTGGCCTGCAGTGCCGCGGCGGCCGCCGGCAGCGAGGCGCGGAACGGCACCTCCAGCAGCGCCCCGCTCCAGCCCTCGCGGGCGATCAGCAGAGCCGCGCCGCCGGGAGTCTCGAGGGCCGCCGCCACGTCCGCCCCGTACAACACAGGCCAGTCTCGGCGGTACAGGCGCAGGGCCTGGCGCAGCGCCTGGTCCTCGTCAGGCCGGAACGCCGCGACGTGGATCACGAGCCCCGGCACCGCGGCCCGCGCGAGGTCCTCGAGGTCGCGCGAGCAGCTCGCGCAACCGCGCGGAGCCACGTAGACGAGGGCGAGGCCCGCGTCGAGGCGTGGCCGGGCGCCGGTCGAGAGCTTCGTCCCGGGAGGCAGCGGAAACGGCCCGCGGCGCGGCTTCGGGCGCGGTGCCGGCGGCCCCGCTTCGGCCGGGGCCAGCAGCCGGCGCCGGTCGTACTCGGCCTGCAGGCTCGGCAGGCCCAGCAGATCCGCGGCTTCGGCCGCGACGTCGGTTGCGCCAGCCACGGACAACGCCACGTCGAGCGCCTCCCAGCCCCGGCCCCGGGCCAGCAGCGCGCGCGCGAGCAGCGTCGCCCCCTCGGGCGAGGCCGCGAGTTCCTGGGCACGGCGCAGCGCGCGCGACGCCGGGAGCGGCCGCCCGGCTGACAGCAAGGCGCGGCCCCAGGCGCGGTACAGAAGCGCGCGATGGGCGCGGTAGGCCTGGCGAGCCTCGACGAACGCGTCGTCCACCACCTCGCCCTTGCGGCCTGCCGCGACGAAGGCGGTCGGGTCGAAGTCCGCGGTCAGCGCGAGCGCGCGCCGCGCGGCGTCCACGCCGGCCTCGCCCGGGAGGCCGGCGGCCTGCGCGGCGAGGGCTTCGGCCCGCGAGCGCGCGTCGCCCGCGCCTGCCGCGTCGGCAGCGGTCGCCAGCAGCGACAGCGCGAACAGCGCGGCTCTCAACGCGGCACCTCGCCCGGCGCCGCGCCGGGCGTGGCGGCCGACGCCGGCTGCGCATCCGGAGTCGCCTCGGGCGTCGGCTCGGGTTCGGCGATCAGCGTCATGTCGGCGCGCAGCGGGCGCGAGAGGTCGACGTGCCCGGCCAGCGTCTCGACGGGCCTGTCCTCGATCAGCCACTGCACGCGGCGCACCGCCGGGAAGTTGAGCGCCAGCGTGTCGACCAGCGCGTACACGGCGAGCCGCTCCTCGAACGCGCCGATCCCGGTCCAGGTGGCCTCCTTCGAGAGATCCACGAACGCCGTGCCCCGGGGGTCGACCAGCACCTGCAGCACGCGGGTGCCCACCGGCAGCGCCGGCAGGTGCCCGGAGCGCGAGCCCGCGGCGAGCGCCTCGACGACGTGCTCGAGCTGCCGCGCCAGGTCGGGGTCGTAGGCCACCGCGCGCTCCTCGATCACGAGCGCGTTGCTTTCGGCGCCCGGGAACAGCAGCCGCACCTGGATGCTGCGCGAGGCGTCCGCCGGCGCGTGGGGCGGGGGCGTGGGCGTGGGCGCGGCGTCGGCTCCTTCTTCGTCGCCGGCCGTCGGCGCGTCGGCGCGGAACAGCGCCGACCAGCGGGGGGACGCGTAGACGACGACCGCGAAGAGCAGCAGCAGTCCCAGCGCCGCCCGCGCGTCGCGCCAGCGCGGATGGTCGCGGTTCACGGCGCCAGCGGACCGCGCTGCCGGCGCGAGCGCTCGGCCTCGTAGCGGGCGATGCCGCGGGCGAGGGCGCGGGCGACCTGCTGCTGGAACGCCTCCGATGCGAGCTGCTGCTCCTCCTCCGGGTTGGAGATGAAGGCGGTCTCGACCAGCACGGCGGGCATCGCCGCGCCCACCAGCACCCGGAACGGCGCCTGCTTCACGCCCCGCATCTCGATGCCGGCCGCCACGGCCAGTTCCTCCTGCAGCCGGGTGGCGAGGAACGACGACTCCTCGAGGTGCTCGGCCTGTGCCATCTCCCAGAGAATCAGGTCCAGACCGGCGGTGCCCGGCGCGGCGGCGGCCGCCTCCGGGATGTGCGCGCCTTCGGCCTGGGCGATGCGCCGGGCCTCGTCGTCCGAGGCCTCGTAGGAGAGGAAGTAGACCTCGCTGCCCGACGCGCCCCGGGCGCGGGCGGCGTTGGCATGGATCGACACGAACAGGTCGGCCTTGTAGTTGTTGGCGAGCGCCGTGCGCTGGTCGAGCTCGACCGCCACGTCGGCGTCGCGGGTCAGGAACACCTGCAGGCCGAGGTCGTTGACGAGGATCGCGCGCAGCCGGCGCGCGATCTGCAGCGTCACGTCCTTCTCGAGCGTGCCGCCCGGTCCCTTGGCTCCCACCTCGGCCCCGCCGTGGCCGGGGTCGAGCACGACGACGCGCGGGCCCTGTGCCGGGCGCCCGGGGCGGGCCGCGGTCGCCGGCGGCGCGGCCTGGACCCGGCCCGAGCCTGTCAGCTCCAGCTCGAGCTGGCGTCCGGCCGGGTCCTCGACGGTCGCGAGCGACTCGAAGCGGGGCCCGGTGACCACGGCGATCAGGTTGCGGCGTCCGCCGACGAACTGGACGCGCTCGACGATGCCGCCGGTGACCCGCTCTTCGGCCGGGCTCACGTCCACGAGGTCGCGCCGCAGCGCGACGGTGACCCGGCCGGGCTCGCGCTCGACCTCGAACGGAACCGGCTCGCTGAACTCGAGCGTGACCCGCGTGGCGTCGCCGGCGGTCGTGGTTCGCACCGTGACCTTCGGCACGGCGAAGGCGCCGATCGCCAGCACCCGCGCCGAGGGGCGCCAGGTCACGGGCTGGTCGAGCAGCGGCCCCAGCACCTTGGGCAGGGCGTCGACGGCAACCAGCCACTGGCCACCCTCGAACTGGGTCGCCGCCGACAGCAGCCGCAGCTCGCCGCCGATCGACGCGAAGCTCTTGCCGCGGTAGAGCACGACCTCGCGGCCCCCGCTGACGAGGCGCAGGGTGCCGGCCGCCGTGTCGGGGATCGCCTTCAGCGCGAGCCCCTCGAGGATCGGGTCGAGCGGCAGCCACTCGGCCGCGCCGCGTGAGGCGGGCAGCAGCTCGCGGCGGTCGCCCGCGCCGAGCACGACGATCGGCTCCGAGGCGCCAGCGGCCGCGGCGGCCAGCATGGCCAGCAGGGTCAGCGCGAGGCCGCGCAGCAGCCGCCGCACTCGCATTCGCGTTTGCAGGTGCACGCCCGATCTTACGACGTGGCCCGGGGAATGATCTCGCCGGCGCACTCGTACACGAGGGCACGGGAGAACGCGCGGCAGGTTCGCTCGACGACTCCTTGGAAGACGGTCGGGTGTTCTAGCATCGCCGGGAAGGCGACGCCAGGAGGGATCATGAGCGGGAAGTGGCTGGCGGGTGCGCTCGCGGTCGGGCTGCTGGCGGCGTGCGGGGAGAAGCGGGCGCCGGAGGAGCAGGCGCCGGCTGCGCCCGCGCCGGCCGCGGCCGAGTCGCGCCAGCGGATGTCGAGCGAGCAGGCGGGAGCGCTCAAGGCCCTCGGCTACGTCGCGGACGAGGCCGCCGGCGGCACGGCCCACGCCCAGGACGCGGCGGCGGCGATGGCCGCGGCGCGCAAGCTGATCCGCACCGGCCGCCTCGAGCTCGAGGTGCCGGCCTTCCCCGCCGCGGCGGAGCGCGCGGCGAAGATCGCGGAGGACCACGGCGGCTACGTCGCGGACCAGAAGCAGTCGCGCGCGGACTCGGGCCGCCAGCGCGGCTCGCTCACGCTGCGGGTGCCGGCGGGGCGCTTCGCCGACGCGCTCGCCGCGCTGCGCGGCCTCGGCGAGGTGCGCTCCGAGAACGTCTCCGCCCAGGACGTGACGAAGGCCTACGCGGACCTCGAGACCCGGCTGCGGGTGAAGCGCGAGACACTCGAGCGGCTGCGCGACATCCTGCGCCGCCAGACCGGCAAGCTGCAGGAGGTGCTGGAGGTCGAGCGCGAGATCGGCCGCGTGACCGAGGAGATCGAGCAGGCCGAAGGCGAGCGCCGCTACTACGACCAGCAGGTCGCGCTGTCGACGCTGCACGTCGAGCTCTTCGAGCCCGCCCCGCTGATGACGGGCGGCGCCTTCGACGTGATCGGCGACGCGCTGCGCGAGTCGACCCGGGTGCTGGCCGGCTCGCTGGCGGCGATGGTGCTGCTGGCCGCGGGCGGGCTGCCGTGGCTGCTGGCGCTCTTCGTCCTCTACCGGGTCTACCGCTGGCGGCGGGCGCGCAAGGCGGCGCCGCCCGCTCCCGCGGCCTGAGCGGGGACGGCGGCCGGCCGCGTTACACTTCGCGCCCACATGATCGAAACGGTCGGCGTCTGGCGTCCCGGAACTGAAGCGGCCGCGTTCTCGCCCGAGGAGCTGCAGCGCGCCGCGCTGCGCTTCCGCGAGAGCGCGCACGTCGTCCGCGAGGGCGGCCACGGCCGGGTCGGCGTCGCCTTCGGCGGCGAGCCGTCGTCCGAGGGCATGGGCTTCCCGCTGCTCGCCTCGCTGCCGCCGCTCTTCCCGGAGTGGCTCGGCGACCGCACGTTCGGCGAGGCCCACGGCGTGCGCTTCCCGTACGCGACGGGGCCGATGGCCAACGGCATCGCCACCACCCGGATCGTGATCGAGATGGCGCGCGCAGGGATGCTCGGCTTCTTCGGCTCGGCCGGGCTGCCGCCCGCGCGGGTCGAGGCCGCGCTCGACGAGCTGGAGCGCGAGCTGGGTCACGAGCGCTCGTGGGGCATCAACCTGATCCACTCGCCGAACGAGCCGGACCTGGAAGAGGCGCTGTGCGACCTCTACCTGAAGCGCGGCGTGGCCCGCGTCGACGCCTCGGCGTTCATGAACCTGACGCCTGCGATCGTGCGCTACGCCGCCTCCGGCCTGCGCGCGGACGGCGACGGCCGGGTGCTGCGGCGGCACCACGTGTTCGCCAAGATCTCGCGGCCCGAGGTCGCGCAGCGCTTCCTCTCGCCCGCGCCCGGCGACGTGCTCGACGCGCTCGTCGCGCGCGGGGCGCTGAAGCCGGAGGAGGCGCGGCTGGCGGCGAAGGTGCCGCTGGCCGAAGACGTGACGGTCGAGTCCGACTCCGGCGGCCACACCGACAACCGCCCGCTCGGTTCGCTGTTCCCCGCGATCGCAGTGCTGCGGGACCGGCTGGTGAAGCAGCACGGCTACGCGCGACCCGTGCGGCTCGGCGCGGCCGGCGGCCTCGGCACGCCGGCGTCGGTGGCCTCGGCGTTCGCGCTCGGCGCCGCGTACGTGATGACCGGCACGGTCAACCAGGGCGCGGTCGAGTCGGGGCTGTCGGAGGCCGGGCGCAAGATGCTGGCCGACGCGGGGCTCGCCGACGTGATCATGGCGCCCGCGGCCGACATGTTCGAGCTCGGCGTCAAGGTCCAGGTGCTGCGCCGCGGTTCGCTCTTCGCCCAGCGCGCGCTGCGGCTCTACGAGCTCTACGTCGGCTACGACTCGCTCGAGTCGATCCCGGAGCCCGAGCGCGTCAAGCTCGAGAAGGAGATCCTCCGCGCCCCGTGGACCCAGGTGTGGGACGAGACGCGGGCCTTCTTCGAGCAGCGCGACCCGCGGGAGAACGCCCGCGCCGAGCGCGAGCCGAAGCACAAGATGGCGCTGGTGTTCCGCTCGTACCTGGGCCGCTCGAGCAAGTGGGCCATCGCGGGCGACGCGGACCGCCGCCTCGACTACCAGATCTGGTGCGGCCCGGCGATGGGCGCGTTCAACGACTGGGCGAAGGGGTCGTTCCTCGAGGCCCCCGAGAACCGCACGGTGGTCCAGATCGCCCGCAACTTCATGGAAGGCGCCGCCGCCATCACCCGTGCCCAGCAGCTCCGCACCTACGGTGCCGCGATGCCCGCTGCCGCCTTCGACTACACCCCGCGCCGGCTGGAGTAGCCGCGGGGCCGCCCGGCCCCGACTGTCACACTTGTGTCACGGGCGGAAAAGACGGCCCGCGAGGGGTTTGCGGCCTGTGGCCCGGGTGCGAAACGGATAGAATCCGCGGCTACCGCTCGAGGCAAATGCCTGCCCGCGGCCGGAGGTTCTCCCGCACGTGGCCGATCGCTTTTCTCCCATCGCCGTCGTCGGACTCGGGGCCCTGTTTCCGGGCTCCGCGGAACCTGGGGGCTTCTGGCGCGACATCGTCGCCGGGCGCGACCTGCTCACCGACGTGCCGCCGGACCGCTGGCTGATCGAGGACTACTACGACCCGCGGCCGGGCACCCCGGACAAGACCTACGCGAAGCGCGGCGCGTTCCTGTCGGCCGTGGACTTCGACCCGCTCGAGCACGGCGTGCCGCCGACCGTCGTGCCTTCGACCGACACCTCGCAACTGCTCGGGCTGATCGTCGCCAAGCAGGTGCTCGAGGACGCGACGAAGCACCGCTTCGACAAGCTCGACCGCGACCGCGTCAGCGTGGTGCTCGGCATCACCTCGGCCCAGGAGCTGCTGGTCGAGGCCGCCTCGCGGCTGCAGCGGCCGGTGTGGGTCAAGGCGCTGCGCGAGGAGGGCGTGCCGGAGGACGAGGTCGAGCGCATCTGCGACCGGATCGCGAACTCGTACACGCCTTGGCAGGAGATGACGTTCCCCGGCCTGCTCGGCAACGTCGTCGCGGGCCGCATCGCCAACCGCCTGAACCTCGGCGGCACCAACTGCGTGACCGACGCGGCCTGCGCCTCGGCCCTCTCGGCATTGTCGATGGGCGTCTCCGAGCTGCGGCTGGGCGACTCCGACATGGTGATCGCGGGCGGCGTCGAGACGTTCAACGACATCTTCATGTACATGTGCTTCAGCCAGACCCCGGCGATGTCGCCGTCCGGGGACTGCCGCCCGTTCTCCTCGAAGGCGGACGGCACGATGCTGGGCGAGGGCCTCGGCCTGCTCGCGCTGCGCCGGCTGGAGGACGCGGAGCGCGACGGGGACGCGATCTACGCGGTGATCCGCGGCATCGGCTCGTCCTCCGACGGCCGCGCCAAGAGCATCTACGCGCCGGTGGCGGCGGGCCAGGCCAAGGCGCTGCGCCGCGCCTACCAGGCGGCTGGCTACGGGCCGGACACCGTCGAGCTGGTGGAGGCCCACGCGACCGGCACCAAGGCCGGCGACGCGGCCGAGTTCGAGGGCTTGCGCACGGTGTTCGACGAGAGCGCTCGCGCGGACCGCCAGTGGTGCGCGGTCGGCTCGGTCAAGTCGCAGATCGGCCACACGAAGGCCGCGGCCGGCGCCGCGGGCCTGATGAAGGCGGTGTTCGCGCTGCAGCACCGCACGCTGCCGCCGACCGCCAAGGTCGACGCCCCCAACCCGCAGCTCGAGATCGAGAAGTCGCCCTTCTACCTGAACGTCGAGGCCCGGCCGTGGGTGCGCGACGGGCGCCACCCGCGGCGTGCCTCGGTCTCGGCGTTCGGCTTCGGCGGCTCCAACTTCCACGTCACGGTCGAGGAGTACGCGGGCCCGGCGCCGCGCGCGCTGCGCTTCCGCACCTTCCCCACCGAGCTGTTCGTGCTGTCGGCGGCTTCTCCCGAAGAACTGCGGGCCGCGATCGTGAAGACGCGGACGGACGCCGAGGCCGCCGGCTGGCCCCGCCTCGCGCGGCTCTCGCAGGAGGCCTTCGACGCGGCCCGTCCCGCGCGGCTCGCGGTGGTGGCGGCGTCGACCGAAGACCTGCTCGCGAAGCTCGCCGACGCCGACAAGCGCGTGGCGAGTTCGCCTCGCGAGGCCTTCGCGCTGCCCGGCGGCGCCTCGTACGTCTTCGGTGCCGAGCCCGGCAAGGTGGCGTTCCTGTTCCCCGGCCAGGGCAGCCAGGCGCTGCACATGGGCCGCGATCTCGCGCTCGGGTTCGAGACGGCGCTCGCGGTCTGGGATCGCGCCGCCGCGCAGCCGTTCGGCGACACGCCGCTGCACGAGGTCGTGTTCCCGAAGCCGGCGTTCGACGACGCCGCCCGCGACGCGCTGGGGAAGCGGCTCACCGCGACCGAGTGGGCGCAGCCCGCGATCGGCGCGGCCAGCCTGGCGCTCCTGCGCCTGGTCGAAGACCTGGGCCTGCGGCCCGACGCCGTCGCCGGCCACAGCTTCGGCGAACTGGTCGCGCTGCACGCGGCCGGAGCGCTGTCCGAGGCCGACCTGCTGCGCGTCGCGCGCCAGCGCGGCGAGCGCATGGCCGCCGCGGCAGCCTCCACCCCCGGGGCCATGCTGGCGGTCGCGAATCCTGTCGCCGAGGTGCGCGCGATCCTCGAGGCCGAGCGGCTCGACGTCGTCGTCGCCAACCACAACTCGCCGAAGCAGGTCGTGCTGGCGGGGTCGGTCGAAGCGATCGACTCGGCCGCGCGAGTGCTGAAGGCGCGCGGGCTGACGGCGAAGAAGCTGCCCGTGGCGACCGCGTTCCACTCCCCCATCGTCGCGCCGTCTTCCGGGCCGTTCCGCGAGTTCCTGGCTGGCGTCGCGGTGGGCACTCCGGCGCTGCCCGTCTACGCGAACGAGACTGCGGCCCCGTACGCCGCCTCCGCGGATGCCGTCCGCGAGGGGCTGGCCCGCCAGATCGCCCACCCCGTGCGCTTCGCCGACATCGTCGAGGCGTTGTACGCCGACGGCGTGCGCACGTTCGTCGAAGTCGGCCCGGGCGCGGTGCTGACGGGGCTCGTCGGCGAGTGCCTCGCCGGCCGCCCGCACGTCGCGGCGAGCCTGGACCGCAAGGGCCAGCACGGCGTCACCGCGCTGTGGAACGGCCTCGCGCGGCTCGTGGTCGCCGGCGTGCCGCTGAAGTTCGACGCCCTGTGGGCGGGATACCGGACGCCCGCTCCCGAGCCGAAGAAGCCGGGGCTGCGGCTGCAGCTCACGGGCGCGACCTACGCGAAGCCCTACCCGCCGAAAGGCGGCACGGCAGCGCTGCCCAGGCCCAACCCGCCGAGGCCGATCGACGGGTTCCGGCGCCGGGATGAACCCGGCGCCGGTCCCATGGGGGCTACGTCGGACGACTCCGGCCTCCTCCGCCCCCAAACCCCCGGGCTTGCTGCGGCTTCACCCGGGCCAGCGATTCCCTCGCCCGCCCCCTCGACCGGAGACCCCTTGACCCACGACGCGAACTGGCTGGCCGCCTGGCAGGAGATGCAGCGCCAGACCGCCGAGGCCCACGCGGCCTACCAGCGCACCATGGCCGACACCCACGCGGCCTTCCTGCGCACGAGCGAGGTCTCGTTCCAGGCCCTCACCCAGCTCGCGGGCGGCGCTCCGGTCGCCTACTCCGCCCCGGCGCCCGTCGCTTTCGCAGCGCCGGCTCCCGTCGCGCCTGCCGTCCCGGCGGCGCCTGCCGTCGCCGTGGCCGCCCCCGTCGTCCCGGCGCCGGTCGCCGCGGCGCCCGCGCCAGCTCCGGCTGCCGCGCCGGCAGACCTCACCCCCGCGCTGCTGGAAGTCGTCGCGGAGAAGACCGGCTACCCCGCCGAGATGCTGCAGCTCGGCATGGAGCTCGAGGCCGACCTCGGCGTCGACTCCATCAAGCGCGTCGAAATCCTCGCCGCCCTCACCGAGCGCGTGCCCGGCCTGCCCTCGATCGGCGCCGGCGAGATGGGCTCGCTGCGCACGCTGGGCCAGATCGCCGAACGCCTCGCCGCCAGCGCACCCGCCGCCGGGATCGCGCTCGGCAAGCCCGCGGCCGCGCCCACGGCGCCGGCTCCCGTCGCTACTGGGGCGCCGACCGCCGACGTCACGCCCGCGCTGCTCGCGGTGGTCGCCGAGAAGACCGGCTACCCCGCCGAGATGCTGCAGCTCGGCATGGAGCTCGAGGCCGACCTCGGCGTCGACTCCATCAAGCGCGTCGAGATCCTCGCCGCCCTCACCGAGCGCGTCCCCGGCCTGCCCTCGATCGGCGCCGGCGAGATGGGCTCGCTGCGCACCCTCGGCCAGATCGCCGAACGCCTCGCCGCCAGCGCGCCCGCCGCCGGGATCGCGCTCGGCAAGCCCGCGGCCGCGCCCACGGCGCCGGCTCCCGTCGCTACTGCCGCTCCGACCGCCGACGTCACGCCCGCGCTGCTCGCGGTCGTCGCGGAGAAGACCGGCTACCCCGCCGAGATGCTGCAGCTCGGCATGGAACTCGAGGCCGACCTCGGCGTCGACTCCATCAAGCGCGTCGAGATCCTCGCCGCCCTCACCGAGCGCGTGCCCGGCCTGCCCTCGATCGGCGCCGGCGAGATGGGCTCACTGCGCACCCTCGGCCAGATCGCCGAACGCCTCGCCGGTTCCGCCGCCGCGACCGCGGTCCCCGCGCCCGCGACGGCTCCCGAGCCGAAGCAGGCGGCGGAACTCGGCCACTTCGCGCTCGAACTGCGACCGACGGCGCCCGTGGGCCTGCCGGTCGGCGGCCTGTTCACCTCCGGCCCGATCACGATCACCGACGACGGCCGCGGGATCGCTCCCCTGCTCGCCGAGCGTCTCGCGCGGCTCGGGGCCGACGTCCGGGTCGGCGCGGTCAGCGGCGACGAGGCCGGCGCGATCGTGCTCTCGGGTCTCCGCGCCGTCGCCTCCGACGAGGACGCCGACGCCGCCTGCCGCGAGGCCTTCGAGGCCGCGCGCGCGCTGGCCGCGCGGCTCGCGGACAAGGGCGGCCTGTTCGTCACCGTGCAGGACACGGGCGGCGACCTGGGGCTTGCGGGACGCGCCCCGGCGCGCGCCGCGCTCGGTGCCCTCGCCGGTCTCGCCAAGACCGCCGCGCAGGAGTGGCCGCTCGCAACGGCGCGCGCGATCGACGTCGACTCGAACGGCGCACCCGCGGCCGTCGCCGAGGCGCTCGCCGACGAGCTGCTCCACGGCGGCGCGGCGCGCGAGGTCGCGCTCGACGCCGACGGCGTCCGCCGCGAGCCGACGAGCGTGCCGAGCGCGCCGGCGGCCGGCCCCCTGCCCTGCGACGCGAGCTCGGTCGTCGTCGCCACCGGCGGCGCCCGCGGCGTGACCGCGGACTGCCTGCTGGCGCTGGCCCGGGCGACCCGCGCGCGCTTCGCGCTTCTCGGCCGCACTCCGCTCGCCGAAGAGCCGGCCGCGGTGCGCGGCGTGGACGGCGAGCGCGAGCTGGGCCAGGCCCTGCTCGGCGCCGCCCGCGCCGAGGGCCACAGTCTCTCGCCCGCGGAGCTGCGCTCGGCGGTCAGCGCGATGCTCTCGGCACGCGAGGTGCGCCGCACGCTCGCGCTGCTCGAGGCCGCCGGCTCGGAGGCGGTGTACGTCGCGGTCGACGCCCGCGACGCCGCGGCCGTCGCGGCGGCGCTCGACGGCGTGCGCCAGCGCTTCGGCCCGATCACGGGCCTCGTCCACGGCGCGGGCGTGCTGGCCGACCGCCTGCTGCGCGACAAGACCCTCGAGCAGTTCGAGCGGGTGTGGGGCACCAAGGTGCCCGGCCTGCGCGGCCTGGTCGCGGCCACGGCGAACGACCCGCTGCGCTTCGTCGCGCTCTTCTCGTCGGTGGCCGGGCGCTGCGGCAATGCCGGCCAGTCCGACTACGCGATGGCCAACGAGGCGCTCAACAAGACCGCCGCCGCGCTCGCCGCGCAGAGGCCCGGCTGCCGCGTCGTGGCGATGGGCTGGGGGCCGTGGGACGGCGGGATGGTGACGCCCGCGCTGCGCGAGCGCTTCGCGGCGCGCTGCGTGCCGCTCGTCACCCGCGACCGCGGCCCGCAGATGTTCCTCGCCGAGCTGGGTCGGCCCGCGGGCGAGTGCGCCGAGGTCGTGCTCGGCGGCGAGCCCCGGCCCGAGCCGCTGGCCAGCGAAGCGGCGGCCCGCGAGACCCGCTTCGACGTCGTCGTCAACAGCCGCACCGAGCCGCTGCTGCGCGACCACGCCGTGGCCGGCGCTCCCGTCGTGCCGGCCGCGTGGGTCCTCGACTGGTTCGCGCGCGCGGCGCTCGCCCTGCGACCCGACCTCAAGCTCGCCGCGGTTCGCGAGCTGAAGGTCGTGCGCGGCATCCGCGTCGCCGACTACGACGGCCGTGGCGCCGCGCTGGCGCTGACGGTGCGCGAGGTGGCGAACGGCACGGGGGCCCGCCTCGCGCTCGAGTTGCGCGGCGCGGGCGGAGTTCTCCACTACACCGCGACGGCCGAGATGGCCGACCAGGGCCTCGCGGCACCGGAGCGTGGCGTGCCCGGCGGACCGCAACGCGGCGAGGCCGCCGCCCACCTGTACGGCGAGGCGCTCTTCCACGGCCCGGCGTTCCACGTGCTGCGCGGCGTCGAGGCGGTCTCCGCGGCCGGCGCCGCGGCCTCCTGCGCGGGGGTCCCCGAGCAGGGCTGGAGCGGGCGTTTCGCGCTCGATGCGGCTGCCGTCGACGGCGCGCTGCAGCTCGCGATCGTGTGGGGCCGGCAGCAGGCGGGCGCCGACACGCTGCCCACCGGCCTCGGCGCGTTCGTGCCGCGTGCCGCGTTCCCGGTCCAGGGCCCGCTGCGTCTGGAGCTGGTCGCGCGCCAGGCGTCGGCGCTGCGCACGCTGTCCGACGTGCTCGCCTTCGACCAGGGCGGCGCGCCCGTGTTCGAGCTGCGCGACGTCGAGATGCACGCGGTGCCCGCGCCCGACCGCAAGGCCCCGGCGCTCCAGGGCGCGGCCTCCTAAGGCGCGCGCCGGTGTCCCTGGCCTCGCGGAGCTGCGCCCGATGACCGCCTTCCCTCCGATCGCGATCGTCGGCCGCGCGTGCGTGCTGCCCGGCGCCCACTCGCCGGTCGAGTTCACGAGCGCGGTGCTGGAGGGACGCGACCTGCTCGGCTCCGCGCCCGCGGGCCGCTGGCGGATCGATCCCGACCTGATCCGCGGACCCGTGGACGCGCCCGACCCCGACCGCGCGTGGTCGGATCGCGGCGGCTACGTCGAGGGCTTCGGCTTCGACCCCGACGGCTTCGAGCTGCCGGCGGAGCACCTCCTGCAGCTCGACCCGCTGTTCCAGTGGCTGCTCCACTGCGGCCGCGCCGCGCTCGCCGACGCCGGCATCGGCCCGGGCGAACTGCGGCGACGCGCGGGCGTGATCGTCGGCAACCTCTCGTTCCCTTCGACCCTGCTCTCGGAGTGGGCCGAGAGCGTGTGGCGGGAACGGCGCGAGCGGCCGCACCCGGTCAACCGCTTCATGTCGGGCCTGCCCGCCCACACGGTCGCCCAGGCCCTCGGCCTCGGCCGCGACGCCTTCGCGCTCGACGCGGCGTGCGCGTCGTCGCTCTACGCGCTGAAGCTCGCCTGCGACCGCCTGCACGACGGCAGCGCCGACGTGATGCTGGCCGGCGCCGTCAACCGCGCGGACGACCTCTTCATCCACGTCGGCTTCTGCGCGCTGCGGGCGATGAGCCGCAGCGGGCGCAGTCGCCCGTTCCACGCCGAGGCCGACGGCCTCGTCCCTGCAGAAGGCGCGGCGCTCTTCGTGCTGCGTCGCCTCGAGGACGCGGTCGCCGCCGGCCAGCGGATCTTCGGCGTGATCCGCGGCGTCGGTCTCTCCAACGACGGCCGTGGCTCGGGCCTGCTGGCCCCCGCCGAAGAGGGCCAGGAACGCGCGATGCGCGCGGCCTACGCGATGGCCGGCCTCGCTCCGGCCGACGTCTCGCTGCTCGAGTGCCACGCGACCGGCACGCCGGTCGGCGACGCCACCGAGGTGCGCAGCTCGGCCCGCGTGTTCGCGGGCCACCCGGGCCTGCCGGTCGGGTCGGTGAAGTCGAACCTCGGCCACCTGATCACGGCCGCGGGCTCGGCGGCGCTGCTCAAGGTGCTGGGCGCCCTCGAGCACGGGGTGCGCCCGCGCACGCTGCACGTCGACCGCCCCACCGACGCGCTCGCCGGCACGCCGTTCCGGCTGCTGACGGAGGCGCAGCCCTGGCCCGAGGCCGCGGCGCCGCGCCGCGCGGCGATCAGCGCCTTCGGCTTCGGCGGCAACAACGGCCACCTGCTGGTCGAGGAGTACCGCCCCGCCGAACGACCTGTCGTCGCGCCGCGCGCGGCGGCGCCGGCCGAGCCGCTGGCGATCGTCGCCGCCGGGGCCTGTGTCGCCGGCGGCGAGGGCGCCGCCCGCTTCGTGCGCGACCTGCTGTCGGGCGAGAGCCGGGTGCGGGTCGCGGAAGGCGTGGGCGAAGCCGCCGCCGCGGAGGAACTGCGGATCGACGGCGCGGGCCTCAAGTTCCCGCCGCGCGACCTGCAGCACGCCCTGCCCCAGCAGTTGCTCGTGCTGCAGGCGGTGCGGGAAGCGATCGAAGCGGGGCCCAAGCTGCCGCGCGAGCGCACGTCGGTACTGGTCGGCATGCAGACCGATGCCGAGGTCGCGCGCAACGGCGCCCGCTGGCGCGCGGCGCAGTGGGCGCGCGATGCGGGGCGCGACGAGGCCTGGCGCGACGCCGCGCGGGCGGCCCTCTGCGCGCCGCTCGACTCGGCCGGCGTGGTCGGCACGATGCCCAACATCGTCGCCAACCGGCTCACCAGCCAGTTCGACCTCGCGGGGCCGGGCTACTCGGTTTCGGCCGAGGAGCTCTCGGGCGTGCGCGCGCTGGAGATCGCGGCCCGCGGGCTGCGCTCCGGGGAGATCGACGCCGCTGTCGTCGCCGCGGTCGACTTGTGCGCCGAGCCCGTGCACGCGGCGGCGGCGCAGCAGGTGCTGCCCGCGCTGCAGCACGTGCCCGGTGACGCCGCGGTCGCGATGGTCGTCAAGCGGCTGGCCGACGCCCTTCGCGACGGCGACCCGGTGCTGGCGCGGATCGACGCCGAGCCGGGCGCGGACGCGCTCGCCTTCGGCTCCGGCCGCGGCGCGCTGTCGCTGGAGGAGCGGTTCGGGCACGCCCATGCGGCGAGCGGCCTGCTCCACGTGCTCGCGGCGGCGGTCGCCGTGGCCCACGGCGCGCGGCCCGCTGCGGAGACCGGGGATGCGGCCACGCCGTGGCTGGGCCCCGATCGCCACGCGCTGGTACGGGTCGACGCGCTCGGGCGGCAGAGCGCTTCGCTCCACCTGCGCAACGCGGGGCCGCGTCGCCCTGCTTCGATCGCGCCGCTGCCGCGTCTCCACCTGTTCGCGGGCGAGCACCCGCGCGACCTGCGGCGCGCGCTCGACGCGGGCCAGTCCGGAGGCGACGGCCCGTGCCGGCTGGCTCTCGTCGCGACGCCCGCCGACCTGAGCGCGCGGATCGAGGCGGCCCGCCGCTACCTCGACCTGCGCGGCCAGGCTCCCGACCAGCCGCCGCCCCAGGGCGTGGCCTTCCGCAAGGAGCCGGCCGGCGGCGAACTGGCGTTCGTGTTCACGGGTCCCGCGGGCTCGTACTCGGGCATGGGCGCGGCCTTGCTGCTCGCGCTGCCCGAACTGCAGGACCGGCTCGAGGCCCGCTTCCCCGGCGTCGGCGACGCGGCAGGCTGGGTCTACGACGGCCGCGTCCCGCGCGACGCCGACAAGCTGTGGGGCTCGTCGATGTTGTGCCAGGTCCACGCCGAGCTGACGCTGCGCCTCGTCGGCCTGGCGCCGCAGGCGGCGATCGGCTTCTGCGCCGGCGAGACCAACGCGCTCTACGCGCTCGGCGCCTGGAACGACGTCGAGGCGCTGCGCCGCGAGATCGACGAGTGCGGCGTCTACGACCGCGAGCTGGCCGGCGAGTTCCGGGCGCTGCAGCGGGCCTGGGGCACCGCGCCGGGCGAGCGCCCGCGTTTCGAGAGCTGGCGGGTGCTGGCGCCGCTCGACCGCGTGCGCGAGGCGGTGGCCGCTGAGCCGCGGGTCCACCTCTCGATCGTCAACGCGCCCGGAGACGCCGTCATCAGCGGCGATCCCGAGGGCTGCGCACGGGCGATCGCGAAGCTGGGGCCGGAACGCGCGCGCTCGCTCGGCTACGACATGGTGATCCACGTGCCCGAGCTGGCCGCGTTCGAGGACGGCTGGCGCCGGCTGCACACGCGGAAGACGAGCCCCGTGCCCGGCGTGCGGTTCTACTCGCAGGCCTTCATGGCGGCGTACGCGCCGGACGCCGAGAAGGCTGCAGAAGCCCTCACAGGCCAGGCGCTGCGCACGGTCGACTTCCCCGCCCTCGTGGAGAAGGCGTACGCCGACGGCGTGCGGGTGTTCCTCGAGCACGGCCCGCAGGGCGGCTGCGCGCGCTGGATCTCGCGCACGCTCGGGTCGCGCGACCACGTCGCGGCGCCGCTCGACATCGCGGGCGTGCCGCCCGTCGAACAGGCGCTGGCGGCGATCGGCTGGGTGTGGACCGCCGGACTCTCGCCGGACGTCGCCACGCTGCACGATCGGCTGGCCCGCGCCGAGTCGGCGATGTTCCCGCGCGAGCGCACCCACGCGCTGCCGCTGCGCTTCCCGGCCCACCCGCCGGTGCCGCAACTGCCCCCCGTGCCGGCCGCGGCGCCGCCCATCGACGACCCGATGCCCCCGGCTCCGCAACTGCCCTCTGCCCTCGCGGAGTGGGGTCTCACCCCGCTTCACCGCCCGGCGTCCACGCGCAAGGACGAGGCTCCCACGGCATCGCCGGCGCGGGCGAGCGCTCCGTCGGCGATGCCGACCGCGCCCCTCGCTGCGTCCAGCGTCGCCCCGCCCCCCTCGAAGCCAGCCGCGACACCGGCGCCCGTGAGGAGGCCCCCGGTCCCGACGGGTTCCGTGGCGCCGCCTGCACCCCCTGCACGACCGCAACTCCTGTCTGGCCCGGCCGCGGCGTTGGCGGCCGAGCACGCCCGCGTGGCCCAGGTCCACGCGGAGTTCCTGCGCACCCAGGCGGAATCGCAGGCCCGCTTCCTGGCGGCGATGCGATTCCCGGTGACGACGCCGGGCGGCCTCTCGTTCCCGACCGCGGTGTCGTTCCCGACCGCGATCCCCGCCCCGACCGCATCCCCGATCCCGACCGCGATCCCGGCCCCGACCGCGGCGCGAATCCCGACCGCGGCTCCAGCCCCGACCGCCGAACGAGTCCCGGCCGCGATCCCGGTCCCGACCGCGGTGCCGCCCCCGACCGCGTCCCCGATCCCCACTCCCGCGCCGGCCCCGACGAGGAACACTCCCCTCTCGTCCCGCACGACCTTCCCGGGCCCCGCCTTCACCCGCGCCCAGCTCGAGACCCTGGCCTCGGGCCGCATCTCGTCGGTCTTCGGCGAGCTGTTCGCGCGGCAGGACGGTTTCCTGCGCCAGGTGCGGATGCCGGAGCCACCGCTGCTGCTGGCCGACCGCGTGCTGGGCATCGAGGGCGAGCCGGGCACGATGGGCACGGGCACGATCTGGACCGAGACCGACGTCGCGCCGGGCGCCTTCTACCTGCACGAGAACCGGATGCCGGCCGGCATCCTGATCGAGTCGGGCCAGGCCGACCTGCTGCTCATCTCGTGGCTCGGCGTCGACTTCCTGAACCAGGGCGAGCGTGTCTACCGCCTGCTCGGCTGCGAGCTGACCTATCACGGCCACCTGCCGGTCGCGGGCGAAACCCTGCGCTACGAGATCACGGTCGACGGCCACGCGGCACAGGGCCCCGTCCGCCTCTTCTTCTTCCACTACGACTGCGAGGTCGCAGGGCGTCGGCAGATCAGCGTGCGCGGCGGCCAGGCCGGCTTCTTCACCTACGAGGAGCTGGCCGATTCGGGCGGCGTGCTGTGGGACGCGGCGACCGAGACGCCGAAGCCGGAGCCGCGGCTGGACCCGCCGGTCGTGCCCCAGGTGGCCGCCCGGCTGTCGCGCGCGCAGCTCGAGGCGTTCGCCGCCGGGCGCGCCCACGAGGCGTTCGGCGACGGCTTCCTGCGCGCGGCCACCCACGTGCAGCCGCCGCGGATCGCCGGCGGAGACATGCTGCTGCTGCACGAGGTCGAGGAGATCGCGCCGCGCGGCGGCCCCTGGGGCCGCGGCTACCTGCGCGCGCGCTGGGACTTCACCCCGCACGACTGGTTCTTCGACGGCCACTTCAAGAACGACCCGTGCATGCCCGGCACCCTGATGTTCGAGGGCTGCCTGCAGACGATGGCGGTCTACCTCGCGGCCCACGGCTACACGATCGCGCGCGACGGCTGGCGCTTCGAGCCGGTGCCCGAGGTGGCCTACAAGCTGCGGTGCCGCGGCCAGGCGATCCCCACCTCGAAGACGCTCGTCTACGAGCTGTTCGTCGAGGAGATCGAGGACGGGCCCGAGCCGACGCTGTGGGCCGACCTCCTCTGCACGGTCGACGGGCTCAAGGCGTTCCACTGCCGGCGCATGGGCCTGCGGCTGGTGCCCGACGTGCCGCTCACCCGCAAGCCGGAGCTGCTCGCTGCTCTGGGTGCGAACCCGAAGCCGGCCGCGAGCGGTCTCGGCATCACCTTCGACGACCACGCGGTGCTCGCCTGCGCGTGGGGCCGCTCCAGCGAGGCGTTCGGCACGCTCTATCCCGCCTTCGACGGGCCGGAGCGGCTGCCGCGGCTGCCGGGCCCGCCGTTCTTCTACATGTCGCGGATCACGAAGGTCGAAGGCGAGCTCGGCAACCGCCGCGCCGGCGCCACGATCGAGTGCACCTGGGACGTGGACCCGGCCTCGTGGTTCTTCGCCGCGGGCGGCGGCGACACGGCGCCCTTCTGCGTGCTGCTGGAGGCGATGCTGCAGCCGTGCGGCTGGCTCGCCCTCGCCTCGGGCTCGGCGCTGGCGGCCGGCGACGCGCGCGGCCTGCACTTCCGCAACCTCGACGGCACCGGCCGGCTGCTGCGCGAACTGCGGCCTGGCGACGGACCGATGGTCACCCGCGTCACCTTGAAGGACGTCTCGGCCTCCGCCGGCATGATCCTGGTCGCGTTCGACGTCGACGGCCGCGTCGGCGGGGAGCCCTTCTTCACGATCCAGACCGGGTTCGGCTTCTTCCCCGCCGCGGCGCTCGCCCAGCAGGTGGGCACCGGCATCACCGCCGAGGAGAAGGCCTGGGCCGACAAGCCGACCGAAAAGTCGCTCGACCTGGCCGCGCTGCGCGCGCGAGCGCCGCGCACCGCGAGCGACGAGTTGTTCATGTTCGACCGAATCACGGGCTTCTGGCCCGGGGCGGGAGCTGCCGGGCTGGGTCGGATCCGCGGCGAGAAGGACGTCCGCCCCGGCGAGTGGTTCTTCAAGGCGCACTTCTTCCAGGACCCCGTGATGCCCGGCTCGCTCGGGCTCGAGGCCCTGCTCCAGTTGCTCCAGGCCTACATGCTGGAAACCGGCCTCGCGGTCGACGGCGAGCGCTTCGGGCCGCTCGACCCGGGCCAGGAGCTGGTCTGGAAGTACCGCGGCCAGGTCGTGCCGGAGCGCCGCAAGGTGCTGCTGGAGCTGGAGATCACCGCTGCCGGTCGCGACGCAGGGGGCGGCTTCGCCCGTGCCGACGGCTGGCTCACGGTCGACGGCATCCGCATCTACGGGGCGAAGAACCTCTCGATGCGCTCGTCGCCGCGCTCGTGAGAAGTCGCAAAAGCGTGACCGCGCGCACCTGATCCGGCGAACCCGCAGGGCGGTCCCGGCGTCCAATGCAGCAGGAAGGGGGACGCCATGGCCGCCACGCACGCCGCCGCCGCCGTCGTCGACGCCCGCTGCCCGCTCTGCGGAGACCCGATCCTCGCGGTCGGCCGCTCGGGTCGCGTGCTCGCCTCCGACCTCCACCCGATCCCCATGTTCAAGCGCGGCCGCGGCGGCGAGGGCTTCATGCTCTGCGACGACTGCGGCGTGCTGGCCGAACTCCCCCGGGGCATCACCCTGAACTGACCTCGCCTTGACGCGGGGCCGGCCGCGGCGGGACACTCTCGCGACCCCCATCGGGAAGGAGAACGCCATGGAGGATGAGACGCCCACGGGCGACGCGGCCGCGCCGGAGGCGCCCGCGCCCGAACCTGCTGCGGCCGTGATCGAACCCGTCGCCGTCCCGGAGCCGGAGCCCGTCGCTGTATCCGAGCCGGAGCCCGTGCTCGCTCCCGCACCGGCCTCGCGGCCGGCGGCCCGCAAGAGGCCCGCGCGCAAGGCCGCGCCGAAGAAGAAGGCCCCCGCGAAGAAGAAGGCCGCCGCGAAGAAGCCGGCCCGCAAGGCGAAGAAGGCGCCCGCCCGCAAGGCGAAGAAGGCGCCCGCCAGGAAGGCGAAGCCCGCCCGCAAGGCCGCGAAGCGCCCGGCGAAGAAGGCCGCGCCGAAGAAGAAGGCTGCCGCGAAGAAGCCCGCCCGCAAGGCGAAGAAGGGTCGCCGCTAGTCCCCGACGTTCGCCGTTTCCCGATGAAGGGCGCCCCCCGCGGGCGCCCTTCGTCTTTCAGGGCAGGATCGCGGTCTTCAGCGGGCGGTCGCCCGCCGCCATCTCGCGCAGCACGGTCGGCAGTTCCTCGAGCGTCGCCTCGCCGTGGAGCAGGTCGCGCGGCTTCAGCACGCCGCGCGCGATCAGGTCGTGGGCCTCGCGCACGGTCTCGGGCGTGTGGTGGAAGGACGAGGTCAGCGTGATCTCGTCGTAGTGGAGGATCGCGACGTCGACCGAGATGCGGGTGCCAGCGGGCGGCCCCGCGAACAGGTTGACGGTGCCGCCCTTGCGGGCCGCGCCGACGGCCGCCTCGGCGGTGACGGCGTGGCCCACCGCCTCCACGACCACGTCGAAGCCGTGTCCGCCGGGCGACGAGTAGCGCAGCCGCGCAGCCGGGTCGGCCGCATCCGCCAGCGAGAGCAGCGCCGCGGCGCCCATGCCCCGCGCCCGCTCGAGCCGCTCCGGGCGGCGGCCCGCCGCGACCACCCGCGCGCCCCTCGCGTGGGCGAGGGCCACGAACATCAGGCCGATCGGCCCGACGCCGATCACCGCGACGTCCATCCCCGCCAGGATGCCACAGTCGTCCACCCCCTTGACGACGCACGCCAGCGGCTCGACCATGGCCGCCTCGCGGAACTCCAGGCCGGGATCGACGTGGATCAGGTTGCGGGCCACGACCCGCGCGGGGAGGCGCACGTACTCGGCGTAGGCCCCGTTCCAGAACAGCAGGTCGTCGCACAGCGCGGGCCGGCCGCGCCTGCAGTAGCCGCACTCGCCGCAGGGCGCGGAGTTGGCGGCCACCACGCGGTCGCCGATCGCGAACCCGCTGACGCCCTCGCCGAGCGCCGCGATCTCGCCGGCCGCCTCGTGACCGAACAGGGCGGGCGGCACGATCATCCGGGCGTGGTAGCCACGGCGGAACACCTTGACGTCGGTGCCGCAGGTGAGCGCGGCCCGCGCCCGCAGCACGACCTCGCCGGGGCCGGGCTCCGGGATCGGCACCCGCTCGAGGCGCACGTCCTCGCGGCCGTGCAGCACGGCCGCCCGCATGGTGCGGCTCAAGCGGCGCCGCCGCGCAGCACGATCTTGCGCACGCCCGGCGCGGGGCGCTGCGAGAGCGCCACCGCCCGCGGCGCCTCGTCGAGGGGCAGCACGTGGCTGACCAGCTCGGCCACCCGCACCTCGCGCGTGAACACCAGCCGCGCCGCCTCCTCCTGCACGTCGACCGACGCGCTGTACGAGGTGAGCAACTGCTTCTCCGCCGCCGCCAGCCGGCCGAAGTCGACCTGCGCGATCTCGCCCGGAGCCGTCGCGGCGAACACCATCACCGCCCCGCCGGGCCGGGTCGCCTCGATCGCCTGGTCGATCGGCGCCTGCCCCATGGCCGCCAGCAGCACGCGGTCGGCGCCGCGGCCGCCGGTCAACGCCCGCACCTCGCGCGGGACGTCCGCCTCGCGCACGTCGAACGCGTGGTCCGCGCCCAGCTCGCGGGCCAGCTCCAGACGGTCCGGCATCCCGTCCGTGACCATCACGGAGGCGCCGGCGACGCGGGCGAGCTGCATCAGGATCGAGCCGATCGGCCCCTGGCCGACGACCAGCACGCTCATGCCGGGCGCGACCCCGGCGGCGCGCACGGCCTTGAGGCAGGTGTTGACCGGCTCGACGAAGGCCGCCTCCTCGGGCTTCACGCCATCGGGGATCGGGATCGCGCCGCGCTCGACGATCCAGTCCATCGCGCGGACGTACTCGGCCATGCCGCCGCCCGACGGCTCGAAGCCGGCGGTGGTGCCGTTGCGCTTGTAGGTCTCGCACTGGGCGTAGATGCGCTGGGCGCAGTAGAAGCACGAGCCGCACGGGATGTGGTGGTGGAGCACCACGCGGTCGCCCTCGCGGAAGCGCGTGGTGCCGGGGCCCAGCTTCGCCACCGTGGCCGCGATCTCGTGGCCGAACACGCGGGGCCCGCTCAGCAGACCCTTCTCGATCTTCTTGACGTCGGTCCCGCACACGCCGCAGGCGTCGACGCGCGCCAGCAGCTCGCCCGGTCCGGGCTCCGGGGCCTCGATCTCCTCGACCGCGAAGGCTCCCGGCCCGCGGTAGACGGCCGCCTTCATGCGCTAGCCGCCGAGCAGGCTGCGCAGGACGAAGAAGATGTTCTCCTTCCGCTCGCGCAGGCGGCGGTAGAAGTAGGGGAACCAGTGGGTGCCGTAGGGCACGTAGACGCGGAAGTTCCAGCCGTCCTTGACCAGCTCGTCCCAGCGGGCGGGGCGCAGGCCGTAGAGCATCTGGAACTCGAAACGGGAGGCGGCGAGCTTCTCCTCGCGGGCGAAGGCCAGCGCGTCCTGCACGAGTTCCTCGTCGTGGGTCGCGATCGCCGGGTAGGCGCCCTCGTCCATCAGCCGGCGGGCGCAGGCCTTGAACTGGGCGCGGATCTTCGCCATGTCCTGGAGCGCGACGTCGGCCGGCTCGCGGTACGCGCCCTTGCACAGCCGCACCCGGTCGCCGCGCCGGATCGCCTCCTCGACGTCGTCGGGCGTGCGGTGCAGGTAGGCCTGGAGCACGATGCCGACGTTGTCGTAGTCCTTGCGCAGCCGCTGGAAGAAGCGCAGCGTGCGCTCGGTGTGCTTCGAGCCCTCCATGTCGACGCGCACGAAGCCCTTCACCTCGCGGGCGGTGTCGAGGATGCCGCGCACGATCTCCTCGCACAGCTCCTCGGAGACGTCGAAGCCGAGCGAGGTCAGCTTGATCGAGATGTTGCGCTCGACGCCCTCGGGGATCAGCCGCAGCAGGCCCTGGTTGGCGGCCGCGATGCGGCGCGCCGCCTCGGCCTCCAGCACGTCCTCGCCGAGCAGGTCGAAGGTCGGCTTGATGCCGCGGGCGGCGAGCTTGCGCCCGACGGCGACGGCCGCGTCCGCGGTGGCCCCGGCGACGAAGCGCCGGGCCAGGATGGCCGGGGGTTGCATCATTTCCTCCCGCGCGGGGGCCGCCGGGCCGCGTGGCTGGCCGTGACGACCGAGCCGATCCCCCCGCGCACGTTGAAGCGGCCCTCGACCGTCATGCTGCGCGGGCGCACCGCCCGCACCAGGTCGTCGAGGATCGCGTTGACGACGTTCTCGTAGTAGATGCCGCGGTTGCGGTACGACTGCAGGTACAGCTTGAGGCTCTTGAGCTCCACGCAGACCCGGTCGGGCACGTAGCTGATCACGAGCGTCGCGAAGTCGGGGTGGCCCGTCTTCGGGCACACGGCCGTGAACTCGGGACAGGTGTGGGTGATGACGTAGTCGCGGCCGGGGTGGGTGTTGCGGAAGGTCTCGAGGGCGCTCATGACCGGCCCATTCTAGAACTCCCTCAGCGCGTCCACCCGCACGGCCGCCACCCGGTCCAGCCGGAAGGTCCGCGGCGCCCCCACCTCGAGGCAGTCGGCCTCCAGGTAGACGGCCCCGCCGATCGCGTAGATCTCGCGGGGCACGGCCCGCCGCGGCAGCCGGCCCCGGGTCCCGCCGTGGTAGACGAGCGAGACGGCCCGGCCTTCGGCCAGCGCCCGCCGCAGCACCCGCACGATCGGGGTCTCCGGCACGGGCTCGCAGGCCCAGGCCCGAAACGAGGCGATCCCGGGGCCACAGCCGGTGAGCCCCTCGCGGATCAGCCGTGAAGCGCGAGGGCCGACCTGCTCGAGGTAGGCACGCAGCAGCCCCGCGGCCGTGCGGGCGTCGGGCAGGGCGCGGTGGGCCGTCGCCGGCCGCAGGCCGAAGGCCCGCGCCAGCGTGGTGAGGCGATGGTTCTCCACGGGCAGGCCGAGGGTGCGCGGGATCGCGCAGGTGTCGAGCACCGGGTTGTCGGGCAGCGGCAGGCCTGCCCGCAGCAGCTCGGACGCCACCACCCGCACGTCGAAAGGAGCGTGATGGGCGACCAGCGCCGCGCCCTCGATCAGCTCCAGGAAGCGGCCGAGCGCCTCGGCCGCGGGCGGCCGGCCGCGCACGTCCTCGTCACGGATGCCGTGGATCGCCGTCGCCGCGGCAGGCAGCGGGACGCCGGGATCGCACAGCGCCGACCACTCCGCCTCGACGCGGTCGCCGCGGAAACGCACGGCGGCGATCTCCACCATCCGGTCGGACAGCCGCAGCCCGGTCGTCTCGGTGTCGAAGGCGACGAACGGCACCTCGGCGAGGCGCGGGTCCGGCGCGCGGCGCGTCAGCAGCTCCCCCATCGGCGCGGCCAGTGTCGGCCCGGCGGCCGCCGCGACGGGTCCGCCGCCGCGCGACCGCCCGGGGGCCAGGCCGGGGGCGGTCACTCAGGCCCCCATCGCCTCCGCGGCGGCGGCGATCTCGCGCCGCAGCTCGTCGCGGAGCCCGGCCGGGGCCAGCACGCGGACGTGCGGCAGGTAGCCCTTGATCCAGGTCCGCAGCTCGAAGTTGGGGGCGACGTGCAGCTTCAGCACCACGCCGCCGTCGGGCTGCTCGACCAGTTCCTGGCTCTCGTGCCAGACCCGCTCGCGCACGTAGCCGGCGATCTCGCGATCGAAGGCGAGCTCGACGCGCTCGGGTTTCCCGCCCGCGATGCCGAAGGCGGAGCGCGCGTACTCGGTGACGCTGAAGTCCTGCGGCGTCTCGAACGGCGAGTCGGAGACGTCGACCTTCTGGATGCGCTCGACCGCGAACGTGCGCACCTCGTCGTAGTCGAGCGCGCGGGCGTAGAGATAGAGGCCGCCGTGCCAGTAGACGAGGCGGTAGGGGTCCAGCGCGTAGGTCTTGCTGCGACGGCTGCTGAACGAGTAGTACGAAGCGCTGACCCGCCGCTGGTGCAGGATGGCGTCGACCAGCGCGGCGATCACCTCGCGTTTCTTCGAGTAGTCCTTGAACGGGTCGGGGCGGGCCGCGAACAGGTCGGCGATCCGGGCGAGGTACGGCAGCGCCTTGCCGGGCAGCGCGTCGCGGATCTTCTCGAACGCGGTCTCGAGGTCGGCGCCGAACGGCGCGCCGACCAGGATCGACATCAGGTTCTTGCCGAAGTGCAGCGCCGCGAGTTCGGAGAGGGTGAAGGTCTGGGTCACCTTCTGGCGGTAGCCCTCGACGAGGCGCCAGCTCCGGCGGCCGCCCGAGTCGTCGTCGTAGAGCGGGAAGCCGGCTTCCTGCAACGCCTCGATGTCCCGGCGGATCGTGCGCTCGGTCACGCCGTGCTCGGTCGCGAGGTCCTTCGAGCTCGTGTAGCGCCCGGCCTCGATCGTCTTCAGGATCCGCCACTGGCGGATCACCTCGGCATTCCTCAACGGCCCTCCTCGTGGTGGAACAGGAAGCCCTGGCCCAGCTCGATGCCGAGCCCGACCAGGGTGTCGCGCTCCTCGGGCCGCTCGATGCCCTCGGCGATGACCCGGGCCTTGATCTTGTCGGCCAAGCCCCGCAGCGACTCCAGCAGCGAGCGCTTGATGCTGCTCTTGTCGATGTCGCGCACCAGGCTGGTGTCGAACTTCAGGAAGTCGGGCTCGATCGCCGCCAGGCTCTGCAGCGAGGAGTAGCCGGCGCCCATGTCGTCGATCGCGACCCGGTAGCCGCGCTCCTTGAAGCCGCGCAGCGTCTCCTGGAACGCCTCGTGGCGCAGGATCGCCACCCGCTCGGTGACCTCGACGACGACCCGGTCCGGCGCGAGGCCGGAGCGGGCCAGCGCCTCCTCGACCTTGCCGGAGCGCCAGTCGGGGTCCTCCATCGCGTGGGCCGAGGCGTTGAGGAACAGCAGGCCGCGCGGCTCCACGCCCGCGACGGAGCGGATCGCCGTGTCGCGGCACACCCGCTCGAACTCGAGCAGCAGGTCGGTCGACTCGGCGAACGCGAACAGCTCCTCGACGGAGTCGAACGTGACGTCGCCCAGCGGCCGCGACAGCGCCTCGTGGCCGACCAGCTTGCCGTCCGCGAGCCGCAGGATCGGGTGGAAGACCGAGCGCACCTCGCGGTGGTCGATCAGCCGCTGCAGCTCGGCGCGGCGCCGCTCCTCGCCGCCCAGGCGCTCCTCGAAGCAGGCCGCCGTCGCGTCGGCGACCGCCTGCGCGACGGCCCGCTCGGCGCGCGTCATCGGGTCGTGGCGCAGCGCGACCACGGCAGCGCCGAGCCGCAGGTTGCCGAGGCGGAGCCGGGACTCGGGCGACTCCACGGCCGCCCGCAGCCGGGCCAGCAGCGGCGACGCCGGCCCCGGGCCCTCGGGCTCGGCGGCCAGGAAGAACAGGAAGCGGTCGCCGCGCGCGGCCTGCGCGCAGACCACGTCGTCGGGCGCCAGCGAGCCCTCGCTCCGCAGGTGGCCGATCTGCTCCGCGAACGCGCGCACGGCCTGGTCGTAGGCGCCCCAGCCGACCTTGGTCTCGTGACGGCCCGAGCGGCCGAGGTCGACGTAGAGCAGCTCGACCGCCCCGCGGCCCTCGAGCAGGCGCCGCACGTCGTCGACGACTGCCGGCAGCGTCGGCAGGCCGGTCAGGCTGTCGACGAGGTGGCTCTTGAAGCGCAGCCACTCGGTTCGCAGGCGGTAATAGTCGGCTTCGGTCGCGCTCACTCGCAGTGCTCTCGATTGCCTGTGCAGTGGCGCGATTCTATACTCCGCGGGCCCTCTGTAAGGAGATCCCTCCGCCCTGATGGCTGACCGCCCGCTGCGCCTCGGCGACGTGCTCGACGACTACTGTCCGCGGTGTCGCCTCCTGCTCAACCACGACGTGGCGTCGCTCGCGGGGGCGGAGGTCGCGCGCACCACGTGCCGCACCTGCTTCGACACCCACGACTACCGCCACGGCCAGAAGCCGCAGCGCCGTGGCGGACGCCGCAAGGAGGAGCCGAAGGACCTGGTCGCCCAGGTGCTGGCCGGCCTCCCGCTGCCGCCGCCCGCGCCGCCCCCGGCACCCGAACCCGAGCCGGCCGTCGCCGACCTGCGCGAGCGCGCGGCGCCGACCGTGCACCGCCGCGGCAACCTGTGGGCGGAACTCGAGCGGATCCGGAAGAAGTGACCGCGTGAGGGCTTCCGACATCATCTACCGCAAGCGCGAGGGCGAAGCGCTGCGGCGCGAGGAGATCGAGTTCTTCATCTCCGGCTACGCCGCGGGCCAGGTCCCCGACTACCAGGCGGCGGCGCTGGCGATGGCCGTCTTCTTCCGCGGCATGACGGCCGAGGAGACGGTGTGGCTGACCGAGGCGATGATGCGCACCGGCGAGGTGCTCGACTTCGCCGACCTCGACGGACCCAAGGCCGACAAGCACTCGACGGGCGGCGTCGGCGACAAGACGAGCCTGATCCTCGCCCCGCTCGCCGCGGCCTGCGGCGTCTACGTGCCGATGATCTCCGGGCGCGGCCTCGGCCACACCGGCGGCACCCTCGACAAGCTGGAGTCGATCCCGGGCTTCCGGGTCGGTCTCTCGCTCGAGGAGTTCCGCCGCGTGCTGCGGCGCTCGAAGCTGGGGCTGATCGGGCAGACGCCCGAGATCGCGCCCGCCGACCGCAAGCTCTACGCGCTGCGCGACGTCACCTCGACGGTCGAGAGCCGGCCGCTGATCGCCGCCTCGATCATGAGCAAGAAGATGGCGGAAGGCATCGACGCGCTGGTGCTCGACGTCAAGACCGGCGACGGCGCCTTCATGAAGGCGTTCGAGGACTCGAAGGCGCTGGCCGAGGCGATGCTGGCCATCGGCAAGGGCATGGGCCGCAAGGTGGTGGCGCTGATCACCGACATGGACCAGCCGCTCGGCCGCACCGCGGGCAACGCGCTCGAGGTCGTCGAGTGCGTGGAGACGCTCAAGGGCCGCGGCCCCAAGGACCTGGAGTCGCTGTCGATCGAGCTCGCCGCGTGGATGCTGCAGCTCACCGGCGTCACCACCCGGATCGAGGCGGCCCGCTTCAAGGTGCGCGAGGCGCTGTCGTCCGGCGCCGGGCTGCGCAAGTTCCAGGAAGTGATCGAGCTGCAGGGCGGCGACCCGCGGGTCTGCGACGACCCGGGGACCCTGCCGCGAGCGAGAGAGAGGGTCGACGTCCCCGCGCCACACGACGGCCGCGTGGCGCGCCTCGGCTGCCGCGCGCTCGGCCACGCCGCGATGCTGCTGGGCGCCGGTCGCGAGCGGGTCGAGAGCCGGATCGACCCCGCGGTCGGCATCGTCTTCCACAAGAAGGTGGGCGACCTGGTGATCGCGGGAGAACCGGTGATGACCCTCCACGTCAACGACCGCAGCCGCCTGGCCGAGGCGCGCGAACTCTGCCTCGGAGCACTGAAGGTGGCCCCCGAGGCGGCCTCGCCGGCGCCCCTGATCAAGGCCGTGCTCGAGGCCTGAGCCGCGCACAATCCGAAAGGACCGACGGACATGAGCGAAGACGAGGGAGCCTCGCACGACCGCACGATGCGGGCGGGCGCCGTGGCCGTCGCGGTTGCGGGCCTGGCGCTGGCCTGGCTCGGCGGCGAGGCCGTCGGCCACCGCGTGCAGGCGCTGTGCGGGATCGCCTGTTTCGTGGCGATCACTGTCGCCGTCTCGAAGTCCCCGCGGGCGATCCCGTGGCGCACCGTCGCGGCCGGCCTGGCCCTGCAGTTCGGCCTCGCGCTGTTCATCCTGAAGCTCGAGGTGGGCGGCGTGCGGCCGGGCTACGAGCTGTTCAGCGGCATCGCCCGCCTCGTCCAGCGCTTCCTCGAGTTCACGGACGCCGGCGCGCTGTTCGTCTTCGGCGGCCTGGCCGACCCCGCCGCGATGGGCAAGGTGTTCCCCGGCGGCTTCGTGTTCGCCTTCCGTGCGCTGCCGACGATCATCTTCGTCTCCGCGTTCTTCACCCTGATGTACTACTTCGGCGTGCTCCAGTGGGTGGTGCGGGTGATGGCGAAGGTGATGATGCGGATCCTCGGCACCAGCGGCGCCGAGACGCTGTCGGCGACCGCCAACGTGTTCATGGGCCAGACCGAGGCCCCGATCATCGTCAAGCCCTACGTGCCGGGCATGACCCGCTCCGAGCTGCTGGCGATGATGGTCGGCGGCATGGCGACGATCTCCGGCGGCGTGATGGCGGTCTACATCAGCCTCGGTGCCGACCCGATCGCGATCCTGACCACCAGCGTGATGGCGGCCCCCTGCGGCCTCTACCTGTCGAAGATCCTGCTGCCCGAAACGGAGGAGTCGCAGACCCGCGGCGAGGTCAAGGTCTCGGTGGAGCGGGTCCACGCCAACGCCGTCGACGCCGTGGCCGGCGGCGCCTCGGACGGCATGCACCTCGCGATCAACGTGGCGGCGATGCTGATCGCGTTCCTGGCCTTCATCGCGATGGGCGACTGGCTGCTCTCGCTGGTCTCGCCGGAGCTGACGCTGGCGGCGGTGTTCTCGACGGTGTTCGCCCCGGTCGCGATGCTGATGGGGGTGCCGGCGGCCGACGTGCCGCGGATGGCGGACCTGCTCGGCACCAAGCTCGTGGCCAACGAGTTCGTGGCCTACGTCAAGCTGACCGGCGAGTACAAGGCGGTGATGAGCGAGCGCGCCTTCGTGCTCGCCACCTACGCGCTGACCGGCTTCGCCAACATCGGCAGCATCGGCATCCAGCTCGGCGGCATCGGCGGCATGGCGCCGAGCCGCCGGCCCGACCTGGCGCGGCTCGGTGGCCTGGCGCTGTTCGCCGGCTTCACCGCCACGCTGATCAACGCCTGCGTGGCGTCGCTGTTCCTGTGAGGAGCCAGACGATGAGGTCCGACCTGATGCGGCAGCTCGACGAGGCCGCGGCCCTGGTCCGCTCGCGCTGCGGGCTCGCCCCGCGGGTCGGGGTCGTGCTCGGCTCGGGCCTCGGCGCCTTCGCCGACGCTCTGCAGGGCGCCGTCGCCGTGCCCTACGGAGAGATCCCGCACTTCCCCGTCTCGACCGCGATCGGCCACGCGGGCAAGCTGGTGCTCGGCACCTCGCGCGACGGCGTCCCGCTCGCGGTGATGGCCGGCCGCGTCCACCACTACGAGGGCTACCCGCTGCAGCAGGTGGCCTTCCCGGTGCGGGTGCTGGGCCGCCTCGGGGTGCGGGCCGTGGTGCTCACCAACGCCGCAGGCGCGGTCAACACCGCCTACCGCCCCGGCGACATCATGGTGATGACCGACCACCTCAACCTGATGGGCGGCAACCCGATGATCGGGCCCAACGAGGACGCGCTCGGCGAGCGCTTCTTCGACATGAGCACGGCCTACGACCGCGCGCTGTGCGACGCCGCCGAGGCCGCCTGCCGCGCCGCGGGCATCAGCGTCCACCGCGGCGTCTACGCCGCGCTGACCGGACCGTCGTACGAGACCCCCGCCGAGATCCGCATGCTGCGCGCGATGGGCGCCGACGCGGTCGGCATGTCGACCGTGCCGGAGGTGATCGCGGCCCGTCACATGGGCCTGCGGGTCGCCGGCCTGTCGTGCATGACCAACATGGCGGCCGGCGTGCTCGACGCGCCGCTCGACCACCAGGAGGTGCTCGAGGTCGGCGAGCGGGTGCGCGAGAAGCTGATCGAGGCGCTCAACCGCCTGGTCCGTGACGCCGACCCCGGGGCCGGCGCGTGAGGGGCCTCGCCGAGCTGGCGCGGCTGGCCCGCGAGGCCCGCGAGCGCGCTCACGCGCCCTACTCCCGCTTCAGGGTCGGCGCCGCGCTGCGCGCGAAGACCGGCGAGATCGTGCTCGGCTGCAACATCGAGAACGCCTCCTACGGGCTCACCCTGTGCGCCGAGCGGGTCGCCGTGTTCAAGGCGGTGTCCGAGGGCTTCCGCGAGTTCGACGCGATCGCCGTCTGCGCCGACGCCCCGCACCTGACGCCGCCGTGCGGCCCGTGCCGGCAGATCCTGTGGGAGTTCTGCGGCGACATCCCCGTGCGCATGGTCGACCTGAAGGGCCGCGCGCGCACGATGCGCCTGTCGAAGCTGCTGCCGTTCCCCTTCGACGACCGCCACCTGTGAGGCGATCGCTCGCGGCGGCGGCCGCGCTCCTCCTGTTCGCCTCGCCGCTGGCGGCCGCGCCGGCGCGCGAACGCGTGGACCTGCTGGTCCGCAACGGCACCGTGATCACGATGGACCCGGTGCGGCGGGTGATCGCCGGCGGCGCCGTCGCCGTGCGGGGCGGGGCGATCGTCGCCGTCGGGCCCGAGGCCGAGATCGCGGCCGGCTACCGCGCACGACAGACGCTGGACGCCGGCGGCGGCCTGGTGCTGCCCGGGCTGGTCAACGCCCACGGCCACGCCCCGATGTCGCTGTTCCGCGGCGTCGCCGACGACCAGCGGCTGATGGACTGGCTGCAGAAGTTCATCTTCCCGGCCGAGGCGAAGAACGTGACCGCGGCCTTCGTGCGCGCCGGCACCCGCCTCGCGGCGCTGGAGATGATCCGCTCCGGCACCACCACCTTCGCCGACATGTACTACTTCGAGGACGAGGTGGCGCGGGCGACGAAGGAGGCGGGCCTGCGCGGCGTGCTCGGCGAGACGCTGATCGAGTTTCCCGCACCGGACAACAAGACGATGCCCGAGGCGCTCGCCTACACCGAGGCGTTCCTGAAGCGCTGGCAGGGCGACCCGCTGATCGTGCCGGCGGTGGCCCCGCACTCGGTGTACCTCGCGAAGCCGGAGACGCTGCGCGCGGCGCGCGCGCTGGCCGACCGCTTCGGTGCGCCGCTGCTGATCCACGTCTCGGAGACGATGGACGAGCAGGCCCAGGTCCAGCGCGAGCACGGCAAGACGCCGGTGCGGCACCTGGCCGATCTCGGCTTCCTGCGCAAGGGCGTGGTGATGGCCCACGGCGTCTGGCTGTCGGCTGCCGACCGGACGATCGCCCGCCAGGCCGAGGCCGGCGTCGTCCACTGCCCGCAGAGCAACATGAAGCTGGCCTCCGGCGCCGCCCCGGTCAAGGAGATGCTGGCCGAGCGGATGCGGCTCGGGCTCGGCACGGACGGCGCCGCCAGCAACAACGACCTCGACATGTTCGAGGAGATGCTGACCGCGGCGCTGCTCGCCAAGCAGACGAGCAACGACCCGACCGTGGCGCCGGCCGCGGCCGTGCTCGAGATGGCGACCCTCGGCGGCGCCCGCGCGCTGGGCCTGGAAGACCGGATCGGCTCGCTCGAGCCCGGCAAGCGCGCCGACCTGATCGTCGTCGGCTTCGACGAAGCGCGGGCGTGGCCCGTCCACGATCCCGTCTCGCACCTCGTCTACACCGCCAAGGGCGCGGACGTGCGCCACAGCGTGATCGAGGGGCGGATCGTGATGCGGGACCGCAAGGTGCTCAACCTCGACGCGTCGCGCGTCCGCCGCGAGGCCGCCGCCTTCGACGCCGGCGTGCGCGCGAGCGTGGGGCGATGAAGGCGAAGGCGCCCGCGGACCGCTGGAGCCGGCTGCTCACCGAGAGCCGCAACCCGCGCAGTCGGCGGCTCGACACGATGTCCACCGCCGGGGTCGTCGGCCTGCTGCTCGACGAAGACCGCAGGGCGCTGCTGGCGGCGGCGAAGGCGCAGCGCGCGATCGCCCGCGCCGCCGACCTCGCGGCGGCCGCCCTCTCGGAGGGCGGTCGCGTCGTGTTCCTCGGCGCGGGCACCAGCGGCCGTCTCGCGATCCTCGAGGCCGCCGAGTGCCCGCCGACCTTCGGCACCGACCCGGCGCGCATCGTCGGGATCATGGCCGGCGGCCCGTCCGCCGTGTTCCGCGCCGTGGAAGGCGCGGAGGACCGCGGCGAAGACGGGGTGGCGGCCGTCTCGTCGCTCGGCCCCCGCGACCTGCTCTGCGGCATCTCGGCCAGCTCGGTGACGCCGTTCGTCCGCGGAGCGCTGGCCGCCGCGCGGGCGCGCGGGGCGCGCACCGTGCTCGTCACCTGCGCCCCGGGCCGGGGCCTGTCGAAGCTGGCGGACGTCGCCGTGGTGATGGCCACGGGGCCCGAGGTACTGACCGGTTCGACGCGGCTCAAGGCGGGTTCGGCGACCAAGGCCGCCCTCAACGCGATCACCACGGCAGCGATGGTGAAGCTGGGCAAGGCCTACGAGAACCTGATGGTCGACCTGCGCCAGAACTCGGCGAAGCTGGTCAGTCGCGCCCGGCGCATCGTGTCGATCGCCGGCGGGGTCGACGTGGCGCGCGCCGCGGAGTTGCTCGACGCGGCCGGCGGCGAAGCGAAGACGGCCATCGTGATGGCCCGCCTCGGGCTCGACGCGGCCGCGGCGCGCGAGCGCCTCGCGACCGCCGGCGGCCACGTGCGGCGGGCCCTCGCGGCGCGCCGTCCGCCGCGACGCTAGCGGCGGCTCACTCCCCCGCCGCCGCCCGGTCCGCCAGCACCGTCAGGTCGGCGTGGTCGCGCAGCAGCGAGCACGGCCAGGCGCGATCCGGGCGGCCCGAGCGCAGCTCGCGCAGCGCGCGGGCCTTGGACGCCCCCGTCGCCAGCAGCACCAGCCGCCGCGCGGCGCGGATCGTGCCGAGCCCCATCGTGATCGCCCGCAGCGGGCGCAGCGCCGCGTCGATTCCCAGCGAGTCCGCCAGGCCGTCAGGCAGCCGCACCACGTGGGTGCGCTCCTCGGCGTCACCCGGCAGGTTGTAGGCGATGTGGCCGTCGGCGCCGACGCCGAGCAGCGCGAGGTCGAGACCGCCCGCGGCCGCGATCGCCTCCTCGTACCGGCGGCACTCGGCGGCCGGGTCCTCCGCCGCGCAGTCGGGAATGTCGCAGCGCCCGCGGTCGAGGCCGATCCGCTCCCACGCGTGGTGCTCCATGAAGGCGCGGAAGGTGCGCTCGTCGTCGCGCGGCAGCAGCAGCTCGTCGAGGTTGAAGGCACGAGCGCGGGACGGGCCGAAGCCGCCGGCGGCGTGGCGGCGCGCCAGCTCGGCGTAGGTCGGGATCGGCGTGCGCCCGGTCGGCAGCGCGAGGACGAGTGCTGGAGCCGCGGCCACGGCGGCGGCCAGCACGTCGGCCGCCGCACGGGCGACCTCGTCGGGCCCGGCGAAGACCTCGAGCTTCACAGTTGCCCGAAGTGGACGAGGGCCACGCCGGCGCGCTCGACGGCCTGACGCGCCGCCGGGTCGGTGAGCACGGCCAGCTCGCGATCGCGCGGTGCCGCGTAGCCGGAGGAGCTGCGAAGTTCGTCGTCGACCACCGCCGGATGACACATCAGCTCCGTCGTGCCGGCGCCCAGGGCCATGACGATCGCCTCGAGGTTCGCCAGCGTGGCCCCGTCGCCGAAGAAGCTCTCGACGAAGTGGTCGTTGCCGCGCACGCCTGCCGCCGCCAGCCGTTCGCCCATGTCGCCGCCGGAGTTGCGCACCGGCAGCCCGTGCTCGCGAGCCAGCGCCGTGACCGCCCGGAACACCGGCTCGAGGCGGTGCGAGTGGTGGTGGCTGTCGAGGTGGGTCGGCTTGCGGCCGAACAGCTCGACGAAGCGGTCGAACTGGGCGCGGGTTTCGGCGAGCGCATCGTCCTCGCGCGGCGCCGCGTGGCCCTCGGGCTTGGCCGGGAAGCGCCCGTCCGCGCCGACCAGCGACGGCACCCGCGCTGCACCCAGCAGCGGGGCGCCGCCGGAGAGCTGCACGTGGAGGCCGAGGCCGAGCCCCGGGTGCTCGGGCGCGAGGCGCGCCGCTTCGCCGGCGGCCGGATAACAGACCATGACGGTCGCGCTGGTGACGATCCCCTCGCGGTGGGCGCGGAACACCCCGGCGTTGATGCCCGGCGTCCGCCCCAGGTCGTCCGCGTTCACGATCAGTCGCTTCATCAGCTCCTCGGCAGCAGGTCGATGGCCAGCGCGACGGCCCCCACCGCGGGCTCCACGGTCAGCGGGATCAGGCGGGCGTGCGGCAGCTCGAGGCGGGCGCCGAGCCGGGCCGCCAGGCCGGGGCTGGCCTTGAAGACGCCGCCCGCGAGCACGACCGGGAACTCGCCGCCGTCGAAGCCGAGCTGGCGGGCGACCGAGCGCGCCCCCAGCGCCAGCTCCAGCGCCGCCGCGTCCAGCAACTGGTCGGCGACCCGGTCGCCGGCCGCTGCGGCCTGCTCGACCAGGCCCGCCAGCGCCGCGATCTCGTGGCGCGCCATCGGCTTCTCGTAGACGACGGGGATCAGCCGCGCGACGCTGTCGACGCCGAGGGCGCCGAACACCGCCTCGCGCAGCGCGGTCGCCGGGCCCCGGCCATCGGCGTCGCGCACCGCCGCCCGCAGCGCCTCGCGGCCGAGCCAGTAGCCCGACCCCTCGTCGGAGAGCAGCCAGCCCTCGCCCGAGGAGCGCGCCGTGCGCCCCTCCGCGTCGATCCCGTAGCAGATCGCGCCGGTCCCGGCCAGCACGACGACGCCGGTGCGGGTCGGCGAGCCGGCGACCAGGGCGACGATCGCGTCGTTGGTGACGCGGGCCCGCTCGCGGTGCCCGAGCCGGCGCAGGATGCCGCGGATCACCGCCTCGTCGTGCGGGCGGTCGACGCCCGCGATGCCGAGGCACACGGCGTGCACCGGGTGCTTCGAGACCAGCGGATCGAGGACCGCGTCGAACACCTTCTCGACCCCGAGCTCGCCGTGGACGTGGAGGTTGGCTCCCCCGCCGCGGGCTTCGTCGAGGATGCGGCCCGCCTCGTCGGCCAGCAGCCCGACCGTCTTGGTGCCCCCGGCATCGATGCCGACGACGCAGCGCACGCGCGCCCCCCGGGGCTCAGGCCCCGTAGACGGCGATGTGGGGCAGGTTGCGGAACTTCTCGTTGTAGTCGAGGCCGTACCCGACCACGAACAGGTCGTCGATCGTGAAGCCGACGTAGTCGACCGGGATCTCGACCAGCCGCCGCGACGGCTTCGAGAGCAGGCTCGCCACCTTCATCGACCGCGGGCCGCGGGTGCGCAGCAGGTTCAGCAGGTAGTTGAGGGTGAGCCCGGTGTCGACGATGTCCTCGACGATCAGCACGTCGCGGCCCTCGAGGCTCTGGTCGAGGTCCTTGAGCATCCGCACCTCGCCCGAGCTCTTGGTCGCCGCCCCGTAGGAGGACACCGCCATGTAGTCGAGCGAGAGCGGCAGGTCGATCTCGCGGGCGAGGTCGGTGAGGAAGGTGCAGCCGCCCTTCAGCACGCACACGAGGTGCGGCTCGCGGCCGGCGTAGTCGCGCGTGATCTGCTGGCCCAGCTCGCGGACCCGGGCCTGGATCTCGTCACGGGAAAGCAACACCTTCATCGCCGCAGCACCTCGCTCCGCCGGGATTATACGGGCGCCGGCGCCCCCTCCCGGGGGGCGGCGATTTCATTGACTTGGCCTCGCGGCAGGGGGTACGATCCGCGCGTTTTCTGCAGTATCGAAGCCGCGCGGCCCCCGCTCCGCGCCCTCACGAAGGGCGCCCTGCCGCTGGCCACGGTATCGAGACTCGGAGTCGGAGTTCAGGAACTGGAGAGCAAGAAGATATGAAAGCAGCGTTCAGGGCGATCGTGGCCCTTGGTCTGGTCCTGGGGCTCGCCGGCAAGGCGTCGGCCCAGGGCGTGACCACGGGCTCCATCAACGGCACGGTGGTCGACGAACAGGGCCAGGTGGTGCCCGGCGCCTCCATCGTGGCCGTGCACGTCCCGTCGGGTTCGAAGTACGAGACGGTGACCCGCGGCGACGGCGGCTTCTCCATTCCCGGCATGCGCGTCGGCGGCCCCTACACCGTCACCGCCAGCCTGTCCGGCTTCACGGACGGAGTGCAGAAGGAGGTCTACGTCGTCCTCGGCGGCACCCGCGACCTCTCGCTGACGCTCCGCACCGGCGGCGTGGCCGAGGAGATCACCGTCACGGCCGCGGTCGACCCGGTCTTCAGCTCCGGCCGCACGGGCGCGGCGACTTCGGTGGACCGGGAGGTGCTCGACTCGCTGCCGACGATCTCCGACCGCATCAACGACTTCGCACGCCTGACGCCCCAGTACACGGGTGGTCCGTTCGGCGGCTCGTTCGTCGGCCAGGACAACCGCCTGAACAACGTCACGATCGACGGCTCCTACTTCAACAACTCGTTCGGTCTCGCCGGCGCCCCCGGCGATCGCACGGGCGTCGCGCCGATCGCGATGGCCGCGATCGAGGCCGTGCAGGTCAACATCGCGCCCTACGACGTGCGCCAGGGCAACTTCGTCGGCGCCGGCGTCAACAGCGTCACCCGCTCGGGCGGAAACGAGTTCCGCGGCTCGGCCTACTGGTGGTTCCGCGATGAGGGCCTGGTCGGCACCAAGGCCGGCGAAGCGACCTTCAACCCGGGCACCTTCGACTTCAAGAAGATCGGCGGCTGGATCTCCGGCCCGATCGTCAAGGACAAGCTGTTCTTCTTCGGCTCCGTCGAGGACGAGACGCTGACCTCGCCCGGCACGACGTTCCGGGCGAATGCGGGCGGCGAAGCGATCGGCGGCAACACCACCCGCGTGCTGGCTTCCGACCTCGACGCGCTGTCCTCGTTCCTGTCGAGCCGCTTCCAGTACGAGACCGGCCCCTACCAGGACTACGACCACGAGACGCCGGCCCGCCGTTACCTAGCCAAGGTCGACTGGAACGTCTCGAACACCAATAAGGTCAGCCTGCGCTACAACCACCTCGACTCGAACACGGACGTGCTGCTGTCGAACTCAACTTCGCTGGGCTTCGGCAACCGCCGCACCAACCTGAACGGACTGAACTTCCAGAACTCGAACTACAAGATCAAGGAGAACATCCGCTCCTTCATCGGCGAGTGGAACTCGATCATCGGCAGCAACAACTCGAACACGCTGATCGCCGGCTACACGAAGCAGGACGAGAGCCGCGACTCGCTGGGCAGCATGTTCCCCTTCGTCGACATCATCAGCGGCGGCTCGGTCTACACCTCGTTCGGCTTCGAGCCGTTCACCCCGAACAACGAGCTGCGCTACAACACGTTCCAGGCCCAGAACAACTTCACGATGCACCGCGGGAAGCACGCCATCACGTTCGGCGCCAGCGTCCAGCGCTACGAGTCGGAGAACGTGTTCTTCCCGGGCTCGCAGAGCGTCTACGTCTACAACTCGCTGCAGGACTTCTACACCGATGCCAACGGCTACCTGGCGAACCCCAATCGCACGACGTCGCCGGTGACGCTGCGCACCTTCCAGGTCCGCTGGAACAACATCCCGGGCCAGGACAAGCCGGTCCAGCCGCTCGAGGTCTGGTACTCGGGCATCTACGCCCAGGACGAGTGGGAGGCCAGCAAGAACCTGAAGGTCACCTACGGGCTGCGCATCGACGTCGCGCAGTTCGGCGACACGGCCTTCGCCAACGCCGCGGCGGACGCCCTCACGTTCCGGGACGAGAACGGCAACGGCGTGCAGTACCAGTCGGGCAAGCTTCCGGACGCGACCCCGCTGTGGTCGCCCCGCGTGGGCGTCAACTGGGACGTGACCGGTGACCGCAGCCTGCAGGTGCGCGGCGGCACGGGCGTCTTCACCGGCCCGCCGGCCTACGTCTGGATCTCGAACCAGATCGGCAACACCGGCGTGCTGACGGGCTTCGAGTCGCTCTCGAACACGACGGCCCGGCCGTTCCACCCGAACCCGGATCGCTACAAGCCGACCAACGTGACGGGGGCTCCGGCCAGCTCCTACGAGCTCGCCCTGACCGACAAGGACTTCAAGTTCCCGCAGGTGTGGCGCACCAACCTCGCGGTCGACAAGAAGCTGCCGTGGAACATGGTCGGTACCGCCGAGCTGATCCACAGCCGCGACGTCAACGGGATCTACTACATCAACGCCAACCTGCCGGCGGCCCAGTCGGCCTTCCAGGGCGTCGACAACCGCCCGCGCTGGACCAGCAACCGCATCCACTCGAACATCTCCAACGCGGTGGTGCTGAAGAACCAGAACGAGGGCCACTCGACCCACATCTCCGGCACTCTCGAGAAGCGCTTCGACGCGGGCTTCGTCCGCACGTCCTACGGCTGGGGCACGGCCAAGAACACCGTGGACCCGGGCTCGATCGCGTTCGGCTCGTGGAACAGCAACCAGCACGTGAACGGCCCCAACACTCCGGGCGTCGCTTACTCGTCGGCCCGCCCCGGCCACCGCGTGTTCGTCGCTGGTTCCTACAAGCTGGACTGGCTGAGCTTCGGCTCCACGACGTTCAGCCTGTTCTTCGAGGGCTCCAACAACGGCACCCAGAGCTACATCTTCTCGGGTGACCTCAACGGCGACGGCGGCACCGGCAACGACCTGATCTACGTTCACCGCGACCAGTCCGAGATGAACTTCGTCGCCTACACCTCGGGCGGCCGCACCTACTCCGCGGCCGAGCAGGCCGCGGCCTGGGACGCCTACATCGCCCAGGACCCCTACCTCAGCAAGCGCCGCGGCCAGTACGCCGAGCGCAACGGCGTCCTGCTCCCGATGGTCTGGCGCGCCGACCTGTCCGTGACCCAGGACCTGTTCACGAACATCGGCGGCAAGAAGCACTCGCTTCAGCTCCGCGCCGACATCCTGAACTTCACCAACCTGCTCAACAGCGACTGGGGCCTCAGCCAGTTCCTGACCAGCTCCTCGCCCCTGGTGGTGCCGGCGTCGAACGCGGGTGGCCCGATCGACGCCAACGGCCGCCCGCGCTACACGCTGCGCAACATCGGCGGCCAGTTGATGAGCACGTCCTTCCAGAAGTCCGCGAACGTCAACGACGTCTACCGCGTCCAGTTCAGCCTGCGCTACAACTTCAACTAGCGTCGGCTGCGGCCTTCGGGCCACGGGGGGCGCCTTCGGGCGCCCCCTTTTTTTGTCCGCTCCGGACGCCCCGGCGCCTCCAAAACCCTGGACGAGGCGGACGGCGTCTCAAGATCGGGGGATCTTTTCGCCGGCGTGGATCGTTCCTCCCATCGGCGACATATACTTTCGTGTTTCGCGCCGGGCCCTCGAACGCGCACGGGAGCGCGCGGCGGCCCCGAGGCGCCTGGAGGTCTGCGATCCACATGAGTCCGCTGCGGCCCGTCCTTCTCGCCGTCGGGGCCTGCCTGGCCCTGTCCGGCCCCGCCACTGCGCAGGAACGCCCCACCCTCGAGCTCGGCCTCGAAGACGCGGTCAAGCGCGCGCTGGAGAACAACGTCGACATCGCCGTCGGCAAGTACGACCCCGAGGCCGCCGAGCAGGACGTGTTCGGGGCCCGCGGCGCCTACGACCCGCTGTTCACCTCGGCGCTGTCGAAGCGCTCGATCACCTCCGAGGCGCAGAACGCGTTCGCCGGCGCCGACAAGCCGGAAACGGACATCCTGACCTACAACTTCGGGGTGAGGCAGTTCCTGCCCACCGGCGCAACGTTCCAGCTCGACTTCAACAACGCGAAGACCGACACCAACAGCATCTTCGCGAGCTTCAATCCCGAGTTCGAGTCGACCCTCGACCTGCGGCTGACCCAGCCGCTGCTGCGCAATCGCGCGACCGACAGCCAGCGCAACCAGATCCGCGTCGCAAAGAACAACAAGGCGATCTCGGACCTGACCTTCCGCCAGACAGTGCTCTCGACGGTCGCCTCGGTCAAGAAGTCCTACTACAACCTGATCGCCGCGATCGACAACCTCGAGGCGCGCCGGAAGAACCTGGAGCTCGCCAAGAAGCTCCTCGAGGAGAACCAGATCAAGGTCCGGGTCGGCACCATGGCGCCGCTCGACGTCGTGGCGGCCGAGGCCGAGGTGGCAGCCCGCGAAGAACAGGTGATCCAGGCCGAGAACCAGCTCGGCAACGCCGAGGACGCCCTCAAGCGCCAGATCTTCCCTGCCACCAGCACCGAGGTGTGGCCGCTGCGGATCGTGCCCACCGACCAGCCCTCCGCCCAGGAGACCCGGATCGACGGCGAGGCCGCGCTGAAGACGGCGTTCGAGAACCGCAGCGACCTGCAGGCGGCACGCAAGCGAATGGAGAACGCCGCCTTCTCCGCCGAGCTGGCGGGCAGCGGCTCGCTGCCCGCGCTCGACCTCGTCGCCACCTACGGCAACTCGGGAATCGGCGGCACCCAGTTCGTGCGCGAGGGCTTCGGGGGCGCCGTCACCGAGATCATCGAGGGCGGTTACGGGGACGCGCTGTCCAAGGTCTTCGGCCGCGACAACCCGACCTGGTCGCTCGGCGTCAACGTGTCCTACGCGATCGGGAACCGCTCGGCGCGCGCCCAGAAGGCCCGCGCCGAGGTCTCCCGCCAGCAGCAGGAGGCGACGGTGCGCCGGCTGGAGATGGCGGTCGCCACCGAGGTGCGCCAGGCCGCGCGCGCGGTCGAGACCAACTACAAGCGGGTCCAGTCCACCCGCTCTTCGCGCGTGCTGGCCGAGCGCCGGCTCGACGCCGAGCAGAAGAAGTTCGAGGCCGGCATGTCCACCAACTTCTTCGTGACCCAGGCCCAGCGCGACCTCGCCGACGCCCGCGTCGCCGAGCTGACGGCGATCGCCGACTACCGCAAGAGCTTGGTCGACTTCGAACTCGTCCAGGAGTCCGGCATCGGCGGCAGTGGCTCGTTCGCCACTGTGTCGCTCGGCTCGGGCGCGACGGCACCGTAGCCGACGCTTCCGCTTCAGGAATCCGCAAGGAAGAGGGGCGCTACGGCGCCCCTTTTCGTCTTTTTACCCGCACCGGCACGGCCGCTTCGGTTGCGCCCGCGGGCGCGGCCGTACACTTCCCGCATGAAGCACCGGGGGCTGGTTCTGGCGGGTGGGGCGCTGCTGATCGCGGCAGGCGCCTGGGCGGCGCTGCGCGGCGACAAGGCGAGCGCGGGCTGGACGACGGCGGTGGTCCAGAGCGGCGACGTCGTCGAGGTCGTGGGCGCCACGGGCACGCTGCAGGCCGTCACGACCGTCCAGGTCGGCTCCCAGGTATCGGGCACCATCGCCCGCCTGAACGCCGACTTCAACGACAGCGTGAGGGCCGGCCAGATCGTGGCAGAGCTGGACCCCTCGCTGTTCGAGGCCCGACTGCGCCAGGCCGAAGCGAACATGGCGAGCTCGGCGGCCAACCTGGAGCGTTCGCGGGCCGCGCTCGACGACGCCCGCCAGAAGCGCGAGCGGGCCGAGGAGCTTTGGACGGCGCGGCTGCTGCCGGAGACCGAGCTCGAGACCGCCAGGGCCAACCAGCGCTCCGCCGAGGCCCAGGTCAAGGCCAGCGCAGCCGCGGTCAGCCAGGCCGAGGCCTCGGTCAACCAGGCCCAGGTCGACCTGCGCCACACGATCATCCGCGCCCCGATCGACGGCGTCGTGATCGGCCGCAACGTCGACGTCGGCCAGACTGTCGCGGCGTCGCTTCAGGCCCCTACGCTGTTCGTGATCGCCAACGACCTGCGCCGGATGCAGGTGCGCGCGGGCATCGACGAGGCCGACGTGGGCCGCGTCCGCGAGGGCATGGCCGCGACGTTCCGCGTCGACGCCCACCCGGAGGAGGTCTTCCCCGCTCGCGTCGAACAGGTCCGGCTGCAGCCCCAAGTGGTCTCCAACGTCGTCACCTACGACACGCTGCTGAGCGTCGACAACGACGGGCAGAAGCTCAAGCCGGGCATGACCGCCACGGTGTCGCTCGAGGTGCGGCGCGCGGACGACGTGCTGCGGGTGCCGGCGGCCGCGCTGCGGTTCCGCCCCGAGGGCGCCGCCCCGGCGGCGGGCCGCCGTCCTGGTGCCGATGGCCCGCGGATGGGCGGCGGCGCTGGACGCCCCGGGGAAGGTGGCGGAACGCCTGGCGGCGGGCGCGGCGAGCGCGCCGGTGGCCGCCGCTCCGAGGCTTCTCCGGGTGAAGCCGGGGGTGGCGGACAGCCGCGGCGGGGCCGCCCCGCGACCCTCTACGTGTCGGGTCCGGACGGCAAGCCGGCCCCCGTCGAGGTTCGCCTCGGCATCTCGGACGGGCAGTGGGTCGAGGTGCGCTCCGGCCTGGAGGAGGGCGCCACCGTGATCACGGGCATCGCACTCCCCGGCGCGGCCCCGTCTGCCAACGGCCGGCCCAGCGCCTCGCCGACCAGCAACCCGTTCCAGCCGCAGTTCCAGCGCCGCCAGCGCTGAGGCCACGATGGCGCTGATCCGCCTGGTCGACCTGCGCAAGAGCTACCGCGTCGGCGACGTCACCGTGCACGCGCTCCGCGGCCTCAGCCTGGACATCGAGCGCGGCTCGTTCGTCTGCGTCGTCGGCGCCTCCGGCAGCGGCAAGTCGACGCTGATGAACGTGCTGGGGCTGCTCGACCGGCCCACGTCGGGCCACTACTTCCTCGAAGGCGAAGACGTCTCCGGCTTCGACAAGGACCGCCGCGCCCACCTGCGCAACCGCAAGATCGGCTTCGTGTTCCAGAGCTTCAACCTGCTGCCGCGCACCAGCGCGCTGGAGAACGTCGAGCTGCCGCTGCTCTACGGCGGGCGCTCCCTGCCCGCTGCCGAACGCCATGCCCGTGCCGCCGGCCTGCTGGAGGCGGTCGGCCTCGGCTCCCGCCTCGACCACACGCCGCAGCAGCTCTCCGGCGGCCAGCAGCAGCGGGTGGCGATCGCCCGCGCGCTGGTCAACGAGCCGGAGCTCCTCCTGGCCGACGAGCCGACCGGCAACCTCGACAGCCGCACGAGCGTCGAGATCATGGAGATCCTGCAGCGGCTGGTGCGCGAGCGCGGCATCACGGTGGTGCTGATCACCCACGAGCACGACATCGCGGAGTACGGCACCCGCGTCGTCACCGTGCGCGACGGGCGCGTCACCAGCGACGCTCCGGTCGCGAACCGGCGCGACGCGGCGGCGGAGCGGGCCGCGCTGCCGCCGCTCGAGGTGGAGCCGGAGCCGGTCGAAGCCGAGGCGGAGGCCTGAGATGGGCGGTTGGAACATCCTGCGCGTGGCGCTGATCGCGATCCGCCGCAACCCCGTGCGCTCGGGGCTGACGATGCTCGGCGTGATCATCGGCGTCGCGTCCGTGATCGCCATGGTCGCCCTCGGCTCGGGCGCCCGCGCCTCGATCGACGAGCAGATCTCGAGCCAGGGCGTGAACCTGATCTACCTCAGCGCCGGGAGCTGGGGCCGCGGCCCGGGCGCGGCGCGCGGCGGCGCGGGGTCGACCACCAGCCTGACGGTCGAGGATGCCGACGCGGTCCGTGCCCAGGTGCCGCTGGTGGCGCGCGTCTCGCCGGGGGTCCGCGGCCGGGCCCAGGTCATCGCGGGCAACCAGAACTGGAACACGTCGATCGAGGGCGGCAACGAGGAGTACCTCGAGATCCGCTCCTGGCGCGTCGTCGCCGGCGAGAACTTCACCGCCCGACACGTGCTGGTGTCGGACAAGGTCTGCCTGCTCGGCAAGACGGTCGCCGACCTGCTGTTCCCCGGCGAAGACCCGGTCGGCCAGATCGTGCGCGTGCGCAACCTCCCGTTCCGCGTGATCGGCGTGCTGGCCCCCAAGGGACAGGGCCAGTGGGGCGACGACCAGGACGACATCGTGATCGCGCCCTACACGACGCTGCAGAAGAAGCTGCTCGGCATCACCCACCTGAACCGCGTCACGATCTCGGCCGTCAGCCAGGACCGCGTCGAGCAGGCCGCGATCGAGATCACGCGGCTGATGCGCCAGCGCCACCGCATCACCAACCCCGACGACGACGACTTCACCGTGCGCACCGTCGAGGAGATGGCCCAGACCCGGCTGGACGTCGCCAACACGATGAACTCGCTGCTGATGAGCGTCGCCTCGGTCAGCCTGCTGGTCGGCGGCATCGGGATCATGAACATCATGCTGGTCTCGGTCACCGAGCGCACCCGCGAGATCGGGTTGCGGCTGGCCGTCGGCGCCCGGTCCCGCGACATCCTCAGCCAGTTCCTGGCCGAGGCGGTGACGCTGTCGGTGTTCGGCGGGCTGCTCGGGATCGCGCTCGGGATCGGCATCTCCGAGACGATCGTGCGCAGCCTGGGCTGGCCGATGCAGGTGACCACCGAGGCGATCGCGCTGGCCTTCGGCTTCGCGGCCGCGGTCGGCGTCTTCTTCGGCTGGTACCCCGCGCGCCGCGCCGCCTCGCTCGACCCGATCGACGCCCTGCGCTACGAGTAGTCGCTACGGGCGGGGCGCCACCCCGAGCCCCGGCGCGTCCGGCGGCAGGACGCGACCGTCCACCAGCGTCGCGCCCGTGAACGGGTCCTCGGCCAGCAGCAGCGCGCCGTCGAGGTCGGCGTGGTCGACCAGCGGCGAGACGTGGGCCGCAGCGGTGATCGCCACCGACGACTCGATCATGCAGCCGAGCATCACGCCCATGCCGTGGGCGCGGGCGACCGCGATCATGCGCAGCGCCTCGGCGATGCCGCCGCACTTCATCAGCTTGATGTTGATGCCGTCGAACGCGCCCGCCAGCTTCGGGATGTCGGCGGCGCGGTGCACGCTCTCGTCGGCGTAGAAAGGAAGCGGGCTGTGCCGGCGCAGCTCGCGCGTCTCCGCCAGCATCGCCGCCGGCAACGGCTGCTCGACGTACTCGACGCCGAGCTGCGCCAGCCAGGCGAGCCGCTCGAGCGCGGTGTCCGGAGTCCAGCCCTCGTTGGCGTCGACGCGCAGCCGCTGGCGAGTGGTGTCGCGCACCGCGCCGAGGATCTCGCGGTCGTTGTCGCCGCCCAGCTTGATCTTCAGCACCTCGAACGCCGAGGCCTCGCGCACCTTGGCCACGACGACCTCCGGGGTGTCGATGCCGATCGTGAACGAGGTCGCCGGCACCCGCCGTCGGTCGAGCCCCAGCATCTCGAACAGCGGCAGGCCGCAGCGCTGCGCCGCCAGGTCGTGCAGCGCGATGTCGAGCGCGGCCTCGGCGGCCGCCTGGCCGGGCACGGCGGCCTCGCGGGCCGCGGAGGCGAAATGCCGCGGCTCGCCGAGCTTCGCCGCCATCGCCTGAACCGCGGCCGTCGCCGAGGCCTGGTCTTCACCGTAGCGCAGGATCGGTGCGGCCTCGCCGCGGCCCAGCCGGCCGTCCTGCTCGGCTTCGACCAGCACGTTGAAGCGGGAATCGGAAGCGCCACGCGCGATGCGGAACGTGTGGCGCAGCCGCAGCTCGAGGGGGCGGGCGACGACGCGGAGCGCGCTCATGACGGGCCGATGATAAGCCCGCCGCGGTTGACCCCCCGGGAGGCCTGTTCAATGATGCGGCGTGCTCCAGGAGCCGATCGCGGTCCTCGCCTGGCTCGCCGGCGTGGTGACGCTCGTGCAGCGCCTGTCGCGCTGGCCGCGGCTCGCCTTCGTGTTCGACCGCCTGCCCGCGGTGTTCTGGGTCTACTTCCTGCCGATGCTGTCGACGTCGGCCGGGCTGACCCCCGCCGAGAGCCCGGTCTACCCCGCGCTCGCCCGCTACCTGCTCCCCTGCTGCCTGGCCTTGATGCTGCTCTCGGCCGACCTGCCGGCGATCGCTCGCCTCGGCCGCACCGCACTGCTCGTGATGGCCGCGGGCGCCGTCGGCACGGCCACCGGCGCGGTGGTCGCCTTCGAGGTGTTCCGCTCCTGGCTGCCGGCCGAAGGCTGGAAGGCGATGGCGGCGCTGACCGCGACCTGGATCGGCGGCAGCGCCAACCTGGTCGCCGTCGCCACCACCCTGCAGCTCTCGCCCGAGCTGCAGGGCGTGATGATCCTGGTCGACACCCTCGTCGGCTACTCGTGGATGGGACTGCTGATCGCCCTTGCCGGCCGCCAGGAGCGCTTCGACGCCTGGAACCGCGCCGACCGCCGGCTGGTCGACGAGATCGGGACCCACCTGCAGAAGCTGCGGGCGGAGACGGCTCACCCGATCTCCGTCGGCGACGCCAGCCAGATGGTCGGGCTGGCGCTGGGCCTCACCGCTGTCTGCCTGTGGGCGGGAGCGCAACTGCCGCCGGTGGGCCGCGTGCTGAACGCGTTCTCGTGGAGCGTCGTGCTGGTCACCACGATCTCGCTGCTGCTGTCGACGACCCGCCTCGCGCGCCTCGAAGGCGCCGGCGCCTCGGCCCTCGGCTACACGGGTTTCTACCTGCTGCTCGCGGGCATCGGCGCCCAGGCCGACCTGCGCCAGATCGCGACGTGGCCCCAGTTCGTGCTGATCGGCCTGGTCGTGATCGCCGTCCACGGCGCCTTCCTGTTCGCGGCGATCCGGCTGCTGCGGGCTCCGCTCTTCTTCTTCGGCTCGGCCAGCCAGGCCTGCGTCGGAGGCTACTCGTCGGCGCCGGTGGTGGCGGCCATCTACCACCCGGCGATGGCTCCCGTGGGCCTGCTGCTGGCCGTCGTGGGGAACGTGGCCGGCACCTACGTCGGGCTGCTGGTCGGGGAGCTGCTGGCGCCGTGACCGCGCCTTCACTGCTGCTCGCCGCGGCCCTGGCGGCCGCGCCGGAGACGCTGGTGGTCGGCCTGCTGGCGGACCCGGTGTCCCTTGCGCCGCACCGCGCGACCGACCTGGTGTCTGCGGGCGTCGTCGTCAACGTCTGCGAGACGCTGGTCCGGCAGCGCGAGGCGGGCGAGCGCTTCGAGCCGCTGCTGGCCACCTCGTGGGCGACGGCCGATGCGCGCTCCTGGACCTTCACGCTGCGCGACGGCGTGCGCTTCCACGACGGGACCCGGTTCGACGCCGACGCGGTGGTCGCCAACGTCGAGCTGCTGCGCCGCGAGCGCGCGTTCCCCGGGCGCGCGCGGCGCGGCGGCCCGCTGCTGGTCTCGATCGAGCTCGAGGCGCCGAACGCGGCGCTGCTCGCCACGCTGTCGCAGCCGTTCTTCGCGATGCAGAGCCCGCGCGAGCTCGGAGCCGCTGCGGGTCGGCCCGTGGGCACCGGCCCGTTCGCCTTCCGCGACGCCGCCCCGGGGCGAGTCCGGCTCGCCGCGCACTCCCGCTACTGGGGCGGCCGGCCGCGGCTGGCCGCGATCGAATTCCGCCGCCATGCGGACGAGGCGGCCCTGTTGCGCGCGCTTCTGCAGGGCGAGGTCGACGTCACCCAGGCGCTGGGCCACGAGCGCGTCGAGTCGCTGCACGACGCCCGGGGCCTGGCCTTCGACTTCCAGGTGGGCTCCAACGTCGCCTTCCTCGCCCCCAACCACGAGCGCGGCCCGTTCCACGACGTGCGCGTCCGCCGTGCGCTGGCGCTGGCGATCGACCGTCCTGCCCTCGTGGAGCACGTGCTGGGCGGCCACGGCGCGCCCGCCCGCAACCCGCTGCCGCCGGGCCTGTGGGGCTACGCTCCGCGCACGCGCGAGCTGATCCGCGACCTGTCCCAGGCCCGCCGCCTGTTGCGGGAGGCCGGTCTCCCCCAGGGTCTCGACACCACGCTGCTGGAGCCGCCCGTGTCCCGGCCCTACCTGCCCCGGCCCGCGGAGCTGACCCGGCGCATTGCGGCCGACCTGGCGGACGCGGGCATCCGCGCCCGTCGGGTGACGGTCCGCGACTGGGGCGAGTACCTGGAGCGGATCGGACGCGGCGACTTCGAGCTGGCGGTGCTCGGCTGGCAGGCCGACACCACCGATCCCAACGACTTCCTGACAGCGCTGCTGGACTCGGAGTCGATCCCCGCCACGAACCGCGTGCGTTACGCGAGCCCGCAGATGGACGCGCTGTTGCGCCGCGCCCGTCGCCGCGGCCCGGCGGCAGAACGCCTCGCCCTCTACCGCGAGGCCCAGGAGCTGTTCCAGCGCGACATGCCGTGGGCGCCGCTGTTCCACGTCTCGGGCGTCACGGTTCACCGCGACGAGGTGGCCGGCCTGCGCGTGAGCGCGGCGGGCCTCGTCCTCTACGTCGGAGCCTGGAAGACCCGGTGACGGCTCAGCCGTCCTGCTCGGCGGCGACCAGGTCGTCGAACGTCTCGCGGCGGCGCGTCAGCCGGGCCGCGCCCGCCTCGACCAGCACCTCGGCCGGGCGCGGCCGCAGGTTGTAGTTGGAGGCCATGCTGAAGCCGTAGGCGCCCGCGTCGCGCACGGCGACGAGGTCGCCCGGCTCCACGCTCTCCATCTCGCGCGAGCGCGCGAAGAAGTCCCCGGTCTCGCACACCGGGCCGACGACGTCCACCTCGGCGCGCTGCCGGCCGCGCTCGACGACCGGCTCGATGCGGTGGAACGCCTCGTAGAGCGACGGCCGCAGCAGGTCGTTCATGCCGGCGTCGAGGATCACGAAGCGCTTGCCCCGGTTCTCCTTCACGTAGAGGACGCGCGCCAGCAGCGCGCCCGCCGGCGCCACCAGCGACCGACCCGGCTCCAGCATCAACAGCAGCGGCAGCCCCTCGAGCGCGGGCAGGACGCGGGCGGCCAGCTCCCGCGGGTCGGGCGCCCCGTCGCCGGTGTAGTCGATGCCGAGGCCGCCGCCGAGGTCGATGCTCCGCAGCGGGAAGCCCTCGTCGAGGAGCTGCCGCGACAGCGCCGCCACGGCGCGAGCGGCGGCCTCCACGGGCTCGAGGTCGGTCATCTGAGAGCCGATGTGGCACTGGACGCCCGCCACCTCGATCCCCGGCAGGGCCCGCGCGCGGCGCAGCAGCTCGGGTGCGAGCGTCAGGTCCACGCCGAACTTGTTCTCGCGCAGCCCGGTGGAGATGTAGGGATGGGACCGCGGGTCGATGTCGGGGTTGACGCGCAGCGTGACGTGGGCGACGCGGCCAGCGCGCCCGGCCAGCGCGGAGAGCCGGCGAATCTCCTCCTCGCTCTCGGCGTTGAACTCGCCGATGCCGGCGTCGAGCCCGGCCTGCAACTCGGCTTCCGTCTTGCCGACGCCGGAGAACACGATCCGCTCCGGCGGGAACCCGGCCCGCAGCGCCGCCGCCAGCTCCCCGCCGGAGACGATGTCGGCCCCGGCTCCCCACCCGGCCAGGCGCCGCAGCAGGGTGCCGTTCGAGTTGGCCTTGAGCGCGTAACAGATGCGGTGCGGGACGGCGGCGAAGGCGGCGTCGTAGGCCCGGTAGGCCGCTTCGACCGACGCCGCGGAGTACACGTACAGCGGCGTGCCGAAACGCTCGGCCAGTTCGGCGAGCGCGACGCCGTCGCAGCGCAGCTCGCCGCTGGCGCGCGAGAACCCGGCGCTCACCGCTTGCCCCCGCGAAGCACGGCCGCGGCCACGCCCGACAGCCCGATCACGCCGACGAGGTTCGGGAAGATCTGCAGTCCGTTCATGAGGTCGCCCCACGCCCACACGGTGTCCACCCTGGAGACGGCGCCGAGCACGATCAGGCCGCAGTAGGTCCAGCGGTACGGCACCACCACCCGCGGCCCGAACACGTACTCGAGGAACTGCTCGCCGTAGTACGCCCAGCCGATCAGCGTCGTGTAGCCGAACAGGAACACGCACAGCGCCACCACCAGGCCGCCGAACGGCAGAGCCGTGTCGAAAGCCTCGGCGACGATCGCCGCGCCGGTGTTCTGCGAGCCGCGCCATACGCCGGAGAGCAGGATCGTGAAGGCGCTGATCGAGGAGGTGACGAACGACACGATGAACACCTCCATCACCGCGGCCAGGCCCTGCCGCCGCGGGTCGTCGCTCTGCGCGGTGCCGTAGGCCACCGCCGCGGTGCCGTAGCCCGCCTCGTTCGCGTAGATGCCGCGGGCGATGCCGTAGCGCATCGCCACCATGATCCCGACGCCCGCCGTGCCGCCGGCTACCGAGCCGATCGAGAACGCCTCGCGGAACACGAGCGCGAGCATGGCCGGGATCTGCCCGGCGTGCGAGGCGATCACCCACAGCCCGCCGAGCAGGTAGAGGCCGACCTTCAGCGGCGACAGCTTCTCCATCGCGAGGCCGATCGCCCGGATGCCGCCGATGATCACGAGCCACGCGAGCACCGAGATCGTGATGCCCGACCACAGCGTCGGCACGCCGAGCTGCGAGCGCCACACGTCGGCGATCGAGTTGGGCTGGGTGAAGGGCGTCGTGGTCAGCGCCGCGACGCCGGCGATCACCGCGTAGGCCATCGCCAGGCGCGGCGAGCGCAGGCCGTCGCGCAGGTAGTGCATCGGGCCGGCCGACAGCCCGCTGCCGCCGTCGAGGCGGCGGTACTTCATGCCGAGCACGGCCTCGGCGAACTTGATCGAGGTCGCGAAGAAGCCGTAGCACCAGATCCAGAACAGCGCCCCGGGTCCGCCGGAGACGATCGCGGTCGCGACGCCCGCGATGTTGCCGGTGCCGATCGAGGCCGCCAGCGCGGTCATGAACGCCTGGAACGGGGTGAGGGCTCCCGCGCCGTCGCTGCGTCGGCTGGGCACCAGCGCCTGCAGCGCCTCGCGGAAGCAGCGCACCTGCACGAAGCCGAAGCGCAGGGTCAGGAACAGGCCGCTGCCGAACAGCAGCAGGGCGAGGATCGAGGGCAGCGTCATGCCACCGATCCGGATCGGCCCCCACAGCACGTCGTCGGCGACGAAGTGGATGGCGCGCGCGAGCGCCGAAAGGGCTTCGGACATGGAGCGGCATGCTAGCATCGCGACCACTGCGATTTATGGCCGCGCGAGAGCTGATCACGGCCGACGACGTGCGCTCGGTGCCCGAGGGCGGCGAGCTCTTCGCCGGGCCCGGCGCCATCGTCACCCCCTGGGCGCGCGAGATCGCCGAGTCGCGCGGCGTCCGCATCACGCTGGAGGCGCGCCCGAGGGCCGCGGCGGTGGCGCTCGGCGCCGACCACGGCGGCTTCGCGCTCAAGGAGGCGCTCAAGGCCCGGCTCGAGCGCAGCGGCCGCGGGGTTCGCGACGTCGGCACCCACTCTTCCGATCCCGTCGACTACCCCGACTTCGCGCTGGCCGTGGCGCGCGCGGTGGCCTCCGGCGAGGCCCGCTTCGGCGTGGTGATCGACGGCGCCGGGATCGGCTCGGCGATGGCCGCCAACAAGGTGCCCGGCATTCGCGCCGCCGCCTGCAACACGCTCGACCTCGCCCGCAACGCGCGCGAGCACAACGACGCCAACGTGCTGACCCTGGGGGCCCGCTTCCTGTCGCCCGAGCAGGCGCTGGAGATCGTCGAGGCGTTCACGGCGCTGCGCTGCGCCGAGGAGCGCCACCTGAAGCGGGTCGCGAAGATCGTGGCGATCGAGGAGAGCTACGGCCGCCGCCCCGTGCGGCGGGGAGCCCGAGAGAGATGAACCAGCAGCAACTCGTCGAGGCGGTCGTCCGCGCGGTGCTCGCGCAGATCCAGGTCGAGGAGCCGGCCTGCGCGTGCCACGGCGCGCCCGGCGGCGGCTGCCCGGTGCGGCTCGACGGTTTCGTCGGCCAGGGCGCCGCCCGCTTCGGCCTGCGCGCCGGCGCCGCCTACCCGCGCGAGATCGCGCGCACCATCGACCACACGCTGCTGAAGGCGGACGCCACCCGCGCCCAGATCGAGCAGCTCTGCCGCGAGGCCCGCGAGTTCGGCTTCGCCACCGTCTGCGTCAACCCCTCCTGGGTGCCGCTGTCGGCGCGTCTGCTGCGCGGCTCCGAGACGGGCGTCTGCACGGTGGTCGGCTTCCCGCTCGGCGCCACCTTCCCCGAGGTCAAGGCCCACGAGGCCGCCCGCGTCGTCGAAGAAGGCGCGGGCGAGGTCGACATGGTCGTCAACGTGGGCGCCCTCAAGTCCGGCGACTACGCGCTCGTCGAGCGCGACATCGCGGCCGTCGTCGAGGCCAGCCGCCGCGGCGGAGCCATCGTCAAGGTGATCCTGGAGACCGCGCTGCTGACCGACGAGGAGAAGGTCCGCGGCTGCGTGCTCAGCCGCGCCGCCGGCGCCGACTTCGTCAAGACCTCGACCGGCTTCGGCCCGGCCGGCGCGACCGTCGAGGACGTCACGCTGATGCGGCGCGTGGTCGGCCCCGCGATGGGCGTCAAGGCGGCCGGCGGCGTGCGCGACTACGCGCAGGCCCAGGCGATGATCGCGGCTGGCGCCGACCGCATCGGCGCCAGCGTCGGCGTCAAGATCGTGCAGGAGAGCCGCGGCGGGGCGCCGAGCCCGGCCTCGCACTCCGCGCCGCCCCCGAAGGCCGGCTCCTACTAGCGACGCTAGCGGTCGAGCCGCACCCGCGAAAGGTACGACTCGACCGTGCGCCGGACGTCGAGACCCAGGTAGCGCGCGTACTCGCCGAGGAAGCCCTTCAGGTAGACCAGGGCGGGCAGGTCCGCGTGACGGTCGGCCTCGATGTATTCGAGGAAGCGCACGCCGACCTTGGTGCGGGCGGAGATCTCGGCCAGCGCGACACCACGCTCCTCCCGGAACCGCTTCAACGTGGACCCGGTCACCGGCTCGGGCAGCAGCAGCGGTGGCGACGGCGGGCGCGGGGCCGGCGGCACGGGGCGCGCGGGCGGTGGTGTTGGCGGTGGCTCGGGTGAAGCCTCCGGCGCCGCCGGCGGGGCCGCCGCGAGCTTCGGCGCCTCGGGGGCGCCCGCCGGAGGCGTCCGCCGCCCGGCGTCGTAGACGCTTCGGCGTTCCGGGTCGGACAGCGCCTCGTACGCCGCGCGCACGCGGGCCCGCGCCTCGGCGGCTTCTTCGGGCTCGAGCAGCGAGTACGTTGCCAGGGCCCCCTCGGCGTAGAGAGACTCGAGGAAGCGGTAGGCGCGCTCGACCTCCTCGGGCGTCGCCCCGGGTCCGAGCCCCAGCGCCTCGTAGTGGTCCGGCGGGTTCACGCCCACGGCAGCGGCAGGGTCTCGCCCTGCAGCAGGGCGCCGGTCAGGCGCCGGATGTGGTCCGCCGCGCGCGACTCGGCGGCGTCGGCCATGAACAGCCGCCGACGCCGTACGGCACGCCAGACGGCGTCTTCGTACGGCACGTAACCCACGTACGACGAACGCACGCCGAGATGGCGGGCACACGCGGCGACGAGCTGGTGGCCGACACGCTGGTCGGCTTCGTCGCGCACCTGGTTGACGACGAACCGGGGGTGGAACGACGCCACCTCGCGCCGCATGTCGGCTTCGGCGTCGGGGTGACGCTCGGCGACCACCCGCAGCAGGTCGAGCGGCGTGCGGATGCCCGCCTCGTTCTTGGCGTCGAGGGCGGAGTCGACGAGCTGGCGAACGGCCTCGTTGCCGGCCACGCCGCGCAGCCGCCGGTACAGCGCGCTCTTGATGAAGCGGTAGCCGTTCTCGATCGACGTCGGCTCCGGGATCACCGTCAGCAGCGAGACGTCGGAGATCAGGAAGAAGTCGATGATGTTGAAGGAGCTGCCGGCGCCGAGGTCGAGCAGCACGACGTCAACGTCGAGCCCGCGCAGCTTGTTGAGGATGCGGACCTTCTGCACGTGCTTGATGTTGGCGGCGGCCAGGAAGTCGGAGGCGCCGCTGACCAGCCGCAGGCCCGGGACGCCGGTCTCGACCAGCACGTCCTCGATGCGCTCGACGCGGCGCTGCAGGAAGTCGCCCAGCGTCAGCGCCGGCATCTCGAGGCCGAGGCAGGTGTGCAGGTTGGACCCGCCGAGGTCGGCATCGACCAGCACGACCCGGCGCCCGGTGCGCGCGAGCTGGTAGCCGAGCGAGGCCGCCAGCAGCGACTTGCCGATCCCGCCCTTGCCGCCGCCCAGCGACCAGATCTGCCGCCGCGACGGCTTCGCCGCGGGGGAGACGGCGGCGAGCTCGGCCGGCGCGGCCGCGGTCAACGCAGGCCGACGCTGGACAGCACGGCGGCCGCCAGGTCGCGCAGGCGGGGGGATTTCTTCCAGTCGCGGGCGGGCGTCATCTGCACCACGCACAGGGAAGCGCCCTGGCCGACGAGGCTCAGCGAGCGTTGCCTCCACTCGCGGGCGCCGCGGGTCTCCACGTCGTAGCGGATGCGGTAGGCGCTGTCGAGCGCGGCCCGGCCCAGGACGCGGCCGCCGACGTAGTCGTACTCGTAGTCGACTTGCGCGTCCAGCTCGAGCGCCGGCGCCAGCCGCTCCAGCAGGCACTGCCCGTGGAAGGCGTCGGGCGGCAACTCGGTCGCGTGGAAGGACACCCGGAACACCAGCTTGTCGCCGGCCACGTCGAACGCGTCGGGCCGTCCCGCGACCGGGGCCACCTCCCAACCCTCCGGCGCGCGCAGGAAGACGGCCCCGTCGAAGAGCCGGTGCTCCTGCGCGAGCGCAGGCGGCTCCGCGGCCGGCGCCGCCGCGTGGGCGGCGAGCAGCGCGAGCCCGGCAAGGCAGGAGCGGCGGGCGACGCGGTTCAAGGTTCTCTCGGCCTCGGTTCCCGGCGGGACGATAGCGTGGCCCCGGACCGCCGGCAAGGGGTCGGATTGGCTACACTTGGCAACCGATGAGACTGCGCACCGCGCTCCTCCTCCCCGTCCTCGCCTCCGTCGCCTGCGGCGGCACCAGTTGCCTGATGGGCCGACCCGAGTCGCCCGACTGGCAGTTCGAGCAGGACACCGACGGCACCCGCTGCCGGGTGGTGACCCGCGAGACGCAGACCACCTGGTACCGGATGGACGGCTCGCTGCAGAAGGTGCTGCTCGACACCAACCGCGACGGTCGCCCCGACCTGTGGGCGTACCACCTGGGTGACCCCAAGCCGAAGCGGATCGAGATCGACGTCGACTTCGACGGCGAGGCCGACCGCTTCGAGGAACTGGCCCCCGACGGCTCGCTGCGCCGGGTCGGGTTCCGCGAGGGCCGAGGCCGGCGCTACGCGACGCCGGGCGCCGACGGCCTGCCGGTGCTCGTCGAACACGACTCGGACGGCGACGGCCGGATCGACCGCACGGAGCGCCTCGAGCGAGGCGCGCCGGTCGCGATCGAGATCGACGGCGACCGCGACGGGCGCATCGACCGCTGGCAGAAGTTCTCCGGGCGGCGCCTGACGAGCGAAGAACTCGACACCGACGGCGACGGCAAGCCGGACCGCCGGCTGCGCTACGACGCGCGGGGCGAACTCGAGGGCATCGAGCCCATCCGGTGATCCCCGTCCCCGAGCGCGACGGGCTGTCGGGGTGGCTGCGGTGGACGGCGCTGCTGCTGGTCGGCGTGATGCCGCTCGCCTTCGGCGCCGGCAGCCCCGCCCTTTACCTGCCGGCCTTCGCGACCGTGTACCTGCTGGCGGCCGCGTCGTGGGCTCGCGCCCGCTTCGACCGCTCGCTCGGGCGCGGGGCGCCGCCAGTCCCCGGTGCCCGCCTCCTGTGGGCCCTGCTGGCCCTCGCCGCGCTGCAAATGGTGCCGCTGCCGCCCGCGCTGCTGGGGGTGATCAGCCCGGCCTCGTGGGCGTTCCACCATCTCGGCAAGGAAGAACTGCCGTGGGAACCGCTCTCGGTCAGTCCCGGGGCCACCGCCCGCGGCCTGCTCTGCGTCGGCGCCGTGATGGCCCTCTACGCCTTCGCCTGCCGCGAGTACCGCTCAGAGGCCTGGCGGCGCCGCGCGCTCGCCACCCTGGCCGTGGCGGCCGCGGCGCTGGGCACGGTCGGCCTGGTGCAGGCGGCCAGCGAGGCTCCCAGCCGCATCTACGGCGTGATCGACGTTGACTTCCAGCGGGCCTGGGCGATCTGGGGCCCTTACATGAACCGCAACCACTTCGCGGGCTACGTGGCGATGATGGTCCCGCTGGGGGTCGGCCTCGCCGTGGCCGGCACGGCCGAGTTCCGCCACCTGCGACGCCGCTTCGGCCTCGGCCGCGCCCTCGGCGACGCCTCGTTTCCGCGCGCGCTCCAGTGGAGCGCGTTCGCGCTGTTCCTCGCCGTCGCGAGCCAGGCCCCGCAGACCCGCGGCGGTTTGCTCTGCCTCGGCGCCGGTCTCGCCACCCTGCTGCTGCTCGCGGGGCATGCCCGCGTCGTGCTGACCGCCAGCGTCCTGCTCGGGGTCGGGGCGCTCGCGCTGCTCGACTTCTCGAACGTGTCGGCCGCATTCGAGGGGCGCGGCATGAACCGGCTCGGGATCTGGAAGGCGATGCTGCCGATGCTGCAGGACTTCCCCGTGTTCGGCACCGGGCTCAACACGTTCCTGGTCGCCTTCCGGCCCTACCAGGTCGACTTCCAGTCCTACTGGGTGACCGCCGCGCACAACGACTACCTGCAGGTCGTGTCCGACCTCGGGCTGCTGGGCGCCGCGCTGGCCGCCCCGCTCGGCATCGGCCTGCTGCGGGCGATGCTCGCGGCCCGCGGCGACGCGCTGCTGGCGGCCGCCGCGGCCGGCGTGGCGGGCGCGGCGGCCCACGCCCTCTTCGATTACGCGCTCCAGGTGCCGGCGAACGCGGCGGCCTTCGCGGTCCTGTGCGGCGTGCTCGCGGGCGGCGTCGGCCAGCGGCGGCCGCAGCCTTGAACGCCGTGGAAGCGCCGCCTACAATCCTGTCGCGCCCGTCTCTCCAGCTCACGCCGCCAAGGAAGCCCCCGTCTCGATGATCTGCCCGTCCTGCAAGGCCCAGAACGACGCCAGCGCCGAGAGCTGCTTCACCTGCGGCAAGAGCCTCGGCACGCTGACGCTGGGCTCCGTCGTCGGCAACCGCTACGAGATCCTCGACTACATCGGCCGCGGCGGCATGGGCATGATCTACAAGGCCCACGATCGCGTGCTCGACGAGATCGTGGCGCTCAAGACCCTGCGCCCGCAGATCGCCAACGACCAGGACATGGTCAAGCGCTTCGTGGCGGAGATCAAGCTGGCCCGCAAGATCCGCCACCGGAACGTGTGCGCGATCCACGACTACGGCCAGGACGGCTCGCTGATCTACATCTCGATGGAGTACATCGAGGGCATCGACCTCAAGAAGATCCTGACGGAGAAGGGCCCGTTCCCGCCGCAGGAGGCGTTCGAGATCGCGATCCAGGTGGCCAAGGGCCTGGAGGCGATCCACGAGGCCGGCGTCATCCACCGCGACCTGAAGACCCACAACCTGATGCGGGACTCCCGGGGCGTGGTCAAGCTGCTCGACTTCGGCATCGCCAAGCAGCAGGACAAGGAAAGCGGGATGACGGGCACCGGCCAGCTCGTCGGCACGCCCGAGTACATGAGCCCGGAGCAGGTGCGCGGCAAGGCGATCGACCACCGCAGCGACCTGTACGCGCTCGGCATCGTCGTGTTCGAGGCGTTCACGGGCCAGGTCCCGTTCCACGGCGACACCCCGATCATCACGCTCTTCAAGCACCTCGAGGAGCCTCCCCCGCTGACCGGCCCCCGCGCGCGCCTGCTGCCCCACGCGGCCGTCCCGGTGCTGGCCCGGATGCTGGCGAAGGCGCCGGCCGACCGTTACGCGACGGCTGGCGACATCATCGAGGCCCTGCGGCAGGCGCGCACCGAGGCCTTCCCCGAGTCGCTCGCGACGCCGGCCCCGTTCGCCGCGCCCGCGATGCCGGACATGCCGTCCGGGGTCGTGGCGCGCCCGGCGATGCCGACGCCGCTGCCGCAGGCGATGGACGCGCTGCAGCAACAGGCACGCGCGGGGGCGACGCCCACCCCGCACAAGCCGACCCCGGTCGCGCCGACCCCGCCGCCGATCGCGGCCGTGGTGCCGGCGCCGACTCCGATCCCGGCGGCGTCCGCTGTTCCCGCGGCGCCCGACGAACTCGAGGCGACGATCCGCCGGCCGCCTCCGCCGCGGCCTGCGCCGCCGCCCGCGCCCCCGACCCCGGCGCAGGCCGCGCCCGTGGCCGTCCCGCCGCCGCCACCGACCCCGGCTGTTTCGGCGTCGGCAGCGCCGCCGGTCTCGGTCCCGGAGCCAGCGGCCCGGGCGGTCACGCCGGTGCCCGATGTCGAGGCGACCGTGTCGCAGCCACCCGTGGAGGCTCGGCGAAAGGCCGAGCCCGCGGCCCCGGCGCGGCGCGCCGAAGCGACGCACGACGGCGGCACACGCACGCTGCCCGCACCCGCGGCGCCCCGGCCGGAGCCCCCGCCGCCTCCCGCGGCCCCGGCCGTCCCGCCTGCTGCTCCGACGCCGTCCCCGCATGCCGAGGCCCCACCCGCAGTTCCGCGCCCGGCGGCCCCGGCGACGGCATCGCGCGGGCCGCTGATCGGCGTCGCCGCGGCCGTGGTCGTGGCCGCAGGGGTCGGCGGGGTGTTCCTGATGCGCTCCGGCCCCGAGACCCCGCCCACGACCTCGGCGGCTTCGCTGGCTCCGTCGGGTCCGGTCGTGCAGGACGTGGTCGTGCCGGGGAGCACGCCGAGCGCTCCCGCCGTCCGGATCGAGGACGCGGAGGCCGTGGCGGCGGAACCCGCCGGCTCGGGCGCGACGGACGTGCGCCCTGTCGCGACTCCGGCGCCGACCGTCGTCGCGCGTGCCGAGCCCGTCGCGCCGGCCGTCACCCAGCCGCCGGCTCCGGCCCCGGGCACCAGTTCGAGGCCGACACTCGGATCCGCTCCGGCCCCGGCACCGACCTCCGCCGCCCCAGGCAGCGCGGGGACGGCTGCTCCGACGACCGCAGCTCCGGCGCCGCCGCGGGTTCCGGCGGGGCCGGCCCGCTCCTTCCAGCCCGGGCGCTCCCGGATCGACTCGCTGCGCGCAGCCAAGGGCGGCGGCCCGAAGGGCTTCGACCTGGGCGACGCGGCGGTCAAGACCTCCGCGGAGTTCGAGGGGACGCTCGACTTCGAGTTCTCGCCGGCCGCGCCGCGGGCGGGCGAACCCTTCTCGGTCAAGATCTTCCTGAACAACACCGGCAAGAAGGACGCCGACATCAAGATCTTCACGCTGTCCCCGATCGTCAACGGGACGCGCTCCACGCTGAACCCGAAGCCCCTGGTGGACGAGGTCAAGAAGGGCGCGCGGACGCTGGTCTACGAGTACTCGGGCACCTGGAAGGACGAGAAGTCCTGGGAGCTGGAGGCGATCGTGACCACCACCAAGCAGGACGTCTGCCGCAACCGCCTCACCTGGAAGTGATCGGCTAGCCTCGCTCGGCCGAGCCTCGCGGTGCGCCGCGCCTCACGCCCGCCCGGCGCACGCCCCTGTCGCGTGCGCTCCACTTCGACCCGCAGTACGCAGTCGCGACTGCGCCGCCGCCTGCCCGCGGAAGGACTCCTCTTCAGGATGATGCCGCGGGCGTAAAAGGCGAAGGGCCGGCAAGGCGAGATGCCTGGCCGGCCCCTGGTCGTGACCCTGGCCCGTCGGGCGTCGCCCGACAGGCCAGGTTTGCGGTGCAGCCCCTACGGAAGCACGGGGCAGGTGTTCTCGTTGACGCTGCAGAACGGATCGGCGTCGCAGAGCGCCTTCAGCGCACCCGAGATCTGCCAGCCCATCACGACTTCGATGGGCACGAACACGTTGTCGGTGACCAGCGGATCGGGGGCCTGGAACCCGAAGCTGCAGGAGTTGGCCGTGGTGTCCACCGTGCCACGCTGGCCCGCACGGAGACCGATCGTGGAGAGCTGACGGAAGCCCACCGAGTCGATCCTGCAGCTGCACAGGATCGGGGTCCAGGCTTCCTGGCCCGGCAGACTCGGGTCCTCGGAGACCGTTCCGTTGCTCGAAGTCGTGACCACGATGTCGCCGAACTGCCCAGCCGACGTGAGCGCATTCGGGGACACGGCGCGGGTGCAGTTGGCGATGATCGGGAAGGTCGGGCTCGAGTCCGGACCGGTCGCGGTGGGCGCCACCTTGCACTCGGCAGCGACGTTGACCACGGGCGGGGGCGGCGGAGCCACCGTCGTGGTGGTGGTCGTGCTGGTCGTGGTGGTGGTCGTCGTGGTGGTCGTGCCGCCGGTCGCCGCGATCACGCCGCCGCCGAGCAGCGCGCCGCCGAGGCCGATGAGGGCGCCGGTGCCGAGCAGGGCGCCGCCCGCGGCGAACCCGGCCGGCAGGCCCGCGGCCGCGCCGGTCGAGGCGGAGAACAGCGTCACGCCACCGGCAGGAGGCGGACCCACCGGGGCCACCTTCTTGTCGTCGGGGCAATCCTCGGGCTTCTCGACCACCTCGGCCGAGATCTCCGGGGTGCGGCTCTCGCCGAAGTCGGTGGTCGTCGCCTGGATGTAGTAGGTGATCGGGCTGGCGGCCATCGTGGGCCGCGGCAGCACGCCGGTGAACACGCCGTCCGCCTGCGTCATCTCGACGTAGTACCACTCGTCGCTGAGCACGGACTTGAAGTAGACGCGAGCCCGCACCACGCTGGCGGCCGGCTCGATCTTGGCCTCGAAGTAGGGGAACTCGTTGGCGACGAGGCAGCCGATGGCCTCGTGGCCGACGTTGGCGCCGGCCGCCGGGTCCTGCAGCGCGGCGGTCAGCGCGACCATCTCGACGCTGGCCGAGGCGACCTTGCCGGACTCCACGCTGACGAGCGTCGGGCCGCGGCCGACGGACAGCCCGCCGCGGCTGCGGCTGGCGATCACGTACGAGCCGGGCGCGAGGCGCGCCTCGAACGTGCCGTCCGGAGCGGTGCGCACCGTGTGGACGGCGCCCGTGGCGACGTCGACGAGCGTCACTTCCAGGCCGGCGAGGGCGCGGCCGTCGAGGCTGACCTGCCCCTTGACCAAACCAGTCGAGGGCGCCGCGAACACGCCGGGGGGGAACACAAGCGATGCGGCGAGCAGAGCTGCCAGTCTCGATTTCATGGAAATCCTCCGGGCGCAATCGTAGGGGCGCGAACGATGGGTGTCAAGGGGTAGATTCAACGGCGACCAGCATTTACCGGGCACTGCGAGGCGCCCGCCGGGGCCGCTCAGCTGCGGTGTCCTCGCCGCGAGGGGGGCGCGGGGGCTTCCGGCGCCGGCCGGCTGCCGGTGTCCGAGTAGTAGCTCCGGTAGTACTCGCCGTAGTACTTGCCGAAGTAGAAGGAGTTCCGTTCCAGGTCCACCCGGTTCAGGATGGTGCCCGCGACCCGCCCGCCCACCGCGGCGAGCTGGTCGACGACCCGGGCGAGCCCCGATTGCGGCGTGCGCTCCGAGGCGACGACCAGGATCACGCCGTCGACCGCCGGCGAGAGCACGGCCGCATCGGCCATCGCCAGGAACGGCGGCGCGTCGACCACGACCCAGTCGTAGTCGGCCCGCAGGCGGTTGAGGAACTCGCGCATCCGCGCCGAGCCCAGCAGCTCCGCCGGGTTCGGCGGGAGGTAGCCGCAGGCCACCAGGTCGAGCTTGTCGACGCCGCTCGGCCGCACGACCTCCTCGAGCGCCCCCTTGCCGATCACGAACTCCGACAGGCCAGGCGCGCTGGGCAGGCCGAACAGCGTGTGGAGCACCGGGCGGCGCAGGTCCGCGTCGATCAGCACGACGCGGTGGCCGTTGAAGGCCAGCGACGCCGCGACGTTGGCCGAGGTGGTCGACTTGCCCTCGGCCGGGCTCACGCTGCTCACCAGCACGACCTGCCCGCGCCCCTCCTCGGGCACCGAGAAGAGCAGGTTGGTGCGGATCACGCGGTACGACTCCGCCAGCGTCGAGCGCGGGTTCTTCGTGATCAGGACGACGGGGGGCGCGGTCGAGCCGCGCGCCGGCACCACCTCCGGGACCATGCCGAGGAACGGCAGGTCGAAGTGGGCCTTCAGGTCCTCGGGGGTCTTGATCGTGCCGTCGAGCTGCTCGATCAGCAGCGCCAGCAGTACGCCCGCCACCAGGCCGCCGAGCACGGCGACCTGCAGGTTCCGCATGCGCTGTGGCGAATCGGGCCGGGTCGGCGCCTCGGGCGGCTCGACGACCTCGACGTTCTCGAGCTTCAGCGCCGAGGCGACGTTGGCCTCGGTCGCGCGCCCCATCAGGCGGTTGAACATCTGCTCGTTGGCCTCGACCTCGCTCCGCAGCAGGCTCTGCTCGCCGGTCCGACGGCGCAGGTCCGCGAGCTGGTCCTGCAGCGGCGTGATGCTGGCCTGGACCGCCTCTTCCTTGCGGCGCGCCTCGGCGACGGCCCCCTCCAGCGAACCGGTCGCGCGCTTGACCTCCGCCGCGAGCGCGGCCTCCGCCTCGGCGAGGGCCTCGTTCAGACGCACCATGTCGGGGTGGCGCTCGCCGAGGTTCTCGGCCAGCTTCTCGCGCTGCCGCTCGAGTTCCGCGATCCGGTCCTGCAACCGCTGCACGGCCCGCTGCGACTGGACCGACGGCAGCGCCGCCGCCTCCTGGGCCGACATCCGCCGCGCGCGCTCGAGGTCGCTCTCGCGCGTCATGCGCTCGGTCTGGGCGTCGAGCAGCGAGCGGTTCATCATCGCCAGTTGCTGCTCGACCTGGCGGATCTTCTCCTGGAGCCCGGCCAGGCCCGAGCGCTCCTCGTACTCGCGCAGCGCCGCCTTGGCCGCCTCGACCCGGCGCTTCTGCTCCTCGAGCCGCTCGCCGAGCCACGACGAGGCCTGGGTGCCGGCGAGCGTCATCTGGTCGGTCAGCGACTCCTGGTAGAGGCGGATCAGCGCGGCGAGCGCCTTGTGGGTGAGCGTCGGGTCGTAGGCCCGGAAGCCGAGGGTCAGCATGCCGGTTTCGACGTCGGCCTCGACGCTGACGCGCGAGCGGAACACCTGGACGGCCGGCGACACGGGCAGGCCGTCGTCGTCGGCGTCGACCTCCGGCGCGCCCTGCGGCAGCATCCGGCGCAGCCGCTCCCAGGGGGTCAGCACGGGACCCGCGCGGAGATCGGGGTGCTTCTGCAGCTCGAGTTCCTCGACCACGCGGGCGGCGAGACGCCGGCTGCGCAGGATCTGGACCTGCTCGCGCACCTTGGCCGCGGCCTGCTGCGGCCGCACGCCGGCCACGGAGCGGGTGTCGATCACGTCCGCCGAACCGGCGGTGATCTGGAGGATCGCGCGCGAGCGGTACACCGGCCGCGTCGTGTAGTTGTAGATCGTGGCCACCAGCACGCTCGCCACCAGCACGGCGAAAACGAGACCGCGGCGCCGGTGGAGGATGGCCAGCGTCTGGCCGAGGTCGCCGGCGGCTCCGGAAGGGCGCACGGGCTAGAAGAACCGCTCGGGCACGACGAGCGTGTCCTCGGGCAGCAGCACCTCGTCGAGCCGCGGCTTCAGCTCCACGCGGCGCCCCGCGACCATCCGCACCAGCTTGACGCGGCCGGCCGCTCCGCGATTGGTCACGCCGCCGCCCAGCGCCAGTGCCTTCTCGACGGTGAGCCCGTCCTCGAAGCGGATCGGGCCCGGCCGTCCCACCTGGCCCTGCAGGTAGACCTGGGCCGCCTTCGGCGCGAACACCGTGTCGCCCGCCTTGAGCACGAGGTTCTTGTCCATCGCGCCCATCTCGATCTCCCGGCGCACCACCCGGAACAGCTCGGTGCCGGGCACGTCCGCCCCGGGCACGTCGATGCGGCCGGGGACGTCGACCGGCGGCGCGTTGCGGGCCGGGTCGCCGGCCAGCCGCTCCAAGTCCTGGAGGCGCGAGGCCGGGGGCCGGATCACCCACACCACGTGGCCGGCCGTCGGCAGCAGCGGACCCTGCCCGTCCGTGAGGAGCGTCAGGATGGAGCCGTCGCCCTTCAGCCCCTGCGGTCCGGGCCGGCTGACCTCGCCGGTCAGGTACACCTTCTGGCTGCGGAACTCCTTGACCCAGACCGAGACCTGGGGCCGCCGCAGGTAGCCGTCGGACAGCAGCGTCACCAGCTTGCGCTCGATCTCCCCGGTGGTCTGCCCGGCGGCCATCACCCGCCCCAGCAACGGGTAGTTGATCATGCCGTCGGGCTCGACCTCGAAGTCGCCCGAGAAGTCCTTCTGACCGGCGACCGAGACCTGCAGCAGGTCCTCCGGGCCGACCTCGTAGTCGGGGTTCCGGGCCTGGGCGTGGAGCGACGCGGCCAGAACGACGGCCGCGAGGGACAGGGACACGTATCGCTTCAGCATTCGTGGAAGAAGCATTGTCCCTGCGGCCGGTCGCTGCTGTCAACGCAGCGGTGCTTCGGCACGCTCCTCAGGGGGCCTCGCGCAGGCGGCCCGGCAGCGGCGCCTTCATCGAACCGACCCGCTCCGGCGGCACGCCGCGCCGCACCGCGATCAGCTCGGCGAGGATCGACACCGCGATCTCCTCCGGCGTGCGGGCCCCGATGCCCAGGCCCATCGGCACGTGGACCTTCTCGAGTTCCGCGGGCGGAACGCCGCGCTGCTTCAGCTCGGCGAAGACGTGCACCATCTTGGGCCGGCTGCCGAGCAGCCCGACGTAGCGCAGCCCGCGCCCGAGAACCGCGTGCAGGGCGTCCGCGTCGCCGCGGTGGCCGCGGGTGACGACGACGGCATAGGCGCCGGGTCCCAGCGACATGCGGGCCGCGGCCGCGGCCATCTCCTCGACGACGACGGCGCGCGCGTCGGGAAAGCGCTCCGCGTTGGCGAACTGGGCGCGGTCGTCCGCGACCTCGACCTGGAAGCCGGCCATCCGCGCCATCCGGCACAGCGGAACCGCCACGTGGCCGGCGCCGAACACCAGCAGCACCGGCTCCGGCTCGAGCGGGTCGACGAACACCTGCATCCTCCCCCCGCACACGAGCCCGTCCTCTCCGGCCTGGTCGGCGGTGAGCTCGTAGCTGGCCAGTTCCGGGCGGCGGCGGACGATCGCCAGCCGCGCGCGGCGGACCATCTCGTTCTCGACGCAGCCGCCGCCGATCGTGCCCACGCAGGTGCCGTCCTCGCGGACGAGCATGCAGGCGCCGGCTTTCTGCGGAGTCGAGCCCTCGGTGCCGACGACCGTGACCAGCGCGGCCCCGACCCCCTCGCGCTCTGCGGCCAGCGCCGCCTCGTAGACGGACTTCAGCATCGGGTCGAGGATAGCGTGCGAACCGCGCCGCGCAGAGCGTCGCCGGCCACGACCCGCTCGTAGTGGCCGGCGAGGCGCGCGCCGAGTGCGACGGCCCGCTCCGACGGAGCGCCTGCCTCCACGACGAACAGCACGCGCCGCGCCTGCTCGCCCACCGAGCCGTACCCGCCCGGCCCGAAGGCCGCTGCCAGCACGTCGAGGTCGATCGCGTCGCCGCGCCGTCGCCCCGCGAGTGCGAGCACCCGCTCGAGCCGATGCACGCCCTCGTCGTCGAGCGGGCCGCCCAGCGCGGCCAGCGAACACACCGCCAGCACCGTGGTGCAGGGCCGCGGCAGCAGCGGCTCGTGGTCGGCCGGCGCCTTCAGCCGCCGGCCGCGCGCGCCGTCGGCTTCGGCGATCACCAGGTCGGCGAGCGCGGCCAGCGAGCCGACCGCCTCCGGGGCGAGCCCGCGGGCGCGGCCCCGCTCCCCCACCGCCGCCACGACCTGCACCGCTCCCAGGCGGTCGAGCGCGCCGGCGACCGCCGCCTCGCCCGCGCCCGCGGTCAGCGTCAGCGTGTCGCCCAGCACGCCGCAGTGGGTGGTGGCCGTCAGCACGACCCGCAGGCCCGAGGCCAGCGACGCGTCGCGCAGCGCACGCGCGAGCGTGGACTTGCCTCCGGCCCCGCACAGCGCCACCACCTCGCCGCGACCCAGCCCGAGCGCCGCCAGCAGGTCGATCACCGCGCCACGGCGCCTCCGGCGGCCCGCCACGCCAGGTAGCCGCCCGCCAGGTCCGCGACGGCGACGAAGCCCGCCGCCCGCAGCAGCGCCGCCGCCCGCGCGGAGCGCCCCCCGACCTCGCAGTACACGACCAACGGACCGCGCCCGCGCAGTTCCGCGAGGCGCGACTCGAGTTCGTCGACCGGGAGCAGCAGCGCCGCCGGCAGGTGGCCGCGGGCGTACTCGGCGGCCGTGCGCACGTCGACGAGCAGCGGCGGCGAGCCGCCCGCGAGCCGATCTCGCAGCGCCGCGGCGGAGATCGGCGGCGGCGCGCAACTCTCGGCGGGAAGCACGAGGGCCTCCGGCCGCGGCGCGTCGCCGCAGGCGGGGCACGCGGGGTCGCGCTCGAGCGCGAGCTCGTCGAAGGTGCCCGCGAGCGCGTCGTAGACCAGCATGCGGCGGTCCAGCGGCTGTCCCAGCCCCAGCAGCAGCTTCAGCGCCTCGGCGGCCTGCAGGGTCCCGATCACCCCGGGCAGCACGCCCAGCACCCCGGCCTCCGCGCAGTTGGCGTAGAGACCCGGCGGCGGCGGCTCCGGGTGCAGGCAGCGGTAGCACGGCCCGCCCGCGAGCCCCAGCACCGCGAGCTGGCCCTGGAAGCGGTGCACCGCGCCGAACACGTACGGGCGACCCGCGGCGACGCAGGCGTCGCTCAGCAGATAGCGGGTCGCGAAGTTGTCGCTGCCGTCGACGACGACGTCGAAACGCGCGACGGTCGCCGGCGCGTTCGTCGCATCGAGGCGGCCCAGTTCCTCGACCTGCACGTGCGGGTTGCGGGCCGCGAGCGCGTCGCGCGCCGACGCCGTCTTGGGCCGCCCGAGGTCGGCCTCGGTGTGCAGCACCTGCCGCTGCAGGTTGCTGCGGTCGACGCGGTCTCCGTCGGCGATGGCGACGTGGCCGACGCCCGCCGCGACGAGGTACAGCGCCGCCGGCGAGCCCAGCCCGCCGGCGCCGACGATCAGCACCCGCCCCGCGCGCAGCCGGCGCTGCCCCTCGTCCCCCACCTCGGGCAGCACCAGGTGGCGCGCGTAGCGCTCGCGCTCGACCGGGTCGAGATCGCTCACCTCGCCTCCACCTCGCCGGCGGCCAGCGCCGCGGTCTCGGCGCGAGCCGCCTCCAGTGCCTGGATCAGCGCATCGCGCTCGACGGGCCGCGCGACGCACGCCCGGAACAGCCGTGCACGGGCGCCGAGCGGAGCCGGCTCCGAGAGCGCGAGCAGCGGCACGGCCCGCGTGGACTCCTGCTCGGCGAGCCGCTCGGCGACCTCCTCGCCGCGCAGGCGCGGCAGCAGGTGGTCGAGCAGCGCGACGTCCGGCAGCAGCCGGCGCACGGCCTCGAGCGCCTCCACCCCGTCGCCGGCCTCGTGGACCTCGAAGCCGCGGGCCTGGGCGATCGCGCGGACCTCGCGCAGCGTGGCGGCGTCCGCGGCTGCCACCAGCAGCACGGGCCGACGCGCGGAGACCCCGGTGAACAGCGGCAGCGAGAAGCGCACGCGGGTCCCGCCGCCGTCGCGGCCGTCGATCTCGAGCCGGGCCCCGTGGGCGCGCAGGATGCGGTCGCAGATGTAGAGGCCGAGGCCCGAGCCCTCGATGCCGGCCGTCTCGGGCCGGCGCAGCCGCGAGAAGGGGCGCAGCAGGCGCGGACGCTCGGCGGCGGGGATGCCCACGCCGCGGTCCGCGACCTCGACGGCGACGCGGCCGTCCGCGCGCGTGGCGCGAAGGGTGATGGCGCCGCCGCGCGGCGAGTACTTGACCGCGTTGGAGAGCAGGTTGTCGGCGACCTCGGCGAGCCGCTCGCGATCGCCCCACACCGGCAGCGGCTCCTCGGGCAGCTCGAGCGCCAGCGGCCGCGCGGGATCGGACCGCCAGCGCTCGGCCGCGGCGTGCAGCAGCGCGCCGAGGTCGAGCACCCCGAACTCGAACGGGAAGTGGCCGCTCTCCAGCCGCGTCGTCGCCAGCGTCTTGTCGACGAGCGCCGCCATGTGGCGCGCGGCCGCGGCGATCGCGCCGGCGTGCTCCGCCGCCGCGGGCTCGGCCAGCAGCAGGTCGGCACGGCCCATCACGCCGAACAGCGGCGAGCGGATGTCGTGGGCGACGATGTTGACCACCTCGCTCTTGGTGCGGTCCAGCTCGATCAGCCGCTCGTGCGAGGCCTCCAGCGCGCGGAACAGCTCGGCGTTGCGCAGCGTGATGCCGATGCCGTCGGCCAGCGTCTCCATCATCAGGACGACGCCGTGGTCGAAGGCGTCGGGCCGGTCGCTCTCGAGGTCGAGCACCGCCACCACGTCGTCGCCGGAGAGCACCGGGACCAGCAGCTCGCTGCGCATCCCCGGCACCATCTCGAGGTACCCGGGCTCCCGGCTGACGTCCGCCGCGTGCACGGTGCGCCGCCCGTGCAGCACCCTCGCGGTGAGGCCCGCGTCGAGCGGGAAGTGCGGGAAGCTCCCGCGGCGGGGCGGGTCGCACGCCGCGCAGGCCACGCGGTTCACGCCTGCGGCCGGGTCGGGCACGACGGCCAGCACCACCGGGAAGCGGAACGCCTCCTGGATGCGGCGCACCGCGACCTCCAGCACGCGCTCGGGCGACAGGCTGGTCGCGATCTCGCGCAGCACGCGATTGACGAGGCCGAGCTGCTCGGAGCGGCGGCGCTCGGCCGCGAACGCCGAGGCGTTGGCCGCGGCGACCTGGAGCTGGCCGGCGAAGCGCATCAGGCCGTCGAAGTCCTCGGGCGTGAACGGCGGCGCGCCCGGGCGCCGGGTCGCGTTGAGCACGCCGAACGTCGCGCTGCGGCCGGCCTCCGGCTCGAAATAGGTGAGCGGCACGCAGAGCAGCCTCGACACGGGGTTGCCGCGCTCGACGAAGCCGGGCTCGCGCGCCGCGTCGTTGACCAGCGCCGGCACCCCGTCGCGGGCGACGCGGCCGAGCACGCCCTCGCCGAGCGAGAAGCGCGGGTCTCCGTAGGGTTCGACCGTGCGGTCGCGGGCCCAGCCCGCGAACAGCCGCAGCTCGCCGGCAGCGGCGTCGAGGCGGAACACCGAGGCGTGGTCGGCCCCGATCAGTCGCCCGGCCTCCTCCGTCGCGCGCTCGAAGAGGGCCCGCAGGTCGCGCAGCGCCGCCGTCTCCAGCCCGAGCTCGTAGAGCGTCGCCATCTGCCGGGCCAGCCGCTCGGCCTCGGCCAGGCCCGCCGCCTTCTCGAGGCCCACGGCGAGCTGGTCGGCGAGGCCGCCCAGCAGTTCGATCTCGAGTTCCTCGAACGCGTGCTCCTTCTCGACCTCGAGCACGCCGAGGGCGCGGGCGCCGGCCCGCACCGGCACGGCCACGGCGTGGCGGCCGGGCGCGGCCAGCGGGCGCCGGCCCTGGAGCGCCCAGCCCAGCCAGGCGGCG
>JAANMX010000202.1_pt1 | contig 78945 bp, 71 predicted proteins | sample 7279681 | NCBI WGS metagenome assembly JAANMX01 (sample SAMN14094542, study PRJNA606508) | bioreactor metagenome | isolation source: A lab-scale SPAN reactor treating ammonium-rich wastewater day 351 | place: Ireland: Galway | collected 2018-01-01
CGCCGTGATCTCGCCCAGCTCTTCCGAAGACTGGAGTCCTCACCCATGAGACTCGTCGCGTGAGGTTACGTCACCGAACTTCCGGGCCAGAGGACTAGTTAACCCTTCGCTGGCAGCTTGTGGGGAGTAGGTAACGGATGTGTTCCACCCAGGCGAGCTGACGTTCAGCCCGAAGTAGGGCCTGATTCCGTCTCTACCTATCAGGAGGCCCCCGGTCGGCCCCGCCGCCAGAAGAGCCCCTTTCCCCAGCGGAATGCCAACGGAGGCGTTCACGTCGATGGTCCCGGCACAGATGATCTCTTTCAGCTCATCTGTCAGGCTCGAGGCATCCTCCTCCAGTGCGGCGAGAAGTGCCGTCACGACCGCTTGTGCGCGCCCCGGCTTCTTGGGCCCAGCCGTCGCCTCTCCCGCGTCCTTCGGAGGCTTCGGATCTCGTGAGTCTGAGCCCAGGCCGCGGAACATGTCCGCGAATCGACGCTTGAGTTCGCTCCAAGATGGAACCTGGTAGCGACCGAACTCGGCAGCCGGACGAATCGTGATGACCGTCTCGACGTCGTGGTAACGACAGTCTTGATACTGCCTCTCGTGTTTCGTCGTCTTGCCCGACATTGTGGTGAGCGTGCCGTCGACGGTGTCGCACCCCAAGCCCGACCGATCGTGACCGTTGATCGGGTTGCCAAACGCATAGGCGTAGCGGTTCGTGCCAACCCCCACTCCGGCCGGGTGCAGAGGGTCACTCGCCGTGAAAGTAGCGAGTGAAGGATCGAAGTACCTTGCATGTAGGTAGAACAGGCCTGTCTCCGCGTCCTGTCGTTGATCGATGAATCCCCGGGAGTTCTCACCCGAACCAGACTGCGCCAACAGGTCTCCGAAGGGGCGATAGATCCGTCGCAAACTGTCGACTCCGGAGTCATCGGTGACCAGCGTAATGGAGCCGAGGTGGTCGAGGTGGCTCCAGAATGGCGTCGGCCCAACACGCTTGCCGAGGACGCCCACGCCGAATGCCGTGACGTACTTCGTCACCGTCCCACCCACGATTTCGTAGTCGTCACCGAGCGGGTACAGCGTCGCGTTGCCGGAGTCCAGCTTCTTCAGCCGGCTGCGGTCGGCGCCGTAGACGAACTGGGTCGTGTTGATCTGGGTCGGGAGGTTCTCCCAGTCCCAGGTGTAGGTGCGTCCGCGGCCGGTGAGCAGGTTGCCGTTGGGGTCGTACGTCATCGAGCCGCCGTTGATCGTGGTCGGGGCGTGGGGGCGGGGCTGGCCGGGGCTCGGGTAGACGTAGGTCCCGACGCGGGAGTTGTAGGTCATGTTGCCGACGGTGTCGTAGGCGAAGCTCTGCTCTCCAGCGGGTCGGACACGTTGTCGGCCTGGACCAGCCTTCCGAGGTCGTCGTAGCCGTAGCTCCAGCTCTCCGTCGCGAACGGGCTCGACACCGCGGTGATTCGGCCGGTTTCGTCCTGGGTGTACTGGAGGTCCTGAAGGGTGCCGCCGGGGCCGGTCGTCAGGATGCGGGTCAGGTGGCCCCGCTCCGGGTTGAACGTCCGCGTCGTCACCGTGCCGTTCAGGTTCACCTGGAAGATCATGCGCCCGGACGCGTCCCAGTCGAAGTTCGAGACGAAGCCCGGGATGCTCTGGAGGCGACCCGCCGCGTCGTAGCGGATCGGGTCGGAGGGGGTGCCGACCGTGTCGGCGTCCGGGTACGTCAGGCCGGTGAGGCGGCCGGCAGCGTCGTAGCGGCGTTCGAGGGAGTAGGTGACGCTCTCGAAGGTGCGCTGCTGGCGGGCGAGCTGCCCGGCAGCGTCGTAGTCGAGCTTCAGGACGTCGACCGGCGAGGCGACCTCCGTCAGCATCGCGGTGTTGAAGTAGCCGCTGCGGGCCTGGGAGTAGGCGTAGGTCGTCGTCTGCGGCGGGCTCGACTGCCAGGTCTTGCTCGCCAGCCGTCCGACCGAGTCGTACGCGAAGGTCGTGACCTGGCCCTTGGCGTCCGTTTGGCTCGTCTGCCGCCCTGCGTCGTCGTAGGCGTAGGTCCACACGCCGGAGTCCGGGTCATCCTTCGACAGCATCCGGCCTAGGGAGTCGAACTCCCAGACCCACGTGTTGCCGGCCGCGTCCTCCATCCCCGTCATGCGGCCGAGCAGGTCGTAGCTGTAGTCGGTGTAGACGGGGGAGCCTCCGAGCGAACGCTCCTGCTGGATCTGACGCCCGTAGGCGTCGAAGCGGAGCGTCGTCGGACGCCCCGCTTCGTCCTGCGTTGTGCGGCTGCGCAGACCGTAGCTCGTCGCCACCACCTCGCCATCCGGGTGTTCCACCGCGACCGCGCGGTCGAGCGAGTCGTACGAGAAGGTCGTGGGGTAGTCGGTGTCGCCGTCGTACCGGGGCTGGGTGGCCCAGGCGAGGTTGCCGCGGGCGTCGAAGCCACGCTCCGTGACGATCGGGGCGGCCGGGGTCGGCCCCTTGGCCGTCGTCTTGTACGTGCGCCCCAGGCCGTCGAGGTACTCCGCCGACCAATGGTCACCTGTGCCGTCCCCGTCCGTCGCCGAGGGGATCGACGCGACCTTGCGCTGAGCCGTGGGGTCGCCCAGGCTCACGTACTGCCACGTCGTGAACGACCCCGTCGGTCCGTCCGCGCGCGTCGGGCGGCACAGCGCATCGTAAGTGTAGGTCGTCACCTGACCCGCGGGCGAGTGCCGTGAGGCGGAAGGCGATCGCGGTGCGCGCGGCACCACCCATCCGCCGGTAGGCCGCGGGCTGGACCGCGTCAGCCTCGGGGGCGGTGTCCGGTTCCACGAGGACGAGCGTCCACCGGGCTGTCAGCCGCTACTCGCCTCGTTCCGCGAGGGTGGCGCGGAGTTGGAGCAGGGCCAGGCGGTCCTTGGGGCGGGCGAGCTTCTCCTTGACCTCCACGAGGCGACGAAGGGAGAGGACCTGCAGCTCGGTCTCCCCGATCCGGAGGCGATCCACGTGGGGAAGGAGGGCCTCGTAGTCCGTGTCCTCCTCGATGGTGCCGAGGCAGTCCAGGTCCCCGAGCCGTGTGGTCAGGAGCTTGTGGCCCCGGGACGCGAGATGCGAGAGGTCGGGTTTCAGCCGCCTGGGGTCCGCGCGGAACGTGGCCCCGAGGTCGTGGAGGGCTGCCAGCAGGCGGTCCTGGTTGTCCGCGGTCAGCCGGTACACGATGTCGAGGTCGCGGGTGAGAAGCGGGGCGCCCTGGAGCACTCCCGCAACCCCGCCCACGACGATGAAGTCGACGCGGTGATTGGCGAGGACTTCGAGCAGGGCCCGGAACTGCGGGGGCGCCGGCATCAGCGCCGCTTCTGCAGGTCGCTCAGGGCGACGAGGTCGTCGAGACTGGCGAGGGTCGCCTCCAGGGCCGCGAGCCGGTCGGCGGGGGTCAGTGCGAGCGACTCGCGCACGAGGGTGAGGTCCACACCGTTCGCGTCGTAGGCCTCCCGGAAGCGCGCCTCGACCTCCGCATCGGCAGGCTCCGCTCTCGGGTGCATGGGTGTGATTGTCGCTCCCGGCCGGGTGGCCGACAACGGGGAGCGTCCCGCCAAGGCGGGCCGGGTCGAACCGGCGCTCTGTTCGTTGGCGGCGGAGCGTGGGTCGACTCTGGCACGCGGCTGTGTCCGGCCGCGCGCGGTTCGACTCGGCGCAGCGCCGGGCACCGACGCTGCGATGGGTTCGACTTTGGCGCTCCGTCAGTTGGGCGGCGGAGCGTCGGCTCGAGAACGGCAACGGCTACGAACCGCTGCTGTGTGGACGTTCCCGGTTGTGGTGCACGTCCCGCGCCGGCGGTTCTGGTCGCGGTACCGCCGGCACGGGGCGTGCCTGGCTGTTCGCGAACGCGGTGTCTGCGCGTCGCCTCCTCGACTTTGGGCCCCTCGCCCGCCTCCTTGTGCGAAGGCGGGGCGAGGGGCCCCGACGAGGAGGCGACGCGATGGCACACACGTCCCCGAACAGCAACCACCACACGCTCTACCGGCTCGACTGTTATCGGTTGGCCGTCGAGTTCCACCGGTTGGTCGTGGATCTGGCTCCGCGCGGGAGTGGGCTGGGGGATCAGTTGCGCCGGGCGGCGGGGAGCATCGCGCTGAATCTGGCAGAGGGCCACGGTCGGCTCACGCGGGCGGAACAGGCGCGGTTCACGTTGATCGCGCGGGGTTCCGCTCTCGAGTGCCTGGCGATCCTGGATCTGCTGGCGGGGGAGGCGGGAGTGGCGGAGGCTCGGCAGGTTCTCGTTCGTGTCGTGCAGACGACGACGGGCCTGTGGCGCAGGCAGGCCGGCTGAGGCCGGACGCCGTCACCCCATCGCGCGCACCAGCCCCTCCGTCGCGCGGATCACCTGCGCGATCACCACCCGCAGCTCGTGATCCACGACGACCCCTCGCCCCGCGGCCAGCTCCAGCACCGCCGCGCATTCCCGCGCCGACCCCAGCGCCATCGTGTAGAAGTGCCGCTTGTCCTTCCGCGAGAACCGCCCGTACCCCTCGGCGAGGTTCAACGCACAAGAAGCCGAAGCCCGCAGCAGTTGATTCCGAAGATCTCCCTTCAGCCCAAGCTGGAACACACGCCGATCGAACTCCACGGCCAGCCGATAAGCATCCAGGCGGCAAGCCCCGTCCTCGTGTCCCGTCGTTGTCGTCGTTGCCGTCTTCGCCATCGCCAACTCCTTTCGTGACGAGGGGCACCTTGTCGCCCTCTCACGAAAAGGAGGGCGACAAGGCGCCCCGCTCGACGAAGAAGCGCAACGCGACGAGCCGTCGGAGAAAACTGCGACCGTCGTGCCAGAACCGACAGCGAACCGCGGTTCTGGCGCGACGGTCGCCGGACGCCAGGGGCGCTTGTTGTCCGTTCCCGTCCCCCCGCCCGGCGAGCGAGCGAAGCGACGCGAGCCCACCCCGACCGCGCGCCGTCGCAAACCGCGGCGCTCCGCCCCGTCCACAGCCGATCCGGGCCGAAACCGCCCCCGTCCGTCGCCACACCCCCGTGGGGAAACCCATCACTGCGGCCTTTCCCCACGCCGTAGCGCGTTCCCACGCCAACCCGTTGATCCAACGACACTTCCTGTGGAGCCGGCAACCAGGATGTGGGCTTTCCCCACGCTCCCGTCCCACCTCCGAAATCGCGCCGATTCCCCCAACCCCAGTGTCATCAGCCAATTAGCCTGTGGAAGCAGACCTGGCAAGCGGCTTGCCCTACGTGTTGGCGAACGGAGGCGAACGATGGCCTGCCCGTACCTGAGAGAGATCGTGATGCTGCACTGCGAGGCGTGCCCGTACCACAAGGCACTTCCCCTCGACAAGCTCGCTTCCGCGTCACCTTGCCTGGCCCTGGAGTTCCGGGATTGCCCGATCTACCAGGACGCCGTGGCGCAGGCGCACCACATGGCGCGGGGGGCCAACCCCCTCGGCGCCCAGAAGGAGAGGAGGGTGTCGTGATGATCGCCCTGCCGCTCGCCATCCTGGGAGGGCTGCTGCTCTTCCTGAACGACTTGCAACTGCACGCTCGGTGAACACCATGACCTTCGACCGGAGGAAGTTCCTGAAGATGGCCGGCGCGGCGGGGGCCGTGGCCGCTGCCGCCCCGGCGAGCGCCGCCGGGGCGAGCGCGAGCCTCGACGGCCCCGCCGTGCTGGTCGACACCACCCTGTGCGTCTCCTGCCGCGCGTGCGAGGCGGCCTGCGCGGAGCAGAACCAGCTCCCCGCGCCGCCCGACACGCCGGAGGGCGGCTTCCCCGCCCGCCGCGACACGACGACCACCGCCTTCACCGTCGTCAATCGCGGCAGCGACGCGGCTTCCGACGGCAGCGAGCGCTTCGCCAAGCAGCAGTGCCTGCACTGCCTGCACCCGGCGTGCGCCTCGGCCTGCCCGGTGCGCGCGCTGGAGAAGACGCCCGAGGGCCCGGTCGTGTACCACGCGGACCTCTGCATGGGCTGCCGCTACTGCATGGTGGCGTGCCCGTTCGGGGTCCCGAAGTACGAGTACGAGAAGGCGATCCCCTACGTCCGCAAGTGCACCTTCTGCTCCTCCCGCCTGGCGCGCGGGCAGGAGCCGGCCTGCACGTCGGTGTGCCCCACCGGCGCCCTGAAGTTCGGCAAGCGCTCCGACCTGCTGCTCGAGGCGCGGCGCCGGGTGTACGCCGAGGGCAGCCGCTACGTGCCCCACGTCTACGGGGAGCGCGAGTCCGGCGGCACGTCTTGGCTCTACGTCTCCGACGTTCCGTTCGACAGCCTGGGCCTCAAGGCCGTGGGCGAGACGAGCCCGACCCAGCTCACCGAGACGGCACTCAACGCGGTGCCGCTGGTGATGACCCTGTGGCCCCCGCTGCTGATGGGGCTGTACGCCTTCGCCCACCAGGGGCGGAAGTCGTCCGAGCAGGAGGTGTGACGTGGCGACCCTGACCCTGCCTCCCGCCGTCAAGCCCTGGCTGCGCGACCACCTGCTCCTCGGCCTCACGCCGCGCGAGTACGTGAAGAGCCTGGCCAATCCGTGGGACCTGTTCGCGATGGCGGTGTTCGCGATCGGCATCCCGCTCTACATCGGCCGCTTCGTGTTCGGGCTGGGTGCGGTGACCAACCTCAGCCAGACCACGCCCTGGGGCCTGTGGATCGGCTTCGACATGCTGTGCGGCGTGGCGCTCGCCGCCGGCGGCTTCACGCTGGCCGCCGCCGTCCACGTGTTCGGCCTCGAGCGGTATCACGCGGTCGTCAAGCCCGCGGTGCTGACCGGGTTCCTCGGCTACTTCTTCGCCGTGCTCGGCCTGCTGGCCGACCTCGGCCAGCCGTGGCGGGTGTGGTACCCGCTGGGCGTTTCGTGGGGCACCACCTCGGTGATGTTCGAGGTCGGCTGGTGCGTGGCGCTCTACACCACCGTGCTGTTCCTCGAGTTCTCGCCGGCGCTGCTGTCCTGGCTCGGGCTCGGCAAGCTCGGCCAGCGACTGGCGCAGCTCACGGTCGGGCTGACCGTGCTCGGCGTGATGCTCTCGACGCTGCACCAGAGCTCGCTCGGCTCGCTGTTCCTGCTGGCCCCGGGCCGCATCCACCCGCTGTGGTACTCGCCGATGATCCCGGTGCTGTTCTTCGTCTCGGCGATCGCCGCCGGCCTGTCGATGGTGATCGTGGAGTCGTCGCTCTCGCACCGCGTGTTCCGCGACCGCCTGGGCCGCGTCCACCACGACATCGACAGCCTGATGCTGGGCCTCGGCCGCGGCGCCGCCCTCGTCCTCTTCGCCTACTTCTTCCTCAAGCTGCAGGCGCTGGTCGCCTCGCACCGGCTCGACCTGCTGGCGACCCCGCTCGGCGCCTGGTACCTCGTCGAACTGCTCGGCTTCGTCGCCCTGCCCTGCGCGCTGTTCGCCTTCGGCGTGCGGCGTGGCAGCGCCTTCATGGTGCGCGCCGCAGCCGCGATCACGGTGATCGGCGTCGTCGTCAACCGCCTCAACGTCTCGCTGGTGGCCTTCGACTACGCGCTGCCGGTGCGCTACGTGCCGTCGTGGATGGAGGTCGCCGTGTCGATCGCCCTGGTGACGGCCCTGATCCAGACCTTCCGCTTCATCGTCAACCGGATGGCGATCCTGGAAGCGGACTCACCGCACTCGTAGGGAGACATTGCGATGACCTCGACCGACTTCGTCAGCCTGTACGGACTGCGTGCCACCGAGTACGTGATCGCGGTGAGCTACCTGCTCCTCTTCGCCCTCTTCTGGCGGGCGCTGGCGCCGAAGGCCGCTCCGGCCCCGGCGCGGGCCCGGGCCCAGGCGCCCGCCACCTGGTTCGCGCTGCCCGACGCCGTGAAGCTCCACCCCGGCCACGCCTGGGCGCGGGTCGAGGACGACGGCCTCGTCAGCATCGGCCTCGACGACTTCGGCCACAAGCTGATCGGCGAGCTCGACGCGGCGGTGCTGCCGGTGCCCGGCACCCGCCTCGAGCAGGGCCGTCCCGGCTTCGTGCTGCACGCCGACGGCCGCCGCATCGACGTGCTGTCGCCGGTCGACGGCGAGGTGGCGGCCGTGAACGACGCTGCCTCCGCCGACCCGAACGCGCTCCACGCCGACCCCTACGGCTCGGGCTGGCTGCTGCGGCTGAAGCCCAACGGCGCGCTGCGACGCAACATGAAGCAGCTCCTGGCCGGCGACGCCGCCCGGCTCTACATGGAGCGCGCGGCGGAAGGGCTGCGCGCCCGCCTCAACCCGGAGCTCGGCGCGCTGGCGGCCGACGGCGGTCAGCCGGTCCACGGCTTCGCCCGCGAGATCGAGCCGCTGCGCTGGGACGCCCTGGTCCGCGAGGCGCTCCTGACCGACGACCTGGGCGCGGACGCGGAGGTGCCCCGTGCGTGAGCGCTCCCGCCTGGTGATCACCCTGCTGGCGGTCGCCGCCAGCGCCACGCTGGTGGCGGGACCCCTGCCCAAGCTGCCGGCCGACCGGGCGCTGCCGCAGACCGGCGACAGCCCGGGCCCGGTCACCTTCAGCCACCGCAGCCACCTGGACGAGGCGGCGCCGGACTGCCTCGTCTGCCACTCGGGCGTGTTCAGCGTGCTCGGGCGGATGGGCTCGCGCACGGACTCCGGAATCCGCCACGCGGCGATGGAGCGTGGCCGGCAGTGCGGCGCCTGCCACGACGGGAACCGGGCGACCGGCCTCGACGACTGCGCCCACTGCCACGTCGAGAAGTAGGGAAGGGAGGGCCGCCATGACGCCCCTGTACGAGACCTTCGAGCTGATCCTGCTGGTGTCCGCCGGCCTGCTGGCGCGCTTCGGCGTGCTCCTCCTCTTCGTGCTGGTGGTCGGCGCGCCGCTGCTGGCGCTGGCGATGGCGTGGGAGGCGCTGACGCGCCCGAAGGTGTCGCCCGCCGGCGACCTCGGCTGGCGCGAGGACGCGTTCTACGCCCCCGGCCACACCTGGCTGGCCCCCGCCCGCCAGGGCCTGCTGTTCGGCATCGACGACCTGGCCCGCCGCCTGCTCGGCCGCGCGACGCGGGTGAGCCTGCCGCGGGTGGGCACTCTGCTGAGGGCCGGCGAGCGCGCCATCGCGATCACGGCCGGCGGCCGCAGCGTCTCGCTGGCCGTCCCGGTCGCCGCGACCGTGACCGCCGTCAACCGCGACGTGCTGCAGGACCCGGCCCTCGCCTCCCGCGACCCCTACGGCCACGGCTGGCTGCTGCGGCTGCGCCCGGCCGAGAGCGCCTCGCCGCTGCTGCCGCGCGGCGCGCGCGGCCGCGAGTGGCTGAGCACCGAGAGCCTGCGCTTCGCCCGGGCGCTCGAGCTGGAGCTGGGCGTGGCAGCGGCCGACGGCGGCGAGTTCCACGTGCCGCCGCACCTGGCTCTCGACGAGGCCCAGCGCGAGCGGCTGGCCCGCGAGTTCCTCGGCCAGGAATGAGACGGACCCGACCGGCGCCGGGTTCGTCCCGGCGCCGGTTCGCCTCGCCCGGCCTCGGCACCGGCTTACAATGCCGGCCATCCGATGCCGCCCTTCGCTGGTTCCAAGTCGGCACTGCGGGAGTACTTCGAGTCGCTGCTGGTGGCGGTGGTCCTCGCGCTGTTCGTGCGGACCTTCGTCGTCCAGGCCTTCCGCATCCCGTCCGCCTCGATGGAGCCGAGCCTGCTCGTCGGCGACCACCTGCTCGTCGACAAGCAGGTCTTCTCGCCGTCGGCCGGCCCGCTCGAGGCCGCGCTGCTCGGCAAGCGCCGCGTGGCCCGCGGCGACGTCGCGGTCTTCAAGTTCCCGGAGGACCCGGCCCGCGACTTCGTCAAGCGGGTGATCGGCCTGCCGGGCGAACGGGTCGAGATCCGCGCGAAGGCGGTGTGGATCGACGGCCGCCGGCTCGAGGAGCCGTGGGCGCGCTTCACCGCGCCGCCGCTGTCGCCGCACGACCCCGAGTACACGCTGCGCAGCGAGCACCTGCGCGACGACTGGGGGCCCGCCACGGTGCCGCCGGGGCACCTGCTGGTGCTGGGCGACAACCGCGACAACAGCCGCGACAGCCGCTACTGGGGCTTTCTGCGCGAAGATCAGGTCAAGGGCCGGGCGCTGGTCGTGTACTGGTCGGCGGCGGCACACGAGGACACGGACGGCAGCGCCGGCGCGTGGAGCTTTCTCCCGCGGGTCCGCCGGGAGCGGCTGCTGCACGTGATCCGCTGAGAGGAGAAGGAGACAGCAATGCCGCCTCACCCGAACCCGAAGTCGAACCCGAAACCCGGCCAGGGCAGCAACCTGCACGCGTTCCTGAGCCTGATCGGCTTCGTGCTCTTCATGTGGGCGTTCTGGAACGTGGGCAAGCCGTGGGCCATCAACTGGGCGCTGCGCGACGAGATGGTCGAAGCGGCCCGCTCCCAGCCGAACCTGAGGGGAAACGACGACACCTACGAGAAGCTCCGCGTGGAGATCTCGAAGCTGGGCCTCGACGAGTGGCTGAACGCCGACGACTGCGAGGTCGCCCTGGAGGGCACCACCCGCCGCGTCAAGTGCGCCTACGAGCGTGACGTGGAGATCCTTTTCGGGATCAAGCGCAAGGTCAAGTTCGAGAACGAGATCTCGACGCCGGTCCTGTGACGGCGGGGCGGGGCCGCGCGTGGTGCGCGGCCCGCGCCGTCACATCTTCCCGAGCACCTGCTTCGCGATCACCATCAGCTGCATGTTGCTGGTGCCCTCGTAGATCTGGCCCACCTTCTGGTCGCGGAAGTACTTCTCGACCGGGTACTCGCGGGTGAAGCCGTAGCCGCCGTACACCTCGATCGCCTTCGAGGTCACGTACTCCGCGGTGCGGGAGGCGAACAGCTTCGACATCGCCGCCTCCTTGATGAAGGGCTGGCCGACGTCGCGCAGGCGGGCGGCGTTGTAGGTGAGCAGCCGCGCCGCCTCGACCTGCATCGCCATCTCGGCGAGCTGGAAGTTGACGGCCTGGAACTCGGCGATCGGCTTGCCGAACTGGACCCGCTCCTGCGAGTACTTCACGGCGTGGTCGAGCGCGCCCTGGGCGACGCCGACCATCTGGGCGCCGATCCCGATCCGGCCCTCGTTCAGGGTCTCGATCGCGATCTTGTAGCCCTTGCCGATCTCGCCCAGCACGTTCTCCTTGGGCACCTTGCAGCCCTCGAGGATCAGCTCGCAGGTGGAGCTGGCGCGGATGCCGAGCTTGTCCTCCTTCTTGCCGACCGAGAAGCCGGGGAACGAGCGCTCGACCAGGAACGCGGTGATCCCCTTGTAGCCCTTGCTCGGGTCGACGGTGGCGATCACGATGAAGAGGTCGGCCTCGTTGGCGTTGGTGATCCACAGCTTGCGGCCGGTCAGCTCCCAGTGGTCGCCCTTGTCGTCGGCCTTGCAGGCGAGCGCGAAGGCGTCGGAGCCGGAGCCGGCCTCCGACAGCGCGTAGGCGCCGACCCACTCGGAGGCCAGCTTCGGGAAGTACTTCTTCTGCTGCTCGGGCGTGCCCCAGCGCAGGATCGCGTTGTTGCACAGCGTGTTCTGCACGTCGACCAGCACCGCCACCGAGGCGTCGACCTTGGCCAGCTCCTCGATCGCCAGGATCGACATGAAGAACGTGGCGCCGGCGCCGCCGTGCTGGTCGGGGATCTCGATGCCCATGATGCCGAGGTCGAAGCATTCCTTGACCAGCTCGCGCGGCATCTTCGCCTCCTCGTCCATCTTGTGGACGAGCGGCTTGACGCGCTCCTGGGCGAAGGCCTTCACCTGGTCGCGGAACATCACCTCGTCTTCGGAGAGGTCGGAAAGAGGCAGGCTGCGGTGATCGGTCATGGCGGGGCGCTCCTCGGCAAGAAACGCGTCATGTTACCCCCGGAGCGCGAATCGTCCTTGACAGCGCCGCGCTTTCGCGTATCTTGCGAGATCGACGCCATGACCACGCTGCTCGTCAAGCGCATGAACCTCTCCAGCAGGAGGTACCCGTGCGCCCGGCGGGCGGCATCGGCACTCGGGAGGGGCGTGACGGGCGCATAGGCGCAGTCAGCCACACCGGGAGCCGGCCAAGCGGCCCGCTGGAGCGAATCCAGCGGGCCTTTTGTTTTTCCGGGAAGGAGCGGGCGGATGCAGTTCGACGTGGGGGTGTTCGGGGCGACGGGCTACGCGGGCCGCGAGGCCGTGCGCCTGCTCTCCGCCCACCCGCGATGCCGGGTGGCCTTCGCCACGGGGCGCGCCGACGGCCACCTCTCGCACGAGGAAGGCCTCTCGCGGCGCGCCGACGCCTACCTGCTGGCGCTGCCCCACGGCGTCTCCGGCAGCTACGCCGAGACGCTGCGGGCGAGCTTCCCGGCGGCGGCCGTCGTCGACCTCTCGGCCGACCTGCGGCTGCCGACGGCCGCGGAGTACGCGACCTGGTACGAGCATCAGCCCCCGGCACCCGGGCTGCTGGGCCAGGCGCCCTACGGCCTCACCGAGTGGAGCCGCGAGGCCGTGCGCGGCGCGCGCCTCGTCGCCAACCCCGGCTGCTACGCGACGGCGATGGCGCTGCCGCTGCTGCCGCTGTTCGCGGCGGGCCTCGTCGAGGACGACGTCGTCGTCGACGCCAAGAGCGGCGCGACCGGCGCCGGCAAGGGGCCGCGCGAGGACCTGCTGTTCTGCGAGCTGGCCGACGACTTCTCCGCCTACGCCCCGGGCCGCAGTCACCGCCACATCGGCGAGGTGGAGGCGGCCCTGTTCGCCGCCACGGGCCGGCGGCCGTCGCTGACCTTCTGCCCGCACCTGCTGCCGGTCAAGCGCGGCATTCTGGCCACCCTCTACCTGCGCACCTCGCATCCCGCCGCGGCCCTGCGCGAGGCGATCGCCGCGCGCTACGCCGGCGAGCGCTTCGTGCACGTGGTCGACGCGCCGCCGCGGCTGTCGGACGTCGCCCACACCAACGACTGCCGCATCTCCGTCCACGACGGCGGCCCCGGCCGCGTCGTCGTGTTCTCCGCGATCGACAACCTCGGCAAGGGCGCCGCGGGCCAGGCGATCCAGAACCTCAACCTGGCGCTGGGCCTCGAAGAAGGCCTGGGGCTGCCGTCGCTCTCGGGAGGCCGCGCGTGAGCCGCAACAAGAAGCCGAAGGAACCCCTGCCCCGCTTCGGCGGGCCCCTGCCCGTGCGCGTGTACAAGGTCGGCGGGCCGGCGCTGGAGGACGCGGCGCTGCTCGCGCCGCTGGCGGCGGAGCTGCGCCGGCAGGACGGCCACGTGGTGCTGGTCCACGGCGGCGGCCGCCAGATCGAGCGCACGCTGGCCGCGCTGGGCATCGAGTCGGCGTTCGTCGGCGGCCGCCGCGCCACGTCGCCCGAGGCGATGGCGGTCGTCGAGATGGTCCTCGCGGGCGGTACCAACAAGCAGCTGGCCGGCGGGCTGTCCGCCTGCGGGCTGCCCGCGGTCGGCATCTCCGGCCGCGACGCGGGCCTGGTGCGCGCCGCGCTGGTGCCGGGACTCGGCCGCGTCGGGGTGCCGGTCTCGGTCCACCCCGACCCGATCCTCGCTCTCTGGAGCGCCGGGCTGGTGCCGGTGATCGCGCCGGTCTCGCAGGGCCCGGACGGCGCGGCCGTCAACGTCAACGCCGACGAGGCGGCGCTGGCCGTCGCCCAGGCCCTCTTCGCGCAGAGCCTCGTCTACCTCTCCGACGTCGACGGCGTGAAGGTCGGCGGCGCCCCCGTGGCCGCGCTGGACGAGGCCGAGATCGCCGCGCGCACGGCGGACGGCACGATCGCCGGCGGCATGGCGATGAAGGTCGGCACCGCGCTGCAGGCGGCCCGGGCCGGGATCGCCGAGGTGGTGATCGCGGGCCGCGCCCGCCTCGAGGGCGGCTTCGCCGGCACCCGCGTGGTGGCGGCCGCGGCGGCCGAGGCGCGGGCGTGAACGCGCTGCTCGGCGTCTACGAGCGCGACCTCACGTTCGTCTCCGGCCGCGGCGCGTCGCTGCGCGCCGACGACGGGCGCGAGTTCCTCGACTTCGCCGCCGGCGTCGGCGTCAACGGCCTCGGCCACGGCCACAAGGCGGTGGTGAAGGCGATCCGCGACCAGGCCGGCAAGCTCGTCCACCTCAGCAACCTCTACCACTCGCAGCCCGCGGCCCGGCTCGCGGAGCGCCTCTCGGCGCTTTCGTTCCCGTCCCGCGTGTTCCTGTGCAACTCGGGGACCGAGGCGGTCGAGGCGGCGCTCAAGTTCTCGCGCCGGATCGGCGGGCCGGAGCGCGCGGAGTTCGTCGCCTTCGAGCGCGGCTTCCACGGCCGCTCGATGGGCGCCCTGTCGATCACGTGGAACGCGAAGTACCGCGAGCCGTTCGGGCCGCTGGTGCCCGGCGTGCGCTTCTGCCCGTGGGACGACCTGGCAGCGGCGAACGAAGCGATCACGGAGCGCACGGCGGCGGTGGTGATCGAGACCGTGCAGGGCGAAGGCGGCGTGCGACCCGCGTCGCCCGCCTTCCTGCAGGGGCTGCGCGCGCTGTGCCGCGAGCGCGGAGCGCTGCTGGTCGCGGAAGAGGTGCAGTGCGGTCTCGGGCGCACCGGCAAGCTCTTCGCCTACGAGCACGCCGGGATCACGCCCGACCTGCTGACGCTGGCCAAGCCGCTCGGCGGCGGGCTGCCGCTGGGCGCGGTGCTGCTGCGCGAGGACCTGGCGGCAGCGATCCACGTCGGCGACCACGGGTCCACGTTCGGCGGCAACCCGGTGGCGGCGGCCGCCGCGCTGGCGGTGCTCGACACGCTCACGGCGCCGGGCTTCGTCGACGGTGTCGCCCGTCGCGGCGAACAGCTCTTCCGCGGCCTGCGCGCGCTGAAGCGCAAGCACGCGCAGGTCGTGGACGTGCGCGGCCTGGGGCTGATGGCGGGAGTGCAGTTCGAAGGCGCCTCGGGCCCGGTGGTGAAGGGGCTGCGGGAACGGGGAGTGCTGGCGACGAAGGCCGGCGACGACGTGCTGCGGCTACTGCCGCCGCTGGTCGTGAAGCCGGGACAGGTGAAGGCGATGCTGGCCGCGCTCGACGCGGTGCTCTCGGGAGGCGCCGGTGCTGCAGGTGCGTGAGGTGGCGGTGGCGGACACCGCGGGGGTGGTGCTGCGCAAGGCCGCCCCGGGCGACGTGGCGGGGCTGCTCTCGCTGATCAACGGCTATGCGTCGCGCGGGCAGCTCCTGCCACGCACGGCGGAATCGCTGCAGGCGCGACTCGACGACTTCAGGGTCGCAGTGGACGAGCGCGGCGGCGTGCTCGGTTGCGCGGCCCTGACGCCGCTCGGTCCCGGCATCGGCGAGGTGCGGTCACTGGCGGTGGCGCCCGAGCACGCGGGGCGCGGGCTGGGACGCGCGTTGGTGATCGCCCTCCTGGAGGAGGCGGCCGGCCGCGGTTTCGAGCAGGTGCTGGCGCTGACTCGCCGCGTCTCGTTCTTCGAGGCGCTCGGCTTCGCCCCCACCCGCCGCGAGAACTACCTCGACAAGCTGATGGTCGACTGCCAGGCCTGTCCCAAGAACCTGTGCTGCGACGAGACGGCGATGGTGCGTTCCCCTGCCCGGCCGAAGCCGGCGACGACGGAGTTCGTGTGAAGATCGCGGCCCGCGAAGAAGGAGTGGATCCGAACGTGAGCGTCAAGAAGGTCGTCCTCGCCTATTCCGGCGGTCTCGATACCTCGATCATCATCCCGTGGATCAAGCAGAACTACGGCTGGGCGGAGATCGTCGGCTACTGCGGCGACGTCGGCCAGGGCGAGGACCTCGAGGTCGTGCGCCGCAAGGCGCTGGCGACGGGCGCCTCCGAGTGCGTGGTCGAGGACCTGCGCGAGAGCTTCGTGCGCGACTACTGCTTCGAGGCGCTCAAGGCCGGGGCGGTGTACGAGGACTCGTACCTGCTCGGCACCTCGCTCGCGCGGCCGATCCTGGCGCTCGGCCAGGTGCGGGCCGCGCTCGCCTGCGGCGCCGACGCGCTGGCCCACGGCGCGACGGGCAAGGGCAACGACCAGGTCCGCTTCGAGGCGACCTACGCCACGTTCGCGCCGCACCTCAAGGTGATCGCGCCGTGGCGGGAGTGGAACATCCGCTCGCGCGAGGACGCGCTCGCCTACGCGGCCGCCCACCACGTCCCGGTCGACCAGACGCCGAAGGACATCTTCAGCCGCGACGGCAACCTGTGGCACCTCTCCCACGAGGGCGGCAACCTCGAGGACGTGTGGGACGCGCCGCGCGCGGAGATGTTCAAGCTGACCGTGCAGCCGCAGGACGGCCCGGACGGCGCCGAGGAGATCGAGATCGCGTTCGAGCAGGGCGTGCCGGTCGCGATCGAGGGCCAGAAGATGGGACCCGTCGCGCTGCTGGAGACGCTCAACGCCGCCGGCGCCCGCCACGGCGTCGGCCGCGTCGACCTGGTCGAGAACCGGCTGGTCGGCATCAAGTCGCGCGGCGTGTACGAGACGCCGGGCGGCACCATCCTGTACGCCGCGCACCGCGAGCTGGAGCGGCTGGTGCTCGACCGCGCCACGATGCACTTCAAGCAGCAGGTCGCGCTGCGCTACGCCGAGCTCGTCTACGACGGGCTGTGGTTCTCGCCGCTGCGCGAGGCGCTCGCCCGCTTCGTCGACTCCACCCAGCGCAACGTCACCGGCGACGTGCGGGTACGGCTGTTCAAGGGCCACGCCACGCCGGTCGGCCGCCGCTCGCCGCGCAGCCTGTACCGCCAGGACCTCGCCACCTTCGGCGAGGGCATGAGCTACGACCACAAGGACGCCGAGGGCTTCATCCGCCTGTTCAGCCTGCCCGAGCGGGTGCGGGCGCTGACCCACGGCGTGGACCTGCCGGAGGGCGTGTCGGTGCCCGTCTCTTCGCGCGAATGAGCGTCACGGCCCCTCGCGGGTTCCGGGCCGCCGGCGTGGCCGCCGGCATCAAGCCCGGCCGCCCCGACCTCGCGCTGATCGTCGCCGACGCGCCGTGCTCCGCGGCGGCGGTGTTCACCACCAACCGCGCGCAAGCGGCGCCGATCAGGGTCTCGCAGGAGCACCTGGCCGGCGGCCGCGCGCGCGCCGTCGTCGTCAACGCCGGCTGCGCCAACGCGGGCACCGGCGAAGCGGGACTCGCCGACGCGCGGGCGATGGCACGGGCCACGGCCGAGGCGCTGGGCTGCGCCGCGGCCGAGGTGGTCGTCGCCTCCACCGGCGTGATCGGCGTGCGGCTGCCGATGGACAAGGTGCGCGCGGGGATCGCCGACGCGGCGCGCGGGCTGGCCGCGGACGGCGGGCCGGTCGCGGCACGCGCGATTCTGACCACCGACACCCATCCCAAGGAGATCGCCGTCGAGATCGCCGGCGCGGGCGGGGCGAAGGTCGGGGCGATGGCCAAGGGCGCCGGCATGATCGCGCCCCACATGGCGACGATGCTGGCCTTCTTCACGACCGACGCGGACGTGCCGCCCGCGCTGCTGCGCGAGGTCCTGGTCCACGCGGTCGGCGAGAGCCTCAATCGCATCACCGTCGACGGCGACACCTCGACCAACGACATGGCGGTCGTGCTGGCGAGCGGCGCCTCGGGCTTCCGGGTCGAGGGACCGGGGGCCGCACTCGACGCCTTCCGCGACGCGCTGACCGAGGCGGCGCGCGCGCTGGCGAAGATGATCGTGCGCGACGGCGAAGGCGCCACCCGGATCGCCGAGGTCCGCGTCGAAGGCGCGCGCAACGCGTCCGAGGCCGACCGCATCGCCCGCACGGTGGCCGAGTCGCCGCTGGTCAAGACCGCGCTGCACGGCGGCGACCCCAACTGGGGCCGCATCCTGGCCGCGGTCGGCCGCTCGGGCGTCGAGGTCGACGTCTCGCGGGTGGACGTGCTGCTGGGCGACGTCTGGGTCTGCGCGCGCGGCGCGGCCGCCGACTACGACGAGGAGGTCGCCCACCGCGCCGTGCTCGAGGACCCGGTGCGGATCACGATCCGCCTCGGCTCCGGCACCGCGACCGGCTGGATGTGGACCTGCGACTTCTCGAAGGGCTACGTCGACGTGAACGCCCACTACCGCTCATGACGCCGAAGCTCTGGGGCGGCAACTACGAGACGGCGCCCGACCGCGCGTTCTGGGAGTTCGGCGCGTCGTTCCCGTTCGACCGCCGGCTGCTCGGCGAGGAGATCGCCGCCTCGCGCGCCTACGCGCGGGCGCTCGGCGAGTGCGGCGCGATCCCCCGCGAGGACGCGCGGAAGCTCGACGACGGGCTCGGCCAGGTGCTGGAACGGGCGAAGATGGTGCCGGGCTACCTCGAGCTCGACGTCGAGGACGTGCACAGCTTCGTCGAGACCCGGCTCGGGGAGATCGTCGGCGAGCTGGCCGGCCAGGGCCACCTGGCGCGCAGCCGCAACGAGCAGACGGTGACCGCGCTGCGGATGTTCGTGCGCGCGGCCTGCGACCGCGCCGCGGCGGCGCTGGCGGGGCTCGTCGAGGCACTGTGCGACAAGGGCGAAGAGGGCGCCGAGGCGGTGATGCCCGGCTTCACCCACGTGCGCGCCGCCGAGCCGATCACCTTCGGCTTCTGGGCCTCAGCACTCGCCTGGGGCTTCGCCCGCGACCGCCAGCGCTTCCAGGACGCGCGGCGCCGCGCCAACGTGCTGCCGCTCGGCTCCGGCGCGCTCGCCGGCACCCCGCTGCCGCTCGACCGCGCCCGGCTCGCGGCCGAGCTCGGCTTCGAGGCGGTCTCCCCCAACGCGCTCGACGCCGTCTCCGACCGCGACTTCGCGGCCGAGTTCGCGTTCGCGTGCGCGCAGGCCCAGACCCGGCTCTCGCGTCTCAGCGAGGAGCTGATCTGGCACTCCGGCCCCGAGTACGGCTTCTACCGCCTGCCCGACGCCTACACGACGGGCTCGAGCCTGATGCCGCAGAAGAAGAACCCGGACGCGCTCGAGCTGCTGCGGGGCAAGGCCGCGCGCGTCCAGGCCGCGGTGCAGCGGCTGCTGGTGATGCAGAAGGGCCTGCCGGCGGGCTACCAGAAGGACCTGCAGGAGGACAAGGAGGCGGTGTTCGACGCCGCCGATGCAGTGCTCGGTTCCCTGCCGGTGGCGACGGGCGTGATCGCGGGCCTCGTCCTCGACCGCGACGCGATGCGCCGCGCGGCCTCGCGCGAGGAGCTCTACGCCGCCTCGCTGGCGGTGGCGCTGGCCCGCGACGGCCTGCCCTTCCGCCAGGCCCACCACGTCGTCGGCGCGCTGGTTTCCGCGGCCCAGGTGCTGAAGCGCCCGCTGCGCGAGATCGCCCGCGAACGACTGCGTGCGCAGCACCCGGCCCTCGCCGCCCGCGTCGACGCCATCTTCGACCCCGACGAAGCCGTGCGCGCCAAGTCGACCGAAGGCGGCACGGCACCGGAGACGGTGCGCGCCTCGCTCTCCGCGGCACGGGCAACCGTCCGCGGCTGAGCGGGCCCTCGGCCGCGACCTGGACGACGGCTTCCATGCACAGTTCGTGCAGTGGACGAATCCATCTGCGCCCCGTGAAGCGGGCCGGCTCGGGCCGACGGCCAGGGGCGGGACGTCGAGCCGGGTCTCGGGACGCCTGGCCGGCGGCGCGCTGCGGCGTGTCGTCCGCGTTTCCGACATAATCGTCTCCCCTTGAGCGAACCGCCTGCCAGCACGCCGGGGCGCGGCGCGTCAGCCGCCGTCGTGGCGGTCCTGCTGTTCGCCGTGCTCGTGGCCTCCGCGCCGGCTCTGCGCGGCCCGTTCTGGGGTCACGACATCGAGGCCCACGTCGTGCGCGTCGCGCAGTGGGCGCGGGGCTGGGCCGACGGCGTGCTCTATCCCCGCTTCTTCCCCGACGTGTACTGGGGCTTCGGCGGGCCGACGATGCTGTACAACGCCCCGGCCCCGTACGCCGTCGGCGCGTTGGCGATGGCGCTGGGCCTGTCGGCCACGGACGCGTGCCGTGCGCTCGCCGTCGGTGCCTTCGCGCTCGGGGCCGCCGGCGCTTTCCTGCTGGCGCGGGCGACGCTGTCCGTCGAGGCTGCGGCCCTCGTCGCGATCGCCTACACGCTGGTGCCGTACCGGCTGGTCGACGCCTGGGTGCGCGGCGCCCTGTCGGAACTGATCGCCACGGCGATCCTGCCCCTGCTCTTCCTGGCCGCGCGCCGAGCCGCGGCCCGGCGACCCGCGTGGCCCGGGCTCGCGTTCGCCGTCGCGGCGCTGTTGCTGTGCCACCCGCCGTCGGCGCTGTTCTGCCTGCCCGCGGCCGCCGCATATGGCCTGTTGATGGCGCCCGACCGCCGGGCCGCCGCCGCGGGGCTCGGTCTCGGCCTCGGGTTCGGCCTCGCCGCTGCGGCCGGATACTGGCTGCCCGCGCTCGCCGATCACGGCGCCACCCACTATGCCGCGAGCCTGGTGGCGGGCTCGCCGTATCACTTCGCGAGCCACTTCGTGCAGCCGGGCCAGTTCGTCTCCACGCGCTGGGGCTTCGGGTTGAGCCAGGCGGGCGGGGAAGACGGGATGAGCTTCCAGGTGGGACTCGTCCACCTCGCCGGGCTGGCCCTCGGCGCCTGGGTGGCCTGGCGGCAACGCGGCGGGGCTCGCCGCGAGGCCGCGTTCTGGCTGGCCTCGAGCCTGGCGAGCCTGCTGCTGATGGTCGAGGCCAGCCGTCCGCTGTGGGAACTCGCGGCTCCGCTGCAGCGCGTCCAGTTCCCGTGGCGGCTGTTGACGCTGGTCGCGCTGGCGGCCTCGCTGCTGCTGGGCGTCGGCCTCGAGGCCCTGACGGGCGTCTCGGCACGCCTGCGACGGCTGGGCCTCGTGGCGCTGGCGCTGGTCTCGCTGGTCGCGTACGCCCGCTACGCGGTGGCGCTGCCGCCGCCCCCGGGCGTCGACCTCGACGCCCAGGCGACGCCCGCGGCGCTCCAGCGATGGATCGGCGCCGACTCGATCTGGATGCCGCGGGTGCTGCGCGGCGCGCCGCCCCCGGGGCCGCGCGTGCGCTTGCTGGAAGGAGAGGCCCGGGCGCGCCTGGTGTCGGACCGCACCCATCAGCTCGTGCTCCGCGTCGAGGGGGCGACCGCGTCCGTCTGGTGGGCGCGCATCGCCGCCTTCCCCGGCTGGACGCTCACCGTCGACGGCGTCGCGGCCCCGCTCGCGATCGACCCCGCGACGGGCGGGCTGGTCGCCGCGGTGCCGGCCGGGGAGCACGACGTCGCGCTCCAGTTTCGGGCCACCCCGCTGCGGCACGGCGCGGAGTGGCTGTCGCTGCTGGCGATGCTGCCGATCGCCGCCGCCTGCGCCCGCCCCCGCGACTAGAGCGCGGGTGGCCACCGGCTCATCCAGAGGTCCTCACCAGCCGCTCGAGCCGCATCCTCAGTAAGCCGTCCTCCGGGTCCAGTTCCACGGCCTTTCGAATTGCGGCCAGCCCCTCCTCCTGCTCTCCGAGGCAAGAGAGCGACTGCGCGAGCAGAGCCCACACCCTGGCGACGTCACCTCCGGACCGCAGTGCCTCACGGCAGTCGGAGACGGCTTCGGCGTGCCTGCCCAGGCGGCCGTACACGCGGGCCCGGTGGAAGCGCAGCTCCGGAGAGTCCGCCCCCGACATCATCTGGTCAATGGCGGCGAGCGCCTCCCGCGGCCGCCCCGAACAGGCCACGATCGACGCCAGCCGGGTCAAGTCCAGAGGACCGTCGAACCGAGCGGAGAGCAATGCGGGCACGGCCTCCAGCACCTCCGCCCACAGTCCCAGCCTGGACAGCAGGATCAGCGGCTGGAGAGCCGCCGTCTGGTCGCGAGGCGCCTCTTCCACGTGCCACCTCGCCACCTCGAGTGCTTCTCCGGTCCGGCCGCGACGCTCGAGCCAGGTCCGCCAGCGCACGAATGACAGCCCCGTCCCGGTCCTCCTCAAGGTCGCCCGAGCGTTCTCCCGCAATCGCTCCCGGGCCGCTGCCGCCTCCCCGGCCGCACCGGCTTCAGCCAAGAGGTCGACCGCCTCGCACACCGTCTCGACGTCGTCGCCCTGGGCCCACGTGGCCACCCTGCCCGACAGCCCGACAGCGGCGTCGAGGTGGCCGTCGTGAGCCTCGAGTCGAGCCAGAGCCAGCAGGTGACGAGCGCGATGCCGATCGAGCGGCCCGGCGAACTGGTCCGGGTCCGGACGAAGTCGCCGGGCTCCATCGAAGTCGCCGGCCGCGACGAGGCGGACGAAATCCCGGTCGGCCGCCCGCTCGTCGAGGAGCGAATCGGAAACGCCCTCGACGTAGTGCTCGACCAGGCGCCGCACCAAGGCTCCCACGAACTCCGGCGTGACGTGAAGGCCGTCCTCGTGCCAGACCCGTGCGCCTCTGGTCAGAATGGCACTCTCGAAGCTCGGGAAGTAGTCGACGTTCTTCCTCCCGGCGCACAACTCGCCGGCCACCGCCCTCAGGATCGATTTCGAGAACATGTTGGCGACGATCACGTCGTCGCCACCGAACGTCCTCTGCAGCGGGATCGGCGAGACAGTCACCAGGAAATGGCGAGGCTTCTCCTCGTCAAGCAGGGCGATCGCCTCGGCAAGCTGCCGGAAGCACTCGTCGTAGCCCAGCCTCGTGAAGCGGAAACGGTCCCGCTCGGAAGCCTCGACTCCGGTGGGCGCCCCGTCCACGAAGAGGCCGCTCTCCGCGTCCCACCAGGCCTCCACGTAGCCGAGGGTGATGACGACGAAGTCGCACGACAGGAGAGAGCGGGCAGCGCCATCGTAGAGCTGCTGCCTCCTCTCGAAGGCCCGCTCCAGGCTTGCCGGCTGAGGCTGGTGGAGGTGGAGATCGACGATTCCACCCCCCGCCCCCCTGCAGAACAGCAGGCCCGTGTTGGCCTCCGTGACGACTCCCCCGTCGGCCCTGACGGCTCTCACCCACTTCACTTCCTGCAGGATGGCCGGCGGCGTGAACTTGTTGAGGAGGTTGGCACCCTCTCGCCCGCCGGTCTGCCCCTCGAGTATGCCGAGGCGCCTCGTGGGAACGTCGATCCCCAGCGCCTCGAGCTCGGCCTCGATGTTGCGGGCGAAGCAGCTCCCGATCGTGAACACGCTGGCGGTGCGAGGAATTCGGAAGCGGGCCTGGATGACGGGCCAGCAGTCTGGGGCGAGTCGGCCGGTCGCCACGGCTTGCGACCACTTGCCGTGCCGGTTCGAGGTGGCCGTGCGGAAGGCCGCGGCCGCGGGCACCAGAGTCGATCCCCCGGTCGTCGCCTCCGCGGTCGACTCGGCTCTGTGCTCGGGCATCGTCGGGGCGGCCAGAGTATAGCCCGGCCCGCTGCACGAGCCGTCCGCCTCGGTGAAGCTCGTACGAGTGGGCCGGAGCCGAACGCCCCGAACGCTCGCCCGACCGTGCCCCACCGCATTGGGAATCCACCAAATTGGGTCCGGCGCGGTCTGCGCCGTGGACGCCGGCGACGCATGAGCGCCACCCTCGGCCGCCCGCGCGGAACCCGCAACTCGCGGACCGGCGTCAGCCGCCGATCTGGAACATCTGGCGCGACTCGGTCGACACGCCTTCGTCGAGGCGGTGGCCGGTGGGCTTGGCGGCGACGGCCTTCAGGAGGATGGCGGCGACGTCCTCGAGCGAGCCGCCGCCGCGCAGCGTCTTCTTGACGTCGAGTTCGTCGTCGTTGAGCAGGCACAGGTGGAACTTGCCGTCGGCGGTCAGCCGCATCCGGTTGCAGGCGCCGCAGTAGGGCTCGCTGACCGGGCTGATGAAGCCGATCACGCCCGGCGCGCCGTCGGTGAAGCGGTGGTTGACGGACTCGTCGGACGGGCTCTCGCGCGGCAGCGGCTCGAGCGGCCCGAACGCCGCCTCGATCCGGGCCCGCGTCTCGCGGGTGGGCACGAACTGCGACAACGCGACGTGGGCCGTCTCGCCGCCGCCGAGCGGCATCAGCTCGATGAAGCGCAGGTGCCAGCCGTCGTGCCGTGCGCGGCGCGCGAGGTCGACCACGTCCTCCTCGTTGTAGCCGCGGGTGACGACGCAGTTGACCTTGATCGGCAGCAGCCCCGCTTCGGCAGCAGCCGCGATGCCGGCCTCGATCTCGGGCGCGCTGGCGAAGCGCATCAGGTGCTTGATGCGCTCGGGGTGCAGGGTGTCGACGTGGATGTTGACGCGGGTCAGCCCCGCCTCGCGCAGCGGCCGTGCCAGCCGCGGCAGCAGGATCGCGTTGGTGGTCAGGGCGACGCCGGACACGCCGTCGATCGCGGCGATGCGCTGCACGATCTCGACCAGGTCCGGCCGCAGCGTCGGCTCCCCGCCCGTGAGCCGGAACTTGCGGAAGCCGACCGACACCGCGGCCCGCGCGACCTGCTCGATCTCGGCCGCGGTCAGCAGCTCCGCGCTGGGCACGAACGTGAGCCCGCGCAGCGGCATGCAGTACACGCAGCGCAGGTTGCAGTGGTCGATCACCGAGATGCGGAGGTAGTCGATCTCCCGGCCGAAGCGATCGCGCGGCACGCCGGCCTAGCCGCCGCTCACCGGCGGCAGGAACGCGAGCTCGTCGCCGTCGGCCAGCGGGGCGTCGAACTTCCCGTAGCGGCGGTTGACCGCCGCGGCCAGGCTCGCCCGCCGCGGCGCCAGCTCGGGCCGCTCGGCGACCAGCGCCTGCCAGGCGCTCTCCGGCGTGGCGCCGGCCGGCAGCTCGAGCACCTGCTCGGCGCGGCCGGCGACGTCCCGGAGCGAGGCGAAGAAGCGGACCCGGACCTGCATTCCTTAGATTCTACGTGCGCGCCCCGCGCGGGCGAATCGCTTACACTCGCGGACGGAGCACGGGAGCCACGATGAGCACGGACACAGACAGCGCCAAGACCTACTTCGACCGCCTGGCCCCCGAGTACGACCGGGCGTTCCGGCTGCAGGGCCGGAGCCTGCTCAACGCCGCCGTCAACCGGTTCTTCCGCGGGCCGACGTTCCGCAAGCGCATGCTGCTGATGGAGAAGCTGTTCGGCGAGCTGGGCGTGAACGGCCGCACGGTGCTCGACCTCGGCTGCGGCAGCGGCCAGGTCTCGCTGCTGCTGGCCTCGATGGGCGCGACCGTGCACGGCATCGACATCGCGCCGCGCATGCTCGAGATCGCCCGCGAGACGGCTCAGCGCACGGGCGTGGCCGAGCGCTGCCGCTTCGAGGAGGGCGACGTCTGCAGCGCGCCCCTGCCCGAGAGCGACCTGGTGCTGCTGGTCGGCGTCGTCGAGTACTACGCCGACTACGCGGAGCTCCTGAAGCGCGCGGCCGCGGCCTGCCGCGACACGCTCGTGATCGCCCACACCAACCGCGTCCCGTACCGGATGGCGCTGCGCCGGCTGCTGTTCGCGATCGACCGCGCGAACCTCTACTTCCATCCGATGCCCGAGGTGATCGCCGCGGCGACCGCCGCCGGCCTGACCCTGGCCCGCGAGCAGCGCGAGCACGCCTTCACGATCCTCGTCTTCCGGCGCGCCTGAGGTCGCGGGGGTGCGAAAGCGCGTCGTGGTTTCGGTCGACCTCGACGAGTGGTACCACTGCCGCTGGGCCACGGGCGCTCCGCACTCGCGCTGGGCGGACACCGGCACCTTCTTCCGCGAGCACTACGGCAGCGACCGCCCCACGGGCGAGCTGGTGGCGCCGACCCGGCGCATCCTCGACCTGTTCGACCGTCACGGCGTGCGCGGCACGTTCTTCATCCTGGGCGAGGTGGGCCACTTCTACCCGGACCTGGTGAAGGAGATCGCGGCGCGCGGGCACGAGATCGGCTGTCACGGCTACCACCACGTGGACATCGGCCTGCTCGGCCCGGACGGGTTCGCCGACCAGATCCGGCGTGCCCGCGAGGTCCTGGAGCCGCTGGCCGGGGCGCCGCTGCGCGGCTACCGGGCTCCCAACCTGCTGCTCGCCGACTACATGCTCCCGGTGCTGCGCGAGAACGGCTTCCGTTACGACGCCTCGGTGTGCACATCGCGCAGCCTGCTCGGCAAGGACTTCGGCCACGACCACCTCGCGCAGAACCCGTACCGCTTCTCCGAGCGTTTCTCGCGGCCGGATCCGCAGGGCGACTTCGTGGAGATTCCGTTGCCGGTGTTCCCGGGCCTGCGGCTGCCGGGTTCCACGGGCATCCTGACCCGGGTGATCGGCGTGCCGTGGACGCTGATCGCCTTGCGCGAGGCGCTGCGCACCGGCGACGCCCAGTACTACTTCCACCCCTACGAGATGGGCCCGCGCCCGGACATCCCGCTCTCGGCCCGCGAGCGGCTGTTCCTGCGGCGCCTGGGGCCGTGGATGGAAGGGGCGGTGGACCGCATCCTGGGCCGGCTGCGGGGCTGGGGCGTGGAGTTCGCGCGCGCGGGCGAGCTGGCCGGCACGCTGCCGGCCGCGTCCTAGTCCGGGACCAGCTTCCAGCCGGCGCCGCGCACCGTCACGATCCGCTTCGGCTCCTTCGGGTCGTCCTCGACGTAGCGGCGCAGGCGCACGATGAAGTTGTCGACGGCGCGGGTCTCGGTGTCGGGCGCCAGGTTCCACACCTTCTCGAGGATCTCGCCCTTGCCGACGACGCGGCCGGGGTTCTGCAGCAGCAGCCGCAGCAGCGCGGCTTCCAGCAGCGTCAGCCGGTGCACCACGCCCTCGCGCCGGATCTCGAACGCCTCGAAGTCGATCTCGGCCGGCCCCAGCCGCAGCGGCGCCTCGCGCGAGGCGCCGCCGCGGGTCCAGTCGCGGCGCCGCAGCAGGCCGCGCACGCGGGCCAGGAACACCTCGAGCTCGAACGGCTTGGCGAGGTAGTCGTCGGCGCCGGCCTCGAGGCCGTTGACGACGTCCTCGGGCAGGCTCTTCGCCGTCAGCATCAGGATCGGCACGAAGTTGCCGGCGGCGCGCAGCTTGCGGGCGACCGCGAAGCCGTCGAGGCCGGGCAGCATCACGTCCAGGATCACCAGGTCGCACGGCGGCGGCTCCGCCAGGCGCCCGAGCGCCTGCTTGCCGTCGGCCAGCACCTCCACCACGTATCCGTCCAGCTCCAGGTTGAAGCGGATGCCGCGGGCGAGGTGCTCCTCGTCCTCCACGACCAGCAGCCGGGTCTCAGCCATGGGTCACCGCCAGCTCCTCGACGACGCCGGGCAGCGTCAGCGTGAAGGTGGTGCCGCGGTCGAGGCCGGGGCTGTCGGCGCTGACCGTGCCGCGGTGGCCGCGGACCACGGACTTGACGATGTAGAGCCCGAGGCCGGTGCCGGTGCGGCTGCGCCGGACCTCGGACCCGATCCGATAGAAGCGGTTGAAGACGAAGCTCAGGTGCGGCCGCGACATGCCGACGCCGCGGTCGCTGATGCGCAGCCGGGCGTGGGCGCCCTCCAGCGCGAGGTCGACCGCCACGTCGACGGTCTCCTTGGAGTACTTGACCGCGTTGTCGAGCAGGTTGAGCACCGCCGTCTCCAGGCCCGGCGCGTCGCCCTTCAAGGTCAGCGATTCGGGCCCCGCGTAGCGGATCACGCCCGGCTCGAGCTGGAAGCGGCTCGCGGTCAGCTCGATCGCGCGCTGCACGAGCTTCGCGAAGTCGAGCGGCTGGGGGTCGACCACCGGGCGGTCGGTGTACATCGCCGCGTTCAACACGTTGTTGATCGTGGTGTTGAGGCGGTCGATGTCGCGGCCCATCGTGCGGTAGAACTCGCGCTGCTGCTCGGCCGAGAGCTGGCGCATCTGCAGCGTGTCGAGGTAGAGCTTGAGCGAGGCGACCGGCGTCTTCAGCTCGTGGGTCACCGCGCTCACGAAATTCGACTGCCGCTCGTTGAGCCGCACCTCGCGCAGCAGCAGGAGCACGATCAGCACCAGTCCCGCGGTCAGCAGCAGGAACAGCACGGTGCCCAGCGAGTAGACGATCCAGCGCCAGCCGGCGCCGGAGCTGGTGCCGCCTTCGGCGCCGAGCAGCAGCCAGCCGACGGTCAGCGCGACCGAGAGCACGATCAGCGTCACGCCGGTGGTGACGTGGATCCACTTGCGGCGCTGGCCGGAGGAGATGAGCTGGGCGGGGTCCGTCACCGCGGGCCTCTAGAACAGCCGGTCGAGCCGCCTCAGCGTGGCGAGCAGGTCCACGCGCTTCCAGAAGCGGCCGAAACCGAGCAGCCGGAGCTGGTGGGAGAGGCGGTCGACGAGGCCCGGCGCGTGCAGCGCTCGGCCGGTGACGCGGATCATCTCCGACAGCTCGGCGTCGTAGGGATACCACCAGGCGAGCGGCCGGCGGCCCTTCTCGCGGGTCACGAACTTGGCTTGCGTCAGCTCGCGCAGGCCCTGCAGGCCGTGGGTGCGGCCGACCCCGCTGCCCCGCGGGCCGCCCCACGGCGCCAGTGGCTCGGAGTAGGTGGAGATGCAGTCGTTGATGGTGACGGCGCCGGCCGACAGCTCGCGCTGCAGGCGCTCCGCGAGCCGCGGGTCGCGGGTCCAGCCCGAGGCGGTCAGGCCGTACTCGCTGTCGTTGGCCTTCGCGATCGCCTCGTCGACCGAATCGACGACCTCGATCGGCAGCACCGGGCCGAAGGTCTCGTCGCGCATCACCTTCATCCCGCCGTTGACGCCCGCGAGCACGGTCGGCGGGAAGAAGAAGCCGGGGCGATCGGGCTGGGCGCCGCCGACCAGCGCGCGGGCGCCCTGCGCCAGCGCCTCGTCGACGTGGCCGCGCACGATCGCGCGCTGGCGGTCGAGGGTCAGCGGGCCAACGTCGGTGCCGACCGCGAGCGGGTCGCCCGCCACCAGACGCGACGCGCGCTCGACCACCTTGGCGACGAAGGCGTCGGCGACCGGGCGCTCGACGTAGACGCGCTCGATCGAGGCGCAGGTCTGGCCGCAGTTCATGAACGCGCCCCACACGACGCCGGCGGCGGCGTGGTCGAGGTCGGCGTCGCGGCACACGATCGCCGGGTCCTTGCCGCCCAGCTCGAGCACGACCGGCGTCAGGTTCTTCGCGGCGCCGGCCATCACCTTGCGGCCGGTGGCCATCGAGCCGGTGAACACGATCTTGCCGAAGCGCCGGTCCTCGACCAGCGCGGCGGCCTGCCCGTCCTGGACCGCGACCACGTTGACGAGCCCCTCGGGCGCGCCCGCCTCGCGGAACAGCCGGCCGATCTCGAGCCCGACCAGGGTGGTCGCCGGCGCCGGCTTGAGCAGCACCGCGTTGCCGGCGGCGACTGCTGCCCCGACCGTCGTCATCGGGATCGCGAACGGGTAGTTCCACGGCGTGATCGCCAGCACCACGCCCAGTGGCTCGTGGCGCAGCGCCTGCTCCTTGTGGGCGAAGAGCAGCACGTCGCTCTCGATCCACTCCTCGCGCAGCGCCTCTTCGGCGTGGTCGGCGAGATGCCGCAGGTGCTCGAGCGAGGGGAAGATCTCGGCCGCGTGGGCCTCGGAGACCGGCTTGCCCTGTTCGCGGGCGACCAGCCGCGCCAGCTCGTCCGCGCGGTGCAGCGCCGCGCGGTGCACGGCCATCAGCAGCTTCGCCCGTTCGACGAAAGAGCTGCCGGCCCAGGCCTTCGCGGCGCGGCGCGAAGACTCCACCGCCTCCTCGAGCTGCGCGGCATCGAGCAGGCTGACCGCCGCGAAGGCGGCGCCGGTCGCCGGGTTGATCGCCTCGCGCACGCCGCCGCGGCCCTCGACGTCGCGAAGGGCGACGAGCGAGTGGTGGACGGGCAGGCCGGTGGCGACCGGGGGCGCGAGCGTCTCGGACATGCAGACTCGATCTTAGCGCCGCCGCCGCCCCTCCCGACGGCCTGAAACGACGCCACAGAGGCACAGAGCTTGACGATGGGCCCGCTCGGGGCCGTGCCCCTCTGTGCGTCTCTGTGTCTCTGTGCCTCGGTGGCGCCGTTTCCGTGGCGGCCGACAGGCACAACCGGGTGGCGGGCCTTCGCGCGGGGGCGTACGCTGCGCCACTGCGATGCAGCTCTCCGTCCACCGCGGCAGCCGGGTGCCGGTCACCGAACAGCTCCGCTTCCAGCTCGAGCTGCAGATCCTCTCGGGCGCCCTGGCCGCGGGTCAGCGCCTGCCCAGCGTGCGGGCGCTGGCGCGGCGGCTCGGCCTCCACGCCAACACCGTCGGCGCCGCCTACCGCAGCCTGGAGGCCACCGGTCGCGTCCGCTCGCGATCCGGGTCGGGCGTGTACGTGGAACCCGCCGGGGCGGACGCCGCGCCCCTCGACGCCCGCGCGGCGCTGCGCCGCGCGCTGGACGCGCTGGAGCGGGCGGGCCATTCGCGGGCCGCGCTGCGCGAGGCGGCCCGCGGCTGGCTGGAGTCGCCCCCGCCGACCCGGGTCGCGGTGGTCGACCGCACGCGGGAGATGGCGGAGCTGCTGGCCCACGAACTGGCCGCGACGCTCGCCGCCCCGGTGGAGGCCCACGCCCTCGACGCGCTGCCCGCCGGCGAGGCGCTGGCGGACCGGCTGCTGGTCACGCTGCCCTACCACGTGGGATTGCTGGCGCGGCTGCGCCCGGGGCTGCCCGTGGAGAGCGTGCGGCTGTCGGTGCCCGAGGCGTGCGGGCGAGCCGTCGCGGCACTGCCAGCGGACTCGCTGGTGCTCGCGGTGTCCCACGCGGAGGCCGTGTTCCCGTTCGCCCAGGCCGTCGTGCACGGGCTGCGCGGCGAGGAACTGACGCTCGTGACCTGCGTGCGCGGCGACGCCGCGCGGTGGCAGACGTTTGCGCCGAACGCGGCGCTGGTGCTGGCCGACGCGCTGTCGATCGGCGCCGTGCGCGCGGCGCGCCCGCGCGGCTGCCTCGAGTTCCGCCTGCTCGACCCCGCGTCCGCCGCCCCGGTCGCCGCCCACCTCGCGCCCGCACTGTGACGGTCGCGGAAACCGTCCTGCGGGCGCCCCCGCCGGGGGCCGACGCGGCCGACCTTGGGAGCCAGGAGGGTTCCCATGAAGGCGCTCCGCTCCCCCGTCGCCCTGCTCGTCCCCCTGCTGCTCGCCGTTTCACCCGCCGCCCGCGGCGGGGACCCGCCCGAGCGCGAGTTCACCCTCGGCCTCCTCCAGAAGGAACTGCGGGCGGGCATGGACCAGGCCGCCGTGGCCGAGGCCCTCGGCTCGCCCAACCTGGTGACCCGCGGCGCCGACGGCCGCGAGTCGTGGGTCTACGACAAGGTCGCCAGCGAGGTCCGGGTCAAGGGCACGACGGTGACGGGAGGGGGCGGAGCGATGGGCCCGATCGGCCCCGCCGTCTGGCTCGGCTTCTCCGGCGCGCGCCACCGCGACGAGCGCGTGGTCTCGACCCAGCGCACGCTGACCGTCGTGATCCGCTTCGACGCGGCCGGGCGCGTCGACACCTTCGCGTTCCACGCCAGCCGGTTCTGACCATGCGCCGCCTGGCCCTGGCCCTGCTCGCCCTCGCCCTCTCGGCCTGCGCCTCCGCGCCGCCCGCCGTGCGGCACGGCGCGAGCCCGCTCGAGCGGCGCGCCCTGCAGACCCGCGAGTTCGAGGGCACGGACGTCCCGGCCGCGCTCTCGGCCCTGCTCTCCACGCTGCAGGACGACGGCTACTCGATCCGCGTCGCCGATGCCGCGCTCGGCCTGGTGACGGCGACCCGCGACGCCCCGGTCGAGGGCCCCTCCGTCCTCGGCAAGGTGGCGCGCTTCTACCTCACGGTCGCGAGCTACGGCCTGCTCCGCCCGAAGACGCCCGCGGTTCGCGAGCTGGAGGCGACCGGCCGGATCGAGGCCCGCGAAGGCGGCGTGCGGGTGCGGGTCAGCCTCGTGCTGCGCTCCCGCGACGAACACGGGCAGACGCTCTCCGTGGAGGAAGTCGTGGAGCCCGCGGCCTACCAGGCGCTGTTCGCGGCTTTCGACCGCAGCCTGTTCCTGGCCCGCGAGGCGCTGTGAGCCCTACCGGCGGTCCTGCTCGTGCTCGATCTCGAACACGTTGGCGAACAGGTTGGCGCGCATCTGCAGGCCCTGCTGGGTCGCCCCCAGGTAGGCGAGCGCCTCCTGGATGTAGGGCGAGACTTCCTTCCAGTAGAAGCTCGCGTAGTTGCGGCGCAGGTCGGCGGGGCTCCTGTAGCCGAGTTTCGCGTTGACCCCCGTCTCCTCGAACTCGTAGTAGAGCGCCGGGATCTTGCGCAGGTAGCGCGGGTCGCCGAGCTGGCCGATCAGGTCCGCCGCGCGCACGAGCCCGGGGTACTGGGAGTTGGCGTGGCCGTCGTCTCCTTTCGGCACCGGAAAGCGGGTCGGCTCGATGTTGCGCTTGACCGCCTCGACGTCGATCAGGCGATGGCCACCGAAACGCTCCTCGACGAACAGCTTGCCGCGGTCGACGTGGTGCGGCGTGAGCGCGGCGTCGGTGGTCTCCGGGCCCAGCGTCACCGTCGCGCCGTCCCTGCCCGTCGCGTACACGCCGGGGCGGTCCTGGCGGCAGACGCCCTTGACGTAGCCGATGTCGTGGCACAGCAGCGACACGATGAAGGTGAGCCAGTCCTCGCAGGAGACCTTGCCCTCGCGCAGGTGGCGCCCGCGCAGGATCTCCTGGCCGACCAGCGTCACGTAGATCGTGTGCTCCACGTTGTGGTAGAGCGCGTCGGAGCCCGCGATGTTCTCGAGCGCCATGCCACCGGCCCAGCCGATGATCTCGGCGTACTCCGGCTTGTAGCCGCCGTAGGTGCGCCGGTAGCCCGCCTGCAGGTGGCGGACGAAGGCGTCGATCTCGACCTCGGTCACGTTCAGCATGCCGGCCTCGGGGCTCATTGAGGGGTGCGGGGGATCATAACGCCCGGCGCCAGCTTGCCTTCGGGGTCGAGCGCCGCCTTCATCCGCCGCATCTGGGCGAGGCCGTCCTCGCCGAGCAGGTCGCGCAGCAGCGCCTGCTTCACGGGGTTGCGGCCGACGCCGTGCTCGGACATCGGGCAGCCGCCCATCGCGATCACGGCGCGCCCGGTCTCGAGCAGCGCCGCGTCGGCGAGCGCCACCTGCTCGCCCGTCGTCATCAGCGCGTTCGCGTGCAGGTTGCCGTCCGAGAGATGGCCCCAGATCGCGTGGTCGAGGCCGCGTCGCGAGAAAGCCTCGTGCCAGGCGGCGACCATGGCGGGCACGCGGTCGAACGGCACGATCATGTCGGCCGCGGCCTTGCGCACCCGCGGGTCGGAGCGCTGGGCGCGGCCCAGGCGCTCGCCGACCGCGACCGGCACGGCCTCGCGCATCTCGGCGAGCGCGTGCTGCCGGGCCGGCTCGTCCGGCCCCGCGACCTCGACGCCGTCGGCCGCGCCGTGGGCCTCGAGCAGGGCGAGCAGCGGTTCCAGCGGGTCGTCGCCGGCCGCGTGCGGCTCCAGCGTCACGAACAGCGCGCCGCCCGCGCAGCCCCGCGGCACGGCCTTGCCTTCTTCGGCGAGCAGCGCGACGCAGCGCGCGTCGATCGACTCGATCGCGGCCACTGCCAGGGTGCCGCTGCGCGAGGCCTCGCGCAGCGCGCGGGTCAGGGTGAACGCGTGGGCGTCGTCGCGGCAGGGCACGAGCGCCATCCACTCGGCGACGGCGGGCGCAAGGCGCACCTCGACCTCGGTGATCACGCCGAGCGTGCCCTCGGAGCCGACGAACAGGTCGACGAGGTCGAGCTCCGGCGCCGCGTGATACCCGGCCGAGCGCTTCGGCACGTCCGGCAGGGCGTACGTCGGCGTCGGCACCCGGGTCAGCGAGCCGTCCGCGCGCGCGATCTCGAACGCCTCGCCCGCGCGAGCGACGCACTGGCCGCGCTCGACGTCCAGCACGTCGCCCGCCGGCAGCACGACGGTCAGCGCCCGCACCCAGTCGCGGGTCGTGCCGTGGCGGAAGGTGGCGGCGCCCGCGGCGTTGGTCGAGGCCACGCCGCCCAGCGTCGCGCCGCGCCAGGTCGGCGCGGGCGGATAGCGCAGGCCACGTTCCTTCAGCGCCGCCTCGAACGGCAGCAGCGCCAGGCCGGCTTGCGCCCGCGCCCGATCGGGCCCGATCGACAGCAGCGCGTCCATCCGCGACAGCGACAGCAGCCGCTCGCCGAAAGGAGTCGCGCCTCCGGTCAGCGAAGACTGCGCGCCGACCGCGAGCAGCGGGCCCGGCTGGCGCAGCGCCCAGGCCACCTCGCCCTCCGCGCGCGGCAGCAGGACTGCGGGGGTGTGGCCGCCAGGCGTGTGGGCCGCATCGTGCAGGTAGGCGCCGACGTCCTCGGCCCGCGGCGGCGGCACGACTTCCCCGCGCGGGGCGCGGGTGGCGGCGCGAGGCAGCTTCAGGGCCGCAGGTGGCCGACCTTCGACTGCAGGAACGCCCGCAGCCGGCGGAACTCGGCCACGTCCCCGCGCATCAGGGCGCGCTCGGCGTCGTTTGCGCGGTCGGCCAGCTCCACCTGCTCGATCGCGCGCAGCTCGAGCTCGACGTCGCGCATCTTGGCCGCGATCGACTCCAGCGAGCCGACGTCGGCGGAGTTGAGGGTCGCGAGGATGATGTCGATCTTGGGCGCGGCATCCATAGGCGAAATATACTCGCCCCATGGCGAAGAAGAGCGCGTACGACGTCGTCATCCTGGGATCGGGGCCGGCGGGGCTGACCGCGGCCATCTACGCTTCGCGCGCCGAGCTGCAGCCGCTGGTGGTCGAAGGCGGCGGCGGCGACGACCCGACCGACGTGCCCGGCGGCCAGCTCATGCTGACCACCGAGGTCGACAACTACCCCGGTTTTCCGAAGGGCATCCTCGGCCCCGAGCTGATGGACGCGATGCGCAAGCAGGCGGAGCGCTTCGGAACCGAGTTCACCTACGGCGCGGTGACGAAGGCCGCTCTCTCGCAGCGCCCGTTCCGGCTGCAGATCGAGGACGGCGAAATCACGGCGAAGGCGCTGATCGTCGCGACCGGCGCCCGCGCCAAGTGGCTGGGGCTGCCGGAGGAGCTGGAGTTCCGCACCAAGATCGGCGGCGTCTCCGCCTGCGCCACCTGCGACGGGTTCTTCTACAAGAACAAGGAAGTGCTGGTCGTCGGCGGCGGCGACACCGCTATGGAGGAGGCCACCTTCCTCACCAAGTTCGCGAACAAGGTGACGATCGTGCACCGCCGCGACAGCCTGCGCGCCTCGAAGATCATGCAGGAGAAGGCGAAGCAGAACCCGAAGGTCGACTGGCTGTGGAACAGCGTGGTGGTGAAGCTGCTGGGCGGCCCTGGCCAGGGCTTCAAGGGCGTGGTCGTGAAGGACACCGTGACCGGCGCGGAGCGCGAGGTCGCCGCCGGCGGCCTGTTCATGGCGATCGGCCACGAGCCCAACACGGCCGCCTTCAAGGGCCAGCTCGAGATGGACGACAGCGGTTACCTGATCACCCGCGACGGCACCACGGCGACCAACGTGCCGGGCGTGTTCGCCGCCGGCGACGTCGCCGACAGCCGCTACCGCCAGGCGGTGACGGCGGCGGGCAGCGGCTGCATGGCCGCGATCGACGCCGAACGCTTCCTCGCCCACTAGAGCCGCGCGCCCTGCGCATCCTGTTCCTCGCGCCGCAGCCGTTCTTCGAGGTGCGCGGCACGCCGCTCGCCGTGCGGGCGATGGTGCAGGCGCTGGCCGAGCTGGGCCACGAGGTGGACCTGCTGACCTTCCCGCAGGGCGCCGACCTCGAACTGCACGGCGTGCTGCACCGCCGCTCGCTGCGGCTGCCGGTGGGGCACGTCAAGGCGGGCCCCTCGCTGGCCAAGCTGCTGCTCGACGTGCCGTTCACGCTGGAGGCGATCCTGCGCCTCGCCTTCGACCGCTACGACGTCGTCCACGCGGTCGAGGAGTCCGCGCACCTGATCGCGCCGTTCGCGCGGCTGTTCGGCGTGCCGCTGGTCGCCGACATCGACTCCGCGATCCCCGACCAGCTCCGCTACTCGGGTTTCGCGCGCGGCGGCCCGATCCTGTGGCTGGCCGAGGCGCTCGACCGCCACGCCCTGCGCAGCGCCGCCTCGGTCGTCACCGTGTGCCAGAGCCTGACCGACGGCGTGCGCCGCACCGCGCCCGACGCGGCCGTGCACCAGGTCGAGGACCCGCCGCTCGTCACCCGCGCCGAGCTGGCGCCGGCGGAGGAGGTCGCGGCACTGCGCGCGTCACTGGGACTCGGCCCCGACCCGGTCGTGCTCTACAGCGGCAACTTCGAGCCCTACCAGGGCGTGGAGCTGCTGCTCGACGCGGCGGCCGGCGTGAGCGGCGCGCAGTTCCTGTTCATGGGCGGCGAAGAGGCCCAGATCGAGGCGCTGCGCGCGCGCGCCACGGCCTCGGGTGCACGCGCGTTCTTCTCCGGCAAGCGCGCGCCCTCCGAACTGCGCGTGTTCCTCGCCCTCGCCGACGTGCTCGCGTCGCCGCGAGTCCAGGGCGAGAACACGCCGTTCAAGCTCTACACGTACCTGGCGTCGGGCAGGCCGATCGTCGCCACCCGCATCGCGACCCACACCCAGCTCGTCGACGACTCGCTCGCCTTCCTGGCGGAGCCGACGCCCGGGGCCTTCGCCGCGGCGCTGCGCGCAGCCCTCGACAACCCTGCGGAGGCGGCGGCCCGCGCCGAGCGCGGCGTCGCCCTGATCGAGCGCGAGTACTCGGCCCGGCGCTACCGCGAGAAGGTCCGCGCGGCCTACGCGGCCATCGAACGCAAGGTCCACAGGATCCCGAAGGCCGCGACGGAGAAGCCGCCGCCGCGCTGAGCCCCGATCAGCGGCGGGACAGGAGCAGGCGGGACCAGTGGTCGGCGCGGTCGGGGCGGGGGTTGGCGGCCAGCGCCGAGGTGCGGGATGCCGCGTCGCGCGACGGCGGCAGCCACTCCGTCCACGGCTCGCGCTGCGACTCGGGCGTCGCCGGGTGGAGCAGGATCTCCGCGAGCGCCCAGGGTCCTGTGCCTTGCTGGGGCTCGAGGCGGATCATGCGGATCGTGCGGCCGCCGAGCGCTACCGCGCGCTCGAGGTCGTCGGTCGCGTAGCGCGGGAAGCCGTTGCTCCAGGCGAGGTCGCGGCGCTCCTCGCCGCGGCGGCGGCGGACCACGCGCTCCCAGCTCACGCCGTCCGCGGTGACCCGCAGGTCGTAGCCGCGCGGGAGCGCCGGCCCGCTCGGCGGGCCGAGCAGCGTCACCGCGTCGAGCGCGAGCGGCGTCGGCAACTCGAGGGTGAGGGGGGCGTCGCCCTCGCGCGGCAGCGTCGTCGCGAGATCGCGATCGCCCAGCGCGCCCGCGGGCCAGGGCTCCACGCGCGGCGAGAACGGCGGCGCGCACGCCGAGAACACGACGGTGGCGCCGATTTCCTCGCGGCGGCAGGTGCCGCCGATCTGGCCGAGCGCGTCCTCGAACTCGCGCGGCGACGGCAGGTCCGTGGGCATGCCCGGGGTCAGCACCCAGGCCACGTCCTTCGCCCACGCGACCTCGTCCAGGAACGGCAGCGGGTGGTGGCGGAAGCGCTCGTTCCACGGCTGCGAGGCGGTCACGCGACCGCCGGCCTCCCAGACGAGGCGCCAGGCGGGGCCGTAGGAAGCGTAGGCATGACGCACGCCACGCTGCTCGAGACGGTCCCGCACCGCGCCGAGGTCGACCAGCAGGAACGGCGGCGCCGTGCGGTCCGCTTCGCGCCAGGCGGACTCGAGGGCGGAGGCGCCGGGCAGTTGCAGCAGGCCGAGTGCGACCGCCAGGGCGACGGCGCGGCCCGCCTGCAGGCGAACGAGGCCCGCGCCGGCGAGCGCGACGAGGGGCAGGAACAGCGGGGTCAGGAAGCGGATCGTGTGCGGCCCCGAGCGCAGCGGGAACGGGAACGCGAGCAGCGCGAGGCCGGCGGCCAGCGCGAGGGTGCGGACCGCGTCATCGCCGCGCAGGGCGCGCATTGCGGCGGCCAGCGCCGCGAGCCAGCCGAAGACGAGCAGCGCCGCGACCGGCGCGGGCGGCCGGGTCTCCGGCTCGGGCTCGTCGGCGACCAGCGGCGCGTGGGCGCCGCTCAGCGCGAGCAGCGGCCGGTGCATCTGCGGCAGCGTCTCGAGGACGTTGGCGAGCGGCCCCTGCTGCCGGCTCGACACCGCCAGCGGCCGCCCTGCCGCGGGGTCGAAGGCGAGGCGCCAGGCGAGCGGCGCGGTGCCGATCGCGAGCCCGAGCAGCGCCGGCAAGGCGGCGCGCGCGTGGCGCCGCAGCCGCCACGCCGCCGCGGCAACCACCGACGCGGACATGAAGTGGTTCCACAGCCCGAGCCCCGCGCAGAGACCGAGCGCAAACAGCCGGGCACCGGCCGCGGCCCGGGCGTCCAGCCGCTCGCCGGAGTCGAGGGCGAGCCACAGCGTGGCGCCGCCCAGCGCGAGGGCCAGCGCATAGAAGGGTGGCGGGCTCGCGGCCATCAGCAGCAGGTACGGCGGTGCGGCCGCGGCGAGCAGGGCCGCCGGCAGCGCGGCTGCGGGTGCGACGCGCCGCGCGAGGCCCCAGGCCAGCGGGATCAGCGCGAGGCCGAGCAGGAAGCCCGGCAGCCGCAGGGCGAGCAGCGACTCGCCGAGGAACGCGGTGCACGCCCGCACCAGCCAGGCGTCGAGCGGCGCGCCGTAGGGCTGGCCCCACATCGTGAGCGACGCGAAGGGCTCGCGCGACATCGCGCCGATCACCGCGAGGTCGCCGTCCGCCGGGGTGCGCAGGGCCTGGACCCAGAACGGCGCGCGCACGGCGGCCCCGAGCGCCACGGCCGCGGCGAGCGCGCGGCCGCCGCTCACGGCGTCTGCGACTCCGTCTCCTGCGGCGCGCTCCACACGTCGGTGAGGCCGAAGGCGGGGTGCTCCGCGTTCATCCTGAGGCTCGGCCAGAGCGTGATCGCGGCGACGAGAGCCAGCGCCAGCCGCAGCCGGCGGCGCACGGGCGCGAGCGGTTCCGCCTCCCCCGCCCGCCACGTCGCGAACGCCCACGCCGCGACGATCAGCACCACCGGCAGCACCGGCAGCCGGTAGCGCGCGAAGCCGTGGGTCGCCACGTGCAGCCCGTTGTAGAAGCAGAGGAAGAAGACGAGGAACACGGGGAGCCGCCGCAGCGGCAGCGCGGCGAGACCGCGCACGAAGAACGCCATCACTGCGAGGAACGGGAGGATCACGACCGCCCAGGCGAGTTGCGCCTTCCACGGCTCGACGGGGCCGTAGGCGCCCCGCTTGATGTGGATCAGCGCCAGCGAGTCGGCCTCCCAGAACTTCGGCATCTCGTCGCGCAGCTTTTCGAACAGCCACCACGGCTGGCGGTCGAGGATCGCGCGGATGCCCTGCTCGCGCGCCCACTTGTACTGCTCGACGCGGCCGCCGATCGCGTCGTAGCGGTCGTAGACCTGCTGCCGCGTCAGCGGCGCGTTGCCCTGGTAGAGGTTGAGGCCGCCGGCCGTGGACACCGGCACGAAGGCCTGGAACTGGTGCCAGTTGCGCCACGTCCACGGGGCCACGACCAGCACCGCGCAGAAGGCGAACGCTGCGCCGCGGGCGAGCCCGCCGGGCCGACGCCACCAGAGCCACAGCGCCGCCAGCGGCGTGAAGTAGAGGACGGTCTCGCGGGTCAGGATCGCGAGCCCCCACAGCAGCCCGGCCGCGATCGCGGGCTTCAGGCGCAGGTCCGCGTCCGCGGCCAGCAGCCGCTCCAGCGCCCACCACAGGAAGAACATGAACAGCGGCTCGGACCAGAAGTGGACCGAGAACCAGACGAGCTCGGGATAGAGCGCCGCGACGAGCGCCGCGACGAGCGCAGCGCGATCGCCGAACGCGCGCCACGCGACGAGGCCGATCGCCGGCACGGTCAGCGCGGAGACCACGATCTGGAACCACTTCACCGCCTCGATCGTGTTCCACACCATGTAGGGCAGCGCGATGAAGTAGGGGTAGAGCGGCGGGTAGAAGATCATGTTGGTGCGCAGCGGGTGCAGGCGCACCTTGTCGGAGAGCAGGTTGGTCGTCGCCCAGTTGACCCAGGTCCGCTCGTCGGCGATCGGCCGGGTGTGGGGCTCGAGCAGCAGGAAGGCGGCGCGCACCGCCAGCGCCAGCAGCGTGAGCCCGAGCAGCCGGCGTTTCAGCGACGGGGACATCGCGGGCGAAAATATCACGTCGCCTCGTGCCCACCCTCTTTTGGGCCGTTCCGGCCGCGCGTGTTAAGAAGGTCGTGTTCTTGCTGGAGGCCTCCTCGTTGTTTCGAATCCGCCGTGCCGCGGCGACTCTCGCCGCGCTGTCCTGCGCCGCCCTGCTCGCCGGCTGCGCCAAGCCGGGCCAGCCCGCCGACCTCGTCGCCGGCGCCTCGAAGGCGCTCGTCGAGGCCGACGTGGTCGGCCGCAACCTCGAGTGGGTGAAGGGCCAGACCGGCTGGCCGCTGCGCCTCAACGACGTCGTGCGCCAGACGCTGCCCGCCTCGCCGCCGTCGCGGCTGCGCTTCGTGATGGACGTGCCGGAGCGGGCCCGGCTCGCGTTCGCGATCGGCATCGCCCCCGAGCACCAGCGCGAGGCCGGAGTCGAGTTCGTGATCCGCGCCCGCAGCGGCAAGAAGGAGAAGGTGGTGTTCCAGCAGCTCCTCGAGCCGCTGACCCGCCCCGAGCACCGGCTGTGGGTGGAGGCCCAGGCACCGCTCGCCGAGTTCGCCGGCAAGGCCGTCGAGCTGACCTTCGAGACCCGCGGCTTCGAGAAGGGCGAGGCGCTGCGCCGCGCCTTCTGGGGCGCGCCCGCGCTGGTCGTCGACGAGCGGCGCGAGGAGGCGCCGCTGGTCATCGTCTACCTGGTCGACACCCTGCGCGCCGACCACACGACGCCCTACGGCTACAAGCGGGACACCACGCCCGAGCTCCAGAAGTTCGCGAAGGACGCGGTGGTGTTCGAGCAGCCGATCGTCCACGCCTCGTGGACCAAGCCCTCGATCGCCTCGATCTTCACGTCGCAGCTCCCGGGCCGTCATCGCACGGTGCAGCTCCGCGACAGCCTCGACCCCGGCCTCGTCACGCTGGCCGAGATGCTCAAGACGAAGGGCTTCGCGACGGGCGGGGCGGTGGCCAACTCGGTGATCTACTCGGCAGGCACCCACTTCGAGCAGGGCTTCGACTTCTGGGCCGGGCTGCACGGCGAAGGGGGACGCCCCTCGAAGCTCGTGTTCGCCGACAAGGTCGTCGACACCGCCCTGCAGTGGCTGGACTCTCGGCCCGGACTGCCCAACTTCGTCTACGTCCACACCATGGATCCCCACGTTCCGTACGAGCCGCCGCCGCCGTTCGACCGCATGTTCCCGCCCCACCCGCGCGAGGACTACCCGGCGATCGACCCGCGAACCGACTACCGCGAACCGGAGGACCTGGAGCGGCTGAAGGCCCAGTACGACGGCTCGATCGCCTACGGCGACCGGGAATTCGGCCGCTTCGTCCGCGAGCTGAAGGAGCGCGGGCTGTACGACAGGGCGCTGATCGTGTTCACCTCCGACCACGGCGAGGAGTTCATGGACCACGGCGGCTTCCTGCACGGCCGCACCGTGTTCGACGAGCTGATCCGGGTGCCGCTGATCGTCAAGTTCCCGAAGCAGCGCGACGCCGGCAAGCGCGTGAAGCAGCAGGTGCAGGGCGTCGACCTGCTGCCGACGATCCTGAAGGAGCTGGGACTGCCGGTGCCCGAACCGCCGGTGATCCACGGCCATCCGCTGCAGAAGGTGATGGCCGGCGGCGCGCCGGAGCCGCCGGCCGTGTCCGAGATCAGCCACCGCGGCTTCGTCGCCCACGGCATGCGCACGGGCAAGGACAAGTACGTGCGCCGCTTCAGCCCGATGGAGGACGAGCTGTACTTCGACCTGCTGCAGGATCCGCGCGAGCAGGAGAGCCGCCTGGAGCAGGCGAAGGAGCGTGTGCGCACGCTGAAGGCGGGCGTCGAAGCGGCGATGGTGCCGAACCCGTTCCGGCACACGCTGCGCTTCGTGGGGAACGACAGCTACGAGCTGCGGCTCGCCACCGGGGGGTGGATCGAGGGCGTCGAGGCGCTGCACTTCGGCAGCGGCGAGAGCCACGGCCTGGAGGGCAACGGGCGCAAGCTGGTGCTGAAGGTGCGGCCCCGGCCCGGCCAGCCGCGCGAGGTGGTCTTCAGCGTTCGGCCCCAGGGCGCTCCGGTGCGGCTGGAAGGGACCCGCAACGGCCGGCCGCTGCGTCCGCAGGACGTGTGGATCGCCCAGGAGGCGATCCACCCCGATGCGGTGCCGGTGCGGCTGCCGGAGATCGAGTCCGAGCACGAGCGCGGCGTGGAGCACATCTTCGGGCCGCCCCCCGCCGACCGGATCGGCATCCACGTCTGGCTGGTGATGGCGCCGGGCAAGAGCTTCATGAGCTTCGACGACGAGACGCTGGAGCGCCTCAAGGCGCTCGGTTACGTCCAGTAGCCGCTGCGTGCCGGCCCCGCTGCCCGCGCGCCTGCGGCTCGTCGTGTTCGACCTCGACGGGACGCTCGTCGACTCGTCGCAGGACCTGTGCACGGCGATCAACCGGATGCTGGCGGTGCTCGCCCCCGGCGCGACGCCGCTGTCCCACCCGCAGGTGCGCTCGTTCGTCGGCGACGGCGCGCGGGCGCTGGTCGGCCGGTCGCTGGAGGCCGCCGGGGTCGCGGCCGACGTCGATCCCGCGCTGCCCGTCTTCCTCGAGGCCTACCGCGGGTGCCTGCTCGACTCGACCCGCTTCTACCCCGGCGTGCTCGACGCGCTCGACGCGCTGCGGCCGCTCCCGCTGGCGGTGCTGACCAACAAGCCGGGCGACCTCTCGCGCGACCTGCTCGCCGGCCTCGGGGCTGCCGGCCGCTTCGTGCGCGTCGTGGGCGGCGGCGACGCCCCGCGCAAGCCCGACCCCGGCGGCCTGCGCGCCCTGATGGCGGAGTGCGGGGCCGCGCCCGCGGAGACGGTGCTGTGCGGCGACTCGGCGATCGACGTCGCCACCGGGCGGGCGGCCGGCGCTTTCGTGGTCGGCGTCGACTGCGGCTTCGGCAGCGCCGGCTTCGCCGACGCCCCGCCCGACCTGCGGCTGCCGTCGGTGGCCGAGCTGCCCGCGGCACTGCATCTCGCGGCGCACTGAAGCGTCCGCGGGCTACGGAGTTCGCGGCCGGTCTGCTAGGCTCTCGGACGAGGGCTCCGACCGATGGTGAACGTGCTGATCTGGGGTCGCGCCCGCGACCTCGTCGCCCCCGACGTGGCCGCCTCGCTGGCGCTGCGCGAGGCGTCGCGCTTCGCCGACGTGCTGGCCGGAATCGACCCGCTGGGCAGCACCCTGGTGCTCGCCGACGCCGCCCTGATCGACGCCGAGCGCGACGCCGTGCAGAGCTGGCTGGTGACGGGCGGCCGGGCCCGGGCCCTGTTCCTGGCCGTGGCCGAGAAGACCGAAGACGCCGACGCCCTGCTCGCGCGGCTGAACTTCGTCGACGACGTGCTCCCGCGCCCGGTCGGCGCCGCGCGCCTGCGCCACCGGCTCGACCGCACGCTCGACCAGATCCACGAGCGGCGCGCCGTGCGACAGCTCGACCAGGCCCTGGCCCGCAAGAGCCAGGAGCTGCACGAGCTGAACGAGATCGGCGTCGCGCTGTCGGCCGAGCGCGACATCCAGAAGCTGCTGGAGCTGATCCTGCGCAAGTCGCGCGAGATCACCGCCGCCGACGCCGGCTCGCTGTACCTGGTCGAGCGCGGCGACGAGAAGACCGCGGCCGACGACCGGCTGCGCTTCAAGCTGGCCCAGAACGACTCGGTGGTGGTGCCGTTCGAGGAGTTCACGATGCCGCTCGACGAGCGCTCGATCGCGGGCTACGCGGCGCTCTCCGGCCAGGGCGTGAACGTCTCCGACGCCTACAACCTGCCGGCCGGCTCGCCGTTCCAGATCAGCCGCGCGTTCGACGAGAAATCGGGCTACCGCACCAAGTCGATGCTGGTGGTGCCGATGCGCGACCACCGCAACCGGGTGATCGGCTGCGTCCAGCTGATCAACAAGAAGCGCGACGCCGGGCTCGTGCTGTGGCCCGCCTCGCTGGTCGAGGAGATGGTGATCCCGTTCACCTCGACCGACATCGAGCTGGTCACCTCGCTGGCCAGCCAGGCCGCGGTGGCGCTCGAGAACACCCGGCTGATCGCCAGCATCCGCCAGCTCTTCGACTCCTTCGTGCGCGCTTCGGTCACCGCGATCGAGCAGCGCGACCCGACCACCTCGGGCCACTCGCAGCGGGTGGCGACGCTGACCACCGGCCTCGCCGAGCTGGTCGATCAGAGCGACGAGGCGGCCTGGCGCGACGTGCGCTTCACCCGCGACCAGCTCCAGGAGATCCACTACGCGAGCCTGCTCCACGACTTCGGCAAGGTCGGCGTCCGCGAGAAGGTGCTGATCAAGGGCAAGAAGCTCTACGTCGGCGAGTCGCTGCTGGTCCGCCAGCGCTTCGCCTACATCAAGCGCACGCTGGAGGCCGAGCACCTGCGCGACAAGCTGGAGCGCGCCCTCGCCGGCACCGCCTCGCGCGAGCTGCTCGAGCACCTCGACGACGAGCACCAGCGCCGCCAGGACGAGCTGACCCGGGTGATCGACGTGATCCTGCGCGCCAACGAACCGACGGTGCTGGAGGACGACTCGTTCCGCGCCCTGCTGAGCTTCGCCGAGCGCACCTACCTGGACCTCGACGGCCAGCCCCAGCCCTACCTCTCCGGCAACGAGGTGGAAGCGCTCTCCATCCGCCGCGGCAGCCTGTCGGAGAAGGAGCGGCGCGAGATCGAGTCGCACGTCACCCACACCTTCAACTTCCTGGCCACCATTCCGTGGACGGGCGAGTTCGCGCGCGTGCCGGAGATCGCGTTCGCGCACCACGAGAAGCTGGACGGCACCGGCTACCCGCGGCGGCTGAAGGCGGAGGACATCCCGCTGCAGTCGCGGATGATGACGATCTCCGACATCTACGACGCGCTGGTCGCCTGGGACCGCCCCTACAAGAAGGCGGTGCCGGTGCCGAAGGCGCTCGACATCCTGCACGACGAGGCGGCGCACGGGAAGCTGGACCGCGCGCTGCTCGCGGTGTTCGTGGACTCGAAACTGTACGAGCGCACGTTGCCGCAGCGCGGGGAGGCGCGCTAGACGATGTCCGACCTGGAAGCCCTGCTCGCCGAGGTGCGCGCCCTGCGCCAGGACCTCGAGTCGCAGGCCGCCATCGCGGTGGTGGCCGGCATCAACGCCGTCGAGACCCAGGCCCTGCTCGGCCACTTCCTGCGCCGGCGCAAGCCCCCGACGGCCCCCGAGGCGGCGGCGCTGTCGCGGCTGGCCCGCGAGCGCTGGACGGAGCAGGTCCGCCAGGCCGTGGCCCTCGCCCGCCGCGAGCCGGGCGGCCTGGACGACTCGCTGCCGCTGCTGTTGCAGGCGACCGGCGGCTCCGCGCCGACGAAGAAGAAGGGCCGCGCCGCGGCCGGGCGCAAGGCGCCCGCCCGGCGCTCCCCCGCGAAGCGCACCCGCCGCTGAACAGCGCCCCGGACGGCGACCGGCTGCCCCTCCGGCACCGGTCCCCGCTCGGGGGTATCATCCGCCACCGGAGGCTCCCCCCATGCCCTTCTTCGATCTCGATCCGTTGCTCGAGACGATGCTCGACTTCTCCCCGGGCATCTCCGACCTGAACCTGTCGGTCGGCCGCCCGCCGCAGGTGGAGGTCGACGGCCAGTTGCGGGCCGTGCCCTACGCGGGCATCGAGCGGCTGACCCCCTACCAGACCGAGCTGATCGCGATGCGCCTGATCAACGGCCGGCGCGACACCGCCGACAAGCTGGTGAAGACGGGCTCGACCGACTGCTCGTACTCGCTGACGCGGCGCACCCGCTTCCGCGTCAACATCTTCCAGCAGCGCGGCTCGTACTCCGCGGTGCTGCGCGTGATCCCCAACAACATTCCGACCATCGAGCAGCTCGGCATCCCGCCGCAGCTCGGCGAGATCACGAGGGAGCGCAACGGGATCGTGCTGGTGACCGGCCCGACCGGGTCCGGCAAGTCGACGACGCTGGCCGCCATCATCAAGAAGTTCAACCAGGAGAAGGCGATCCACATCATCACCATCGAGGACCCGGTCGAGTACCTGCACCCGCACGAGAAGGCGACCATCAACCAGCGCGAGGTCGGCACCGACACCGAGACCTTCGCGCTGGCGCTGCGCGCCGCCCTGCGCCAGGCACCCAAGGTGATCCTGGTCGGCGAGATGCGCGACGTGGAGACGATCTCGATCGCGCTGGAAGCCTCCGAGACCGGCCACCTCGTGCTCTCCACGCTGCACACGATCGACGCCAGCAAGACGATCGACCGCATCGTCGGCGTGTTCCCCAAGAACGAGGAGCGCCAGATCCGCACCCGCTTCTCGCAGTCGTTCAAGTGGGTGGTGTCGCAGCGGCTGGTGCCCAAGCTCGGCGGCGGCCGCATCGCCCTGTGCGAGATCCTGCGCTCCACCGCCCGCACCCGCGAGTACGTGCAGGAAGGCGAGCGCGAGGGCAAGAGCCTGCTCGACGCGATGGAGGCCGGCCAGCTCGACGGCATGCAGACCTTCGACGGCGAGCTCCTCAAGCTGATCGGCGCGGGCATCGTCGACAAGGAGGTCGCGCTCAGCTACGCGACCAACCGCACCAACCTCCAGCTCCGCCTCGACTCCGAAGCCGGCGTACCCGACGAGGAGCCGGCCGCGAGCGACGACATGATCGAGAGGTAGGCCCGTGCAAGCCCCCTGCCCCAACTGCCAGCACACGATCCGCATCGACGACGCCAAGGTGCCCGACCGCGCCTTCAGCGTGAAGTGCCCGAAGTGCCAGACGGTCGTCAAGTTCCCGGGCAAGTCCGCGGCAGCCGTTGCGCCGCCCCCCGCGCCGGAGCCGCCGCCGGCTCCGGCTCCGGCGCCGCCGCCCGCCACGGCCCCGGACGCCGGTCTCGACGAGATCAAGGCGCAGATGATGGCGCAGCTCCGCCGCGAGATGGGCGGCGGGGCGGCGACCGCCAGCGGCAGCGCGGGCCGCGCGATGGTGGCGCTGCCGGACCGCGGCCAGGCCGGCGCGATCACGTTGTCGCTGAGCCGGCTCGGCTACGCGGTGGAGGCGCTCGACGACTACGACGAGGGCTCCCGGCTGCTGGAGCAGGGCGCGTACAACCTGCTGGTGACCTCGCGCCAGGCCCTGGCGCAGGGCCGCGAGTCGGTCTACCAGCGGCTGGGCCGGCTCCAGCCCGAGGCCCGTCGCAACCTGTTCGTGATCCTGGTCGGCGACGAGTACAAGACGGGCGACGGCACCCAGGCCTTCACCTGCTACGTCGACGTGGTGGTGAACGCCAGGGAGGCCGCGAGCTGCGACGGCGTCCTGCGCACGATCATGCAGGAGCGGCAGCGCATGTACCAGCCCTTCACCGAGGCCCGTCGCCGCTTCGACTCGGCCTGAGCGCCGGGCGGCGCGCGGCGCTCCCTAGCGCCGCGCCGCCGCCGGCTGGTAGATCTCGCCCACGTACTGGCTCACCATGCGGTGGGCGCTGAACGGGCTGACCGTCGACTCGATCGCCGCCTTCATGGTCGCGATCCAGTGCCGCGGCAGGCCGCTCTCGTCGCGGTCGTAGAAGCGCGGGATCACCCCGTGCTCCAGCGTCTCGTACAACGCCAGGGCGTCGGCCGCGTCCTGCTCCTCCTGGGTCGCCTGCTCGCTGCCGTCGCCGATCGCCCAGCCGTTGTCGCCGCGATAGCCCTCGACCCACCAGCCGTCGAGCACGCTCGCGTTGATGCCGCCGTTGACCGGCACCTTCTGCCCCGAGGTGCCCGACGCTTCCTGCGGGCGGCGCGGGTTGTTGAGCCACACGTCGCAGCCCTGGACCAGCATGCGGCCCATCTCCATGTCGTAGTCCTCGAGGTAGACGAGGCGCCCCGAGAACTCTTCCTGGGTCATGCGGAACAGCTTGCGGATGCCGTCCTGGCCCGCGCGGTCGGCCGGGTGGGCCTTGCCCGCGAAGATCATCTGCACCGGCCGCGACGGGTCGCCCAGCAGGCGGCGCAGGCGGTCGAGGTCGGTCAGGATCAGCGCCGCGCGCTTGTAGGTCGCGAAGCGGCGGGCGAAGCCGATCGTCAGCGCCGCCGGGTCGAGCAGCGCCTCCACCCGGCGCAGCTCGTCGGGGGCGTGGCCGTGGCGGGCTGCCTGCTCGCGGACCCGCTCGCGCACGAAGCGCACGAGCCGCTCCTTCTGCTGGCGGTGCGCCGCCCAGAGGTCGGCGTCGGCGACGTCGTGGATGCGCTTCCACCACTCCGGCTCCAGCAGGTGCTGCTCCCAGTCGTGGCCGACGTGGTGGGTGTAGAGGGCGCGCATCTCGGGACCGATCCAGGTCTCGGTGTGCACGCCGTTGGTGACGTGGCCGACAGGCTTCTCCGGCGCGCCGGGCCACAGGTGGCGCCACATGTCCGAGCTGACGTCTCCGTGCAGCCGGCTGACGCCGTTGACCGACGACGACAGCCGGATCGCCAGCACCGTCAGGTTGAAGCTGCCCGCCTCGGTGCCGAGCGCGAGCGGCTCCTCGACGTTGCAGCCGACGTCCTTGGCCCACGGCTCGAGGTACTTGCGGGCGAGCGCGAGGTCGAACTGCTCGTTGCCGGCGGGCACCGGCGTGTGGGTGGTGAACACGCAGTTGCGGGCCACCGCCGACAGCGCCTCGGCCAGGCCCTCGCCGCTGCGCACGCGGTTGCGGGCCCGCTCGAGGCCGAGCATCGCGACGTGGCCCTCGTTCATGTGCCACACGGCTGGCCGGATCCCCAGCTCGCGCAGCGCGCGCACGCCGCCGACGCCCAGCACGTACTCCTGGATCAGCCGCATCTCGCGGCCGCGCACGTAGAGCACGCCGGTGATCGGGCGGTCGGCGGGATCGTTGAGCGGGATGTCGGTGTCGAGCATCAGCACCGGCACCCGGCCGACCTGGACCTTCCACACTGCCGCCTGCACGACGCGGCCGGGCAGGTCGATCGGCACCGTCAGGACGCCGCCGGTCGGCCCCGCGACCGGGGCCAGCGGCAGGCGGGCGAAGTCGTAGTCGGGGTAGAAGTGCTGCTGGAAGCCGTCCGCATCGACCGTCTGCCGGAAGTAGCCCGACTGGTAGAGCAGGCCCACGCCGACCAGCGGCACGCCGAGGTCGCTGGCGGCCTTGCAGTGGTCGCCGGCCAGGATGCCGAGGCCGCCCGAGTAGACGCCGAGCGACTCGTGCAGCCCGAACTCCATCGAGAAGTAGGCGACGGGGCCCGGCAGCGCGTCGGCGGCGGGACGCGGCTGGTCGTGGTAGGCGTCCCACGAGGCCATCGTCTGCTGGTACGCGCGCAGGAACTCGGGGTCGGAGAGCAGCCGCGCCCACTGGTGGGGCTCGACGTTGATCAGGAGCTCGACCGGGTTGTGGTAGCGCTTCCAGTGGTCGGGGTCGATCCAGGCGAACAGGCGGGTGGCGTGCGGCGACCAGCACCACCACAAGTCGTAGGCGAGCTCGCGCAGGCGCGAGAGCTCCTGGGGCAGCTCGATGTCCGCGACCGGCAACGTCCGGATCTGCACTTGGCTTATCGTCTCCTTCTTCGGGCCGGGACTAGGAAGTCCCGCCCTGCCGCTCGATGTAGGCGTGAACCTGCTCGGCCCCGTCGCCCTCGAGGCCGTAGAACTCCACGCCGTACTGGTTGCGCCCCGCCTCGCGCACGACGCGCCCCGAGCCGGCCACCGCGTGGTCCGAGCCCGGAAGCAGGAAGCGGAAGTCGATGTCGTCGCCGATCGAGAGCGGGTAGCTCGACTCGATCCGCATCCCGTTGACGGACAGGTTGACCATCATCACCGGCACCTGCTCGACGCCGATGCCGGCCCGCGCCAGGATCTCGAAGTGGGCCGGGAAGCGCACGTCCTTGCGCGCCGGCACCGTCATCAGCCGCGCCAGCCGGTCGTCCCACTCGGGCCCCACCGGCAGGCGCAGGACGGCGTTGGCGCCGGCCTCCAGCAGCTCGACCTCGGCGGGGTCGAAGTCCTCGCCGGCCACGATCGCGATCGACATCCGGCGGGTGGCCGGGTCGCGGCGCAGGGCCTGCACGAAGGCCGCGGCCCCGGGCTGCTCGTGCCACAGCAGCAGCAGTTGCGGCCGGACCTCGGCGACCAGGTTCTTCGCCTCGTCCAGGCTGCGGGCCGGATGGCGGCGGACGTCGTCGCGGTGGAGCGACGTCTCCGCCAGGCTCGCCTCGACCTCGCCCGGCAGGCACGGCACGACGATCGGCATGGAAGGCGGAGTTTATCGCGCCGGGGCCCCCGGCGCCGGACCCTCGAGTTCCGCGAGCCAGGCCGCGCGGCTGGCGTCCGAGGGCATCCGCCAGTCGCCGCGCGGGGACAACGAGACCGAACCCACCTTGGGCCCGTCCGGGGCCACCGAGCGCTTCCACTGGGCCTCGAAGAAGCGGTTCACGAACACCCGCAGCGCCGCCGCCACCTGCTCGTCCGTGTAGACGCCGGCGAAGGCGTGGCGGGCCAGGAAGCGGATCTTGGCCGGCCCTGCCCCGTGGCGCAGGAGGGCGTGGAGGAAGAAGTCGTGCAGCTCGTAGGGCCCCAGCAGTTCTTCGGTGAGCTGGGCGATCGCGCCGCCTGCGCCGGGCGGCACCAGCTCGGGCGAAACCGGGGTGTCGAGCACCTCGCGCAGGGCGGCGGCCTCGGCCGCCGAAGCGCGGTCGGCGAGCCAGCTCACCAGCCGCCGCACCAGCGTCTTCGGCACGCCGGCGTTCACGTTGTACATGCTGACGTGGTCGCCGGCGAAGGTGCACCAGCCGAGCGCCAGCTCCGACAGGTCGCCGGTGCCGACCACCAGGCCGCCGACCAGGTTGGCCGTGTCCATCAGCACCTGGGTGCGCTCGCGGGCCTGGACGTTCTGGTAGGTGTTGCTGCTGCGGTCGTCTTCCGGCAGGCCGATCTCGCGGCCGTGGCGCAGGCAGGCGTCGCTGATGTCGATCTCGCGCAGCGTCGCGCCGTAGACGGCGGCCAGCGCCCGGGCCGAGGCCAGCGTGCGCGGCGAGGTCCCGGGGCCGGGCAGGGTGAGGGCGTGGATGCCGTCGCGCGGCAGCCCCAGCAGGTCGAAGGTGCGGGCGCAGACGAGCAGCGCCAGCGTCGAGTCGAGGCCGCCCGAGAGGCCGAGCACGACGCGGCGCCCGCGGGCGTGCTCGAGCCGCTTGGCGAGCGCCGCCGTCTGGATCGCGAACACCTCGAGACAGCGCTCGTCGAGCGTGCGCGGGTCCTGCGGCACGAACGGGTGGGGGTCGATCCGCCGCGCCAGCACGCGCGGCTGCTCGGCCGGGATCTCGCGCAGCGCAACCCGGCGGTAGGGCGCGGCGAGCCGGTGCACCGCGTCCGCGAACGAGGTCTGGCGCACCCGCTCGACGGTCAGCCGCTCGACGTCGACCTCGCAGGCCACCAGGTCGCCCTCGCGGGCGAAGCGGCGGCCCTCGGCCAGCAGCGTGGCGTTTTCGGCGATCAGGAGCTGGCCGCCGAAGACGACGTCGGTGGTCGACTCGTGCACGCCCGCGTTGGCGTAGACGTAGCCGCACAGCAGGCGGCCCGACTGCTGCAGGACCAGCTCGCGGCGGTAGTCCGCCTTGCCGACGATCTCGTTGCTGGCCGAGGGCGTCAGGATCACCGTCGCCCCGGCCGCGGCGTGGAAGCACGACGGCGGCACCGGCGACCACAGGTCCTCGCAGATCTCGACCCCGAACGCGACGGCGGGCTCGGACTCCAGCACGAAGAGCAGGTCGGTGCCGAACGGCACGTCGCGGCCGCACAGCCGGACGCTGCCGCGTGCGGCGTCGCGCGCCGTCGAGAACCAGCGCTCCTCGTAGTACTCCTTGTAGCCGGGCAGGAAGGTCTTGGGCACGACGCCCAGCAGCTCGCCCGCCTGGATCACGGCCGCCGCGTTGAACAGCCGCCCGTCGGCCGCGACGGGCAGGCCGAGCACGATCAGCATCGGCGTGTCGCGGGTCGCCTCGAGCACGCGGCCGAGCGCCCGCTCGGCGCCGCCGACGAGCGTGGAGAGCGAGAACAGCAGGTCGGCGCTCGTGTAGCCGACGAGGCCCAGCTCCGGCAGCACCAGCGCCTGCACGCCCGCGGCGCGCGCGCGGCCGATCGCCTCCAGCGAGTGCCCGGCGTTGGCCTCGGGGTCGGCGACGCTGACCCGCGGCGACGCCGCCCCCACCCGCAGGAACCCGAACGGCGCGGTGCTCATGGGGAGAGGATAGCCCCCGAACCCCCGCTACGCTTCGCGGTGCCTGAGGGCGGAGAGGGCCTCGAACAGGCCCTGGCGGCGGCGCTGGCGTTCGCTGTTCCAGGCCGTCACGTCGTCGAGCACGCTGTAGGCCGCCGGCACCACGAACAGCGTGAACGCCGTCGAGACGAAGATGCCGCCGACCAGCGCCAGCGCCATCGGCCGCTGCAGCTCGGCGCCGGGGCCGATCGCCAGCGCCGGCGGCAGGGCACCGGCGATCGTCGCCGTCGAGGTCATCAGGATCGGCCGCAGCCGCACCGGGCAGGCCTTCAGCAGCGCCTCGTGGCGCTCGTGGCCCTGGGCCCGGAACTGGTTGGTGAAGTCGACCAGCAGGATCGAGTTCTTCTTGGCGATGCCCATCAGCAGGATCAGGCCCAGCATCGAGTAGACGTTGATGCTCTGGCCCGACACCCACAGCGCGAGCAGCGCGCCGCTGATCGAGAACGGCAGCGCCAGCAGCACGGTGAACGGGTGGGTGAAGGCGTTGAACTGGGTCGCCAGCACCATGTAGGCGACGATCAGGCCCATCAGGAACGCGAAGATCAGCGAGTCGAAGCTCTCCTTGAACGCCTGCGAGGTGCCGGCCGGCACCGCGCGGTAGCCGTCGGGGAGCACGCCTCGCGCCAGCTCGAGCGCGCGATCGAGCGCCGCCGCCTGGGAGACGCCGGTCGCGACGTTCGCGTAGATCGTGATCGCCCGCTCGCGGTCCTTGCGGGTGATCGCCTGCAGCGTGGGCGCCTGCTCGATGCGCACGATGTCGCCCAGCCGCACGACCTGGCCGGTGCCGGTCCGCACCAGCAGCCGCGCGATGTCCTCCGGGCGCTGGCGCTGGTCCTGCAGCAGCCGCACCCGGATGTCGAAGCGGCGGCCCTGGTCCTTGAACTTGCCGACCCGGGTGCCGCCGATCGCCGCGTTCACGGTCTGGCCGATCGCCGCCATGCTGATGCCGAGGTCGGCCGCCTTGTTGCGGTCGGGGATCACGGAGACCTCGGGCATGCCGACCTGGTAGTCGCTGTCGAGGTCCGTCATCAGCCCGCTGTCGCGCATCGCGCCCATCAGCTCCTGCGACTTGACCGCCAGCGTGTCCCAGTCGCGGCCGCGGACCGAGATCTCGATCGGGAAGCCGCCGCCGCGGCTGGCGCTGAAGCTCTGCGCCGAAGGATCGACCAGCACCGCGCGCCCGCCGGGGATCTGGGCCAGCTCGCGGCGGGTCAGGTCCATGAACTCCTGCTGGCTGAGCCTGCGGCCCGTCTTCGGGTCGGTGGGCCGGTCGCCCTTGTCCAGCATCGTCAGCCACAGCATTCCGGTGTTGACCTCGCCGCCGCCGAAGCCGCCGAGGAAGCCGAAGTAGCGGACCACCTCCGGCCGGCCGGACAGGTACTCCTCGACCGCCTTGAAGTAGCGCTCCGTGGTGTCGAGCGCCGTGCCGACCGGGGTCTGGAAGCGGATCTGGAAGCGGCCGGAGTCCTGGGCCGGCACGAACTCCTGGCGCAGCAGGCCGAGCAGGCCGAGCGAGGCGACGAAGAACACGGCGGAGCCGGCCAGGATCGCGCCGCGGTGGTGCAGCGCCGGCGGCAGTGCGCGGCCGTACAGCTCGGCCAGCCGGGCGAAACCGTGCTCCACGGCCTGGCCGAAGCGGGTGGTGCGCTCGCCGACCTCGAGGAACTGCGAGCAGCGCATCGGCGCCAGCGTCAGCGCCTCCAGCAGCGAGATCAGCACCGCGACCGAGATGGTGACGCCGAACTGGAAGAAGAACTTGCCGATGATGCCCTTCATGAAGGCCACCGGCAGGAAGATGGCGATGATCGCCATGGTGGCCGCGGCCGCGGCGAAGGTGATCTCGCGGGCCCCGAGCGAGGCCGCCTTCACCTTGCCCTCGCCCTGCTCGCGGTGGCGGTAGATGTTCTCGAGCACCATGATCGCGTCGTCGACCACGATGCCGACCGTGAGCGTCAGGCCCAGCACCGTGAAGGTGTTGAGCGTGAAGCCCATGAAGTACATGACGACGAAGGTGCCGAGGATCGAGGTCGGGATCGCCAGCAGCACGTTGACCGTCGTCGACCACGAGCCGAGGAAGATCCAGCACACGGCGCCTGTCAGCAGCGCCGCCATCAGCAGCGTGAAGAGGATCTCCTGGATCGCGTGCTCGATGAAGATGGTGCCGTCGAAGTTGACGTTGAGGTCGACGCCCTCGGGGAGCTGCGTCTTCATCTCCTCGAGCCGGTCCTTGACGTTGCGCCCCACCTCGACCGCGTTGGCGCCGCGCAGCTTGCGCACGCCGAAGCCGATCGAGGTGTTGCCCATCGCGCGGGCGACGCGGCGCCGGTCCTCGAGGCCGTCCTCGACGACGGCCACGTCCTGGAGCCGGATCGGCGCGCCGTCGCGGTAGAGCACGACCAGCCGGCGGAAGCCCTCGACGTCGATCGCCTCGCCCTCGGCGCGCACGTTCATCTCGCGGGCGGCGGTCTCGATGCGGCCCGCCGGCACCTCGAGGTGCTCGCGCTGGATGGCCTGGATCACGTCGAGCACGGTCAGGCCCTGGGCCTCGAGCCGGGCGGCGTCGAACCACACGCGCAGGTTGCGCTCGCGGTAGCCGCCCATGAACACCTCGCCGACGCCCGGGATCGTCTGCAGTTGCGGGCGCAGCACGTTGCGCACGTAGTCGGCGAGGAAGCTGGCGGAGCGGGTGCCGGAGAGGCTCAGCCACATGATCGGCTGGTCCTCGGGGTTGTTCTTGGTGACGACCGGCGGGTCGAGTTCGCGCGGCAGCCGGCGGCCGGCCTGGGCCACCTTGGTCTGCACGTCCTGCAGGGCGGCGTCGATGTTGCGGTCGAGCTCGAACTCGACGGTGACGCTGGCCGAGCCCTGGCGCGAGGTGGAGGAGATCGACTTGATGCCCTCGATCGAGGTGACCGCGTCTTCGACGAAGTCGACGACGTCGGTCTCCATGATCTCGGGCGAGGCGCCCTCGTAGCCGAGCGAGATGTTGACCACCGGGAAGTCGACGTCGGGGTTCTGGCTGATGCCGAGCCCCTTCACGACGTTGCCGAAGCCGGTGTAGGTGATGACGCCGAAGCCGATCAGCGCGGCCATCAGCATCCACGCGAAGACGTGGTTGCGGATCGAGATGTCGGCCAGCGTGCTGCCGGTCGCGATCTTCGCCGGATCCTCGTGCTGGTCTTCGGCCGGGTCCGTGGGCCGTTCGTCGCGTTCGTTGGACATCAGCGGCCTCCCTGCGCCGCGGGCGACGCGGCGGGCTCGGAGGCGCGCAGCGTCTCGCCGCCGACCGCCTCCACCGGCACGCCGTCGCCGATGCGGTCCGAGCCCTCGACGACGACGGTCTCGCCCGCCTTCAGGCCGGTGACCACCTCGACCTGCGCGTCCGGCGTGCGCAGCCCGATCTGCAGCGGCCGCAGCACCGCCTTGCCGTCTTCGACGACGTAGGCGACGAAGCCGCGCTCCGAGGCCTGCACGGCCGACTCCGGCACGACCAGCGCACCCTTCTTCGACTCGGTCGCCAGCCGCACCTCGGCGAAGAAGCCGGGCTTGAGCATGCCGGGGTTCTTGACGAAAGCGAGCACCTCGACCTGGCGGGTCGTGGCGTCGGCCAGTTCGCCGACGTGGTAGATGCGGGCCTGGAAGTCGCGGTCGCCGAGGGCGCCGACGCGGAAGGTCAGGTCCTGGCCCTCGCGCGCGCGCAGCGACTCGGCCTCGGAGACCTTGAAACGCAGCCGCAGCCGCGAGGTGTCGACGAGGGTCGCGAGCGCCATCCCCTCGCGAGCCCAGGTGCCGGCGTCGATCGTGCGGGTGTTGATCACGCCGGCGCGCGCCGGGCGCACCTCGGAACGGCGCTGGTTGGCTCGCGCCAGATCGCGCAGGGCCTTGGCGGCGTCGGCTTCGGCCTGCAGGCGCCGGGTCTCCGCACGAGAGCGGTTCAGCTCCTCGGCCGCCACGAGCTGGTCCTTGGCGAGCTGCTCGCGGCGGTCCAGGTCCTGCTGCGAGCGCTCGACGTCGGCGAGCGCCTTCTGGTACGCGGCCTCGGCGCGCTCGGCCTCCAGCCTGTGCTTCTCGGGGTCGATCCGGGCCAGCACCGTCTCCGACGTCACGTGATCGCCCTCGCGGAAGAGCACCTCGGCCACCGCGCCTTCGACCTGGGCCGTGACCTGCACGATCTCCTCGGCCTCGAGGCTGCCGATCGCCTTGACCTCGTAGACGACGTCGCGCACCGCGACCGGCGCGACCCTGACCTTGACCGCCATCGGCCCGCGTCCGCCGCCGGGTCGGGCCGCGGCGCCGCCGCCCGAGGTCCCGGAGGCGGACGACGATCCGCCGCACCCTGCGAGCGCGCACGACAGCCCGGCCAGAAGCAGGAAGGAAACCGCTCGGATGTTCATGAAGCTCCCCGGGGGCGGCGGGCAGAGAAAGATGGAAGGCCGACGAGGCGTCCCGCGCCCAGTCCCGAATTCTGGTCACAAGCGCGAGCGAAAGCCAAGGGCACGGCGCCCCGGCCCGGGGTCAAACGTTGTGACGGCTCAGCGCTTTGCGAGGCCCAGCGCGCGCAGCGCCAGGTACTGGTGGTGGGCCTCGTGGACGAGGAACAGCTCGAGCCAGCCGTCTCCGGGCAGCGGTCCGAAGGCGGGATGGCTGCCGCGCATCGCCGACAGCCGTTCCGCGTGCCCCTCGACGAACGCGACCAGCTCCTGGCGCAACGCGCGCAGGCGCAGGCTCACCTCGGCCACCGGCAGCGACTGCCACGAGGGCCACGCGGGGTCCTGCTCGGGCACGTAGGCGGGGAACGCGAGCGCCTGGTCGCTCGCGGCCATCTGTCGCAGCCGGTCGAGCATCACCTCGTGGTGGCGGGCCACGTGGGCGAGGTTCTCGAGCGCACACCACTTCTCGGGCGCGGGCCGCTTCGCGAGGGCTGCTGGGTCGTCGGCGAGCAGCTTCTCGTGGAGCAGGGCCTGGCCGGCAAGACGCGCGACGAGGATGTCGAGGCTCATGGAACGGGATGATAGCGACCCGCGGCAGCGGGGTGCCGCATAGAATGGCGGGCATCCCGCCCCCGTACAGATCCGTGGATGCTCCGGAGGAAACGTGCATCTCGCCCTCGCCCTCTCCCTGCTGGCCGCGGCCGCCGCGGCTCCCGCGCCGAAGGACCCCGCGGCCGACGTCAACACGCCGCACCCGCAGGCGCGCGCGATCCCGTTCGAGGCACGCGAGGGCACCTGGCTCTCGCTCGACGTCTCGCCCGACGGCGGCACCATCGTGTTCGACCTGCTCGGCGACCTGTGGACGCTGCCGATCGCGGGCGGCGAGGCGAAGGCGCTGACCACGGGGCCCGCCTGGGACGCGCAGCCGCGCTTCTCGCCGGACGGAAGGACGATCGCGTTCACGTCGGACCGCGGCGGCGTCGACAACCTGTGGCTGATCGACGCCGACGGCGGGAACGCGCGAGCGCTGACGTCGGAGAAGAACGGCTACGTGCGCGCGGCCGCCTGGACCGCCGACGGTCAGTTCGTCCTCGGCCGCAAGGAGGACGGCACCAAGGCGGGCATCCCGCCGGTCGAGCTGTGGATGTTCCACCGCGAGGGCGGCGGCGGCATCAAGCTGATCGGCTCCGACGCCTTCCACAACTCCGCGGGCCCGACGGCCAGCGCCGACGGCCGCTTCGTCTACTTCGCGGGCCGCCGCGGCTCGTTCAACTACATCCCGAACCTGCAGAACGGCCTGTGGCAGGTGCAGCGGCTCGACCGCCGCACGGGCGAGACGCGCGCGATCACCGAGGGCATCGGCGGCGGCGGCCGCCCCGCGCTGACCCGCGACGGCAAGACGCTCGTCTACGTCTCGCGTCGCGACGCAAAGACCGTGCTGGTCGCGCGCCATCTCGACAACGGCTTCGAGCGCGTGCTGGTCGCGGACACGACCCGCGACGAGCAGGAGGGCTTCGCCCAGCTCGACCTGTTCCCCGGCTACGCGATCACGCCGGACGACCAGGACGTCGTCTTCTTCCACCACGGCAAGCTGGCGCGGGTGCCGCTCGCCGGCGGCGACGTGCGCGAGATCCCGTTCGTGGCCAGGGGCGTGCAGCACGCGGCGCCGCGCGTGACGTGGCAGGAGAAGGTCGAGCAGGGACCGCTGACCGCCCGCATCCTGCGTCGCGCGCAGCTCACCCCCGACGGCGGCGCGGTCGTCTTCGACGCGCTCGGGCGGGTCTGGGTCCAGGCCCTGGCGAACGGCGCACCGCAGGGCGCTCCGCGCCGGCTGACGCCCGACCCGTCGACGATGCCCGCGCGCATGCCGGACCCGGATCGCGAGTACCTGCCCGCGGTGTCGCCCGACGGCCGGTGGGTCGCGTACGTGACGTGGGACGACCAGGAGGGCGGCGCCGTGTACAAGGCTCCGATCGCGGGTGGCGCGCCGGTCCGGCTCACCGGCCAGCCGGGGCACTTCGCGAACCCGAGCTGGTCGCCCGACGGCAAGTGGCTGGCGGTGGCGCGCGGCACCGGCCTCGAGTTCCGCGGCCGGCAGCCCGAGGACGAGAACGCGTTCGAGCTGCACGTGCTCGACGCCAACGGCGGCGAGCCGCGCTTCGTGACCGCCGTCGACCCCGGAGGCCCGAAGGGCTTCCACCCTGTGGCCTACTGGAACGCCGACGGGACGCGGCTCTACTACCGCGAGGGCGTGCCGCCGGCCAAGCCCGGCGAGCCGGGCAAGAACGACCTCGTCTCGATCCGCCTCGACGGCAGCGACAAGCGCAAGCACCTGCGGCTGCCCGCGGTGTCCGAGGTGGCGCCTTCGCCCGACGGCGCGTGGGTCGCCTTCGCCTCGCGGGACAACGTCTACGTCGCCGCGCTGGCGGGCATGCAGTTGCCCGAGCCGCCCGAGGTGGGGATCAAGGACGGCGCGCTGCCGGTGATCCGGCTCTCGCGCGACGCCGGTTCGTTCGTGGCCTGGGCTGATGGCGGGAAGACGCTGACGTGGACGCTGGGCCGCACGTTCCACGCGCTGCCGCTCGCCGAGGCGCTGAAGTTCGCGGCGGACGAGCGGGCGAAGGCCGCGAAGAAGGACGACGCGAAGGCCGAGCCTGCCAAGGGCGGCGCGAAGAAGGCGGCGGCGAAGCCGGCCGCTCCCGAGGACCCGGTCAAGGTGCCCGGGGCGCGCACGTTCGAGATCGCGCTCGTCGCCCAGCGCGCGACGCCCGCGGGCTCGTTCGTGCTCGAGGGCGCGCGGGTGATCACGATGAAGGGCGACGAGGTGCTGCCGGCGGCGGACGTGCTGGTCACCGGCAACCGCATCGCCGCCGTCGGCGCGACCGGCACGCTGAAGGTCCCCGCGGACGCGCGCCGCTTCGACGCCCGCGGCAAGACCGTGATCCCGGGCCTGATCGACACCCACGCCCACTTCCACTACTCGGGCCTCGAGGTGCTGCCGGAGCAGAAGTGGGAGTACGTCGCCAACCTCGCCTACGGAGTGACCACGACCTACGACCCGTCGGCGCCGTCGATCGACACCTTCGCCCAGGCCGAGATGGTCGAGGCGGGCCTGATGACCGGCCCGCGCATCTACTCGTCGGGCGACGTGCTCTACGGCGGCCAGGCCCAGGACATCTGGGCCGAGGTCGAGAACCTGCACGACGCCCGGCGCCAGGTGCGGCGGATGAAGGCGTACGGCGCGCGGATGATCAAGGTCTACCAGCAGCCGCGGCGCGCGCAGCGGCTGTGGTTCGCCGAGGCCTCGCGGCTCGAGAAGATGCTGCTGACCGCCGAAGGCGGCGGCGAGCACGCCACCGACATGACGATGGCGCTCGACGGCTACACGGCCTTCGAGCACTCGCTGCCGCTGCCGCTGGGCGAAGACTCGGTGCAGGTGCTGGCGAAAAGCGGCACCCACTACACGCCGACGCTGCTCGTCTCGTACGGAGGCCCGTGGGGCGAGCTCTACTTCTGGCAGGAGATGAACCCGCACGACGACCCGAAACTGCGCCGCTTCGTGCCGCACCGCCTGATCGACGTCTGGGGCCGCCGCCACCCGTGGGCCGCCCCCGAGGAGTACCAGTTCTGGCGGGTGGCCGAGGGGGTCGCGAAGGTCGCCCGCGCCGGCGGCAACGTCTCGCTCGGCGCCCACGGCCAGGTCCAGGGCCTGGGGCCGCACTGGGAGCTGTGGGCGATGGCCGGCGTCGGCGGCCGCGGCCAGGCGCTGACGGCAATGGAGGCGCTACGCGCCTCGACGATCCAGGCTGCGGACAAGCTCGGCTTCGCGCCCGACCTCGGCTCGATCGAGGCGGGCAAGCTGGCCGACCTCGTGGTGCTCGACGCCGACCCGCTGGCGGACATCCGCAACACGGCGAAGATCCGCTTCGTGGTCAAGAACGGCGAGCTGTACGAGGGCGAGACCCTCAAGCAGCTCTGGCCCGTGGAGAAGCCGGCCCCGAAGTTCCTCTGGCAGGAGTAGCGCGCGGGGCTGCCCGGGCTCAGGCGAGCCCGGGCAGCTCGAAGCGGCAGCGGGCGGCGCTGGAAGCCGCCAGGCGCCGGTCGAGCGTCGCGAGCGGCAGGTCGAACGTCTCCGCGACCGCCACGTACCAGGCGTCGTAGGCCGTGAGGTTCGCGCGCAGTTCCCAGACGCGGGACGCGAACGGCTCGAACGGCTGCAACCCGAGGTCGAACGCCAGCAGGTCGGCCGCCGCCGAACGCGCCTCGAGACGATCGAGCCTCCCCGCGAGCTCCAGCCGCCGCAGGATGTTGGTGGCCTCGACGAGCACCAGCTCGGGAGCGACCAGCGCTCCCCCGGCGAGCACCGACTCCGCCCAGGTCCCGTCAGGACCGGCGTCCGCCACGGCGGCGACGAGCACCGAGGCGTCGACGACGCAGCTGGTGCTCACCGGCGATCGGCGTCGCGGTGGCCGAGGATCTCGGAGGCGGTCAGCGTGGTTCCGGTCCGGGCCTTGCGCTCGCGCGTCCGTTCGAGCGCCCGCTCCAGCGAGGGTCGCGTCGCCAGCCGCCGCAGCTCGGCGAGCAGGTACTCCTGCATCGAGCGGCCCTGCAGCGCCGCCCGCGCCGCCAGCTCCCGCCTCACCGCGTCGGGCACGTCGCGAATCGTGATCTGCACCGCCATGAACGATGCTTGCAGAACGCCAGCATCGCAGTCAAGACGCCAGCACCGGGCGGCCGGGCGGCGGCTACGCCGCGGTCGGGGCCTCCGTCGTCGGCTCGGCGTCGTGCTCCTTGCTGCGCCAGCCTGGGGTGCGGGGCGGAGGAGCATCCGTTCGCGACGGAGCCCCGCGGGACCGGCGCCGGGATTCACTCCCGGCGTCGGAACCCGGTGAAATCGAGATACGTGTAGACGACCGGGACCACGATCAGGGTCAGCAGCGTGGAGGTGATCAGGCCGCCGATCACCGCGCGCGCCATCGGAGCGCGCATCTCGGCGCCGGCGCCGATCGCGAACGCCAGCGGCAGCATGCCGAAGATCATCGCCAGCGTCGTCATCACGATCGGCCGCAGGCGGGTGACGCCGGCCTGGACGAGGGCCTCGTCGCGCGAGAGCCCCTCGGCCCGCGCCTGGTTGGTGAAGTCGACCAGCAGGATCGCGTTCTTGGTGACGAGGCCCATCAGCATGATCAGGCCGATCATGCTCATGATGTTGAGGGTGTCGCCGGTGGACAGCAGCGCCAGCGCCACGCCGACCAGCGACAGCGGCAGCGACAGCATGATCGCCAGCGGATGGGTGAAGCTGCCGAACTGGCTGGCCAGGATCAGGTAGATGAAGACGACGGCCAGGAACAGCGCGCGGAACATGTTGGCGAACATGTCCTTGAGCTCCTCGGCGTCGCCGCCCGACTCGATCGCGTAGCCGGCCGGCATCTCGATTCGCGCTGCCGCAGCCTCGATGTCGGCGGTGATGTTGCCGAGCGGGCGGCCGTCGGGGTTGGCCGAGATCCGCACCTCGCGCTGCAGGTCCTTGCGCCGGATCGTGGACGGCCCCGACCCGGGCTCCGCCGTCGCAATCTCGCGCAGCGGCACCTGGATCTTGTCCTGGTGCGGGTCGTCCCGCTCCGACGGCACGGTCAGCGCCAGCAGGTCCGCGGCGTAGCGGCGCTGGTCGGCGCGCAGCCGCACCCGCACGTCGTGGGTGTCGCCGGCATCGTCCTCGATCACCGACGAGACCTGGCCCGCGACCGCGGTGAGCAAGGTCTCGGCCACCGGCGCAGCGCCGACGCCGAGGTCGCTGGCCCGGCCGCGCTCGACGCGCACGCGCAGCTCGGGCTTGCTCTTCTCGAGGCTGGTCTCGACGTCGGCGAGCCCCGGGATCTGCCGCATCGCGGCCGTCAGCTCGCGCGAGATGCGGTCCAGCTCGTCGACGTCCTCGCCCTTGATCGAGATCTGGATCGGCTTCTGGCCGAACGGGCCGGCCTCGGTCAGGCCGTAGGTCAGCCCCGGCACCGCCTCGATCCGGGCCCGCGCCTCGCGCAGCACCTCGGAGAAGGTCTTGCCGGTGTCGGGCCGCAGCTTCACGTAGGTGACGCCTTCGGTCACCGGCCGGTACTGGGTGCCGGCCTCGCCGATCGTCGTGTAGGTGTAGGCGACGTCGGGCAGCGCCTTCAGGGCCCGCACCATCTGCAGCGCGCGGTCGCCGGTCTCGCGCAGCGTCGCGCCCGGCGTGGCCTTGAAGGTGACCTGGTACTCGCCGCGGTTGTAGTCGGGCATGAAGTCGCCGCCCAGCGCCGCCAGGATCGGGAAGGCGGACAGGAACGCGACGGTCGCGATCACCAGCACGGCGGGCCGGTGGGCGAGCGACCAGCGCAGCGCCCGCTCGTAGGTGCGGTGCTGCGCGTCGAACCAGTGGTTGAAGCGGGCCAGCAGCTTGCCGAGCCGGGTTCCGTGGCGGTCCTGCTCCAGCTCAGGGTCGACCCACACCGACGACAGCATCGGGTCGAGCGTGAAGCTGACGAACAGCGAGACCAGCACGGCGGCGGCGACCACGATGCCGAACTCGTAGAAGAACTGGCCGACCATGCCGCCCATGAAGGCGACGGGGATGAACACCGCGACGATCGTGAACGTGGTCGCCATCACCGCGAGGCCGATCTCGGAGGTGCCCTCGCGCGCCGCCCGGTAGTGGTCCTTGCCGCGCTGGATGTGGCGCACGATGTTCTCGCGGACCACGATCGCGTCGTCGATCAGCATGCCGATCGCGAGCGACAGCCCCATCAGCGTCAGCATGTTGAGGGTGAAGCCGAACAGCTTCATCACCGAGAACGCCGCGATCACCGAGATCGGCAGCGTCAGGCCGGTGATCACGGTCGAGCGCCACGAGTTGAGGAACACGAAGACGATCAGCACCGTCAGGATGCCGCCGACGATCATCGTGGTGTTGATGTCGTGGATCGACTCGCGGATGAAGACCGAGTCGTCGCGCACCACCTGCAGCGTGACGCCGGCGGGCAGCTCCTTCTGGATCCGCGCGACCGCGGCGATCACCCCGTCCGCCACCTGCACCGTGTTGGCGCCCGACTGCTTCTGGATGTCGAGGGCCAGCGCGGGCCGCTCGTCGAGGAAGGCCAGGTTCTTCGCCTCGCGCACGCCGTCGATCACCTGGGCCAGGTCGCGGACCCGGATCACCGAGGCCCCGCGCTGCTTGACCGGGATCTCGGCGACGTCGTCGGCGGTGCGGCCGCGGGCCGCCACCCGCACCAGCGCCTCGGTCGCCCCGCGGTCGGCCGAGCCGGCGGGCGCGTCGACGTTCTCCTTGCGCAGCGCGTTCACGACGTCGAGCAGCGAGAGGCGGTAGGCCTCGAGCTTCGCGCGGTCGACGACCACCTGGATCTCGCGGTCCGACTCGCCGACGAGGTTGACGGCGCCGACGCCCTCGACGTTCTCGAAGCGGCGCTTGATCACCTTCTCCGCGAGGTCGGTCGCGGCCTGCGGCGACATCGCCGGCGCGTTGACCGCGACCGAGACCACCGGCATCTCCTGGGGGTCGAGGCGCTGGATGATCGGCTCCTCGATGCCACGCGGCAGGTCGCCGCGGATCGAGGCCACCTTGCCGCGCACGTCCTGGGCGCTGGCCAGGCTGGAGATGCCGACGCGGAAGATGATCACGACGTTCGACAGGCCTTCCTGCGACGTGGACTCCACGTGGCGGACGCCCTCGACGGTGTTGATCGCCTCCTCGACGCGCTTGGTGACGTCGCGCTCGACCGCCTCCGGGGCCGCGCCCGGGTACTGGGTGGTGACGACCACCACCGGGAAGTCGACGTCGGGGAACTGGTCGACGTTGAGCTGCTGGTAGGAGACGAGGCCGAGCACCGCCAGCGCCGCCATCATCATGGTGGCGAACACCGGCTGCTTGATCGACAGGTCGGAGAGGATCATGGCCCTACCCGCGGGGCGACGGCACGGCGGCGGCCTGCGGCTCGACCGGCGCCCCGTTCGCGAGCGAGGCTGGCGGGTCGAGCACGACCTTCTCGCCCGCGCGCAGCCCCTCGCGGACCTGGGTGGCCTCCGCGCTCTCGACGCCGAGCGTGACCTCGCGGCGCTCCACCTTGTCTCCCGCGATCACCACGAACACCAGCGCGCGGTCGGGATCGGCACCCTCGCGGACCAGGGCCGTCGGCGGCACCACCAGGGCGCCGGGCACGGTGCCGACGCGGACCGCGGCGCGGGCGAACAGGCCGCCCACCAGGCGCTGCCCGTTCGCGACCTCGACCACGGCCTCGAACGTGCGGTTGCGGTCGTCCACCAGCGGCGCGATGCGCACGAGGCGCCCTTCCGCGACGTAGCCGTCCAGCGCGTCGACGGTCAGCGAGACGGGGGCGCCCAGCTTCAGCTTGCCGAAGTCCGCCGAGGGCACCTCGGAGCGGAACTCCAGCACCGTGTCGTCGACCACCGTGAAGACCGGGGTCCCGCTCGCGAGCATCGCGCCGGGGTCCGCGTGGCGGCGTGCGACGCGGCCGGCGAACGGAGCCCTGATCTCGCAGCGGGCGAGCTGCTGCGCCGCGATCGCCACCTCGGCCTTCGCCTGCAGCAGCGAGGCGGCGGCGACCTGCAGCCCGACCTCGGCCGACAGGTGGTCCTTGTCGGTGATGCCGCCCGTCTGGCGCAGGTTGTCGGCGCGCTCCTTCTCGGCGACCGCGTGGGCCTGGTTGGCCTCCGCGACCGCCAGCGCCGCGCGGGCCCGATCGTGGGCGAGGCGGTAGTCGGTGTCGTCGAGGCGGGCGATCACCTCGCCGTCGCCCACGCGGGCGCCTTCGTCGCGGACGACGGCGACGAGCCGCGCCGCGACCTCGGCGACCACCTCGACCTGGCGCCGCGGCCGCAGCGAGCCGTTGAGCGCCAGCCGGTCCTCGAGGTCCCGGGTCTCGACCGTGGCGACGCGCACCGGCAGCGCGCGCGGCGCGGCGGGCGGGGGCGGCGCGCCGCCGCAGGCCGCGAGGAGCGGCAGCGTGGCGATGGCGATCAGCGAGAGCTTGCGTGGCATGGGTCGTGGTCCTTCGGGTCTATCGGGTTGCTGCCAGGGCGGCGTCGGCCGCCGGCGCCGCGGGCGCTCCGTCACCCAGCGGGCTGCGGCCCATCACGAAGCGGGCGAAGGCGCGGGCGCCCGCGTGGGCGTGCAGCGCCTGGACGCGGGTGACCTCGGCCTGGGTCAGCGCCGCCTGGGCGTCGAGCACGTCGAGGGTCGTCGCCGCGCCCGCCTTGTAGTTGGCCTGCGTCATCTCCAGCGCGCGCCGGGCCTGGGTCACCGACAGCTCCGCCGCCTCGATCAGGCCCTTCGACGCCTGCAACCGCGTCACCGCCTGCTGCGCCTGCAGCCGCACGCGGTTGTCGAGGGCGCGGATCTCCTGCTGCCTCTTGGCGAGCTCGGCCCGGGCCTGGGCCACCCGGCCGCGGGTGCGCCAGCCGTCGAAGACCGGCACCGTCAGCTTGACCTGCACCGCCCAGCGCTCGTAGTCCTGCTCGAGGAAGTTGCCGAGCTCGCGCACCGAGTAGCCCCAGGCGCCTTCGAAGTCGAGCCGCGGGCGACCCTCCGCCTTCTCCACGGTGACGAACTCCGCGTAGGCCTTCTCCGCGGCCTGTGCGGCCTTGACCTCCGGTCGCACGCCGCGGGCCTCCGCCACGAGCTGCTCGACGTCCGCGTCGAACGGCTCGTAATCGAGGCTGTCGACGGGCTCGATGGGCGTCGCGATGTCGCGCACCATCACCGCGTTGATCGTCGCCGCGGCCTCGGCCGCTTCGCCCTCGAGCCGGATCAGCACGGCGCGGGCGTTCTCGAGGTCGACCTGCGAGCGCAGCACGTCGAGGTCCGTGACGACTCCGGCGGCGCGCCGGTTGCGTGCGGTGTCGAGGTGAATCTCCTTCTGACGCAGCGCCTTGCCCCCGACGTCGAGCTTGGCGAGGGCGAGCAGGTATTCGTCGTAGGCGCGCACCGCCTCGAGCGCCACGGCCTGCCTGGCCTGCCGCACCTGCTCCTCGCCAAGCGTCACCGCGTGGCGGGCCGCGCGGATGGCGGCCCCGAGCCGGAACGTGAACAGCGTCTGGCGCACGGTGACGGCCCCGTCGAACAGGCTCGCGGGAATCGGCCGCAGCGCGTCGCGCAGCTCGGCCGGGAAGAAGTCGAAGCTGCTGCTGTTGAGCAGCGACGGGTCCCGGAAGCGCTGGGCGGTGCCCAGCAGCTTGATCTCGGGCAGCGCGTCGGCCAGCGCCTCGCCGCCGCGGCCGCGCAGGATCTCGAGGTCCTCGAGCGCCAGCAGCACCTCGGGGTTGGCGGCCAGCGCGGCCTCCACGACTTGCGCACGGGACAGCGGCTCGGCCTGGGCGGCGGCCAGCGGCAGCGCGGCGACGAGGGCCAGGGTCAGGATCTTCGTTCTCATCGTTTCGGGGTCCAGCCGTCGAGGACGGTGTCGACGAGCGCATCGGCCAGCTCCGGGGTCAGCTCCGGCCGGCCGGCGATCAGATTTCCAGCGAGGGACTCTGCGAGCGCGCCCATGAACACGAGCAGCCGCGGCTCGACCGGCCCGGGCTGAAGTTCGCCGGCGTCGACGCCCTGGGCGAGGGCCGTCGCGAGGCGGCCGGCGGTGGCGTCGTAGTACGCGGTGCAGTCGATCGGCCGCCCCGCCGCGGGCGGGTTGTGGACGAGCGAGAAGATCAGCCGCATCAGCGGCCGCCGGGCGCGGGTTCGCGCGAAGTAGAGACGGGCGAAGCGGCCCAGCCGCTCGCGGGTCGGACCCGGGCCCGAGAGCGTCTCGCCGAGTTCGGCGCTCAGCTCCGCCAGGCTGCCCTCGACCAGGGCGCGAAACACCCCCTCCTTCGAACCGAAGAAGTGGTAGAGGGTGGGCTTCGTCAGGCCGGCGGCTTCGCAGATCTCGCGGACGGACGTGGCCTCGTACCCGCGCTCCGCGAACAACTCCATGGCTTTCTGGAGGATTCGGTCGCGGCTCGAGGCCTCTCCGGCGTGGCTCACGCTGCCCTATACGTACCGGACGGTATAGAAGTTTCATTCTGGAGTCGCGGAAGGCGCCCCGGGGGCACCTCCGCCCCCGAACCCCCACAACGGACCCGGCTGGAGGGTCAGCGGCGGCGGACGGCGACGGCTTCCACCTCGACCTGGGCGCCGCCGGGCAGGTCGGCGACCGCGACGAACGTGCGGGCCGGGTAGGGCGCCGGGAGCGCCTTCATGTAGATCTGGTTGAACTCCTCGTAGCGGGCCATGTCTTCGACGTAGACGTTGACCTTGACCACGTCCTCCCATCCGAGCCCGGCCGCCTTCAGGATCGCCTCCTGGTTCAGCAGGCACTGGCGGGCCGCGTCGCCGAACGCCGCGGGCACCTTTCCGGTGGCCGGGTCGGTGCCGATGTTCCCGGAGAGGTAGAGCAGGTCGCCCGCCATGACTCCCGGCGTGAACGGGGCGGCAGGCCGAGGCGGCACTCCTTCGGGCGTGATGCGGCGATGCCCCTCGGGGGCGCCGGCGGCGTAGCCGAGCGCGGCGGAGACGAGGGCGACGGCAGCGAAGGCGAGCGGGCGGCGCAGCTTCATGGGTTCCCCTCCTGGCGGGCCGCGTCGGGGGGCGGCCGGGGGGCATTATCCGCCGACCCTCCCGTGTGTTAGCCTCAGCTTCCCCGCGGGCCCGGGAAAGACCCGGGCAATGCCGCCCGGGCCACTCCTGGCCGGCGGAGGGGGTGTCCCCTGCTGCGCCCACGCGCGCGGGACGCCCCCGGTGAAAAACGACTCGGGAGGAACCCTTTGGCAGCGCCGAACACGGACGAGCAGCGGATCGCGCTCTTCATCGACTTCGAGAACATCGCGATCGGCGTCCGCGACGCCCACTACCGCAAGTTCGACATCAACCTCGTGCTCGAGCGGCTGCTCGACAAGGGCAAGCTGCTCGTCAAGAAGGCCTACGCCGACTGGACCCGCTATTCGGACTACAAGCGCTCCTTCCACGAGGCCGCGATCGAGCTGATCGAGGTGCCGCAGAAGTCGGTCGGCGGCAAGAACTCGGCGGACATCCGGCTGGTCGTCGACGCGATGGACCTGTCGTTCCAGAAGGAGCACATCAACTGCTTCGTCATCGCCTCGGGCGACAGCGACTTCTCGCCGCTCGTCTCCAAGCTCAAGGAGAACGACAAGCACGTGATCGGGCTGGGGGTGAAGAACTCCACGTCCGACCTGCTGACCGAGAACTGCGACGAGTTCATCTTCTACGAAGACCTGGTCCGCGCCCGCCAGCGGCCGATGCCGCAGATCGTCGGCAACCTGCCGGAGAAGATCCAGGAGTGCTTCGCGCTTCTCGTCGACTCGGTGCTGGCGCTGCAGCGCGAGAACAAGGAATCGCTGTGGGGCTCCATGGTCAAGGAGACCATGAAGCGCAAGCGGCCCTCGTTCAACGAGACCTACTACGGCTACCGCACGTTCTCGCACCTGCTCGAGGACGCGCAGCGCAAGGGCATCGTGATCCTGCGCCGCGACCAGCGCAGCGGCAGCTACGTGATCGAGGACCTCGGCTCCGGTGCTTCGGTCGGCGGCCAGGCCGCCGCCGCGGCGCCGCCCGCGAGCGCGCCGACGGCGGCGCGCGACGCCCGCCACACGCCTCCGCCTTCCACGGTGCCCGCCGTCACGCCGACGACCGAGGGGGAAGCGGCCGCCGCGACCTCCGACGATGCCGAGGCCGCCACCGGCGAAGGCGCGGAGCGGGGCGAGCGCGGGGGCCGGCGGCGGCGCGGTCGCGGACGGCGCGGTCGCGGCGGGGTCGGCGCGGAGACCGCGTCGGGAGCGGCCGAGGCCGGCGAGGGGGACGAGAGCCCCGAGGCCGACGAGCCGGAGGCGACCGAAGAAGAAACCGCCGTGGAGACGGCGCCGGCAGAAGCGGCCGCCGACGAGCCGCGCCCGCGGTCACGCGGCGAGCGCAGCCTGTTCTCGCTGTTCTCCTGGGCGCGGCGGGAGCCCGCCGCGCCCGCGGAGAGCGATGAAAAAAAGGAGGACTAGGGCCCGGCTCTAGTTCTTGCGGGCGCCCTTCGGGGCGCCCTTCGCCATCATCTTCTTGAGCTTGTCGAGCGAACTGCCGCGCGGCACGGCGCGACCGCTCTCCCACAGGAAGATCGAACCGGACGAGACGCCGGCCTTCGCGGCGAAATCGATCCGCGACAGGCCGAGGCTCTTGCGGAACGCGAGCAGCGCCTTGGGATCGAGGCCCGCCGCGCGCGCGGCGGCGGCGACCGAGCCCGCCTTCCGCGCCCACGGCGTGCCGGTCGCCCCGGCCGCCTTCGCGCCACGTCCGAGGCGGCGCTCGAGGCGCGCGATCAGCCGCCCCTGCTCCGCGACTCTGCCCCGCAGCTTGTCGACTTCCGCCGCCAGCCGGCCACCTGTCGCCCGCTGCTGGGCGCGCGTCAACTCCGAACGGATCTCCGCGCGAATGGCGGAGGCGAGATTGGGCATCAGCTCACTCCTCATGCGGGTCATAGAAACAACCCATGACACTGCGTGTCAGGGTATCCCAGTTGCCAAGCAAATGACAACTTGGGACTGCTCACCGGCGCCGTCGTCGCCAACTCACTGAGCAATGCGACCGGTCGCGCGGTCTCAGAAAACACGAAAGCCGCCTTGACGGCGGCCAGGTCCGGAGGCGGGTTGGTAGCGCTACAGGGATTCGAACCCTGGTTTAATGGCTGAGAACCATTCGTCCTAACCCCTAGACGATAGCGCCAGCGACCCGGTCAATATACGAATCCGGGGCGCTCCGGTCAAGGCGCCCGGTACGTGTCCCGCCCGCCCATCACGGTCCTCAGCACCCGGGCGTCGAGGATGCGGCGGGCGGGCGGCGCGGTCACGTCTTCCGAGAGCACGACGAAGTCGGCCAGCTTGCCGGGCGCCAGCGTGCCCTTGATGTCCTCCTCGAAGCTCGCGTAGGCGCCATCGACGGTGAAGTGGCGCAGTGCCGCCTCGGCGGACACGGTGAGATGCGGCTCCCAGCCACCGGGCGGCTGGCCCTCCGGGGTCGTGCGGGTCACCGCGGCGTAGAGCCCGAGCCGCACCTCCATCGGGAACACCGGCCAGTCGGAGCCGAACGGCTGCCGCACCCCCGCCTCGTCGAACAGCCGGAACGCCATCGCCCGTGCCGAGCGGTCCGGGCCGAGGTTCGCCGCGTAGACCTCGAGCGTGTTCTTGTCGGGGTTGGCGAACAGGGCCTGGGTCGAGGCGATCACGCCGCCGCGGGCGAAGCGCGCGATGTCCGCCGCGCGCGGGGCCTCGACGTGCTCGACGCGGTGGCGGCTGTCGCGCACGCCGTTGACGCGGGCGGCGTGCTCGAAGGCCGACAGCGCCTGGTCGATGGCGCGGTCGCCGATCGCGTGCAGCTCGATCTGCCATCCGCGCGCGTCCCAGAACGCCGCCGCGGCCTTCAGGTCCTCGTCGCTCCAGTTGAGGTGGCCGTGGCCTCCCCCCGTCGCGTAGTCGTCGAACATCGCCGCGGTCTTCGACTCGACCACGCCGTCGAGCATCCCCTTGAGAATCCCGTAGCGCAGCAGCGGCCCGCGGTAGCGGCGCCGCAGTTCCTCGTAGCGGGCGACCTCTTCCGGCGCCGGGTCCTTCCTGAAGGGCAGCGCCGAGGTGACGCGGACCTTCAGCCCGCCCTCGTTCATCACCCGCTCGTAGACCGGCAGCTCGATCGCCGACGCGTTCTGGATCGAGGTGATGCCGTACGAGGCCGCCTGGTCGAGCCGCAGCTTCAACGCGCGGTAGAGCTCGTCTTCGCTCGGCCGCGGGATCAGGCGACGGACCAGGCCCATCGCCGCCTCCTTGAGCACGCCGGTCGGCTCGCCCTGAGCGTCGCGGGCGATCACGCCGTCCTGCGGGTCCGGCGTGTCGCGAGTGATGCCTGCCGCCGCCAGCGCCTTCGAGTTGGCCCAGCCCGTGTGGCCGTCGTAGCCGGTCATGAACGCGGGGCGGTCGGGCACGACCGCGTCGAGCAGGTCCTTGTGCGGCATCCCGCCCGGAAACGCGCCGTAGAACCAGCCGCGGCCCGTGACCCAGGCCGCCGCGGGGTCGGCCTCGGCGTACGCGCGGATGCGGCGCTGGATCTCGGCCACCTCCCACACCTGGTCGAGCTCGACGGTCGGCACCACGAGGAAGTGGATGTGGGCGTCGTTGAAGCCCGGCGCGACGAAGGCGCCTCGCAGCTGCACGACCTCCGTCGCGGGGCCGATCAGGGCCCGCACCTCGACGTCGCTGCCGACTGCGGAGAGGCGGTCGCCGCGCACGGCGAGCGCCTCCGCCCGCGGGCGCGACGGATCGCCGGTCCAGACCCGGCCCCCGAGGAACACGCGGTCGGCGGGTGGGGGAGCAGCGGACGCGGCTGTCGCCGCCAGGGCGAGCGCGAGCGCGGCGGGGATCGACTGCTTCATCAGGTCCTCCAGCGAGCGCAGTGTAAAGGCGGGGCGCCCCCCGAGGCGCCTCCTCCGCGCGTGCTACGATTCCGCGGTTCGGACGAAGGCGTTCCCTTCGGGGCGACGAATCCCATCCGCGCGCCCCCGACCGGAGGCTGTTTGGAGCAGCAGAAGTTCGGGAAGTACCAGGTTCTGGGCCAGCTCGGAGAGGGCGCGATGGGCGTCGTCTTCAAGGCCCAGGACCCCATCCTGAACCGTTTCGTCGCGATCAAGACGATCTCCGCCTCGCTCGGCGCCGACAACGACCTGCGCCAGCGCTTCCAGCGCGAAGCCCAGGCAGCCGCCAGCCTCAACCACCCGAACATCATCACCATCCACGACTTCGGCGAAGAGGCCGGCAAGATCTACATGGCGATGGAGCTCCTCGAGGGCAAGGACCTCAAGGACCTGATCGTCGAAGGCGCGTTCCGCACCTACGACGACAAGCTCGCCGTGATGGAGCAGATCTGCGACGGGCTGGCCTACGCCCACGCCAAGAAGATCGTCCACCGCGACCTCAAGCCCGGCAACATCCACATCCAGCCCAACGGCCAGATCAAGATCCTCGACTTCGGCCTCGCCCGCCTCGGCCAGTCGGACATGACCAAGACCGGGATCGTGATGGGCACGCCGAACTACATGTCGCCCGAGCAGGTGATGGGCGAGAAGGTGGACGCCCGCTCCGACGTGTTCTCGCTGGGCGCGGTGTTCTACGAGCTGCTCACGGCCCACAAGCCGTTCGAGGCGGACTCGGTCCACGCCGTGCTGTTCCAGGTGGTGCACAAGGAGCCGCAGCCGGTTCGGCACTGGACGCCGGACGTGCCCACGGTGCTCGTCCAGCTCGTCGAGAAGTGCCTGGCCAAGAGCGCGGCCGATCGCTTCCCCGACGCCAGTGCGCTCCGCGAGGCGCTGCGCGGCGTGCGCCAGGCCCTGAGCGCGGGCCAGCTCGAAAGCGCCGACCTCGCCGACATGCTCGAGTACGAGCTGGTGTCGGAGGGTGAGGTCGGCCCCGCGCCGGTCGACGACGCCGACGGCACCCAGATGCTGGGCGAGACCCCCGTGGCACGGCCGACCGGCCCCTCGTCGCGCCCGCCCGGCCCGCGGACGGGGAGCTTCCCGCCGGTGCGCTCCGGCTCGAGGCCGCCGGCCTCGGGTCCGCGACCTCCCGTGCGCACGCCCCCGCAGCCGGTCGCCGCTCCGGCGCCGGCTCCGCACTCGAAGGCGCCGATGATCGCGATGGGTGTCGTGGCCGTCGCCGCGGTCGCGGGGATCGCGTGGATGGCGCTGCGGCCGGCGCCGGCCCCGGCCCCGGCGGCCGACACGCAGAAGATGGACGCGCTGACCGCGGTGCTGGTGCAGACCCAGCTCGACCTGGCCCAGCGCGTGCTCGACGACAAGGACTACGCGGGCGCCACCTCGCAGGCCGAGCGGGCACTGTCGCTCGACCCGGCCAACGCGCGGGCGAAGCAGATCCTGCAGACCGCGCAGAAGACGCTCAAGGACCTCGACACGGCCGCGGCCGAAGCGCGCGCGGCCTTCGACGCCGGCGACACCGAGAAGGCGTCGGCCGCGCTCGGCCGCGTGCTCGCGATCGACCCCAAGCACCCCGTCGCCGGCGAGCTCTCCGGCAAGCTCAACCGCTTCTTCCAGAGCCAGGCCGACACGGCGCGCTCGGCGATGGTCCGCTCGCGTGACCAGGCCAACTCCGCCGGACTCGGCTCGCGCGCGGAGTACCAGGAGGCGGCCGGTATCGCCTCCCGCGCCGAGGGCCAGTTCGGCAAGGGCGAGTACGCCCAGGCGACCCAGGGCTTCCTGCAGGCGCGCGACAGCTTCGACCGGGTGCGCCGCGCCGCCGAGAAGGAGGCCGCCGAGAAGGCCGCCGCCAGGGCCGCGGCAGAGCGGGCGCGCGTGGCCGCGACGCCCGCCCCGACGGCTCCCCCGGTGACGGCCCCGCCGACCACGGTCGCCGTCGCGCCGCCGCCCACGACGGTGGCCCCGGCCCCGACGCCGGCGCCGGTCCCCGGCAAGTCCTTCACGCCGGGCAAGACCACGCTCACCGGTGTCGCCGTCGGCAAGGGCGGTCCCGCCGGCTTCGACACCGCGGGCGTCACGAAACCCGCCGAGTTCGTCGGCCAGGTCCTGTTCGAGCCTTCGCCCGACACGGTGCGGCCGGGCGAGTCGTTCACCGTGCGCGTCGTGATGATCAACGAGGGCCGGAAGGGCGTGGACCTCAAGTCGGTCAGCGCCAACGCCTACGCCGGCGGACGCCGGATCCCGCTGACCGCCGCGCTGGTCGTCACCGAGCTCAAGCCCGGCCAGCGAGCGGTCGTCACCGAGATCCAGGCCTCGCTCCCCGAGAACGTGCCGAGCTGGCTGCTCGACGTCACGATCACGTCGGACAAGGGCGAGAACTACCGCAGCCAGCTCACGCTCAAGTAGGCCGGATCGGGCACCGGCGGCCGCGCAGGGCGCGGTCGCTATACTGGCGCGACAATGGCCGACGTCGACGTGACGGTGATCGGGGCCGGCGCGGTCGGGCTGGCCGTCGCGGCGCGCCTCGCCGGTGGCCGCGACCTCGTGCTCGTGGAGCGCCGGGACCGCCACGGCCAGGAGACCTCGAGCCGCAACTCGGAGGTCGTCCACGCCGGCATGTACTACCCGACGGGTTCGCTCAAGGCGATCCTGTGCGTCGCCGGCAACCGCCGCTTCTACGAGTACGCCGAGGCGCGCGGCGTGCCCTTCTCGCGCTGCGGCAAGCTGATCGTCGCGATCGGGGAGGAGGAGCTGCCCGCGCTGCGCGCCCTGTACCAGCGCGGCCTCGACAACGGCGTGCCGCTGACCCTGCTCGACGGGGCCGATGCGCGCTCCATGGAGCCCGAGGTGCCGGCCGTCGCCGCGATCTGGTCGCCGACCACGGGGGTGATGAGCGCCCACGGCTTCATGGACGCGTTGCGCGAGGACGCGCTGCGCGGTGGCGCGATCGAGCGTACGCGGGCCACCGTCACCGCACTCGCCCTGGAGGCCGACGGCTGGCGCGTCACGCTGCAGACCCCCGCGGGCGCGGAGAGCTTCACCAGCGCGCGCGTGGTCAACGCCGCGGGCCTCGAGTCCGACACCGTCGCCGGGCTCGCGGGAATCGACGTCGACGCGGCCGGCTATCGGCTGCACTGGTGCAAGGGCAGCTACTTCGCCGTGGCGCCGCGGCGCGCCGGGTTGCTGCGCCACCTCGTCTACCCGCTGCCGGGGCACCACAGCCTCGGCACCCACGCGGTGCTCGGCCTCGACGGCCGGCTGCGCTTCGGGCCCGATGCCGAGTACCTGGCCGAGCGGGTGCCCGACTACGACGTGCCCGAGAGCCGGCGTGCGGAGTTCGCCGCGGCCTCGCGGCGGCTGCTGCCGGTGCTGGAGGACGAGGACTTCGCTCCCGACCTCGCCGGCCTGCGCCCCAAGCTGCAGGGCCCGGGCGAAGGTTTCCGCGACTTCGTGGTCGCCGAAGAGAGCGGGCGCGGCCTGCCGGGACTCGTGAACCTGATCGGCATCGACTCGCCGGGGCTGACGGCCGCGCTGGCCATCGCCCGCGAGGTGGAGGCCCTGCTGTGACCCACACCCGTCGCGTCGGCTCGATCCTGCGCAACCGCTTCATCTCGGGCCTCGTCGTGCTGGTCCCGATCGTGCTCACGGTGAAGGCGCTCGGCTGGCTGTTCGCGTTCGTCGACGGCATGGCCGAGCCGCTGGCGGTGGCGCTGGTCGGCCGCGCGGTGCCCGGACTGGGCTTCGCGCTGACGCTCGCGATCGTCTTCGTCACCGGCGTGGTCTTCGCGCTGGGGCCGTTCGCGCGGCTGCTCGACTGGGTCGACGACGGCCTCGACGCGGTGCCGATCGTCGGCACCGTCTACGGCACGACGAAGAAGGTGCTCGAGGGCTTCGGCGGCCCCGGGGGCCGCAACGCCTTCCGCCGCTTCGTGCTGGCGCGGCTGCCGGGGCGCACCACGCCCGGTTTCCTCACGGGCGAGTTCACGCTGCAGATGAAGGACGGCTCCTCGTTCGCGGTCTGCACGGTGTACGTGCCGACCAACCACCTCTACGTCGGCGACGTGGTGGTGCTGCCGCGCGAGGACGTGGTCGACCTCGACGTCTCCGTCGAAGACGGCATCTCGCTGATGCTCTCGGCGGGCGCTTCGGTGCCGCCCACGGTGCGCGAGCAGTAGCGGCACGGCGGGACCTGGCGGCGAAGGAGGGGTTGGCTCCTCAGGTAGGATTCGAACCTACAACCCTCCGGTTAACAGCCGGATGCTCTACCCTTGAGCTACTGAGGAACGGGCCGCACTCAGGCGAAGGGTGAGTCTAGGAAAGCCCGGCCCGGGTGTCAATCACTGGGTCTTCGTGAGGTCGGCGAGGACCAGCTTGGCGACGCCCTTCAGCGTCTCGAACACGCCGGTGCCGCGCGCCGCGCAGGCCTCGTACACGGGCTCGCCGGGGTTCTTGCGCTGCAGCGCCTTCTTCATCTCGTCGACCGTCGCCACGTTCGGCAGGTCGCGCTTGTTGAGCTGGAGCACGTACGGGATGTTCAGCAGGTCGTAGCCCTGGCTCTTCAGGTTGACCATCAGGTTCTCGATCGCCTCGACGTTCGCGTCCATGCGCTCGACCTGGGAGTCGGCCACGAAGATCACGCCGTCCACGCCCTTCAGGATCAGCTTGCGCGAGGCGTCGTAGAAGACCTGGCCGGGCACCGTGTAGAGGTGGAAGCGGGTCTTGAACCCGCGCACGGTGCCGAGCTCGAGCGGCAGGAAGTCGAAGAACAGCGTGCGGTCGGTCTCCGTCGCCAGCGAGATCAACTTGCCCTTCGCGTTGGGATTCGTCTTCTCGTAGATCCACTGCAGGTTGGTCGTCTTCCCGCAAAGGCCGGGACCGTAGTAGACGATCTTGCAGTTGATCTCGCGCGAGGCGTAGTTGATGAAGGTCATCGCTCTTGCCCGGGCTGCCTAGGAGAACAGGCTGTCGATGTCTTCGTCGGTGATCTCGGCGAACGGGCTCTCGAAGGTGGTCCCCGTGCTGGCCCGCTCCTTCTCCACCTTGGCCATGATGTTGGAGAAGACCCGGTTCAGCTCCTCCGAGGCCTTCTTGACCCGCAGCCGGACGAGGCCGAGCGAGGAGCGCTCGTCGAAGATCACCACCAGGATCACGCGGCTGGCGACGATCGAGATGTGGATGTTGTCCTTCTCGCCCTCGTGGAAGAGGATCGAGAACTCCTTCTCGCCGATCAGCCGGGCGAGGCCGTCGGTGGCGGCCACGTTGCCGGCGGTCAGCGACGCGAGCGAGGTGGTGTCGAGGTTCTCGATGTCGCCGTGGGCCGCGATCTGCTGGCCGTTCTTGTCGACCAGGAACACGACCTTGCTGTTCGCGTCGACGCGCAGCTTCGCGATGATGCCCTTGATCTGGTTGAATTCTTCCTCGTACATCACGATGTCGGGGGCCGCCATCGCTTACCTCCTCAAGGCCGCCGCACGTGTGGCCCGTCCCCAGAGACGTGCTTTTCGTGAGAGCGCGGCAGTCTAACGCGGTCGCCGGCCCGCATGCAAGGCGGCACCGGCCGCGTTACCCGTTGAAAAGACGGGGCTTGCGCGATCAGTACTCGCGGCGCCCTTCCAGCGCCTTGGCGAGCGTCACCTCGTCCGCCCAGTCGAGGTCCGCACCGACCGGCACGCCCATCGCGATCCGCGTCACCTTCACGCCCAGCGGCTTCAGCAGGCGCGCCAGGTAGACCGCCGTGGCCTCGCCTTCGACGGTGGGACTGGTGGCCAGGATCACCTCTTCGACCCCGCCCCGGCGCACCCGCTCGAGCAACCCCTCGATCCGCAGCTCCTCCGGCCCCACGCCCGACAGCGGCGACAGCGCGCCGTGCAGCACGTGGTAGCGGCCCTTGAAGTCGCGGGTGCGCTCCACCACCACCAGGTTGAGCGGCTCCTCGACCACGCAGAGCGTGCGGTCGGAGCGGGCCGGGTCGGCGCAGTACGCGCACAACTCGCCTTCGGCCACCGCGTTGCAGACCGTGCACAGGCGCAGGGCGGCGCGGAAGCCGGCGAGCGCCGCCGCGAGGCGCTGGACCTCGCCCTCGGGCGCCTTCATCAGGTGGAAGGCGAGCCGTTGCGCGGTCTTCTGGCCGATGCCGGGCAGCCGCCGCAGCTCGTCGACGAGCGCGGCCAGCGGGGCGGGGTAGTCCTGCAAGGAAGGCGTCCCGGCTAGAAGCCGGGCAGCTTCATCCCGCCGGTCAGCGAGCCGATCTTGTCCTTGACCTGCTCGTCGACGCGGGCCGAGGCCTCCGTCAGCGCGGCCACGATCAGGTCCTGCAGCATCTCGACGTCGTCGGGGTTGACGACCTGGCGGTCGATGGCGACGGCGGTGACCTTCTTCTCGCCGGTCATCGTCACCTTGACCATGCCGCCGCCGGCCGAGGCCTCGACGACCATCTCCGCGATCTCGCGCTGGATGCGCTCCTGCGCGCTCTGGAGCTGCTTGAGCAGCTTCTGCGGGTTGCCGAACGGGTTCATCGCGATCTCCTAGTCCTTGGCTTCGCGCACGTCGACGACGCGGCCGCCGAACAGGTCGAGGGTGACCTGGACCGCCGGGTCGGCGGCCGCCTCCTGGATCAGCTCCTCGCGCTTCTTCTGCTGCGGGGTGGGCTCGGCGGCGGCCGCCGAGCGGGCCTCCACCTTCAGCTTCACGCGGGCGCCGGCGCGCTTGAGCAGCTCCTCGTAGTCGCCGGCGTGCGAGCTGACGAAGGCGGCGTAGTCGGCCTCGGGCTCGAGCACCAGCGTGCCGCCCTCGCGGCACGCGGTGGCCGCCCTGACCGGGGTCAGGAGCGACGGCCGCGTCGCGGCGGCGGCCTGCAGCGCGGCGAGCAGCTCGTCGGCGCTGGCGTCGGCCGCCAGCGCGGGTCCCTCGGCCGGCGGCGGGGCGGGAGCCGGAGCCCC
>JAANMX010000203.1_pt1 | contig 78918 bp, 61 predicted proteins | sample 7279681 | NCBI WGS metagenome assembly JAANMX01 (sample SAMN14094542, study PRJNA606508) | bioreactor metagenome | isolation source: A lab-scale SPAN reactor treating ammonium-rich wastewater day 351 | place: Ireland: Galway | collected 2018-01-01
GAAGGGCCGGTGAACCGTGGCGCAACTGACGTCCTCCGCGTCAAGCGACGGCGTTTCAATCCGCACCGGCCCCGAAGGGCCGGTGAACCAGGTGTGATATGACGTCGGAGACCGGATTGACCGTGTTTCAATCCGCACCGGCCCCGAAGGGCCGGTGAACCCTATCGGTCATGCTCCGGGAGTGTCCAAAAAATGCCGTTTCAATCCGCACCGGCCCCGAAGGGCCGGTGAACCTTAGCTGACGCGCTCTCCCTGTAGCAGCCGATAGTCGTTTCAATCCGCACCGGCCCCGAAGGGCCGGTGAACCGGTGCAACTGACGTCGTCCGCGTCAAGCGGCGGCGTTTCAATCCGCACCGGCCCCGAAGGGCCGGTGAACCTCATTGTCAAACTCTTCACTTCCGGTCACATATATGTTTCAATCCGCACCGGCCCCGAAGGGCCGGTGAACCTCGGCGGAGGGTCGGCCCGCTCCTGGATCATGCGGGTTTCAATCCGCACCGGCCCCGAAGGGCCGGTGAACCCGGTCAGTTGTACGTACGCGATTACTGGCAGTCGTTTCAATCCGCACCGGCCCCGAAGGGCCGGTGAACCAACCTCGACTAGCCGACGATACACTCCGTAGTCGGTTTCAATCCGCACCGGCCCCGAAGGGCCGGTGAACCCATCTGGATGGCAAGCAGAGCACGGCAAGGACGGAGTTTCAATCCGCACCGGCCCCGAAGGGCCGGTGAACCATGAGACGTAAGGACCTGTGATAACGCAGGTCCCATGTTTCAATCCGCACCGGCCCCGAAGGGCCGGTGAACCACTTCCAAGGCGAGCCCGCCGAATGGGCTCGCATCTTGTTTCAATCCGCACCGGCCCCGAAGGGCCGGTGAACCAGGTGTGATATGACGTCGGAGCCGCCGATGACCGTGTTTCAATCCGCACCGGCCCCGAAGGGCCGGTGAACCTGGAGTATCTATCTAACGGCGTCCGCTACCTAGGCGTTTCAATCCGCACCGGCCCCGAAGGGCCGGTGAACCCGGGTTTCGACTAAAGGGAGAGCGCGTCTACCATGTTTCAATCCGCACCGGCCCCGAAGGGCCGGTGAACCTCGGGGGCGGGTCCGCCCGCTCCAGTCTCCTGCGGGTTTCAATCCGCACCGGCCCCGAAGGGCCGGTGAACCTGACGTCGGAGCCGCCGATGAGCGGAAAGGCACCCGTTTCAATCCGCACCGGCCCCGAAGGGCCGGTGAACCCCATCGGTCATGCTCCGGGAGTGTCCAAAAAATGCCGTTTCAATCCGCACCGGCCCCGAAGGGCCGGTGAACCAGGAGATGGACAGTGACGTTAGACCAGCCGACCGTGTTTCAATCCGCACCGGCCCCGAAGGGCCGGTGAACCGCGACGCGTTCATATCCCTCGATTAGAGGTACACGGTTTCAATCCGCACCGGCCCCGAAGGGCCGGTGAACCGACCAAGGGTCCCGGGAGTGATCGGCAATGCGGGCAGTTTCAATCCGCACCGGCCCCGAAGGGCCGGTGAACCTAGGTTGACTTATATGGTATCCTCTTGACATAACTGTTTCAATCCGCACCGGCCCCGAAGGGCCGGTGAACCCGGCAAGGACGGTAAACCGGGATCTGGATCCCGATGTTTCAATCCGCACCGGCCCCGAAGGGCCGGTGAACCGAGTGAGGAGGAGCAGAGGAAGTAGACGTACGAGGTTTCAATCCGCACCGGCCCCGAAGGGCCGGTGAACCGAGGTCAGATACGCAACGACGATCAACTCGCCGTTGGTTTCAATCCGCACCGGCCCCGAAGGGCCGGTGAACCCGTCCCTCTGATCGGGGATCAGGGAAGGCTAAGGACCGCGATGAGGATGGGTCGGACCGAAACAATGGCGTCTCCACGCTCGCGCGGCTGCGCGGACCTCACGCTCCTGAGGGCAGGCATAGGGGTTCGCGCCGGAGTCATCATACCACGAGGGGAGCGGTGAAGTCGACATAACGGTCGATACCGTACGCCTCAATGGACTGGCCGCGAGGCGCCATGAGGCGGTAGAGGCGGAGGCTGTCCTCGGCGGGATCGATGATCGCAAGGAGCTTGTCACGCAGGCGAACATAGTCCGCGTCGCTCAGGGTGCATTCGAACACAGATAGTTGAACTCGCTGGCCGGAGCCCTCGCAGGCGCGGGCTACTCTTCGCAGACGCCGACGGCCGTCGGGCGTCTCGGTACTCACATCGTAACAGACGAGTATGTCCATCGCTCTGTGTCGGTGCTGACAAGGACCGGCAGAGACGCTGAACCGGCATTAGACGCCCGAGAGGTGTTCATCGAACGGTGAATGGCGAATACGAGGGGAGATCGCCCCGGAGGTGCCGTGCCAGGAGCCGAGCCTGGAGGTGCGGCACGAGACCGAGCGGCGTAGTCTCCTTGAGAAACGGATGCCTGACCTCCTCTTGCTTTCGCTTCTGGTATTCAGTGAGCACTATCTTGCGCCCTTCTTCGTTCAGGAGGACGGCTCCCTTTTCATGCTCTTCGAATTGCGCCGGATTGATCTGGCGTCGGTTGATTAGCGTGAGTGCGAGACGATCCGCGATGCAGGGCCGGAACTCCTCCATCAGGTCGAGGGCGAGCGCCGGACGACCAGGCCGGAGGGCGTGGAGGAATCCGAACTGCGGATCGAGGCCTACGCCTTCGAGGGCAGCTGTACAGTCTCCCTGTAATAGCGTGTACAGGAAGGACAGGAGCGCATTCACCCGGTCGCGCGGCGGCCGCCGGGTGCGCACGGTGAAGGCGAACTCGGCCTTGTCTCGGAGTATGAGACGCCCAAAGACTCCGAAGGAGACTGCAGCAGCCTGGCCCTCGATGCCTCGGATCGCGTCGACGGTATCCGCTTCGGGCAGGGAGCGCAGGAGGCTGTCCAGCGATGCGGTTGCCTCGCGAAGAGACGCCTCGGTGTCCGCGTCTTCTGTATCTCGCGCCCCGCGTGCGATATTCTGCCGCGCATTGCGGATCTTCGCGCCAACAATGGAGCGGGCGATGTCGCGGGAGCGGTCCGAGGACGCGTGTGTGTCGTACTGGGCCTTCCTGAGGAGGACGTTGCCGGAAGTGGGCCCCACGACTCTGGCTCGGAAGCGCCCGGAATAGTCCAGAAGCGTGACCGCACGCCCGTCGGCGGCGCATCGCATCATGAGCTGATGGGTCATCGATGTGGCGCCAAAGAGGACGACCGATCCGAGGTGCAACAGGGGCACCTGGAGGAGTCGTCTACCTTCCGCAGTCACCTCGACGGTGTCGCCGTTGAGATGGGCGTTGGCCCCTTCCTTCATGATGAACAGAGTGTTCAGAAGTTCACGGGACATGATTGTTGCTCAGGGGCAAGGGGTGAGAGGGCTTCAGGAACCGGATGATCGTGGTCATGGTTCGGGCTCCGGGATGTAGAGGGAGCGTTCAAGGCGAGATGCGCGGACCTGCTCGATTACTTCGGGGACGCACGCGTCTATGAGCGAGCAGTTCGGGCAGCGGCTGTCATGGACTGGCGGGGGCGTGACCCCTGTTCGTAGTAGCCGCCTTATCTCGTCGACCATGGTCTCGACAGTGTGCCGAAGGGCGTTCGTGAGGTCCACCTCGCGACGGCGGTTGGAGCCGAGGTAGGAGATGGCTCCTGCAGGAACCGGCACGCCGAACATCTCTTCAAGACACATGCCCTGTGCGCAGACCTGGACGTCATGGCAGATGCGGCGGGCGGTCTTGCTGGGCTTTGCTTCGACCGGGTAGGGCGTGCCGTCGCACTGGAACTCGACGATGTCGCAGCGTCCGACGAGGCCGAGGTGGTCGGACCAGATGGGCAGGGCCCGCTCGACGCGAAGCCCTGCCCTTGTCTCGACGACGGGCTCATCCATCCGCTCGTGGAGGCGTGTGCCCTTGAGGGTGAAGACGTTCTCATCCCAGACGCTCTCGATATGGATGAGCGCGAACTGCCTCGGGCAGTAGGCGTAGTGCTCGAGAGCGGAGACCATGATGAGGTCGTCGTCGGTCCAGGTCATGGCGATCTATTCGATCAGGGATTCGATTCCTATTCCTTCGGTCAGGTTGTCCCGGTCCAGAACGATCTCGTAGTCGAGGACCGACCGGGGAGATTCGACGTCGGGCTTGCGAGTCACCGTCAGCCGTCGGAAGAGCCTTCCTGACGGAGCGTTGCCCAGCGGATTCTCATGGATGAAGACCACGATTGCGCGCATCTCCATGTGGCCGCGAGATGCCGACCGATCGTTCTCGAACATCGCGATCGCCGCCTCCCAGAAGAGCTCCAGGTCCTCCGCAGTGACACCGGTATCCTTGGCAAGCATGGGCGAGTAGAACCCCTTGGCGACGTACAGTCCATAGGGAACCTGAGCCTTGCGGCCAATCTCGGTCTCCTTAGCCTCGCCTTCCCTGGTGATAGCAACGCGAGTGATGGCGATGTCGTTAGGGACGATCGGATCGATGGATCGGGCGAAGGTGAGCTGCATCGGGCCCCGCACCTGGCCGCAGTTGTAATCGCCGGTGGAGAGGACCGCGCCAAAGAGACGAACGTCGTAGTATCGGCGGCACATCTCGACCCGACCTTTCTCATTGGACTTCTTCTTGTCAGGCTTCACGTCGTCGCCAGTTGCCCTTACGGCGCTGCTGATCTTGGTGTTGAGCGCGACGCCGCTATCCCGAACGAAGATGCCGAACTGGTTCCCGGCGCGGTCTTCGGTCATGTCGAGCGGTCCCGACGGACTGTGCTTCAGGTCGACGAAGTTGCGGATCTTCCTCTTCAGGCAGACGTCGGTGACGATGCCCTGCATGGTCTCAGGGTCGACGCGGGGGAGGTTGCCTGCGTCGGGATCTCCGTTGGGATTACCATCAGTGACATCGAAGACGAGCAGGAAGTCGTAGCGCTTCGACGGGTCTGTGATTGATGTGGGGATGGTCATGCTGTTGCTCCTTCCTTGGCTGTTTTGTTGGCGGTAGCCTGGGCTCGATCGTGCGCCTTCTGGTGGTAGAAGCCGAGGGCGAATAGGCCCTGGCGATGGAGGCTGAGGGTGCGTGGGAACGACGGACCGATGGCGGAGAGGATCTCCTCAAGCAGGAGCTGGTGGAAGTAGTCGCGATTGTCCTTGCGAAGCTTTGCGAGGTGAGACTGTGCGTTGTTGAGGAGTGCGCCGAGGACCGAGCCCGGGCTGGCGCACGCCGATCCGTAGAACTTGTCGACGACCGTGGCATTGATATCTCCCAGCGCGGCGCGCTGGATCCGGTCTAGGGCGGCAAGAAGCCGTCCGCAATGGTATGCGGGGTCGGGATGTATGGTGGCGAGAGCCTCCAAGGGGATATCCTCCTTCTGATTCTGTTGGATAAGCGCTTTGATGAGCGCCATGCGCGGCTCACTGATCCGCCGCCTCTTGTTCAACTCGTAGAATGGACCCTGCATCGACTGGTTGCGTCGTATGGCGAGAGCGAGAAGACGTTCGGGTAGGGGCGCGCCGGTGATGGCGCTCCTCAGCAGGATAGCCGGGATATCCGGAGCCATATCCGCGACCTCGCGGTACAGCGAGGCTGAGAGCGCGAATAACCCGGGAGGGTTGGACGGTACACCGTTATTGCTGACAAGGTCCAGAAGGGCGAACCATCGACCCAGGCAGAGCTGGAGGCGTTGGAGCGTTGTCTCAAGGTAGTCGCGTACGACGACCCTCGACACGTACGCGCTGAGCGCGAGTACGTAGAAGTCGGAGTCATCGATCTGTGGCAGGGTACCGCCACGCTTTACCGCGGAGATGAGCCGACCAACGTGCGCTGGATCGGGTTGATGTAGGAGGTTCCACAGGTCGAATTCGACTGGCTCCCGTGTCCAGTAGACGAACACGGTCTTGCCGATCGGTAGCCTGTGGCGGTCATCGGACAGGAGCCAGTTCAGCGCGTTGGATGCCTGTTCGGCAGTCTTGACACCAATCGGAGAGTTGTACGCGGCTTCGAGACCATAGGAGCAGCCAGATGGGTTGTTCACCGAGATCAAGGCGGTTCCGCTGGGTTGTCCGCCGGGTATACCCTTGATGGGCGCCGGCATACGAGCCACGATGGGCCCGCTGCGCCCGGTGGCGATGCAGACGCCTCGGTGCTCTGCGGGAGACTGGTTCGCCCAGAAGTCGCGGACGGACTTCAGGTCGACCGGCCGTACCCCGTCCACCTCAAACGCGAACTCGTCGTCTTCCGCTATCTTCGGGTCGTCACGCAGCGCCTCCGGACCTCCATGGTCAACCCATTGCAGTACGGCCTTAACCGAAGGATCCGATGTATGCTGTACGCACTCCTCCAGAAGCGCGCGATAGGCGGCATGGCGCTGGGCGACCTTTTCCGGTGTATCTTTCTTTCGGGTCTTCCCGAGGACGTAGTTAGCATTGTCGCAGAGGAGCCGAGGACGCGTTTCACTGGTTCGCTGAGGCATTTCGCGAGGAACCATCATCGTGAGTCCCTCGCGCTTGCCCCGCTTTTCCCCCGTGGTGGGCACCACGTCAAGGAGCGAACCGTCTGAGCGGAGACGCACGATCTTGGTGATGAAACCGGGCTGATACCCCGTCGGCGGTAGATCGGGGAGTCGTTCGGCGAGTTCTACCAGCCTTCGGAGGATCATGACTCACCTCCGATCGGCGTTTCCGGCACGGCCATCACCCCCTTCGATATGCTCGCGTTGAAGAAGAGCGGCCAATAGGGGGGCTTGCCTTCTGGATGCCAGCCCGCCTCATCGTGTGATCCGGATGGATACTGCACATCCCAGAGCATCAGGCCCAGGTCCTCGGACCAGTCCACTGGTTCAGGGCCGCCGTCGGCGGGTCCAAACTCAGCTGCAAACTCTCTTGTTCCGAGTGACGGCCGGTGGAAGCACTGCCCGCGACGGACTCTCCGCTCGAAGATGGCCCGGTGCTTCGCCGATGGCTCGGGTACATTGGGCTTGACGATGGGCCGCGCAGAAATCACATAGTCGACGTCACGAAGACAGAGGGCGTATCTCTGGGTCCGGTCCTCGTCGACGAAGTAGGGTTCCGTACGATCCAGAGACATCTTGCTGTTGGCCTCATTGCGCAGGATTCCGTAGGTCCGCAGCGGTGCAAGAACGGCTATCTCGCGCACCTGCCAAGTGAACTGAGGGTGCCAGTAGATCGCCTCGAGGATGCCCCGCGCCGCCGAGGGCGTCATGACGGGGTAGCTTACTCGCTCAACTTTGTTCTCCGGTCTCGTGAAGCATCCGAACGCACCGCTTACGCGCACGGAGACCGTTTCGCCATTCATGTGCTCCTCCTGTATTCCATACAATCATATCAATAGGTCAGCCGGGTCGGGCAGGTCTCCAACACCGATCCCGATCAGCGGATCATAGATACCCTCGTAGACCTTCATGCCTCCTTTCTCTGTTGCGACCATACCCTCGCGCTCCATGCGCATGGCCTCACCGAGAGGCACCCCCACGGAGCATCTGGCGATGGCGCGATACCAGCCGTTGTCCCTCGCCTCCGGCGGGATAGCGAGCAGTTTGTTGGGTGCGAAGTCGTCATATGCGCGCACTATCAGCGCTACAGAACCCTGGGGTATCATCTGGAAACGCTTGGCCACATGAGCATAGGCCAGTTCCTGCCGGCACTTACGGATATCTTGGGCATCGATGTTCGTCTTGTTGAACAGCTCCCGGAAATACGCGCCAATGGGGCCGGGCTGGTCGATTGAATCGATGTCCTCTCGCACGGCCGTGGCTGCGAGACTGGTGGCTGTCGTGTACCATCCGCGTGGCAGTCCCGCCTCTTTGAGTTCGAATACCAGACAATCTCCCAGAGACTCGAGCTTCCCCTCACGGTTGCACCTCCCGGCAGCCTGGACGATCCGATCCAGTGGCCCAACAGCGCGAAGCACGAAGGGGAAGTCGAGATCGACCCCAGCTTCCACCACTTGAGTTGCGACGAGTCGGACAGGCCGCCCGTCGGCCAACCGCTCCCGGACCTCCGTCAGTACGGTGCGTCGATGGCTCGGGCACATGAGCGTACTCAGGTGGAACAGGTCCTCGTCTTTCCGGCACGCCCGAACCACACGGACCGCATCGCGGCGAGTGTTAAGGATGCAGAGGGTCTGCCTTGAGCCGTCTATTCGAGCAGCCACGTCCGCGACGTTGAGTGGCGTTTCCTCTCGATGGTAACGGACACGGGCCAGCGCGGAGAAAAGCCGGGCGGGATCGGGCACAATCTGCCTCGCCTCTGTCAGCAACGTGTCGGCGATGCCCGAGTAATCGGGCTGTGTGGCCGTACAGAACACGACACTACAGCCGTAGTGCGATATGAGCTCTGAGAGGACATCGAGAATCGGGCCAAGGAGCTCTGGGGGTAAGGTCTGGGCTTCATCGAGTACGATCACGCTGCGAGCGATCCGATGCAGCTTACGGCAGGCGCGAGGGCGATTCGAAAAGAGGCTGTCAAACAGCTGGACCGTGGTTGTCACGATCAGCGGGCTATTCCAGTTTTCGGATGCCAGCTTGCGTCGGAGTTCGATCGGGGCTTGATCCTCTCCTTCACCGCCTGGATCATACGCGGAGTGGTGTTCTAAAATGTTCTCGGGTCCGAACACCCCGGAGAACACCGTCGCGGTCTGGTCGATTATGCTGGTGTACGGAATGGCAACAACAATGCGGCGCAGGTCGTAGGCGTCCGCATGTCGAAGCGCGAACGCGAGGCCTGAAAGAGTCTTGCCTCCGCCGGTGGGCACCGTCAGACGAAATGCCCCTTGGGGCTCCGATGCCATGGCATGGCACGACTTGAGGACATCAGCGCGAACCCGATTCACGGGCGTATCGGGGGAGGCGGCTCCCAGGGCATCAAGATGGGTGTCGAGGGTTTTCCGGTACCATGCGAGAGGACGACCGGCACGTCGCTCTCGCGAACGCTCGGGCGCCATGTGGGCTTCGGTGTCAAGATAGTCCGCATCGATCAGGGCGCTGAAGCACATGCGGACGAAGAGTTCGAGCGCAGCGGGCTCCTTGCTCCACGACGGTATCGCCGGCCGCGAGATGCAATCCGTCCATGGCGTAGCGGCTTCAACAGACCGTCGGTCGGCGCGATCGAGCATTGTACGAGCATCGGCCCTATCGGTTAAGCCCGCGTGATGGCCCATCACAGCAAGTGCGAAGGGTCCCAATGCACTTTCCGCAGCGGCGGCGCCCGGTACGGCGTGCGGCACGGACGTTGCCGCTTCGTCGTTGTGGCAAGCGCGAAGATACGCCTGGAACCGAGGATCTGCCTTGCCGGCATCATGCGCGAGCCCGAGGGCACGACAGACATCCCCGGCGGAAAACGCCGCGCCGAACTCAGCGGCCATCTCCGCGACTCCGCGGAGATGGTCGGTCAGTCGATGCCAGGGTTCCAGCTTACATCTTGGCGGAGTGTGCGCGTAGTATTCGGTATCCGACACCATTCTCTCCGGCGAACGTGGTTGTGAATGGGGGCATGGTGATCGCATGCGCCCCATTCATGGGGATCTACTATCCATACTCTCCGAGACGACGGCGGATCCGGAAAGCCGCCGTCGTCGGAGAATACGGTCGCGATGCTTTACTTCTCCGCGGGTCGCGGCGGGCCGCTGTAGGGTGCGGCGGTGGGTTCGGGCATCGGGAGGCCGTCGGGGCTGAGGAGTTTCTGATCCCGGGTGGCTGGAGCTTCGATGAAGCCGTAGTAGCGGCCCATCCAGTAGTCTTCGAGCCAGCCGGCGGGAGGGGTGACGGCACGGCCGCCTGACCCGCCGTCGAGCTCGATGGCGCTGCGGCTGCCCCACATGGCTTCGCTCTCGCGGGGTGAGATGGCTTTGCGAGCGGTCTGATAGGCGACGTAGCCGGGTTCGACCGTCAGGTCGGCTCGATGCGAGTTGCGGAAGTTGTAGCTGACGAGGTCGAGGGGCCATTCGCGGAGGTTGTCGACGGCCTGGGGGGCTTCGCAGTCGTTCCCGGTCAGGGCGCCGTAGATGAAGTTGAAGAAGGGGAGCTTCTGCATGCGCAGGACTTCCCAATGGCGGGCGATGCTCCGGAGGTAGATGGATCTGAGATACGGGTCTTTGCAGTAGGTGATCAGGGGCAGATAACAGCGGAAGGCGAGCTCGTCGTCCCAGGGCACAACCATGTCGGGCGGGAAGGTGAGCTTCTGCCGGACGGTGTAGGTGTGGTACCGCCATTTCATGAGCTGGTCGAGGCCGGCCTGGTAGCGGGGATCGCCGGTCAGGCCCAGTGCGGTGATCATATAGGTCTGGGCTTCCATGCCGTTGAGGCCGCGCGCCTCGAAGCCGTAGGGTTTCAGGAGGTAGTCGGGGTCCCAGCGGCCCCATCGGGTGGGCTTGCCGTCCATATCGCGCAGGACCCAGCCGTTGTCGATGATGTGGGTGGAGATCCGGGCGATGTGCTGTTTGGCGCGCTCTTTTTCGGCGCCTCGGGCGACGAGGTCGTGGAACAGCGAGACGGAGTACATGTGTCCGTTGACTTCGTCGCTGGAGGTATCGCCCTTCCATGACCACAGGCCGTCGTCGGACGGATACCATTTGGCGGGGAGTCCGCCGGAGCCCCGGGTGGACCGTTGGCCCTTATCGGCCTTCTCGGACCATATGGCGCGGGCGATGAACCCGGGCTTGGGGGTGATGTCGTCGAGCCAGACCATCGCGCGGAATGCCTCGACGGCCTCCTTGCGGTGGTTCTCATCCCGTGTGACGGCATAGCGATAGCTCATGGCGGCCAGGTAATGCGAGGTGTGCCCGCCGTCGTTATCGCTGATCTCGCGGATCCAGCCCTTGTCAGCGTCGGACCACCATAGCTTGTGGACGAACCCCAGTCGCTTGAAGCCCCAGTGATCCATGAGCCTCTGGAAGTAGGCAGCCTTGCGGGCGAGGGTGAACGGTTCGTAGCGGATGATCCCGAGCCCACGGTCCGTGGCCGCGACGACGGTCCTGCCCCCGACGGCGATGTCGTTGACCCGGTCGGCGGGCAGCCAGTGATCGGCTCCGAAGTAGTGATGCTCGCTGCCGGTCCATCGGATGGCGCCCCGGCTGGTGCCGATCCATATATCGCCGTCAAAACCATCGGTGAGGCAGGTGGCATCCTCGTAGGGCAGCCCTTGCGGCCCCTGTTCCGTGGTCATGGCCATACCCCGCAGGACTCCGAGGCCCCGGTCTGTGGCGATGACGAGGCGGCTGCCGGCGGAGAGCATGTCGCGCGTCGTCGGCGATGGAAGCGAACCCCAGTCGATGGGATCCTCGACGAAGGTGTCGCCTTCGATGACCCCGAGGCGGCCGGGGCGCAGGATGTAGAGCGTGCCGCCATAGGAGGCGATGCGCTGGATCGGGCCGATCTGGATCGGATCGGCGATCACCTGTGAGAAATCGTCCATGACGAGGGTGCTGTTGTTGCTCAGCCATCCGGTTGCGGGCTTGATGTTGGCGAACCGACCGTCCTGATAGACGTAGATATCCTGGTTCGTCGCAGCATGGACCTTGCCTAGATGCACGATCAAATCGACCACGGCGAGGTCGGCGACCTTCTCCCAGGCTCTGCCGGACAGCCGATGTACGGCATTGGGGGTGATGGCCCAGAGGTCCCCGGCCAGATGTTCGAGGCGGCTGATGCCCGTCGGCGCGCCCGCTACGGGAGTCAGGGTCGCTTTTTCGAGCCGAAGCAGGGCTCCGTCGACGACGGCATAGATCTCGTCCCTGTGGACTGCGACCGCGGTTACGGATGAGTCGGTGCGGATGCGCTGGCCGATTTCCTGCAGATAGGGCGTGTCGGCCACTGGCTTCCATCGGCGCGTTTCGGGTTCCGCGGCGCCGCCGGCTTCCATGGCCATGACCGCGGTGATGGCGACGAAGAGCAGACTGAGGAGAGCAGGGCCGAAACTCGGACGGAGCCAGGCTGAGGGTTCCATGTTGGTAGGCCTCCCATAGAGCATTGTGGTATCGCCTAGGTTCGACATCGGCAGGGCCAAACCTTCGCTATCATCAATACCGGACCAGTTCACGGCGGGTTGAAGGAGGATACCGTTAGCCGTCGAACAATCGGCACGGAATCAGAGGTCGATCCTCAGGTCCGCAATGAGGCTCGATTCTCCGACGGCCCGGGCGATGCCCGGTCGGTTTATAGCGCAATCTATATCCCAGCTGAGGAGCAAGAGACATGGAAAGAACTCTGGAGCGAACACTGCTGGAGCGGCTTGCGGAGTCGCCTCGGTCCCCAACCCCGGATATGTGGATTGCCTACTGGGGCGCGGATCCGGACGATTCCAGATATCCCCGGAGCGCCGGGCACATCCTTCAGGAACTGAGGACCAGAGACGAGACCTGCACAGTGCTGATCTACGGTCGGTACGGCACGGGCAAGACCAGCTTCGCGCGGATGCTGCAAGAGCGGTTGGAGCCGCCTGCTTCCGACAAGGGCGCCGTCGGCGCCAGCGAGCCTACGGGCAACGGCGAGACCGAGCCTCCTCCAGCGGCTAACGCGGATGCGCCTGCGGACCGAATACGTAACAAGAAGATCCGTACCGTGTGGATTCCCATGGCGACCGCGGTATCGCGCGCTCATGTTTCTGCATCCGCAGTGGTGTTGGCCTGGATCTGTGACTCGTTGCTGCGTCGCGGCAATGCCGCAGAGCAAGTCGCATCCGAGGAGCTTGCCGCACTCAAGCGGGCGACCGAGGACTTCTGGCATCTCGAGACCACGACCCCGGATCGAGCTCCGCTGCAGGATGCGCAACCCGGGCGGCTGTTGCCGTGGCAGGACCGTATGGTCGGTCACGCTGGGAGCGAGCCCAGTCGGTACACAGCCGCCATGGGCGTCGAAATGGCTCTGCAGAAGCTGCTGAAGAAATCGGAGACGAATCTGATCGTCTTCCTGGACGATCTCGACCGATGCCCTCAGGAGACGCCCATGCAGGTGGTGGATCTATTGCTCCGTTTCTCCGGCAGAAAACGAGTCCATTTCGTGATCACCTGCGATTGGGACGTCCTGGAGCAGGGCGTTCGCGACTGGATGGATGCCAAAGGCAAACGAGACGACGGAGCCTACCTCGTCGCTCCGAACTCCGCGCTCGAGAAATATGTCCAGTATGCGGTGGAGCTTCCGTCCATGGGCGCTCGTTTGGGCCGCGGCGCCGCGTTTCCGTCCGCGTACATCGATGGCCTTGAAGCCCTGCTCACGTCGGAACAACCAGATCGATCGGACCGAACCCTTGCCGATCTGTTCGTAGCCACGTTGTTGGGGAAACATTGATGATACAACAAGAGGATAACGTCAGTGAACTCGCGGGGCATCCAGACCAATCGGGTGCAGACTCGGAGAAGGATAAGAGTCCGCTGGGACCGGACCTGCTCGACTCTACCAAAGTAGAGAGTGACAGCAAACAGCGCAAGATCGGGTCGCCGGTTTTCGACGATACCTCGCCGATCGATGTGGCGCTGCAGACGATCCTGGTGTGGGATCCGGGTGGGGACGGATGGCCTCCAGGACCCAGGATCAGCGCCCGGTATCGGCGGCTCTTTCATCTGCTCACACCAAGACAGATCAAGGCTTTCCTTCGCGATCGCCTGCTCGCCGCCGAAGCGCGTACGTCGGAAGGACCGGCTCTGACGCTGCTCGATCGGCACTTCCGACCTCTATCGCTGCTGCGTGAGTGCGATCCCGCATCCTTCCGGCTGCTCGCCCATGCGGCGAGGGCGACGGTGGAGAGCTGCGGCGGAGGTCGTGTAACGTCCCAGGCGTCAGAGATGTTCCGCGCCTATCTCCACACCATCGTCCAGCAATCGACATCGCTCAGCGAGCAGGACATGCCCTCACTCTGGCCACAGAAGGGTGAGGAACGAGAACTGTTGCTGCAGCTTTTGATCCTTGCGATAACCGACAATGACCAACCGCACTCTCCCGAACCCGCTGGCGCTGAGACAGAACAGACCTTCACCGAATGGGTCGAAGCCCATATGGGCCAATCGGTCACGGGAGTCACCATTGCGGAACAGGTGGCAAGTTTTACCAACATGGTGGTGCAGGCACGCCTCACGGGCGCCGTGGATGCTGCCTCGATGGCAACGGCGTATGCCGATTCGTGGCTCGAGCGCCATCGTCGCTTCTACGCCGCCTCGGTTGCGCCCTCGTTGTCGAATCTGGCCGTGGTGCTTGATGACGTCGCGGGCAGCGAGCTGCAGTGCTATCGGCTATTCGATGTGGCTTCCGAGGTCGATCCCGACAGGCATCGGATCCGCCTCTTTTATGCGGAGTTCCTTCTCGATGTCCTTGATGACAAGGAACGATCGGTGCGGCTTACGGAAGGGCTCCATACGGACGAGGCGACTCTCAGGGATCAGGTAGTGCGCCTGCTCGATCCGATACGGGATGAGGAAATATCCGCCATCGATCGGCTGTATCGCGACACGCTGCACCACCGCGAGCAGGTCTTGCATGAGTCGCTAGATTCCGCGTCTCATGCCCGGCGCACATGGGCCATGATACTGCACAATGCGGAGGCGCTGCTCGCGCCCCAGAGCGAAGGCGTGACGAGGCTGAACGCATTGCTGGACTCGGCGATCGGCGAGCGAGATGCCGCATTGCGCGTCAAGGCTCAGTTGCTAACGATCCTATGGTGGGCTCGTGTCGCGCGGCTCGGGGCCGATTACGAAGTAAGCCTGCGTTTGGCGAACGACCTCGTTGGAGAGAGCGCGGCCGACTCCCTTGAGGAAACAGTGGGTCTAAAGATGAATGCCGGGCATCTGATGGATCCGGCGTTTGTCGAAGCGCAGGGAGCCCAGATCCTCGGCGGTCTCTGGAGCCAGTCGGGCATGACGATCGCAAGAAGAGGGCAACGTCAGGTTCGGGTCCGCGTGGCCCTGAGCTTCATCTGTTCCGACGCGTATGGCGATACACCACGGAACCAGGCTCGACGCAGTGAGGCGTGGACCTACCTCCAGACAGGCCAGCCCTATAACGCAGACGCATACAGGGAGATAATAAGCAGGGATCCGACCGCGATGGAACTCCTGAGCAGGTTCGTACAGAGCCCGGAGGCCCCGGGGCCACGGGCCGCACTGGTTCAGCATGTCTTCAGCCCCGATTGCTGGCCGCCCATCACGAACGCACAGGATCTGATCTCGGCATTCGGATGGGTCGGGATCGACTGGCTGGACGGACGGACCATTCAACAAGCCGCCGAGCAGCTGCTGGCGCATCAGGAGGGCGGTCATGAGATCCGTGGAACCGATGTCTAGCGCCGGGGCGGATCCCAGCGCAGATTGTTACGCCGATAAGCTTCTGCAGCTAGTACAAAACAACGATACCAGGAACGTCCTGCTCGCTGGCCCATGGGGATCCGGGAAGACCCATACACTGAGACAACTGAGGAGTCTGATCCCGACCGATACCGGGGTCATATGGCTGGAGCCGTCCGCCTTTATCGGCGCCAGCGATCCAATGCTGGACATCGCCTCCCATCTCGTACACCTGGCTCGACATGCCGAAAAGAGCGACGATGCGAGCCTTGTGGATCGATTGAAAAAGTGGGGCGAATGGGCTTGGTCATGCCTCGGCATTATGCGCCGCACAGCCGGGACAGCGGCGGTGAGGGCGCTGCCGTTGATTGTGCAGTTGTGCAAGGGATACGGCGGCCCCGACCTGCCCGATGGTTTCGAAGATATATTCGACGTTGGCGTTACAGCCACAACCACCATTAATCCAACTGACACGTCTAGCGACACTGGACCAGTTCAACCACTTCACCGCTCGTCGATGCGTGCGCTACTGATGGATCTGTGTAAGGCTTACGGTAAGCAGAACGTCGTTCTGATGGTTGACGATATGGATCGTACGCGACCGGATGTGGCGTTCCAGGTTCTGCACGATCTCTACCATCTGATCCTGCCGAACGAAGATGATGAGCCTAATAACTGGCCCCTCAAGAGCGTCTGGGCGGTGAACGTGCCGGTCCTCGAGGACTATCTTCGACACGTGTTTCAGGACATGCCAACCTTCGATCCGAACGCGTATCTGATGAAAGTATTCGGGCGTCGGTTCAATCTGCCGCCGATCCTGCAATCGGACGGTCCCACCCTCTGGAGCGCCGACTTTCCGTCTTATAGCGCGGATCTCGGCAAGATCAGCTATTCCGTGCTCGGCAACCGCCGGCTGCACGCCCGCGTCCGGATGGATCTGAACCGAGCCATGGTTGCCGGTGTACAGAACAGGGTCAAGGGCGCGACCGGGGAGACCAAAACCGTGCGCCTCGCGCGCCTCGTGATCTTATGTGTGGCGTTTCCCGTATTCCGGGATCGGATCGCGCCTTATGACAGCATGTGGCCGGTGTTCGTGAATGCGCTGAATCAACGCTGGCGTTCCAGCATGCTCGATACGATACGTAACCCGAACCTGATCGACACCGATAGCACGAGTTTGGGGACGTTGCTCGTGGATCTGGGCGCGCTGACGTTCACTGCCGACAGCGATTGGCCGTACGGAATAATCGGAGACGAGATTCAAACGCTCCAGAACGAGCTGACCGAACTGTGGAAACACGGCATTTGATGCGGGGAGCCGATCCCACTATCATGAGTGTGTCGGTAGGCGCGCGAGTTTCCTTGGAGCAGGCCTCTCCGCATTCCTCTCTGGTCGATCACCGTTCCCGAACCGGGACGCCCATGCCGCTTCGGTCGGGATAGGGCGGACGCGCGATGGGCTTGTAGGTCCGATCCTGGATCGAGTCGAGCATCAGCTTGATGGCGGCGTCGAGCTGGGGATCGCCACCCTCGAGCATCAGAGCCGGATCGTCGAGCACTTCGATATCGGGGTCGACGCCATGGCCTTCGATTCCCCATTTCTTCTCGTTCTCGAAGAAGGCGAAGTTCGGGGTGGTCACCACTGCGCCGTCGATCAACGCCGGGAATCCGCCGATCCCGACGACTCCGCCCCAGGTGCGGGTGCCGATGAGCTTACCGATCCCCGCCGCGCGGAAGTAGTAGGGGAATAGATCGCCGCCGGAGCCCGCCAGTCCGTTGATGAGCATGCATTTCGGGCCGCGGTGCGCATCGGGGGGCCAGGCGGTCGGCTGTCCGTAGCGTCCGGTCCAGTAGTTGAAGAGAGGCCGTTCGAGCAGTTCGACGAAGCGATGGGGCACCTGTCCGCCGCCGTTCCACCGCTCATCGATGATGAGAGCCGCCTTACCCCTCTGGCCCACGAGCTGGCGCACCAGGTCGTTCTGGCCGGCAACGCCCATATTGGGCACGTAGATGTAGCCGACGCGTCCGCCCGTCTTCTTCTCGACATAGGCTCGATTACGCTCGATCCAGGCCCGGTACCGTACGTCCCGATCGGAGGACGTCAGACGAACGGGCACATCGCGGGCGCTGGCGTCCCGGATCGGTTTGCTGCTCACGGTCAGGCTCACCGTCTTATCGGCGAGGCCGATGAAGGCCGCCCATGGATCCATCGTGGTGTCGATCGGAATGCCGTTGACGGCGAGCAAGTAGTCGCCTTCCCCGATCTTGAGCCCGGGCTCGCCCAGCGGGCCGCGAGCGTCCGCGTCCCATGGAGCGCCCCGATAGATCCTGCTGAACCGATAGGCGCCGTCCTTGATCTCGAAATCCGCTCCGAGCATACCGACCGACACGGAGGGCTGCGAACCCGTGTCGCCGCCGCTGTAGTAGGCATGGCCGACGTTCAGCTCTCCGATGAGTTCGCCGATGACGTAGCTCAGATCGTCGCGGCTGGCGCAATCGCCGAGCATCGCGCTGTAGTGGGCCTTCATTTTGGGCCAGTCGACGCCGTGCATATTGGGGGCATAGAAGAACTGGCGCATTGTCCGCCAGGCCTCGTTGAAGATCTGTCGCCATTCGACTCGCGGATCGATTCGGACCGTCATACCTGCCGTCGCGACGGCTGTGCCGGATCCGCCTGCCGAGGCGTCCTGGATCGCGGCGGAACCGCCCCGCACCACGAGAAGCTTCTTGCCGTCGGCCGAGATATCGAAGTCCTGGGCTCCGGTTGCGACCAGCTTCTCTTCCTTCTTATCGTCCTTGATGTCGAAGAGCTTGATGGACGGCTGATCGCCTCCTCCGAGGGATGCACGGCGCGCGAAGATCAGCTGATTCCGGTCGTTGACCGCCAGCCTGCCGAAGGCCCCGGGTTTGGGGGCGAGAAGGATCGCCCGGCCCTCAAAACCGGCCGGGTCGATAACGACGTTGAGCGCCTCCCTGGAGCCCGTCGCGGGAGCCGCTGGACCCTGCGGCTTCGTCCGGGGAGCTTCGGGCTTTTCCTTCGGCGCGGCGTCGCGGGTCATGCGGATGCGGATAACCTGTCCCTCGGCCTCGGCGGTGCCTTCGGCTGTATTGCCGGTGACGGTCACGGTGATCGTCGCCACGACCCCGATGGGCAGGGGAACGGTGAGGGTCAGTTTGCGCGCGTCCGGATTCCAGGATCCGGTAATGCTCGAAGAGCCCATCGGCGTGACCAGGCTCCCCTGTATGGCGTTGCCCGCTGTGAGCGTCAACTGCGCGGTGAAGCTGATGGTCCCGAGCCCGATCGGGGCCGCATCGGCGGTGCCGCTCCAGGCGCCTGAGACGGGGTCATCGGGTTCCGCAGCGAGAACCGTCCGTGCAGCCGGGATCGAGGAGGTCCGGTCGGGCGATAGGGCGATCTCGACGGCGGCGGGCGCCGTCTTCTCTGTCTTCGTTTCGGTCCAGGTTTCCTGATCGACCTTCGGCAGGTAGGGAGACGGCATGTCGGCCTTCAAGGAGGCGGCCATGAGCGTCTCGCTGTCGGTATAGATCCAGCTCGTGCCGAAGTCCTCGTAGGTAGGCTGAAAACTCCTGCCGCTAACCCAGTAGAGGTACTCGCCCTTGCGATCAAAGACCGGACGCGTATCTTCGAACATGCCGCTGGTCAGACGGTGTTTCTGACCGTTCTTCATATCGTAGGCCCGAATGGAATGGAGGCTCGGGGTTTCGTCGGTCCGGGCGTAGGCGAGCCAGCGGCTATCGGGTGACCACGATGGCTCCGGCCGGTCGCCCCACGGGTCGGTATCGATCAGCTTCGTTTCGCCGTTCGCCACGGTATGGACGAAGAGCGCGCCGCTATTGTCCGTAAAGGCGAGCCGGCTGGAATCCGGCGACCATGTCGGGGCATAGCGGAAACGATCGCCGTCTCTGGTCAGCTGTCGCGTATCGCCCCGCCCGTCTGATTGGGTGATATAGAGCTCATACTCGCCCGCAGCGTCCGACAGATAGGCGATCCAGCGGCCGTCGGGGCTCCAGGCGGGATCGCGCTCGTTGGAGCCGTTGCTGCGGGTCAGGTTGCGGGGCACGCCGTCCTTTGCCGGTACGGTCCATATGTCGCCGCGGGCTTCGATCACCGCCTGTTTGCCGGTGGAGGAGATGCCCCATCCGGTGATGAATCGACTTGCGTCGACGGCTCTGGCGGCGAGGTTCGGCCGTTCGCCCGGGATGGTCACCTCGACGGTCCGCACCTTGCCGGTCGGGACGTCGAGCACACAGAGCTCGGCGCCGTGCTGAAAGACGATTTCGCCGGCGCCCCTGGGCCCGGGACCCTTAGACGGCCATTTGATATCGAAGTCGTCGTAGTGGGTGATCTGGGACCGTTTGCCGTTCTGAGGGTCGTACACCCAGATGTTGCCCCGGCGTTCCTTGCCCGCGTCGGTGACGTAATAGACCCTGCCTCCGATCCACATCGGCGCGGTATCGTTGCCCTCCCAGTCGGTCATCCTTTTCGATTTGCGCGTGGTCAGGTCGAAGAGCCAGATATCGGTCTGCATCCCGCCCCGATACCGTTTCCAGGTTGCGAAGTCCTGAGTGTGCGGCGTGTAGGCGAGCAGCTTGCCGTCGTCGCTGATATCGGCCAGGGCTCCGTAGGGCACCGGCAGTTGGATCGGAAGACCGCCCGTCGGCGCCACCGTGTAGAGTTGGGCCTGCCGGCTCAACCCGCTGATGCCTGCAGAGAAGAGGAGCCGATCGCTCTTGAGCCACCCGCAGAGCATTTCCTGCGATGGATGATGCGTGACGCGCGACGGTATCCCGCCCTCGATGGGGAGGACGTACAGGTCATTGCCCCCTTCGTAGTTGGCGAGATACGCTACCTTCGTTCCGTCGGGGCTGAATCGCGGGAACGCCAGCGAGCCGCTCGGCGCGGCAAGGGGAAGGGCCGCGCCCCCATCGCGGGAGACGATCCAGAGCCGGTTGGCATACCGGAAGACGATCCGGTCGGCGCTGATGGCCGGATAGCGGAGCATCCCCGCATGCGGCTTGAGCGCCTGGGCGCCTGCGGTCTCCGCGTGAACCATCCATCCCAGCGAGAGGGAGACGATCAGGGCTCGCATCATATAACGCATCGAGTTACCATCCTTCGGAAAAGGCGATTGTACTACCCATCAAGGGCGTCGAGATTCGTTCGCAATCCATTAGCCGGCGGTCCGCGCATGTCCTCGTGCGCCCGATCAGGAGGCGGGATGATCGGAAAGGCGTCCCGACCCGACGAGCCGCACCGATCCTTCCCGCGTCGCATGGAGCACGCCGAACGCGCTGCCGGCTTCGCGCGGACCCTCGACCATCGCCGCGAGCGTGATATAGGCGATGCCGCCGATGCGGCGCAGGTCGTTGTCGTGGCTATGGCCCATGACGACCGCCACGACGCGGCGCGAGCGTTCCAGAATCGACCGGATCTCGTCGGCGCTGTGGATCGCATACGGGTGATCGGCGGGCAGGTCCAGCCGCTGATGGACGTAGACGAGCGTCGGCAGTCGCGTTCGGGCGAGGTCATCGGCGAGCCATCGTCGCTGTGTATCCGGGATATCCGCGTCCGTCCAATCAAACGGCCCCTCATCGTAGGCGACGCCGTCCCGTCGGTAGCATCCATCGAGGATCACATGATGATAGCCGGCCCGGTTGAAGCTCAGGTGCGCTCGACGCTGGCCGACGATGCGGAGGAACCGGGCCTTCTTGATCGTCGCGACGCAGTGGTTGCCGAGGACGTAGTACCGGGGCGCGTGCGTCTTCTTGATCTCGTGCGCCGCCGCCCTCAGATACCCCTCTTCTGCGTCGGCGTCGGTACGAGCGCCTGCATCGATCAGGTCGCCGAGGTGGATCACCATGTCCACACCCGAGCGGTTCCAGGCCTCTACGGCGTCCCTGAGACGGTCCAGTCCGAGGCGATAGTGCCGGCTGCCCCGCGTGTCGATATCCGCGTAATGGAGATCCGTGCAGACGCCGACGCGCAGCCCTCGATCGATCGATCGGATCTCGGGGGCGACGGCGCTGATGCTAAGGAGGGCGGTGGCCTGCCCAATGAACTCTCGGCGGTGCATGATGAGCGATCCCGGGACACGATTCGCCATCGCGCGGTCGACTCCTTCCGCCTGTCGTATCGGGTGGTCCGATGCTACACTGAACCGACGATGCAGAATGGAGGAACGCTGGATGATCAACGCCTTCGCGCTGACGGCGATCGCCCTGTGCGGGGTCCCGATCGTTACTGAACCGGGCGCCGAGCTGCGGAAGTTGGCGGGCGGCTTTGCCTTTACCGAAGGGCCTGCGGCCGATCGAAGCGGCGCCGTCTATTTCACCGATCAGCCCAACAACCGTATCCTCCGCTGGACCGTAGACGGTCGCCTGGAGACGTTTCTCGAGCCCGCGGGCAGGTCCAACGGTCTCTTTTTCGACCGTAAGGGGAGGCTATGGGCGTGTGCCGATGAAAAGAACGAGCTATGGGTCATCGCGCCCAGGAGCGGAACCCACAGAGTCGTCGTTACCGCGAACGACCTCGGGGGGCGCCTCAACGGGCCGAATGACGTGTGGGCGGCGCCCGACGGTGCGGTCTACTTTACCGATCCCTTTTACCGACGTGAGTACTGGCCTGATAGGCGGGAGCTGCAGGAGCCGCAGGCGGTCTATCGCCTATCGCCCGACGGCCGTCATGTCACCAGGGTGGCATCCGACCTCCAGAAGCCGAACGGCATCGTAGGCACGCGCGACGGCAAGACGCTCTACGTGGCCGATATCGGAGCGGGCAAGACGTATGCCTATACGATCGCGAAGCAGGGCAGCCTGACGAATCGTCGGCTATTCTGCAGCATGGGGAGTGACGGCATGACGATCGACGAGGAGGGGCATCTCTACCTAACCGGCCCGGGGGTTGTCGTCTTCGATAGGACCGGCCGCGAAGTGCAGCGCATACCCGTACCCGACGAGCGCTGGACCAGCAACGTCTGCTTTGGGGGCAAGGACCGTCGGACGCTGTTCATCACTGCAGGGAGCGGGCTCTACGCCATCCGTATGACGATGACGGGATCCTTCTAAGCTCGTTGGACAGAGCGATGCTCGCCCTGCTCGCTAATCCGAGTCGTCGTGATGATATGCGCGTTCCTGGTCCGTTCCGCGCTCCGTGCAGCGCCAACCGGGAGCGTCGGATCGCGGCGTTATTTGCTTTTGGGCTTAACGAAACGCGGCCCGTGGGTCTGACCGACATCGTACTGGGTGCGCTGCATCACCAGATAGCCGACGGCGAGTACGGCGGCAACGATGATCGCGATGGCCACGGCCGGATGGATGTTCCGTTTCACTCTGGCGCCTTTTCGTGCGAGCGGGGCGACCCGAAGGCCGCCCCGCGATGTCGCACCGAACCTACTTGTCCTTCTTCTGAGCCTTGATGGTCTTCTGTGCCGGCTCAATCTCCTTCTTCTGCGCACAACCCGGAACGATCGTGCCCAGAAGCGCGAGCGCCATCAGGGCAAGCAACGCCCTCGCGCCGTATCTCATGGTTGGCGCCACGCCCTAGAAGAGCTTGACGCGATTGGCCGCGAGCATCTGGGCAACAACGCCGCAGGGGTTCGGGTAGCCATAGCCGCCCGTGCGCTCCTGAACGGCGTTCACGTTGTAGCAGTAGTGCGCGATGAGGTTGCCATTCTCCGGCATGAGATCGAAGTCATCCCCATCAGCAAGGAAGGAATAGGCTCCCATCTTGATCGACTTCGCATGGCCGTCCACGTAGCAGAACTGGTAGTTCGTGCCGTGGCGCAGGGCGCCTGGATTGGTGCCGTCAGCCGTCTGGAAGTAGAACGCCAGCGTGTACATGTTCGAGTCATTGGTGTCGCCGATCATGATGGTCTCAGCCGGATGCACGAAGTCGGCCATGGCCCTTCCCCGCCACATGCTGTCGCCGGGCGGGTTCGGCGCATTCTCGCGCTGATGGAACAGACCGTTGCCGTTCATGTACGAGTAGATGCCGAAGTTCGGGGCATAGCCGATACAGCGGCCCGAGGGATCGACGGAAGTGTCGCACCCATAGAGATTGCGGGACGGGCAGTAGACGATCTGACGGTTCTTGATATAGGGCTGGAGGAGGTACTGGAACTCGCCGCGATCGTTCAGAGAGTCGGCGTTGAACTGGGTCACGAACGTCTCATCGTAGTCCTGGTTATACATCAGGAACGCAAGGCCGAAGTTCTTCACGTTACTCGTACACGTGATGCGCCTCGCCTGTTCGCGTGCCTGTGCAAACACCGGGAAGAGGATCGCCGCCAGAATGGCGATGATCGCGATTACGACGAGAAGCTCGATCAGGGTGAAACCGCGGCGCGACCGTATAACGGACCGCATCGTCGTCTCCTTTTGCTCCATCCGCGCTGCTGGCGCGGGAAGCATATTGATGTAGGAATGATTATGCCATTCTAGATCAGGAATATCAACTCCGGAGCAAAGCGATTTGTCATGCAGCTGGAACGATGATCATAAAGTATGGACCGCGAAAGGCGGCAACGGCGGATGTGCCCGGCATCCAGCGGATCGTCAGCGGCTTTGCTGCTCAGGGGTTGATGCTCCCGCGCAGCCTGAGCCAGCTCTATGAAAGCGTACGGGACTTCTTCGTGATCGAGGAAGCGGGCGAGATCGTCGGTTGCGCTGCCCTGCATGTGAGCTGGAAGGACCTCGCTGAGATCAAATCGCTGGCCGTTGCTGCAACCGCCCAATCACGCGGCTACGGGCGCGAGCTGGTCGAGGCATGCCTTCGGGAAGCCCGACCGCTGGGCGTGACCCGAGTATTCGCTCTAACCTATGTGCCCGAGTTCTTCGCCCGTCTCGGCTTTGGCGAAATCGATAAGGCTCTGCTGCCCAGAAAAGTATGGACCGAGTGCGTCCATTGTCCGAAGTTCCTCAACTGCACCGAAGTTGCGGTGATCAGAGAGCTGAAGGATGGCTGATCCGTCGCGTCCGCACTGCAGCGGCGCCGGGATCCGTCGTTGCCAGCGGCACGTTATAATGACCGGCTGCAGCGCGCTGAAGCCGTTGGCGCGGGCCTGACCGCATTCAGGCGAGGAGGCAAGGATATGAGAGCCATCGCACTACTGGGGGCATGGATCATGATCGGCGCGGTCAGCGCCGCGATGCCGAACGACTATGAGGCGGCCTTCCGGGCTGCGCAGGAGGCCAAGACACGGGGTGATTGGGCGGCAATGGAGGCCGCGTTGACGAAGGCCCTGAGCCTTGGACCGGGTACCGAATATATGTGGCGCAGCCTTTCGTGGGCGCAGATGCATCAGGGCAAGTGGCGCCTCGCTCTCGATAATGCGCGGGAGAACGTTCGCAGGAACGGCAGCACGACCTGGTCGCTCCAGCAACTATATGCGGCCGGAATGGCCGCCGGTGATCTCGAGATAGCCCGAAAAGCCCTGGCCGATGAGGCGAATCTGCCCGAGTCGAAACGAGATCGGGAACCTCTCGAAGCCGAGCGAAAGGCGTTCCGGGCGGCGACCGTCGCCACGGTCTACGATCTGACATGGACGATCAACGTCGCGGATTATGAAGTGCAGAAGGACGAGATCATCATCAATATCCCGTTCCGCGAGCATCTGTGGCAGAAGAGCTCCATCACCATCGAGGGCGCCGAGGGAAGCAGAATCGAGAAGATCGGTCACAAGGACGTCGCGTTTATCAAGCCGGGCTCGGCGTCTACGGTCACGATCCACGCCCGCGTGGTCCATAAACCCGAGGTGCGCGGTCCTTCGTTTGCAGACCGAACCGGGCCGATCCAGATCACGCCCGAACTCCGGCTGGCCCTCGGACCGTTCCGCAACAATCTGGACTACGATCCAGCTGATCCTGAGCTGGCTGCGGTGGTCGCCCCGCTGCGTCGCGGCACGCCCGGGCAGCGGGTTCAGGCTGTGCTCGATTGGCTCGCGGCCAACGTCAAGTACGAGGCGGGATATCCCGACGATCTGGCCTCGATCCTCAAGAACCGTAAAGGGGTCTGTCATCATCAGAGCAACCTGATGGTGGCCATGTGTCGGGCGCTCGGCGTACCGGCTCTGGTGGCCCACGGCGTTCGGCTTGGGGCTGGCGAGACCGAGTTCAAGGATGCCGTCGGTTCGCACGGATGGGTCGAGGTGTATCTGAACGGCAAGTGGGTCGGCGTCGAGCCGCTGAACCCGAACTCGCTTCGGTACTTCGATTCCGGATATCTGATCGTCGATGCGACCGGCAGGGGCGGCGGACCCGGCGATGATCACTTCCGGATGTATACGCCGGATGGCCGCCACATCCAGGGGCTCCAGGGTGTGCCCGTAAGCGGGAAGTCGTGGTTCGCCGAGTGATCCCTGTAGGGTAACCATTCCCAACGGCTGCTGCCGTACCCAAAGGGGAGTCGGGAGCCCGAAGTCGAGGGTGGGTCAGGCGCGCCCCATGACGGTCTCACGGCCTCGGCCGGTTAGATCCGCTGCTTGGTCCCGTTGTTTTCGATCTTCGCGCACCCGGGATCTTCACCATATCGGCAGGGAATCGCCCGTGACCGGCGAAACAACGATTGGCGCGAGATGACCAGAACGGACGAAGCGATAATCTACACCGATGGGGCCTGTCTGGGAAACCCCGGACCAGGCGGCTGTGCGGCGGTGGTCCAGATCGGCTCGGAACAGATAGAGAAGGCCGCCGGCTATCGGCTGACCACGAACAACCGGATGGAGATCCTCGCCGCCATCATGGGGCTGAAGGCCCTGGACGGGCCAAAGCGGGTCCGACTCCACTCCGATTCGCAGTACGTCGTCAACGCGATGCGCCAGGGATGGGCCCGCCGCTGGAAGCGCAACGGCTGGAAGCGCAATGCCCGGGAGCAAGCTCTGAACCCGGATCTGTGGGAGGAACTGCTCCGACTGGACGATCTCCATGCGATTGATTGGATCTGGGTCCGCGGTCATTCGGGCGACGATCTCAACGAGCGGTGCGATCGGCTAAGTACGGGCTGCGCCCGGGCGCACGCGGACGCCGTGGATGTCGCCTACGAAGCGCTCCACCGTCGTGTGTCGGATGCGAACCGATGAGCCCCCGTCGGGTCCCGCTTTTTCCGCTGAACACGGTGCTGTTTCCCGGCATGCCATTGCCGCTGCATGTATTCGAGGAACGATTTCGGAAGCTCGTGGAACGCTGCGTCGACGCCAAAGAGCCGTTCGGCGTGATCCTTGCCACCGATCCCGATGAACGGGGCATCGAGATCGCCCGGGTTGGCACCATCGCCCGCATTCATGCGGTCCAGCGGCTGCATGAGGGCCGGTTTAACCTGCTCGCCGTCGGCGATGAGCGGTTCTATGTCCTCCGTCGAACGGCTACAGCGGATGGCTACGATGAGGCGTTGGTCGAACCTCTATCCGATATGCCCGGTGAACCCGAGCATATCGCCCCCCTCGCCAATCAGGTTCGCCGGCTCTTCGATCTCTACTTCGGTACCGTGGTTCAGCGAGCCGGCCTGCGCCCTCTGGACTACGAGCTGCCGGAGGATCCGGAAAACCTGTCCTTCGTCGTGGCTGCGATCCTGCAGCTGCCCCTGCCGGGTCGTCAGGAGCTCCTCGAAAGCACGAGCACCGCGGAGCGGCTGCAGCAGGAGATCGCCTGCCTCGAGCGAGACATGGCCCGAGCGCAGGAGATCGCTGAGGCGCGCACGGCGAGGCCGCTGGACGCGGAGAGCATACGGCGGGAGATCTCCAAAAACTAGGGCGTGGATGCAAGGAACGGGAGTCCGCAGTGACCTATCTCCTCGGAATCGATATCGGAACCAGCGGCACGAAAGCCGTTCTTCTGGATGCCGAAGGCCGATTGGCCGCCAGAGCCACGGCAGAGTATCCGCTCCATACACCCAGACCCCTCTGGTCCGAACAAGACCCTGAGGATTGGTGGACTGCGGTCGGCGTGACGATCCGGGAGATCCTGGATCGAAGCGGGATCGCTGCAAAGGATATCGCCGGAGTCGGGTTGTCGGGGCAGATGCACGGCGCTGTCTTCCTCGGTGAGGGCGACCGGGCGCTGAGGCCGGCGATCCTCTGGAACGACCAGCGCACCCAGAAGGAATGCGACTGGATCACCGAGACGATCGGTCGGCAGCGAGTGGTCGAGCTCACGTTGAACTCCGTTCTGACCGGTTTCACTGCGGGCAAGATCGTCTGGGTGCGGGTCCATGAGCCCGAGGTGTTTGCCCGTGTGCGTCGGGTCCTGCTGCCCAAGGACTATATTCGGCTGCGGCTCACGGGCGAATACGCCACGGACGTCTCCGATGCGTCGGGCACCGCGCTGTTCGATGTCGCTCGCCGTCGATGGTCCGATGAGATGCTGGACGGGTGCGGCATCCCGGCCGCCTGGATGCCGCCGGCCTTCGAGTCGCCCGAGATCACCGGGCGAATCTCGGCGACGGCAGCCGCCGCCACGGGCCTTCCCATCGGCATCCCGGTCGTCGGCGGGGGAGGAGATCAGGCGGCCGGCGCTGTGGGGAATGGAATCGTCGAGGAGGGGATCGTCTCGTCGACGGTAGGCACGTCCGGTGTGGTGTTCGCCTTTGCGGATCGGCCGGTCCTAGATCCGGAAGTCCGCCTCCATACGTTTTGCCATGCCGTTCCCGGCGCATGGCATGTCATGGGCGTCATGCTGTCCGCCGGCGGATCGCTGCAGTGGTACCGCGACACGTTCTGCGCCGAAGAGAAGTCCCAGGCTAACGCCCGGGGAATCGACCCGTATGAAGTGATGACCGCGGCTGCCGCCGAGGCGCCGGCGGGCTCCGAGGGCCTCCTGTTTCTGCCCTATCTTACGGGCGAGCGGACTCCGCATCCGGACCCCTACGCGCGGGGCGTCTTCTTCGGCATCACCCGGCGGTCCAGCAAGGCGCATGTCACGCGCTCGGTGCTGGAGGGCGTCGCCTACGGCCTTCGGGACACGCTCGAGATCATGCGGGAGCTCCGATTGCCGATGCGTGAAGTGCGCCTATCGGGCGGCGGAGCGCGCAGCGAACTCTGGCGGAGCATTCTGACCGATGTTGCCAACATTCCGCACAAGACCCTTGCCGTCGACGAAGGCCCCGCCCTGGGAGCTGCGCTGCTCGCCGGTGTGGGTACTGGGCGATATCCTGATGTGCCGGAGGCCTGTCGTGCAGTGGTTCGCGTGACCGGTTCCACCGAGGTCTGTTCGGTGAACCGGGTGGCCTATGACCGATTCTACGGAATCTACCGGTCGCTGTACCCGGCGCTGCGTGAGTCGTTTGCCGAGGTCGGAAGGACCATAGCATGAGCGCCGCACTGGCGAGGATCAGGGACGTTGTCCCGACCGACCGATTCGTCGTCCTGGACACCGAGACGACAGGGATCGACTACGGCGCCGAGATCGTCCAGATCGGCATCATCGACCCGCGCGGGGAGACGCTGATCGACTCGCTCGTTCGCCCGACACGGTCGATTCCGCCGGACGCAACGGCCATCCACGGCATTACCGATGCGATGGCCGCGGGAGCTCCGACGATGCCGGACCTCAAGGATGCGATCCTTGAGGCCATTCGGGGCCGCACGGTGGTCATTTACAATGCCGAGTATGATATGCGGCTTCTGCACCAATCGATGCGAGCCCATCGGCAGGTCGTCAACTGGAGGGAAGAAGCCTCTCGGTGGCTCTGTGCGATGCTGGCGTATGCCGAATACCGGGGTGAGCCGGGCAGGCGCAGCGGGGAGTTCAAATGGCATCGGCTCGACGCCGCAGTCCGCCATGAGGGCCTGACCGTGGTGGCTGACCATTCGGCCATCGGCGATTGTCGCGCGACGTTGGCGCTGGTGCGTCGTATGGCCGAATCAATCCCCTGATGTCCGGCGATTCATGCACGCGGAAGCGCTGATCGTCGCCGAAGGACCGGAGTTCGCGGTCCGTCCGATCACGCTGCCCGATCCAGGCGACGAGGACGTCGTCGTGCGCACCCTGTGGTCCGGTGTTAGTATCGGTACGGAGTTCGCCCTGATACGGAAGAAGCTAACGTGGGGGCCGTTCCCGCTCTGTACCGGGTATCAGGGGGTGGGCGTGGTCGAGAGCGTCGGCGCCGACGCCCGTGGATTCCGCCCGGGCGATCGGGTCTACTACCGGGACAATCGCCCCTCGACGCTCGTTGATGGCTCGCCGGTATCCGCGGTCTCCGGCGTCCATGCCAGCCGGGCGGTGATTCATCCCGGGAGAACCCATGGCCTCGCGGCTCTGCCGGACGGGTGCCCTGTTGATGCGGCATCCCTGTTCGTGATGCCGGCCGTCGGGCTGCATGGCGTCGATCTCGCTCAGGTACGCCTGGGCTGGAAGGTGATCGTGCACGGCGTCGGGCTTATTGGCCTTGGCGTGGTCGCTTTCTGCGCTCTTCGGGGCTGTCAGACGCTCGCCATCGATCTCAACGACCGTCGGCTGGACGTCGCCCTCAAGTTCGGCGCCGATTTCGCGATCAATGCCCGTGCGCCCGATGCGCGGGAACGGATCCATGCGTTCGCGACGGAAGGCGCAGACGCCGTCTTCGAGACCACAGGCATCCCGGATCTGATTCTGCCCTGCATCGAACTGTGCCGCCCTCTCGGGGTGTTCGTCTGGCAGGGAAACTACGGTGGAGCCCCTTTTCCCTTCCACTTCCTGCCGCCGCACATGCGCCGCCTGACCATGGTATTCCCGTGTGATGACGGATTGGAGCCGAGTCGGCAGGCGGTTGTCAAAGCCATGACATCCGGAGCCTTGCCGTGGCAGCAAACCATCACCCATCGGGTCGAGTATCGGGATGCGCCGGGGCTGTATGGTCGGATTCTGGCGAACGATCCTGACGTTCTGGGCGCGGCGATTCGGTGGTCGTCGGACGGAGCTGTCGACGAGCAGCCGCTTTGAGGCAGAGATGCCGAAGGCGCCGGATCTAATCCGGCGCCTTCGATTGAATCGTCTGATCGAGGATTGGTAACTAAGCCTTGATCCTGCGTCGGAGCCAGAAGAGGCCAGTGGCGAGGAAGCTCCCGAAGGACGCCATGGTTCCGGCTTCTGGAATGACCGGTCCTTTCCAGTGGACATTGTCTAGCCGATAGGTCTCAACCATGCCAGCCACGACCTCACCCCGAAAATAGACTCCGCCCATGTTCGTGAGCGCAGCCAGAATCTGGCCGTTCGTAGCCAGAGCCCCGGCCGTCGATCCGATCTTCCACGCAGTTGATGGATCGAGGTTAACAGAAAAAGTGTTCCAGACACCCGCAGTCGGAGACACCGCCGTCACATCGGCGACGATCCACCGGTTGTTGAGCGTGTCCCGGATGGCGATATCGCCCCATGCGTTGTTCCAGGGGGCCGTAGTCGTATAGTAGTAATCCCAGGTGATGCTGCCGTTCATGAGAGAACTGCGGTTGCCGTTCCACGCGAGTGGTGTCAGAAAATACTGGTAATCGACGATATCCGAGGTAACCCCGATGGAGCCAGGAGGATTACCCAGTCCACCGAGAAACGGCGCACCGACTACGGTCGTTCCCGGATACGCCGGCCCCGAGCCGCTATTGAAAGGTGATGCCATTGTGGCGAACCGCCAGCTCTCGTTATTGCTGTCGAATGTGCTCGTGTATTGTGCTTGTACAGAGATGGATAGAACTGTCAGACCAACGACTGCTGCGATGTTGCGTATCATCATGTAATACCTCCACGACCGGTAACCAACGAAGAAGATAGTGACGCGCTACAATAGACTGATACTATACGATACGGATCGGCTTTTGTCAATAGGGCACCGTAAAAATCCCCGGCTGTTATTGTCCGAATCCTGTATTCGCTCATCCGAACGTCTCTGGCCGCCCGTTCGCAGGCGATTCGCACACCGCAGTATACTATAGCGGTGATGACTCCAGCCCTTCTCATCCTGCTGCCAACGCTCCTGCCGTACTCGGGGCCTGCTCCGATTATCGCGGACCTGGACGCGGATGGGCGCAGCGAAACGGTCCGGCTCGTCACCGACGGCGTCGATGCCCTGCAGATTCGGCGCGGCAGGGCGCTGATCGCGTCGGGGGTGCCCCGTCGGTGGAAGCCATGGCGCGTGGAGGCAGGCGATGTCGACGGTGACGGCGTGCAGGAGATCCTCGTCGGAGTCCATAAACCGACCCGGTACATGCCGCGCCCTCATCACTGCCTTTTTGTCTATCGATTCCAGAGGGGAGCGCTCAAACCGTTCTGGCTCGGGTCCGCCTTGAGCCGGCCGTTCACGGATTTCGCCGCCGGGTTTCCCGCCAGGGGCGAACCGAGCATGTTATACGCGATTGAGCTGACGGCTTCCGGTCGTCGTACGGTTGCCCGGTACCGGTGGAACGGTTTTGGTTTCACGCTTCAGCGCCGATGGGGCGATTGGAAGTCGGCTCGGCTTGTCCGAACCTCGTCGGGTGATCTGGCTGTCGCTGGGGACGGACGGATCTCCGTGTTGGATCCGATCGACAGGACCGTTCGTAGACCAGTGTCATCTTCGGGTCGCATACGGTCCCATGGGAGGAACCAGTGAGACGATTGTCGCTGTCGGCGCTAGTCTGCATGATCCTGATCGGATGCGGTCCGAAGAAACGCACGAACGTCGCGAGGCCCGAGCGGCCCGTACACTCTGCCGGGAACGCAGCGCCGGCGAGAAGCACGCCGGACACCCTCGGCCAGCTCGCCGTCGAACAACCGAGTTCGCATCGGCCCGGTTCCCTGCGGCCGTACACCGTATCATCGAGCCTGAAGGAGGTTGCCAATCTCGCCGCATTCGAGCGCATCCTCAAGTTGACGGATGCCCAGCGGACGATGCTCGCCCGACAGCTCTTCGCGGCTTCCCCCACGGACTACCGTCAGCTGTTCTGGGTGTACGAGAATAACGACTACCACAACCTCCCGTCCTTCGTCACCACAGACGTCGCGCTCCATCTGTACCATTGCTTTTTCGATTACGCCCTCCGGACGATCGAAGGCGCGAAGCTCGTGCCGCTCCTCAACGAGTTGACGTCCGAATGCCTCAAGGCGTCCATTGCGCAATGGCGCGAGGCCCAATCGAACGATGTCAAGACAGCCGCGCTGAAGACCGTCGCCTATTTCGGGGTGGCCAGCCGTCTCCTGAACCGTACGGATGCCGTGCCGGGCCCGGCCCAGGCCTTAATGCGGACGGAGTTGGCTCTCGTCAGCCGACACGCCGGCTATGCTAACGGGAGCCTGCTGCCCTATAAGATCGACTATTCCCAGTTCGTGCCGAGAGGGCATTACACCCGATCGCCAGCGCTGAAGCGCTACTTCATGACGATGATGTGGTACGGGCTAACCCCGTTCGCGACGCGATTCGGCGACAACAGCCCGTCGCGGGCGAGCGCGCTGCAGGGGCTGTTGATGGCCCGAGCGATGGACCAGGCGGGCATGCTTCTGACGTGGGGCAATATCTATGAGCCGACGACCTTCTTCGTCGGGAACGCCGATGATCATATCCCCGCGCAATGGCTCGGCGTGGCCGAAACCGTGTTCGGCCGAGGCATACGCCTTGCGGGCCTGGGCGACGCCAACCGCCTTAGTGCGTTTATATCCAGAGTCGAAGCGCTGCCCGGTCCATCGATCAGCGCGAAGACGCTCTCCGGCGCTGGTATGCCGTGGCCTGCCCACCAACTACGGCTGATGGGCCAGCGGGCGATTCCGGACAGCGCTGTTCTGCAGGCCCTCTCGGAGCCGCTCAAACGTCCGTTTCCCGCCGGTCTTGACGTCATGGCGACGCTCGGCTCTTCTCGAGCGACCCAGCTGCTCGATACCTACCCGGACCAGTACAACCCGAACAACTGGTCCGGCTATCGGCCAGCGCGTGACCAGCTGGTCCGGGAGTACCGGTCGATACCCGACCGCCGCTGGACCTCGACGCTCTACTGGAACTGGCTGTACGCCCTCCAGCCCCTGCTCGATCGCCTGCCTGAGGGGTATCCGAGCTTCATGACCAACGAAGGATGGCGCGATAAGACGCTCCAGACCGCTCTGGCATCGTGGACGGAGCTCCGGCACGATACGATCCTCTACGGCAAGCAATCGTCCGTGGAGTGCGGGGGCGATGAAGAAGGGCCTCCGCCAACCGGCTACGTCGAGCCGAACGTCCCGTTATACGACCGCCTGCTGAACCTTGTGCTCCGGACACGGTCGGTCGTAAGCAAGAACGACCTGATGACCGACGAACTCGACAACGGCTTCACGGAGTTCGCCTCGCTGCTCAAGTTCCTCAAGCGGTGTTCGGAGAAGGAGCTCAAGGGCGAGAAACTCAGCGAGGACGATAATCGGGAGATTCGCTATATCGGCGGCAAGATCGAGTATCTGACTCGAACGACCATCGAAGGCCAGCCCCAGTACTGGGAGCTGGTCGATAAAGGGGATCAGGACATGGCGGTGGTGGCCGATGTGCACACGGCCACGCCCCGTGTCCTGCAGGAAGGGGTCGGCCGAGCGATCGAGATCCTAGTTATCGTGCCGATAGGCGGCAAGCTGGTCCTCACGCGCGGCGCCATGATGAGCTATCACGAGTTCCAGCAGCCGATGGACGATCGACTGACCGATGAGGCGTGGCGAGCGATGCTCGACAGCGGCAAAGCGCCGAAGGCGCCGTTCTGGACCCGATCCTTCCTGTTGCCCGCCGGACCCAGGAACCCGAAGGACGATCGGACCAAGAGCTACAGCAGCGGCTGTTGATGCGGCCGATCGTCCCTCGTGCGGCCTAGCGCGGCGCCGCAGCGGCGAGGCGCTCCTTCAATAGCCGGAAGAAAGTGTAGGGATCCACGACCTCGATGTTGAGCTCCGGTCGTTTGCGCCGGAGCGCATCGATGGTCTTCTCTACGTTGCTGGGCGAAGTCCAGACGATGCGGAAGAAGCGGAAGCTCGGCGCGGCGGCGGATCTCCGGTCGAGCGCCGACGACATGATCTCGGCGGTTTCGTCCACAGCGCTGAAGTTGCACGCCTCGTTGATCAGCTCCGTGACCGGCATCCCCTTCCATACCTGAGGGTCGGGCGCCCGTCCGCCCGTGCCGTGCAGGTCCATGACGATGGTCGCATAGCCGTCCGGTGAGAACACCCGGAACGCATCCTTAACGGCCTCGGACGGCTGATCCCAGTCGAGGACCATGGGCGACATCGACATGTCCGCTTCCCGATAGTACTTGCGGTTGTGGCGGATAAAGAGCGGGAGGTGCTCCGGCTTGATCCTGTTCGGGTTCATATATCCTGCAGCGCTGGCGTCGGCGGCGAAGTGATCGTTGGGGGTAGCGGTCTCGTAGATTCGGCGGATGATGTCCGGATAGGTATCGAGCAGGTTGGGGTTGATGCCCCAGCATAGGGGAAGCCGCCCCCGCGCCGGATCGTCCCAGTGATTCGGCAGGAAATCGTAGAGTGGCAGGGCGGAGTCGTAATCCGCCATCAAGATGCACAGGTAGGTCTTGTTCTCCAGCGTTCGGGTCGGAGCCGGGCGCGATTGTTTCAGAGGCGTTCGGGGCGCATGGCAGTGGAACGACTGGTTGTAGCAGTCGCTCGCGGCCGTGTTCTGATAACAGTTATAGGGCGAGATCAGCCATACCGTCTCCCATTCGGTGGGCACGGGATCATGCCGGCTCGGATGGCCTGGCATATTGCTGTACTTATGAAAGGCGAAGAAACCCGCCAGCTCGGTCATATGCTTGCCGCCGGACTGTCGGAGCATCGCTTCGAGTAGGAGCTTGTAGGTAGCCAGATCCGTGCCCAGAGGCTGCTCCTGATCGTCGCCCGGGACCTCGTCACCCCATGGCGACAGATCGTAGGTGAACGCCCGCTTCATCACCGCCAGATCCCGAGTAACGACGTAGCCGATGTTGGCCTGGCTTCGGGTCGCGTAGGAATCCTCGAAGAGACAGAAGAGCCGCGAGGAGCATCGTCCCTGGTTCAGATGCGCCTTGATGGACCATCGAATCGCATCGTTCTTCGCGCTGCCGGTGACCGATCCGTCGAATCGCCCTCGGAGGTCCTCGAGAACCGGCAGTTTCCATCGAGTCAGACAGCTCTCGGCCATAGTCGGGCTCAGCACGACCGCGTCGTAGATTCCGGCCATCGTGGTCGCCACGTTGACGCTCGCGGGGACCTCCGGATCCCAGATGATCGCCCCCTTCAGCCGTCGGCCGGCCAGCGCCACGACGGCATCCAGATCCGCGAGGGCCTTCTGTTCGCGGCCATGCAGCCATTGCCCCGGCTCGGAGAATGTCGCGAGCCAGTAGGCCGGGCGGTTGTTGCGTCGCGACAGGATGTAGAGGGTGGGCGCTCGCCGGTTGATGAGCCCCTGGATCGTCGCGATCGCCATGGCTTCGTCATATCCGGCGGCGCCCTCATCATGAGCGATGGTGTAGGTGTAGATGGGGGGCGGCGCTGGGGGCGCATACATCATGATGGTCTCCTCGCTGCACGAAATCATCGGGGTCGCCCAGCGGCCTGTTCTTGCCGTCGGGCCGACCTGCGGTCCTGATTAGATTCGGGAACCGGCGGCCAGGGACCTTTCTATAACGAGCCCGACGGAGCGCCGATCAGCCGCACGCCGCTATCAGCGCTCCGAAAAGCTGCCGGGAAGCCCCGCAGACGCCGACCATCTCCTCAGGATGGTACTGCACACCGACCACGAATCGACGGCCCTCCATCTCCACCGCTTCGATCAGGCCATCCTCCGCCCAACCGACCACGGTCAACGCCGCCGCTGGCTGCCGCACGGCTTGATGATGGAAGCTGTTGACCGGGAGTTCCGTCGCGCCGAGCGACCGGGCGAGCAGGCTGGCGCCGTGTACGGCGATCGAATGCGTAGCCGCGTCCCGGGCCGCATCCTGTCGATGTGCGACAGCGCTGGGACGGTCTGTGGGTAGGTCCTGATAGAGGGTGCCGCCGAGGGTGACATTCAACGATTGAACCCCGCGGCAGATGGCAAGGATCGGCAGATCCATTTCGATCGCCGTTCTGATGAGCGGCAGTTCCCGGGTATCTCGATCATGATCGAGCTCAACGCTCGGGTGTGCCTCGGCGGAACCGTAGAGCGATGGGGCGATATCGCGACCGCCGGAGAGGATGAGGCCGTCGAGGATGTCCAGAAGTGCGTCCGTCTCCGACTCCTTCAGGTTCGGGATCGCAAGGGGCGCTCCGCCCGCGGCCAGCACGGCTCGGACATAGCTGCGCGGTAGGCGGTCTGCGACTGCCTGCTGGTTGGAGTCGTATTCGGTTCCGCAGGTGATGCCGATGATCGGCCTTTTCACGTCGTTGAGGTCCTCCCATGGTTGGGCGTTTCGAAGCGATTGCTCTGTGTCCGTAAAGGTATACTCGCGGGGTACTCAGGAGACGCCCTATGCGCATCAATCTCGATGATCCAACCCCCGAGAAGTCAGGGGTTATCCCTGTCCTCGATGACGAGAGCCAGGACGATGACCGCGTCACTGCCCAGGGCGCCGATGAACTGATCATTCGCCGCGATCAACCGCAGAAGCGCCGTCGTTCGGGACCCAGACCTCTGACCCAGGGGCAGCAGCGGGCGCTCCTCGCGTTTCTGATCGTCGTCATCTCCATCGCCGTCATCGCCTTCGGCTCATATCTTCGGAACGCGTATCTCCTGACCCGCCGATTGCCCGAGCTTCCCGACGCTCCGGCTCGCACGCGCCCATCATCGCCGACCCAGGCAGCGCCGCAGATCCAACGGCCCGCAGGCAGGCCTGTCTACGAGGGACCCCCTCCGGTCAACACACGGCCCCTCGCGGAGCCGGATCCTGCGGACGACAACCAGCCCACCGAAGGGATCCATTGACGTCCGGGAGCGGGCTCAGCCGCAAGTCCGTCCCGGTCTCAGCGTCCGAGGAGATTGCCGCCTCCGAGGTCATCCCTGATGTCGAAGTCCTTGCGGATTTTGTTCTTCTCGCATACCGAGGTTAGCTCCTGATCCGCCTGGTCGCACGCCTCTCGGATCTCCTGCGACGCGGATCCCAGCCCCGAACCCTGCATCTGGGTGAGGGCGTCGATCGCCTTGCTCGGGTCGCCGCTGAGCGCGTCTGAGAAACTCGTACCCACGCGCGTCATGGCGGCGCTCGTGGCGCCCAGCATCGCGTAGTACCGGTCTCGCAGCGTCTGGCATGAGGCCGGAACCGCTCTGGGGTAAGCCAGGAAGGCGGCCGTCAGCTCCTGCCACTGCGCGGACCACTGGGCTAGCGACTGCTGGAACTTGCCGTAGATCTCCTGATACCTCTTTTCCGGTTCGTTCGTGGTCCAATCCGCCATCCCGCCCGCATAGGTCAGGGCGCTGCTCTGTTTGAGCAGTTCCGCCATTTGCGACTTGGCGGTCAGGACGCGGCGGCGTTCAATGTCCTTCAGGAACTTCAGGTAGTCGATCACCTCCGTCGGCTCAGGTGTCGTCGTACCCTGTGCCGTGGCGATCGGCGCGGTCGGCGCGACCTTCCCGGCGCTCTCCGTCAGCGGTCCGACCGGGGCCTGGTTGCCCACGGCCTTGACGACCTCGCCGGACGGTGCGAACGCGCGCCAGCCGAAATAGGCCGCCAGCGCCAGGGCCGCAATCGCGACGATGCTGACACCGACCATCGCACGATTCGGCCCCGTTTTCGCCGATGCGCCTCGCAGGGGCGGCATGGTTGTCGATGTGCGAACGCCGCAGCGGGGGCAGAACTCCCCGGCAGCCTCCGATTCATGTCCACAGGACCCACATTTCACGGCACGTACCTCCCTCTACCAGGGCTGAACTGTACTCTTCATCATACCGCGATAGGGCGCAGAGGGTTTCCGAAGCCATCGGAGCGCTGGCCCTCAGAGGCGCCTTCGGCTCGATCGGGTATAGTGATCCCAAGCAGCGGCGCGGGCGCAAAGGCGCAGGAAGCCTATATGCCAATGCAGCTCGCTCGTCCGGCGTTTGCCGGAACCTGCAACGCTTCTATGCGACGACGGCGCAGACGCGTCGGCCCGGACGTGTCCGGGTGCACTGTACGCTGGGAGAGCATCCTATGGAATGAGGTGAACAAAGCTATGGCAGGTACTCGCGTCTCTGATCTTGCCAAAGAACTCGGCATGTCCAATGCCGAGATGGTGCAGGCGTTGACCGAACTGGGTATTGCCGTACCAGGGCCGGCCGCGCTCATCGACTCCGAGACGGCCCAGGACCTACGCGAACTATATGCGCCTGAGAGTTCGACAGCCGAAGCAGTCGAGCTTCCAGCGAACGCAACCGTAAAAGACCTTGCCGAAGCCCTGGGCATCGCTGCTTCCGACCTGCAGAAAAAGCTGATGGACCTGGGGGTGCTCGCTTCGATCAACCAGCGAGTGAATCCCGAGGACGCAAGGAAGCTCGCGGCTTCCTACGGCAGAGCCGTAAAGATCAAGGTGGCGCCCAAAGTCCAGGGCGCACCGACCAGGCGGAAGGGGCCCGCCACTGGACCTCAATCGCGACCCCCCATCGTTACGGTCATGGGGCACGTCGACCATGGGAAGACCACGCTGCTCGACAATATCCGGCAGACGAACGTGGTCTCCGGAGAGTACGGCGGCATCACCCAGCATATCGGAGCCTATCAGGTCGAAGTTCACGTCGAGGGTGAATCCCGGCGCATTACGTTTCTGGACACCCCCGGCCACGCAGCGTTCACGGCGATGCGTGCGCGGGGCGCTTCGGTCACCGATATCGCGGTCCTTGTCGTTGCCGCAGACGACGGCATAATGCCCCAGACCCAGGAAGCGATCGATCATGCTCGGGCAGCCGAGGTACCGATCGTCGTCGCGATCAATAAAATGGACCGTCCGGACGCCAACCCCGATCGAATCAAGACGCAGCTCGCGGAGATCGGGCTCGTCCCGAGGGAATACGGCGGCGAAGTCGAGTGCATCCCCATCTCGGCGTTGAAGGGCGAAGGGATTGCGGATCTTCTCGAAAACCTGGTGTTCCTTGCCGACGTCCTCGATCTGAAAGCGGATCCGGCAGCCCCAGCCACGGGTGTGATCGTCGAAGCGCGCCTCGAGGTAGGCCGGGGCGCGGTGGCGACCGCCCTCGTACGGGAAGGGACACTCCGTTGCGGTGACAGCATCGTGTGCGGATTGGCCTCGGGCAAGATCCGGGCGATGACGGACGACCGGGGCGAACGGGTCAACCGTGCAGCGCCGGCGATGCCCGTTGAGATCATCGGTCTGTCTCAGGCGCCGCAAGCGGGCGATGCTCTTGAAGTCGTTCGTGATGAACGAACGGCGCGCCAGATCGCCCAGAACCGGGCCGAGGCGGCCAGGTCGGTACGGACCAGCCAGAAGACCAACCGGGTTACGCTGGAGTCCCTGCTGAGTGGAGTCGCCCAGGGCGAGAAGCCGGAGCTGCGCATCGTCGTGAAGGGAGACGTCCAGGGGTCGGTCGAGGCCGTGGTGGGCTTGCTCGATACCCTTCCCATGGACGAAGTCGATCTGAGGGTCCTTCGGTCCGGCGTTGGCGCAATCACCGAGAACGATGTGCAACTCGCTGCCGCGTCCGGCGCGGTCATCATCGGCTTCAATACCCGAGCCGATCAGCAAGCGCAGGCTGCAGCCGAGCGTGAACACATCGATATCCGCACCTACCAGGTTATCTACGAGCTGAGCTCCGCAATCGAGCGTGCGATGAAGGGGCTCCTCGCACCGGTATACGAGGAGGCGCACCTGGGCAAGGCGGAGGTCCGAGCGACCTTCCGAACGCCGCGTGGGACGATCATCGCCGGATGCTATGTGATCGACGGCAAGGTCGTGCGCAACGCCAACGCGAGAGTTCGGCGTGGACGCGATGTCGTCTTTACCGGTAAGATCGATTCCCTCAAGCATATCAAGGACGATGTCCGGGAGATGGCGACGGGATTTGAGTGCGGTATCGTCCTCGATGGCTATACGGATGTCCAGGAGGGCGATGTCATCGAGGCATACGAGAGCCGGCAGGTGGAACGTGTGTGATCGGCTGCCTGACGGTCTCGCTTCATATTCCCCATGCGCAGTCGCTCAAAGAAAAGCGGCAGGCGTTACGGAGTCTGATCGAGACCCTGCGTCATAAATACAATGTGAGCGTTGCCGAGATGGATCTGCAGGAGCTGCATCAACGATCGATCCTGGGCGTGGCCTGCATCGCCAACGAACAGGCGCACATCCGCCAGGCGCTCGATACGGTCTCCAAAGTGATCGAATCGCGACCGGATCTCGTCGTATGCGACGCTACCATTGAGATGTTATAGCTGCGGGATCGTACCATTGAACGGAATGGAAGGCCATGTCCACCATACGTCAGGAACAAGTGGCTCAGCGCCTCGTGGAGGAGTTGAGCGACATGCTGAGGCGAGACCTCCGGGACCCTCGTCTCTCGGCGGTCACCGTGACGGGAGCCGAGTGCTCTCGAGATCTCAAGTACGCGCGCGTCTTCGTCAGCGTTCTGGGCAGCGGGGATCAGCGAGACGAAGCGCTGCAGGCGCTGCGCCGCGCGAGCGGTTTCCTGCGCGGCGAGTTCACTCGGAGGGCGCGCTTGAGAGTGGCTCCCGAGCTGGACTTTCGCGCCGACGAAGGGATCGCCCACGGCGCGCGTATCTTCGAACTGCTCAAGGAGATCGAAGCTGAAACCGACGGCACGCACCCTGACCCTGACTGAGGCAGCGGACGCCATCCGAGGCGCAGAACGGATCCTCATCGCCGGTCACGAAAACCCGGACGGCGACGCCCTCGGGTGCACGCTCGCTCTGACCCATGCCCTGCAGCACGCGGGCAAGCTGGTCTACCCGCTGTCGGCTGATCCCGTACCCGATATCTACCGGTGGCTGCCGGGAGCCGACATGATCAGGGCAAGCGCGGATGGCCCGTTTGATCTGGCCATCGTCTGCGACGCCGCGACGCCAGGCCGACTGGGATCGGTCGGCGCTCTGGCGATGACAGCTGAGCGGTCGTTGGTGATCGATCATCATGAAGGCAATGGGGGCTTCGGCGATATCCAACTGGTGGATACCTCGGCGGCCGCCACCGGTGAGATCGTATACGCGCTGCTCCGCCATTTGCGCCTACCCTTCAACCGCGCCATCGCCGACTGCCTGCTCTGCGCGATCATCACGGACACCGGCTCCTATCGCTTCATGAACGTCAAGGGCGCGACGTTCCGCGTCTCGGCGGCCCTCATGGCCTACGGCGCGTGCCCGGCCTCCATCAGCGAGCTGGTCTTCGAGACAAGGTCACTGCAGAGCCTCAAGCTTCTCGGCCGTGCGCTGGACGCTCTAGAGGTGACCGCGGACGGCCGGATCTCGTGGTCCGTCATCACCGCCAGGGATTTCGGCGAGCTCATGGCGACGGACGAGGATACGGAGGGTATCGTCACGCACATTCGCGCCGTTCGGGGAACCGAAGTCGGCGTTCTCCTTCGCGAGCTCGGTGACGGCTCTGTCCGGGTCAGCCTCCGATCGCGGCGCGATGTTGATGTAAGCCGCGTGGCCGAACGCTTTGGAGGCGGAGGACATCGCGCTGCTGCGGGCTGCACGCTCAGGATGCCGCTTACCGAGGCGATTGCCGCCATTCTCGGGGCGCTCCAGGACGCATAGTGCCGGATCGGCAAGCCAACATGCCGGCTGTAGGGAGCGAGCCCTTTGGCATTCTATCGATCGATAAGCCGCCCGGAATCACGTCCCATGATGTCGTGAACCGGCTCCGGCGCCGCCTCTCCACCCGACGAATCGGCCACACGGGCACGCTGGATCCGTTGGCCACCGGAGTGCTGGTGTGCTGCGTGGGAGCGGCGACCCGGTTGGCCGAGTACATCGGCGCGGGCGACAAGGTCTACGAGGCGGAGATAGCGCTGGGGATGACGACCTCGACCCTCGATGTCACGGGAGAGCAGCGGACCTGCGCCGACGCCTCCGGTCTCGAATTCAGCGATATTGAACGAGCGCTGGCCAGCCTCACCGGCGATCTCGCACAGATACCGCCCATGCATGCGGCGGTTCGCGTAGGCGGCGTTCGTCTGTACGAACTCGCCCGTCGAGGCGAGACCGTTGAGCGATCGGCCCGCGCGGTCACCATCCATGAGCTTACGCTGAGGAGTTATCGACCGGGCAGACAGGCGCTGATTGAGGTCACCGTACGGTGTTCCGCGGGCACCTACATTCGGTCGCTGGCTGACGACCTCGGCGAACGCCTAGGCGTCGGCGGGTGCCTTGCCGCTCTCAGGCGCACCCGGGTTGGCGCATTTCGCCTCGCTGATGCCTATCCTCATGATGGACCGCTTCCGTTGATGCGACCGGAGGATGCCCTGGCCTCCTGGCCTCTGGGCAGGGTGGATCCGATCGTGGCCGACGATCTTCGCATGGGCCGGGCTGTGGGCGGATCTGCCATCGAGTGGATCCGACCGCCGAATCGGACATCGGAGCCCGTTCTGCTGATCGGGCATGAGCTGCTGGCCGTCGTGATGCCCGAAGGCGATCGGTTTCGTCCGCATAAGGTCCTGCACGCTCCGCCGATGGAACCGGCGCCTGAGACACGCCCATGCGGATAATCCATGGTCTGCCGGAGCGGGGGCTGCTCAACAGTACGTCGGTTGCCGTTGGAACCTTCGATGGAGTGCACGTCGGCCATCAGAAGCTCATCAAGCGCGCCAGACAGGAGGCCGACGCACGGGGAACCGATACAGTTGTCCTGACGTTCGATCGGCATCCGCTGGAGATCATCGCGCCTGAACGGGCGCCGAGGCTGTTGACGACGCTTCCCGAACGCTGCGCGTTGTTCGAAGCCTTGCGGGTCGATCATGTGGTGATCGCGGATTTCGAGCACGAGCTTCGCGACCTGTCGGCCCAGCGATTCATGGACGACGTCCTTGTGTCCCGGCTCGGCGTCACGGTGGTCTGCGTCGGTGAGCGCTTCGCGTTCGGCCAGGGGCGGGCGGGGACAGTCGAGACGCTGATGACCGGCGGTGCGGCGCTGGGATTCGAGGTCCGGATCGCCCCGACCGTTGTGGTGGACGGCATGCCCGCATCGAGCAGCCGGGCGAGGCAGGCGATTCTGACGGGCGAGGTGTCGGTGGCCTCCGCGATCCTGGGCCGGCCCTATCGACTGGAAGGTCTTGTTGTGCGCGGGGACGGTATCGGACGGACGCTCGGGTTTCCGACAGCCAATCTGGCGACCGATGAACGGATCATTCTGCCCGGTGACGGCGTCTACACCGTGACTGCGGCCGTCGACGGCGAACGTTGGATCGGGGCTTGCAGCATGGGCTGTCGCCCGACAGTTGGGGGCACGCGCCGTGTTCTGGAAGTGCACCTGCTCGACTTCTCGGGAGACCTCTACGGCTCTACCCTTGTCGTTGAGTTTGTCTCTCATCTTCGGGCGCAGGTGCGCTTCGATCGCCTCGAGGACCTCATCGCGCAGATGGCGATAGACGCCGAAGCCGCTCGACGGCAGACGTCCATCGGCCTGCGATAACTCCGACGGCGTTGGGGAACCGGCTGCAAATAACCGTCCGTAATCTTCAACGACAACGGCTGAGAACATCAACCGTTTGCGGTTTCGAGGAGGTTACTCTCAGAACATGAGCGATATCTGGACAAAACCAAAGGTGCGATATGGCATGCTGGTCAGCGCCTTTCTAGTGGGATGCGCATTGACAGGTTCCTTGTTGACGCGGCCGAGTCTTGCCGTGGAACAGGAGCAGGAGGCCCGGATATCCCACGCTGCATTGACACAGCGGACGGCGGGCCTTGCGTCTCTGGAAGACGGGTTCGTGGCCATCGGTGAGCGTGTCCAGCCAGCTGTGGTATCCATCCGTGCGAGTAAGACGGTCAACGTCGGACAGACAGCGCCGGATCTCGGCGAGCTGTTCCGGGGCTTCGGGTTCGACGCTCCGAACGGCCTCCAGATACCGAGGCGCTTCCGAACTCAGGGCGGCGGATCGGGTCTCATCGTCCGATCGGACGGGTGGATCCTGACCAACGATCATGTCGTCGGCGGGGCTGATAAGGTGACCGTGAAGCTCGAGGACGGCCGGGAGTACGACGGGACGGTGCGTCGCGATTTTCGGAGCGACCTCGCCGTGGTTAAGATCAAAGCCACGGGTCTGCCCGCGATCGACTTCGCCGACTCCAGCAAGGTCCGAGTAGGCCAGTGGGCCGTCGCCTTCGGCGCGCCGCTTTCTCTTGAAGATACGATGACCCTGGGGATTATCAGCGCCAGGAAGCGACAGCAGGCGATCGGCTCGGGTGATGAGGGGCGGTTCTATCCTGAGCTCCTTCAGACGGACGCATCGATCAACCCTGGCAACTCGGGCGGTCCGCTGGTCAACATTGAGGGGCGCGTGATCGGCATCAACGTAGCAATCGCCTCGCCTACCGGCGGCAGTGTCGGCATCGGTTTCGCGATCCCATCCAACACTGCTCGCAAGGTCATGGATGATCTGATCTCGTCCGGCAAGGTGGTCCGGGGCTTTCTCGGCATCATGCCCGCCAACCTCGAGCCTGCGCAGCGGGATAAGTACGGCGTGGCCAAGGGCGGCGTGCTGGTTCAGGGCGTGAGCGAGGGCACACCCGCGGCTCGGGCTGGACTCCAGGTCGAGGACGTGATTACCCGGGTAAACGGCGCTGCGGTTGAGGATGACGCGGACTTCCGCAATCGGATTGCCTCCGCAGGCCCCGGGGATACCGTGACGATGACCATTAAGCGGGACCGCAAGGAAACGACGGTTAAGGCGACGCTTGAGGCCGCTCCGGATCCGACTGCACCAGCAGTACCGGCACAACGTACGGGCGTCGAGAAGCTGGGCCTCAAGGTCGAGGCGATCTCAGCGGAACTCAGCAAGCGGTTCAATCTCGGCTCTCTGAAAGAGGGAGCGGTGGTCGTTGGCGTGGAGCCGGGCAGCCCATCCGATGAGGCTGGACTCCGCACCGGGGACGTCATCCTCCGCATCAACGGCGAAGCGATCACCGGTTCGGAAAGCGTGAGCCGCATCGTCGGCCGGGTGAAAAGCGGCGACGGGCTTGCCATGGTGGTTCGGCGCGACAAGCAGCGGATGCTTGTCACCGTCGAGGTTCCGTAGTCCCGTATGCCGGGCCGCAACTAACCGATCGGGGCCGGTCGACCTATCGTCGACCGGCCCCGACGCATTGTTGGATGAGGCCCTAATGGGTGATCGCCGATCAGCGCGGAGGCGCCTCATCAGAGGTCGGGGTGAGGCTCGGGCAACGACCATCGCCGACGCTCGCATCTCGCGGATGGCGGGACCACAGTAGAGGCGCCGCCCAGGCGCGATCCGTCACCAGCAGTCGCTCGCAGTACGATCGGAGCCGACCTCGAGCGTGTTCGGGACCGCCTTCGGACAGCACCGTCCACATTGGATCCACGGTGTAGCCGTCCGGCATCGTCTGCATCATCGCTGCATGCCAGCGCTCCAGCGTTGCCGCGTGACGGGCGCACTCGTCCGGATGCTCCGACGCAAGGTCCGTCTGCTGATGCGGATCGGCGTCCATATCGAAGAGCATTTCCTCCGGGAAGAGATGGAAACCGTCATGATAGGTGCGGGTGTATAGATAACGCTCCGACCGGATGCTCCGCTGACACACATGGGCGCATTGGCTGAGGGCGATGTACGCGCGACCAGGAGCGCCGTTGCCCGTCACGGCCTCATGAAAGCTCGCTCCTTCCCAACTATCGGCCGGCGGTTGACCGGTCAGAGCCGCAAGGGTCGGCGCAAGGTCCAGGTTGCAGCGTAAGGCAGTGTCGCTGATCCCCGTCCGGCCGCCCGGCCATGCGATGATCAACGGTATCCGACAGGTGGCCTCATCCGCGGTCGCGTGCTCCGCGTAGATGCCGAACTCGCCCTGGTTCTCCCCGTGGTCCGATGTTACGATGATCGCCGTGTCCTCGAGTATCCCGAGCCGATCGAGCTCCGCCAGAATCATGCCGATGTGCCGATCCATGTAGGCGATCCCGCAATCGTAACCATCGATGTGGCGGCGCAGATCCTCCATGTTGCGGACGGCCGGGACGTGGCGCGGCCAGCGAGGATTCGGCACGTCGTCCCACATATTGATCTCCCGGGCCGTGTGCGGTCCGACAGCCTGTTGATGGCTCTGTACGACCTCCTCCGTCAGCCATTCGGGCGTCGGCATACCTGCAAAGGGATTGCCGAACTCGGCCGGCGCTCGGTACGGCGTATGCGGATCCCAGTAGTTGACATGCAGGAACCAGTTGTCGCTGGCTCCGGACCTCCCCAGCCAATCCAGCACGCAGGGCGTCACCTCCTCGGCCGATTCGAGGCCGGATTTGCCCGGGTTGATCATCTCCCGAAAGCCGGCGTTGAACCACCAGGCTCCGTGCCTCTCCGCAAACGGGCTGATGGAGGCCGTGTAGAGGCCGGCCTTCCTCAATCGGCTGGGCAGGTTGTCCGTACGACACCGATCGGTGAAACCCCTTGATCGACCGACCAGCCTCAGGTCTGCCGCCGTGCCGCCGTGCCCGACGACGCCGGTGTGGATGCCGGGGCGGCCGGTGAACAGCGCCGCGCGACTGGGCAGGCAGGGGGCGTCGGTGCAGTAGTAGCGGTCGAAATGGACTCCCCGGGCGGCGATGGAGTCGATGTTGGGTGATGCAGGCCGCCGATATCCGTAGCAGCCGAGATGGTCCGGCCGCAGTGTGTCCAGATCCAGCATCAGGATGCGCAACCGGGCGTACCTCCCTCTAGCGTTCTATGTCTAACCTCCGCTGCGGCCTGCGCCGAACCGGGCCATCCAGGCCGGATCATTGGGCCGAGGCGCATTCGCGGAGGCTCGGGCCGTACTCCGGATCGTTCAGCGAGGCGAACACCTGCGCCGCCAGGTACGACGGGATGTTGCCAACGTCGCAGCGTCGTTCTCCCGGGCCGAGGGGCACGCCGATCACCCTGCCGCCCCGGCTGATGACGTCGGCGATAGCCTCCGTCACGCCGACCTCGCCGTTGGAGCCCGGCTCTGTTCGTCGGAGCGCTTCGATCGCGGCGCAGCCGAGGATCCATCGGGCGGCGACAACGAGGCGGCTGGGCGCTCGGGCACGTTCGGGCTTCTCCACGATCCCACGAATATCGAAGGGTGCGGTCGGTTGTTCCGGGGTGTCGACCGCCGGATCGAGGACACCGTACCGATGGACACTCTCCCATGGCGCCTGTTCACAGAGAACGGCCGCGTCCGCCTTCGCATCGCGATACGCATCGATGAGTCGCTCGGTCGCCGATGGGCCGGCTGTGTCCCATTGGCGCAGGACCGCACAGTCCCCGAAGGCGACCAGAACCGGCAGTCGATCCGATTCGCTGAGGCCCCGCAGGGTCGCATCCCCAACGCCGCGCATCGCAGGCTGCACCGCATAGCGACATTCCATACCCCATCGAGACCCATCCGCGCAGTATCCTCGGATGAGCTCCTTGGCTTCCGAGAGGACGATCGTCGCCGTAGCGATTCCGCTCGCAGCGAGATCCTCCATGATGTGCCCGATGACGGGCATCCGTCCGATGGGGAGCATCTCTTTCGGCAGATGATCGGTCAGCGGCCGCAACCTCGTTCCGAAACCCGCGGCCGGTACCACGGCATGGCGAACCGTATTCTGTCCGCTCAACGCACGCCCACTCGGACCGCATCGATTTCGAGTTCGAAGAGAAGGTCATCGCGGCAGATCGTGCTCTCCGTGACGATCAACCTATCTCGATCGCCGCCCCGATTCCGCCACGGTTCGTCGATTGCTCCCGCGTCGGCAGCGTACCGGAAGTAGGCCACCGCGCGGGTTACATCGCCCCAGTCCATATCTCGGGATGTGAGAATGGCCTCGATGACGTCGAGGGTACGATCGACCTGAGCGACGACATCGTCGCCGTAGATCGTCCCCCCTCCTGGCTCGATGCTGGCCGTCCCGGATACGAGCAGGCTGCGCAGGTCGGGTTCGGTCACCTCAACGGCTCGACTGAAGGAGCTGCCGTATTCGAGAGCGGGACACTGAAGGGGGGAAGGAATGGCCTGGACCGAGACCGTGTCATCAAGCGGTACCATCGCCAGCAGATCCATGGTGATCGCAGCGCCTCTGGGATTGGCCGCTCCGATGCCGGTGCTCGCTGGCACCATCCCGTCGAAGACGCCTCGATCGTGGAAGAACTGGCTGCGCACGCGATTCAGGTCGTCGTACCAGCTGAGGATATCGTCCAGGAAGAGCCACGTGCGATAGACGTCGCGGAAGGTCATTCCGACCAGTCCAAGGGCGGACTCCGCCTGCCGAAACGTCTCGGCCGCCTGTTGTCCGGGATCCGCCCATAGCCCTTCCGCCGAGATGCCCGTTACCGCGACCCTGCGCGCGTGCGAATCCTCGATCAGACTGACGAAGGCGCCTGCGTTCGTCTCGTAGATCGTGGGTTCACACCCCCGCACACCGGTGAGGTTGACGCCCGCCACCTCGCCACTATGGCATGGCGCCCCTTCAACCAGACTGAAGGGCACTCCCCTCGGGATTGCGACGGCGCGGCCACCGGGGCAGACGCCGCCGAAGCCCATCGCTCGAACCATCTCGGCGCCCAGGCGATGCACCTCCGATACACCCCGAAGGAGCGCTTCGTCGGCCGTTTCCTCGACGCCGGCAACGACCGTCAAAGCCAGTTCATCCCATCCGCGCCGATGGAGGACGCGAGCGCTCAGGGTTCCAGTATCGCCTGCCAGCGCCCCTTGAGCTGGATGAGCTCCCGCTCCTGATCCTGGCTGAATGATCCCAGCCGTTGGGCATAGGTGTCCATCCATGTGTTCAACCTTTCCATGTCGTCCCTTGTGAGCTCTACCGAGTGATGACCCCGTCGCAGGAGCGCCATCAGCGCGCTGGTCGCCGCCGCCCCCTGGCCGGGGATCGAGCGACCCTCGCGATACCGCGTCTGCACATGGTCCCGAAGGCTCGGCCTTCCATAGCCCACGAGTGTTTCGTACGAACCCGGGCCCTGCAGATTCCACCGCGCACCCGATGTGCCCGGGGCATGACAGCGCACACAGGCTCGGTCCAGCACCGGCTGCACCAGCCGATCGTACCGGTATGGCCACGAACCGTCCGGTCCCGGCTTCAGGCGCGACGGCGGGCGGTTCATCGCCAGTGGGCGTCGGTTCGGAACCGCGGCGCTCCGTCCTTCGTGGCATCCGACGCAGGACAGCGTCTGGCCCGGTTGGGCGTAGGTCACCGTCCGCATGGTCTGCAGCGCGGTCCCATCCTCGCCGAGCGCCTGGAAGAACAGGGGCACGCCCGGCGGCACGAGGAAGGAGGCGGAGCCGTCCTTTTCAACCGGCACGGTACCGAGCACGCATTTGCCCGGATCGTCCGACGTTACGCCGAGGTTCGGTGCGTTCATCTCCGGCTGTGTCTTGGCGGGCACCGCAACGATCCGCAATCGGGCCACGCGCAACCTCGGATCGAGGCCGAGGCCATTGCGCACGTCGGTGACCACCATCGTTGCCGGCCGTTCCCGCTCCTCGACGGTCTCCGGCGGGGCGGCCATCGCGGCGAAGGGCATCGAGCGAGGTTGAATCGGCAGGGCGTAGACGCTGGATATGGTCGGGTCCCGATAGAGCAGCTCAAGGTTGCCATCCGCATCGCCGAGGTAGATGCCCAATCCGCGCACGGGGTTGTCGGCGAGGTTGCCGATGCCCCACGATGTCAGGAACACCTCCTCCGAAAGAGGGTAGGGCGCGGCATAGTATGCCCTTGGCCATCCCTGAACCTCTGGAAAACAAACCTCGGGGGTCAAGCGCCGTAAGGGCTCCGGCCCGTCGGCGCCCCGGTCCGGATCGAAGAGGATCAGCGTGCCGCCCGTCACCGCGTGATGGGCCGAAGCCGTAAACAGGATCTTGCGCGAGTTCGGCGCCTGGCGGGCCTCAAACGCGCTATGGAACATGGCTGTGTGGTTGCCGTACACAGCCTGCGGGTTGGTCCCGTCCGGATTGGTAGACCATAGTTTCATATACGGCATGTTGTCCCTGTCGACATAGTCCCAGCGCGCATAGAGGATGCGTCCGTCATTACAGACGTTCGGGGTCCACTCGAAGTTCTCAAAGGGGGAGATCGCGACGACGGTCTTACGATCCGGGCTCAACGTATGCAGGGTATACACCGCCACGGGCCGCCATCGATCACCGCCGCAGCGAACGTAGGAGTCGGGGCGATTCACCGAGTCGGCGACCACACCGGCATGCTGCACTGTCGCCCCGCGCCGAGTCGAGAGGAATACCACGGCGCCCGTAGGCAGATATCTGCCGGAGAAATCATCGTTGGCGCCCCGCGTCAGCCGTTTCAGCCCGGTGCCGTCCAGGTTCGCTTCGTACAGATGGTAGAACGCGTCCTCCGGGATGGCATCTTTGGCAGTCTTGTCGCCGTTGGCGGCCAGCCCGGGATAGTACCGGCAATACGCAAACAGAACCTTGCGCCCGTCGTACGAAAGGTCGGGATCGAGGTAGCTGCCGGGAGGCAGTCCCGTCGCGATCGTGCGGACCACGGGTCGGTCGGTCCGAAATCCCGTCAGGATGCACAGCGCTCCGCCCGGTCGGCTCCACCATCCGTAGTACTGATCGGACATATGGTTGAATGAACCGTTGACCCGTTTGACGAATAACAGACTGTCGAACTTCAGCAGAGGATCACGGAGCATGAGCCGGCGCATCTCCCAGCGCAGGCGGACGTAGGCTGCTTTGGCGATGGGAGCGGGAGCGCGCGACACCCGTTTCGCCCATTCCATCGCCTCGCGACAGCGGACTGCGCTCAGCCCCGACGCGTCGAGGCGTCGGATCAGTTTCGCTGCGCGGGCGATCAGTGCGTCGAGCGGCAGCCGAACCTCGTCGAGGGACAGGGCGGGAGGCTTGGACCACTGGCTCAGGCTGCTCTGGGCGCAGGGCTTACGGAGAGCGATGTTGACGAGCGGTTTCCCAGCCCCATACACTTCAACCTCGTCGAGATGCAGGGGAGTCGGTCCCGGGATCGTGCAGCGCAGATATCGGGCGGTGCGATTGCGGAGCGGGACGACCAGCGGTTTGCCGTCCGTCGCTCCGTAGAAGGTGGGGCCCGAGTGTTGGTAGACGGTCGACCACGTCGTGCCGTCCTGGGACAGCTGGACCGCCAGTCGGTCCGCCCTCGGGGCGGCATCGCAGCGGTTATAGACCTCAACCCGGTTCAGGGGCACGTCACCGCCCAGGTCTACCTGCCACCACGGCGCCGGATCCTGTCCCGTGTGGAAGCCGTATCCGCCGTCCTTGAGGCCGTCCACGGCGCCCGCCGCATCCTCAGCAGGGGTCAGAGCGGGATTCCGAGACGCTCGGCTCGCCTCCTGCTGGATCCAGTCCGCCTCGATCTCCGCCTGGCGCTGTGGATCAGGCTCCAACGTTCCATGACCGGCAAGCGCGACGCCGAGAGCCAGAAGTACGGACGCACCGATCAGCATAACCACCGGAGTCCTGCCGCGGCGTCTGACACCAGCCATGTTGTCACCCCTTGTTGGATTGCCCGGGCTGCGCTCGAGGCCGCGGGTGCGCAAGATCAGAGTATCGTCAGCGAGCCGCTTCCATAACCGGCCTCCACCCAGGCATCGCCTCCGAACTCGCACCGGATCGTATGGCTGCCGACGGATTCGACCGTGGGATACAGGTAGCGCGCGACCCCGTCATCATTGGTAACGACAGTCTGAACCGGCGTTCCGTCGACCTTGAAGGTTACGGTCTTCGCCTTCTGTTTCTGCAGGTCATACAGGCGTCGGAAGTAGGCATACAGGTTGGCAACGCCGCCCGACGGCACGGATTTCGACAGGACCCAGATATAGGGCAGGGCTTTCTGCGCGGTCAACACGGCGGTGTTGCTGCTGGCGCCGTAGCCTCCGTTGCCGGCCCACTGGCTCAGAATGCTCCTTGTCCCGGCTCCGGCGCCGTCCGGCACGTCGTAGTAGGGGTACTTAGCGTAGCCGTTCACGTCGGTGGGGCGAGTGATGACGTATGTCCCGTCGACGGTAAAGCTCACGTTCTTATTGTATAGCGGCGCGTTGTCGCTTCGGAGCAGCCGGCATTTGAGTTCCGTTCGTCCGGTTATGCGCCGGGTCCGATCGAAGCCGATGATCTTCGTCGACCAGCTCACGGCAGTGAGGTCCGCGTTGTCGCTGGACGCGTTGTAACTGGAGTCGCCCGCGAACTCCGCCGTGATCGTGCGGGCGCTCGGGCCGTCGGTGATGGTCCAGAGCAGCATAGCGTTGCCGCTCACGTCGGTGGTCGCGGTTCCGACCGGGGTTCCGTCAATACGAAAGGTGATCGTCTTGCCGGACAGGTATGCGTTGTCGCTCAGCCGTTTGAGGCTGTAGGAGCGGAGGGCGATGTTCTCCGTGATGGTTCCGGTCCGGTCGATCGTATACAGCGAGGTGTTGGTCAGGAGCGGGAAGACCACTCGCGCGACGAACACATCCGCCTCTCCGCCGTGAACGGTGTCGTAGGCGCCTGCGGTGACCGGAAAATCGGCCGACCACGTATCGCCTGTCAGATAGGCCGCGCCGGATGGGTCGAGCGCGACGCCGTAGCCGACGTCCGATCCTCCTCCGCCGATGTAGCTAGAGAAGAGCGCGGTCGATCCGTCGGCGGATAGGAGGAGGACAAACGCGTCGACGTCGTTGGTCGGGAGTGCGGTGTCGAAGGCATTCGGGCTGAGCGGGAAGTTCGTCGAATACGTGTAGCCGATGACGCTTGCCCGGTTCTGTCCGTCCACGGCGACTCCCAGACATCCGTCCGTCGCGGAGCCGCCGATGAAGGTCCCATAGGCGAGCGAGTTCCCGTTCGCGCTGACCCTGCAGGCGAAACCGTCTCCATCGCCGTTGATCGTCGTATCGAAACCTCCGCCGGTGGTTGGAAAGTTAGCGGAGGCGGTATTGCCGATGACGATCGCATCGCCGTTGGACGCGGCCGCAATGCCGGCGGCGCTCTCGGTGCTGGAACCGCCCAGATACGTGCAGTATACGAGCGAGGTGCAGCCGGAGTTGAGCCGCAGCGCGAACGCATCGTAGTCGCCGCCCTGAAACGCCGTTTGAACGGCGCCCGCCGTCGTGGGAAGGTTGGCCGAGTAGACCTGGCCCGCGACCAGGATCGACCCGTCCGTATCCAACGCCACGGCGTTGCCGTAGTCACCCGCGGATCCCCCGATGTATGTAGCGCCGACCAGCGAACCGCCATTCGGGGCGAAGCGCACGGCGAAGACATCGCTATCGCCGCCGTTGTAGGTGGTATCGTACGCCCCGACCGACGTCGGCATATCGAGGGATTGGGTGTAGCCGGCGATCACAACACCGGCTCCGTCGACGGCGATGCCATACGCCGCCTCCCATTCCGTCCCGCCGAAATAGGTGCTGAAGGCGAGACCGGAGCCATCTGGCGTGAGCTTAACCGTGAAGGCGTCTCCGTTCGTTCCGTTCAGGGCGGTCTGGAAGGCCCCTGCAGTCACCGGGAAGTCGTCCGAGACCGTCTCGCCCGCAATATAGGCGGAGCCCGAGGCGTCCACGGCGATGCCGTGGCAATAGTCCCAGTTGGAGCCTCCGACGTAGGTTGCGTATACGAGCGATTTGCCGTCGGACGCGACCTTGGCGACGAAGGCATCGAGATCGCCGTTGGCCGATTGATCGTAGGCGTTGTTCGTCGTCGGGAAATCGGAGCCGTAACTGTAGCCAGTTACATAGGATGCGCCCGTCGCATCGACGGCAATCCCCGTCGCCCCATCGGCGTTGGCCCCGCCGAGGAAGGTGGCGAAGTCGAGGATCGGATCGATGACAAGCGTCCTCGCCGCGTCATACCGGTCAACGCTCAATCCCGCCGTCACGGCTCCCGCGGGCGCTTCGCGATTCAACGTGTAGCGGCATCCTACCGGAACACGCCGGCCGTCGATTTCCTGATAGGCCAACGGCGGCTTCAATCGCACGTCGCCGACCGAGGTGGTCATTACAAGCGATCCGCCGTCGACCCGCACCCGCCTCGCACCGGTGAACCCGAGCCTGATCTGGCCGGGATCGGCACCGGCCTGCACAACGAAATCGAACTCGAGCGGTCTCCGGTGGCGTGAGGCAGCCTCGGATCCGTAGTATTGGACGCCGATGCCAGGATAGACGTTCTGGAAATGCGCCTGCCCGTAGAGCGGGACGCCCGTGTGCCATCCTCCCGGATCTGCGCCGCGCAGGTAGTTCACACTCCCTGGACGCCGATCAAGACCGGTCGACGGAGCCTCAGGATCGCCGCCGATGAACGAGATCCTCAGAACGGAACTGCGGCGGGCCCATCGCGAACGGACCCGCTGCCACGACTGCCGAGGCTCCCCGAACTCGAATCCGTCCGCCGACCTGCGCCCAGGTTTGTGCTGGTCGAGGACCATGACCATCTCCGCCGGCGTCAGATAGACCGTAGCGCGGGGCGATCGAGCCAGGAAGCGCACTGCGTCCGGGTAGGCTCCGGTATTCTGTTCCAGCGCGAAGGCCGGGGTGATGGGGCCGATGGCCCTCCCGGCGCCCGACTCAGCCTGGGCAACGCGACAGGCTGCGAATGTGAGCGCGATGGCGAAGAACACACTGGATTTCATTGGCTCAGTCTCCTGCGGTCGGGCGTTTGGACTCTCGCGCTCTTATTGGATAGCGAAATCGATATAGCCGCGGAGTACATCCGTATCGACGAGACGAACGCGGACTCGATCGCCGACGTCGAGGCCCGCCTCGCCCTCCACAACTCGCCCTTCAACGGGCGGATGGAAGATCCGAGCCCAGACACCCTTGGGTTTTGCTCCTGTGATGATCCCGTCGAACGTTTGGCCGATGCGATGGGCGAGCAGCATCGCGGCGGCGGATTTGGCGATCTGGCGTTCCGCCTTCTTGGCCGCGTCCTCCTGCGCCGTACAGTGCTGGGCCAGTTCCGCTAGTTCCACCGGACCGTACGCGATCGTTCGGCCGCCGAGCACCGCTTTCAACAGACGCTGGGTGATGACATCGGGATATCGTCGGTTCGGCGCCGTCGAGTGGGAATAGTCCCGCACTGCCAGACCGAAGTGCCCATCGGCGTCCTGGTTCGGTTCGTGCACCGCGTATTCCCCTCGTCCGAGCAGCTTGATGATCGTCAGCGACAGGTCGGGAAAGCGGACGGGATCGGCCTTGCGCATCTTGAGGAGAAACCGCTGAAGTGCGACAGGATCGGGATCGGGCGGAAGCTCCTCGCCATAGTCCGCAGCGAGGGATTCGATCCGATCCCACCGCTCCGGCGAGCGGACGACCCGACGGAAGCTCGGTGAGCCGTGATGATCCAGGAAGCGGGCGACGACGCCATTCGCCGCGATCATGAAGTCCTCGATGATCTCGTGGGCACGGTTTTTCGACTCCCGTTCGATATCGAGGACTTCGCCGTCCTCCATTATCGCCCGGGTTTCGATGGAATCGAGGACGAGCGCGCCATGCCGATGGCGCTGGATGCACAGCCGCTGGGCGGCGGCATCCTGCAGACGCATCTGGTCGGCGAGCCCTTCCACGGCCTGCATCGCGGCCGGCATCGGCTCCTCTCCGTTCAGCCATGCGCCCACGGAGTTATAAGCGAGTTTGGCTTTGCTATGCACGAGCGCCCGATAGATCTCCGGATCGCTTGTGACCCCTTCGCTGTCCACGGTGTACGCGATGACCACCGCCAGACGCTCCTGGTCGGGATTGAGCGAAGAGAGATCGGTCGACAGCCGTTCTGGCAGCATGGGGAAAACGCGGGCGGCGGTGTAGATCGATGTGGTGTTCTTGCGCGCGTGCACGTCGACGGGACTGTTCTGCTTGACCATGGCGTCGACATCGGCGATGGCTACAAGAACGCGCGTAGCGCCCTTTCCCAGGTCGTCGGCGACCGTTAGCTGATCGAGATCCCGGGAGTTGTCGTTATCAATCGACGCCCAGAGGAGGGATCGGAGATCTCGAACCGTCTCCTCCGGCTTCGGTTTGGCGGGCTCCTGCAGCCTTGCCACCTGGTTGAGCGCTTCCGGCGTAAACTCCGGCTCCAGTCCACGTTCCAGCAGAACCTGCGCCGCCAGTTCCGCAAGGTCGATCCGATTCGTCCGTTTACTCACTCGGGCATCCTCCCTGTACGGGATGATTATCCCATGACATTCGGCGACCGTCAAGGGAAGGCCATCCCCGTATGGCGCCGGGTGTGGGGCGATTCACGGCCGGCAACGGCGCGTCTCTGGCGGCTCCGGCGGGTCGATGCAGCCTTCGGCGTTGGCCATGGGCATGGCCGAGTGCGTCATAACTCACGGGCGATCCGGCATAAATAGCGAAAGCCCGAGTTCATAAGGAACCCGGGCTTTCAGTTCTGCGCGTACCGCGATACGGTACAGCTAGGATATCAAACTCGGGCCTTCCGCGATGTCGGACCAATGTGGCATCTGGCGTAGGACAAACGGAACACGAGGCTGATGCGAAGGATGCGATGACACGGATCTGGCGTTTATGATTCGCCCATCTCCATGGCGCACTCCCGATCCAGCGCGTCCAGGATCTGTCGCGCCTGGTGTAACGCGGCTCGGAGATCCGCAAGAGAGGCAGGGGAGAGGCCCACAGGATGGATATTGTCCAGGGCGACCGCGCAGGCCCGAACCACATCGCCGGTGGAAGTGTCGGTCTGAGCCTCAGCGTCGCGCTCGGACCGACGCTCCTCGGCGAACGCGTCTTTTGCTTTCAGATATCCGGAGAACGCCTCGCGCGGCGCCGTCAGGATCTCCTCTGCGTCCTCCGGGTTGAGGCGCAGGGCCCGGACCATCGCTTCGGTATCACCGCTGGTAAGCCGATCTCGCTGAATACGGTCGGCGACCCGTCGCTGAAGATCCGGCTCCTCCGCCAGCTGTTTAATGAAGCGTGCGTGCTTCTCGGTCAACTGCCCATGAGCGGGTTTGTTCGGGCTGGAGACGATCCGCTCGCCGATGTCGCCGGGCAGGTCCATGAGGTCGAGAAGGTTATGCACACTCCGTTCCGAGATGCCGAGCATCGCGGCGACGTCGCGTATGGAGGCGCCGGTTTGGTCCTGGAGGGCAACGATGCCCCGGGCGCGATCCAGCGGCTGCAGGTCCTCCCGCTGCATGTTCTCGATGAGCTGCTGCACCCGCACATCCTCCTCCGTGAGCTGCCGGATGATACAGGGCATCGCTGTAAGTCCCGCCATCTGGGCGGCGCGCCACCGTCGTTCCCCGGTTACGATCCGGTATCCCGCGCCGGAGGGGAGCTCAGCTACCGTGATGGGATTCAGAACCCCGTGGCGCCGGATACTGGCGGCGAGCTCTGCCAGCGCCTCGGAATCGGCATGGGAACGGGGCTGCCCCGTATCCGCGGTGATCTGTTCGATGGGCAGCATGGTGATATCCAAGGTGATGGGTCCTCCTGAGCAATGACGATGGCGGCCGGGTCACGCGATGTCGGCCGTATCCCGAGAGGATACCCCGCCCTGTCGGAGTCGAACGATGAGTGTGCCATACTCGTTCCGTTGGAGGCTCGCTCCGGGTGTTGCTTCCGGTCGATTCGGGGGCGACGCCCGGGTGTCGCGGTCCGGACGGGCGCGGCGGTGTGGTGATAGGGATGACCAGGAGGCAGTTCGTGCTAGCATCGGCTCTTGCGGCGTCGGGGGTGCAGGCGTCTCGCTCAACGCCCATCGTCGACACGCATCAGCATCTATGGGACCTCAAGCGTCTGAGCCTGCCATGGCTGCCGACGAGCGGGCCGCTGGCCGGAGATCACCGTCTCGAGGACTATATCCGCGAGGCCGACGGTCTGGGGATCACGAGGACCCTCTATATGGAGGTCGACGTCGCACCGGAGCAGCACGAGGCGGAAGCGGCCTACGCGCTGGAACGTTGCGGGGCGCCGGGCAGTCCGATGATCGGGGCCATCCTCGGCGGGCGGCCGGATTCGCCGGACTTCGAGGCGTACGTGACGCGCTTTCGCAGGGAACCGAGGGTGAGGGGGCTCCGACAGGTCCTGCATTCGGCCGCAACGCCCCAGGGCCATTGCCTCCAGCCCGCCTACATCGCGGGCATACGATTGCTCGGGCGGATGCGGTTGGTTTTCGACATCTGTCTCCCCGCTCCGTTTCTTGACGATGCCCGTCAACTAGCGGACGCCTGTCCCGATACGCGGTTCGTCCTTGACCATTGCGGCAATCCGAACGTGCAGGAGGGTCCTGCGGACTCCTGGCGCCGCGCCATCGATGCTGTGGCGCGCCGGAAGAACGTCGCCTGCAAGATCAGCGGTATTGTGGCAACGGCACGCAGAGGGGCCTGGGCCGCGGAGGATCTCGCCCCTTTCATCGAGCATTGCCGGGCGGCCTTCGGCCCGGATCGTATCCTGTTCGGTTCCGATTGGCCGGTGTGTACGATGGTGGCGAGCTTGCGGGAGTGGGTTACGGCGCTCCAACGGATCGTCGCGGGATGGCCGGACGATGAGCGCCGGAAACTCTTCAGTCAGAATGCCGTTCGCTGGTATGGCCTGAGCCGATTGCTGTCGGGATCTGCAGCTTAGCGCAGCCGGAGAACTATGCGGCGGCCAGGGCGGCCGAAGGCGTCATGCACAGCTGCTGTCAGCCTCGCGCCGGACCGTTCGGGACAGGCCGAACCCGCGAGCGGTTCCTGCCGAACGGGAGATCGGCGGTAATGCGTGGTCATGAGATTGACACGGAACACTTATCATAGCTAAACTATAGGCTCCCTTTCGCTCGGTGTGTTCCAACCCCTCTCGTGACACTCGGGCTATTTCCGACAAGGAGAACAACACATCATGGCGTTGGACGAAAGCCGACTCAAGTTCGATACCCTCGCGGTCCATGGCGGGCAGACGCCCGATCCCACGACGACCGCGCGTGCCGCTCCCATTTACCAGACGACATCGTTTGCCTTCCACGACTCGGATCATGCCGCGGATTTGTTCGCGCTGCGGAAACTCGGCAACATCTATACCCGAATCATGAACCCTACCCAGGACGTCTTCGAGAAGCGCGTCGCGCTTCTCGAAGGGGGCGCCGCGGCTCTTGCGACCTCATCGGGGCAGGCTGCGGAGACGCTTGCGATCCTGACGCTCCTGCAGGCCGGCGATGAGATGGTCAGCAGCACGGCGCTGTACGGCGGCACCTATAACCTGTTCCATTACACCCTGCCGAAGCTCGGCATCAAAGTCCATTTTGTCGACCCGGAGGATCCCGAGAACTTCCGAGCCGCCCTGACGCCCCGTGTCAAGCTGATGTACGCCGAGAGCCTGGGCAATCCGAAGCTCAATACCCTGGATATCGAGGCCGTCGCGGGCATCGCCCATCAGGCGGGTGTCCCGTTGATGATCGATAACACAATGCCGTCGCCTGCGCTCCTGAACCCGCTGAAGTGGGGCGCGGACATCGTGGTTCATTCGGCTACCAAGTTCATCGGCGGCCATGGCACCAGCATCGGCGGGATCATTGTCGACGGCGGCACGTTCGACTGGACCAACGGCAACTTCCCCGCATTTACCGAGCCGGATCCCTCCTATCACGGTCTCGTATTGATGGACCTACCCGAGCCGCTCCGGACGATGGCCTTCGCCCTCAAAGCCCGTCTGCAGCTCATGCGGGATATCGGCGCCTGTGTCTCGCCGTTCAACGCTTTCCTCTTTCTGCAGGGCCTCGAGACGCTCCACCTCCGGATGGAGCGGCATAGCTCCAACGCCCTGCGCGTGGCTGAGTATCTCAAGGGGCATTCGAAGGTCACGTGGGTCAACTATCCCGGCCTGCCGGAGCATCCTTCCTACGCCACCGCGCGCAAGTACCATACCGGCCGCGGCTTCGGGGCGATGATGGGTTTCGGCATTCAGGGGGGGCTGGCCGCCGGCAAGACCTTCATCGACAGCCTCCAGCTGCTCTCCAATCTTGCCAATATCGGCGACGCCAAGTCGCTCGTCATCCATCCCGCGTCGACGACCCACCAGCAACTCTCCGAAGCGGAGCAGCTTGCCGCAGGGGTGACGCCCGACTTCGTCCGGCTCTCCGTCGGGATCGAGGATCCGGAGGATATCTTCGCGGACCTGGACCAGGCTCTCGCACGAACCTGAATAGCGTCCAACCACCGGCATGCATGGCCGCGCCGGGAATGTCTCGGTGCGGCCGCTGCCCCATCTCATCCCGGGCCGAGCGTGCAGCGCACAGCCTGAGGGATCGCCAGGCCGGCAGGGGAACGATCATTGAATATCCGTAACGTCGCCATCATCGCGCACGTCGACCACGGCAAGACGACGCTGGTCGACGCCATGCTGCGGCAGGGCAACGTGTTCCGAGCCAATCAAACCGTCGCCGAACGGGTCATGGACTCCATGGATCAGGAACGGGAGCGGGGGATCACGATCGTCTCCAAGAACACGGCGATCCTGTACCGCCCGACCGATCCGAAGGCGCCCGCAGTAAAGATCAACATCGTCGATACCCCTGGCCATGCCGACTTCGGAGGCGAGGTCGAGCGGGTCATGAGCATGGTCGACGGCGTCCTCCTCCTTGTCGACGCCGCCGAGGGGCCCATGCCCCAGACTCGATTCGTGACCCAGAAGGCGCTCCAGGCCGGCCATCGGGCCGTCGTCGTGGTCAACAAGATCGATCGGCACGACGCCCGGCCGGACGACGCCGTCAACGCGACGTTCGACCTCTTCGTCCAGCTCGGCGCCGACGAGCATCAGCTGGACTTCCCGATCATTTACACCAACGCCCATGCGGGCATCGCCACGCTGGACGTCGCAGCGCCGACCGGCGACCTGCGGCCCCTGTTCGAGGCGATCCTCCGACACATCCCGCCGCCCCACGGCGATCCCGATGCTCCGCTCGCGATGCTCGTCAGCAATCTGGATTATGACGACTATCGGGGACGCATCGCCATCGGGAAGGTGCACGCCGGCACGGTCCGGGCCAACGCGCCCGTGGTCGTGATCGCCCGGGACGGTCGCCACATACCGGAGAAGATCATTACCGTCTTCGTCTTCGAAGGCCTGAAGCGAGTGGAGGTGGAGGAGGCGCAAGCGGGCGACATCGTCGCCCTGAGCGGGATGCCGGAGGTCAATATCGGCGAGACCATCGCGGATGCCAGGAACCCCATGCCGCTCCCCATGCCCGCGCTGGATGAGCCCACCCTCCGGATGACCTTTGCGGTGAACACGTCGCCGTTCGCGGGTCGTTCCGGCCGGTGGTGCACCTCCAGGAAGCTGCGCGAGCGGCTCATGAAGGAGCTGCAGACGAACGTGAGCCTTCGGGTTGAGGAGACCGACTCCCCCGATGCCTTTATTGTGTCGGGGCGGGGCGAGCTGCACCTGGCGGTGCTCATCGAGACGATGCGCCGGGAGGGCTACGAGCTTCAGGTGTCGCAGCCCGAGGTCATCTACCGCGATATCGACGGGGTTCGGTGCGAACCGATCGAAGAGGTCAATATCACCGTAGCTGAGGAGCACGCCGGAGCGGTGATCGAGCAGCTCGGCGTTCGCCGCGGGAGGATGGCCAACATGCGCTCGCCCGGCAACGGTGTCGTCGACCTTGTCTACGAATCCCCGACGCGAGGCTTGCTCGGGTTCCGGTCCGAGTTCATCACGCTCACCCGGGGTACGGGCATCATGAACACGCTATTCTCGGGATATGAGCCGATCGTGGGCGATCTCGCCATCGGACGGAACGGCTCGCTCATCGCCAGCGAAACGGGCGTGGCCACCCCCTTCGGGCTCCACAACGCCGAAGCGCGGGGAGCGCTCTTCATCGGCCCGGGCGCCGCGGTCTACGCGGGCATGATCGTGGGGAAGCATCAACGGGACACCGATCTCGAGGTCAATGTCTGCAAGACCAAGCACCAGTCCAACATGCGGACTGCGGGCCAGGACACCGCCATCCGGCTAACACCGCCGACGGAGATGACCCTCGATCGATCCATCGAATACATCGGGTCTGACGAGCTCGTCGAGGTGACGCCGAGCGACGTTCGGATGCGCAAACGGGTTCTGGACAGCACCCAGCGACGCCGCCTCGAGCGGGCGCGGTAGCCGGATACTCCGACACCGTACGGACGGCCCGGGGTGCCGGCGTCCGCGCGTCGAAGCCCCTGCGTCTGCCTGCGAGACTCAGGATCCTCGCCCGAGGTCGATCACTTCGACCCGGATGCCCGTTTCCGGATGCGTGTCGGATGGGCCAGAGGCTAGCATGAACAGGTCGCCATCCACCAGGTCGCCCCGGATACGTTCGCGGACGAAAGCCGTCCAGTCGTCCCCGGTCGGCGCGCCGGTGATGGGGAAGACGCCGGAACTGAAGCTGAGCCCCGCGCAGGCCTGGCTCGATTCGGCCACGGCGATGATCCACGGGATCGGCCGCAGGCGGGCGATGCTGCGGGCGGTGCCGCCTGAGCGGCTGGAGACGACGATGGCCGCAGGCTCGAAATGGTTGACCATCGCCCCGACGCTTGCGGCGGCGAGATCGCTCAATACGGGGACGGCGGTCCGGGTTGGTTTCGCGAGAGCGTCCCGAATGGCCGCGCCGGGCCGGAGCCGCTCGATCTCCCGTGCGATCTGGACGAGCATCGAGACGCACCGCGCAGGGTGTTTGCCGATCGCGCTTTCGCCCGATAGCATGAGGCAGTCGGCCCCATCCAGGACAGCGTTGGCCACATCCGTCGCCTCGGCCCGAGTGGGCAGCTCATCCTCCGTCATCGATTCGAGCAGCTGCGTCGCCGCGATGACCGGTCGGCCTGCCATGTTGGCCCGTCGGATCACGTCCTTCTGTACCAGCGCGATGCGTTCGATGGGCAGTTCCACGCCGAGATCGCCGCGCGCCACCATGATCCCATCGGCAGCGTCGATGATCTCATCGATCCGTTCGACCGCGGAACGCCGTTCGATCTTCGCGATGATGAACGGATCATAGCCCGCCTCTCGGGCTGCCGTTCGAACAGCCCGGATGTCGTCGGCCCGCTCCACGAAGCTCTGGCTCACCGCCTCGACGCCGTGGGAGCCGGCGAACGCCAGCGCCGCCCGATCCTCGTCCGTGAACGCGGAAATGCCCAGTCGCGCGTTGGGGAGGTTGACCCCCTTGCGCGATCGGATCTCGCCGCCGTCCCGCACCCGACAATGGACATCCGCGCCGTCGATCTCCTCGACGACCAGCCGAACCAGCCCATCGTTGATGAACACGTCATCTCCCGGCGCGACCGCGGTCGGCAGCTCTGGCAGGTTCACCGAGGCCCGGTCGGCGCCGCCTGTGACGGGGCGCGTCGTCAGCGTGAACCGTTCGCCTTCGCGCAGGACCACGACCTCAGGATCCACCGCACCCAGCCGGATCTTGGGGCCCGCAAGGTCGGCCAGTACCGTCACCCTCCGTCCTGCGGTCGCGGCCGCCTCACGAACCCGGGCGATGTGCCTGGCGTGGTCCTCAAAGGAGCCGTGCGAGAAGTTCAGTCGGGCGATGTCCATGCCTGCTCGGATCATGGCGACGAGGGTATCGACCTCGGCGCACGACGGGCCCAGAGTGGCGATCATCTTGGTGCGGCATTCGGGCAAGGGCACGAGCGGCGACCTCCTCCTGAGTGAGACCGTATCCCCGGATGACGGCTCCAACCGCCTGCATGCCAGCAGTGCGGCATCGCCCCATCCTCCGATCTATGATAGAACAGTTCGTCCGCCGTATCGATCAACCGGAGCTGGTCGAACCGCAGCCGTATGCTCGTGCAATGCGGGTCGTATCTGGGGCTGCAGCAAGGGCGGCAACCAGATGCCGCGTCGATATGTCATCATACACCGCATCGCCATACCTCACGCAAGATCCGAATACAGGAGATGCCCGATGACGACGTGTCGCTCAGGCAAGTGCGGTATTGATATCGGCTTTATCCTCCGTTGTCTCGTCACAGCATGCTGGTGGACTCTTGCGCTGGGCTCGGCCGCCCAGCCCGGACCGGGCTGGCCACTAGCCTGGGGTTCCAGCCGCGACGGCCAGCTTGGCAGCGGTTCCGGCGGGGCCAGGCTGCTCCCCGTCGAGAGCCTGATGACCTCGGCTCAGGCCACATCCGCCGGTGTCCACCACAGTCTCGCGCTCCGTCCGGACGGCTCCGTCTGGTCGTGGGGTTCGAACCTCTACGGTCAGCTGGGAGACGGGACGAACGAGGAGCGATGCGCACCGGTTTCGGTACCCGGTGCATCGGGAGCCATCGCCGTCGCAGCGGGCGACCTTCATAGCTACGCGCTGCTGACGGACGGCACGGTACGGGCCTGGGGCAAGAACCAGTACGGTTGCCTGGGCGACGGCACGACCGTGGCGCGAACAAGCCCGGTTGCGGTCTCGGGTCTGACCGGTGCTGTCGGGATCGCGGCAGCGTCTACTCACGGGCTCGCAGTCCGCAGCGATGGAACCGTGCGGGCCTGGGGCAACAACGGCTACGGTCAGCTGGGCGACGGCACGCTTACCGATCGCCATACGCCGGTAGCGGTTGTCGGACTCTCAAACATTACCGCCGTCGCGGCGGGCGGTTTCCACAGCCTCGCCCTCAGGAGCGACGGATCCGTGAGGTCGTGGGGCTCGAACAACACCGGCCAGCTAGGGGACGGGACGATCACCGATAGGAAATCGCCGGTCGTCGTCTCGGGTCTCACGTCCGTGACGGCCCTGGCCTGCGGCACGGAGTTCAGCCTGGCCCTCAAGTCCGACGGGACGGTCTGGGCTTGGGGCGACAACTCGCATGGACAGTTAGGGGACGGCACGACGACCGACCGGAGCGTGCCCGCCGCCGTGGCAGGACTATCGGGCGTCATCGCCATCGACGCAGGCGGAGCCGCGTGCCTGGCGCTGAAAGCCGATGGTACGGTAGTAGCGTGGGGCAGCAACGGTTCGGGGCAGCTGGGCAACGGCTCGGTGACCGACGCAACCGCGCCGGCTCCCGTCAGCGGGCTATCGGGCATTACGGCGATCTCAGCAGGCCTTCGGCACTGCCTCGCGCTCCGCACCGATGACACCCTTCAGGCCTGGGGTGAGAACGCCTCGGGACAGCTGGGCGACGGAGCGCCCGCCGTGCGTCGATCGCCCATGGCAGCGCTCGGCCTCAGCAAGGTGACGGCGCTCGCAGGAGGTCAGACTCACACCCTTGCTTTGCTCACGGGCGGGACCGTCTCGGCCTGGGGCAGGAATGACCACGGGGAGCTCGGCGACGGCACGTTTGTTCCGCAGAACGTTCCCGTCTCGGTCCCAGGACTGAGCGGCGTTGTCGCCGTGGCCGCCGGAGCGCACCACAGCCTTGCCGCGAAGGCTGATGGAACGGTCTGGGCATGGGGCCTCAATGATTTCGGCCAGCTAGGCGATGGGACGACTACGCTGCGGAGCACGCCGACGGCAGTAGCGGGCCTCTCCGGCATCATCGCAGTCGCAGCTGGCGTCAGCCACAGCCTCGCCCTTGCGTCGGACGGCACCGTATGGGCCTGGGGCTTCAATGGATACGGTCAGCTAGGCGATGGCACTGCGACCGATCGGCTGACACCGGTCGCAGCCATCGGCATCCGAGACACACTCAAAATCGCCGCAAGCGGCTACCACAGTCTTGCAGTCCTGTCCGATGCAACCGCATGGGCGTGGGGACGGAACTCCTACGGCCAGCTCGGCAACGGGACCACTACCGATTCGAGTGTGCCGATCCCCGTCACCGGCATCGGCGACGCCTTCGACGTCGCCTGCGGAACCAGCCACAGCCTCCTCGCAGCCCTGGGCGGCGAGATACTGGCATGGGGCAGCAACTGGTTCGGCCAGATCGGAGACGGCTCCGCAGCGCTGACACGGCTCACGCCCGTCCTCGTGTCCGATACCGTAGGGGTGGTCGGTGTCGCGGCGGGGGATGCCCACAGCATGGCCCTGCAGTCCTCCGGCGGTGTCTGGGCCTGGGGCGTCAACGACCACGGCCAGCTCGGCGACGGATCGACCGTCGATCATGACACTCCGGGACCGATCTCGGCGCTTGCCGGCGTGACCCAGATCGCCGCCGGATGGTCGCACAGCCTCGCAGTCTCATCCATCCGCACTGCTACGCTGATCGTGCCTCGCGTCGTAGGGGCGGCAGGCACGAGCGTCACGCTTGTGGCCGACATGATCTCCCTGGACGATCCGCAGCCGGGCCGCCTCGTCGACTTCAACCTCGATGGGGCCTACATCGGTTCCGCCGTCACCGACGGCACAGGACGAGCGACCGTATCGGTCGTTCTGCCAGGAGTCGCCAATCCCGGCTGGTATCCGATCGAGGCCACATATGCAGGCGAGCCCGATCTTCTCGCGTGCACCGGACTTGGCTGGCTCGAGGTATCCATGGTGAAGCTCCCTACGAGCCTTTCGGTCCCCGACCGGACGGGGACGATCACCGGGTCCGTCACCCTCCGCGGCTATCTCAAGCGCGTCTCCGACAGCGCCTGGCTCAACGGGCGTACGGTCTCCTTCGCCATCGACGGCACCGGCGTGGGCTCCGGGATCACAGGCGCGGCAGGCTCACCGGGTAGAGCCGATCTCAACTGGGTGATCCCCTCGGGTCCCGCGCTCCGGGCGATCAGCGGAACCTTCGGCGGGAGTCCGACATATGAGTCGAGCGCCGATGCCGGTGTACTGACCTGCCAGACGTGGGCAACCAAGATGGCCGGGTTCGATCGGACCGCCCGGATCACCCAGCAGACCGAGCTCAAGTGTCGCCTGCTGACCACGACCAACGTTCCCCTCTATGGCAAGCCTGTGGACTTCTTCGTGGACGGCAGCTTCGTCATCACACGCACCACCGATACCCAGGGCTACGCGAAGTACCCCTATTACACGGTTCCCAACGGTGCGGGAGCCGGAACGCGCACCATTCTGGCGAGCTGGCAAGGGAACGGCGGCTACCTGGCCTCAAGCAAAACCGCCACCCTTACCGTCCAGAAGGCGATCCCCTACATATGGGTCATGCCGCGCACTACCACTCCCGGCGGCATCGCGAACCTCTATGCCTACTTCCGGCGGCTCTACGATAACCAGAAGCAGGACGGCAAGACCGTCGCGTTCCGAGTGGACGGCACCGTGGTCCAGTCGGTCGTCACGGACGCCGGAGGCGTCGCCCGGTACGCCTATCCCACCGTTGAGGCTCAGGGCGTCTACCCGCTTCGCTGCGAGTTCGGCGGCGACGCCTGGGTCGATACCGGTTACGGGGAGACAACGCTGACGATTCGGTAGGCCTGACGCTCACTGCCCGTGGAGCCTGGCGATCTCCTCGGGCATGTCGATCGCGGTCCCAAGACACAGCGCGTCGCGGCAGTATCCAGAGCGGCGCGTTGCCTGTCCCGCGCCGACGTACAGCCGCAGGGCAGGAGCAGGCCTCCGGAGCGGAGGACCGCGAATCGGCACGGCCCGAACTCATACGGAGTCCGAGCCTCCAGGTCCCATGCGCCATCATACCGTGCAGCATGGGCATGCGATACGGACCGACTGCGGGTCCGGTATCGGTCCGCAGGGCGTTCGTGTATAAGATGGTAGGAACGCGGCGCACTAGATTCACGAGGAGAGGTCACGCCATGGTATGCCCCCGTTGCCAGCGAGAGAACGCCGAACGAGACCGGTTCTGCGGCGCATGCGGAGCTCCGCTAACGCCCGAAGCCTCCGCTCCGAACCCCGAGCGGCCGACGACGGCGCGGCCCGACGCTCCCAGGCGCGCTGGCTCCGCTTGCGCCGTTGCGGGCATCGCCCTGCTGGTAGGGTGCGCGGCGGCCCTCGGCTTCCTGGCGATCATCCTTTACCCGCTCTATGTCCATACGCAGGACAGGGGACCGCGCGGCACCTGCCTCGCGAAGCAGCGCGCGCTGATCAGCGCCATGCTGACCTACGCGGCGGACTACGACGGAATGCTCCCTGCGTCCGGCGTCTGGGTCTCCCGGGCGGCTCCCTATATGACCGAACCGCTTCCGTTCCGATGTCCCGATGACCGCACCGGTGACTCCCATTCCTATGCGTTCAACAAGAGCCTCGACGGGGTGCGCCTCAGCCGCGTCCTCGCGCCCGAGAGGGTCGTCTGTGTCTTCGACTCAGATGCGCCGGGCGAATGTCCGGTCGGCGGCCTGCTCGAGGTTGCCCGTCGGCATCCGGGAGGGTCCTACATCGCCGGGTTCGCCGATGGGCATTCCGAGATGGTGATCAAGCAGCTCCGCATCCCGGCGGTCTTCAGCCCCGACCTTCGCCCCGCCGACTGGGGACAGCCTCCGCCCGTTCGCTCTCGCTGAGCGGATAACGAACCCATCCTGAGAGCGCCTGCAGCGCAGACGGGATTCGGCTTTGCTTTATCAGCAGGTATCGTAAGCGTGCACATCATATAGGGAAGCCGAATCCTCGGTCGGAGTCCCGAAGCGCCTCGCGATCCCGGTCGAGAGGCTGCACATGGTTCTCGAAGGCGCCGTGCGAGAAGTTCCGTCGGACGTTGTCCATGCCGGCGCCGACTGGGGGGTGTACGCACTCATGGATTGTGGCGGACGAAATCCCGAACCCCCGGACATACGCGGCTTCGGTCTCACCCTCGCAGACTATCAGCAGGCGCTGTCTGGGCTCGCGCGACTGGCTCTTGCGCCGAGAGGCTTTTCGGACGCCGTATTCGGTCTGGTTACGCCGCTGCATCAGAGTGGAGGGCCGCTTCAACGTCGCCGAGCGACGGAGTCGCGCCGAAGCGACCGTTCAGGTACTGCCGGTCGAAGGGGGCTTTCTTGCGAACTCGAAACTCATCCAGCGAGGCGAGCGTGGTCCGCTCTGCCCCGTCCTTTTCGACCAGCCATATCTGATCCCGCCGGAGGGTGTCCCCGGCGAGGAGGTGTGCACCGTGGGATGCGACAATCAACTGGGCGCCCTTCGGATTGGTCTTCGTTGAGTTGAATAGCCCGATGATATGCCGGGTCAGGATCGGATGCAGCAGCGCATCGAAGTCGTCCACCACAAGCGTTTTTCCCTCATCCAGCACATGGAGTAAGGGAGGAGCCAGCAGTACGAGGGTCCGTGTGCCATGGGACTCGTGCTCATCGAGATCGAACTCCAATCGGTCGGTTGCCTGGCCTGTCTCGGACCAGACGGTATGCTGGGTAAGAACTCGGGGTGGTACGGGCAGGTCGGGGATCTCGAGCGCCCGGTACATCCGCTGGAGCAGCTCCGGCATCTCATCGAGCGATCGGTCGATCACGGACAGCCCCTGGACGCTCGTGTCCATCTCCGCTACGAACCGCGCCGCCCGTGCGCGAAGCGCCTCGTTCGTTCGGAGCATCGTGTAGCCGAAGCTCGTGATCCAGTCTCCTCCTCGTCCGGAGCCGACGGCGATGCGCTCGATCGCGCGGACGACCTGCATGGCGAGTTCGCCATTGAACTGGGCGACGACCGATAGAAACAACGCATCTGGTCTGGTCCTGGGCGTAAGGGATTTCCCTTCCGAGAAAGGCCGGTGGACGGTAATCGAATCGCCGTCGCGGGTAAAGAGGGGTATCTCTCGATGGATCTTCCTGAACAGCCACTCGCGCTGGACGCGCTCTCTGTCGTACTCGAACCCGTATCGAAGGCGGACATCCCCGTCGAGGACTTCGATCTCAAAGGCGGTCGGGGACTCCCTGCGATGGACGGCCAGTCGGAATGGCTCATAGGGCAGTTTCGAGCCCGAAGGCCTCTCGAACGGCCTGACGACCATCTCGGCGAACGTCCCGAGCGCGCGAAGGACATTGCTTTTGCCGGAGGCGTTGGCGCCGAACAACGCCGCCGCTTTCAGGAGGCGGAATCCGCGCTTCACCTCATGGACGGCGCCGGCATCCAGCTCCGGATCGGCAGACCGAAGTCCGGTGGCAGTCATGTCCAGGGTGACCGGATCGAGGATACTCCGGTAGTTCTGAACGGTGAACCGGATAATCACGGGACGTCCTTTCGGCGCATCTTAACGTCTGTATGTGCACGATATATGCATGACAGGCGTATTATACGTTACGATTTATCGGATTTCCTGTGTTCCGCGCGCGGTACAAGGCACGCCGCAGGTCCCGTCTCGGCATCAACCCGGGGGGAGGGGGCGAAAGGTATACTCGTCCAATCAGGCTCCTGCGCCATGATTGATCCTCCATTACGGACGGATTATCTGAAGCCCCATCGCCTGCGTCAAGACCTATTCCGCGCATCCAGCGGACGACGGAGACGAGCGGTATGATCCGCCGGCGTCGACGAGTAGACGCTGCAGGGAGAGGACGCGAACGATGACACCGACGACAATCGACGAGAGGAAACCCGTCTTTTGTGTTGCCGGGGCGGGCAACGGCGGGCTGACCATGGCGGCCCATCTCTCGCTCATGGGCTTCGAGGTACGGCTCTACAATCGGGGCGAGGAACGACTCGAGCCGGTGCGCCGCAGGGGCGGCATCGAGCTGCTCGTACGGGAGAACTGCAACCTGCAGGGCGGCGAGGCGGACATCGCGGTCACGACTACGCGTATGGAAGAAGCCCTCGATGGGGCCGATGTCCTCATGGTTGTGGTTCCCGCTAACGGACATCGGGCCATCGCCCAGGCCGCAGCGCCCTGTCTCAGATCGGGGCATATTGTCATCCTGCATCCGGGTCGGACGGGTGGAGCGCTGGAGTTCCACAATGTCCTCGTCCAGGCAGGGCTCTCGGCCGATGTGATCGTAGCCGAGGCGCAGACGCTCATCTATGCCTGTCGAGTCTCCAACCTCGCCCAGGTGCAGGTGTTTGGCTTCAAGAACACCGTGCCGTTGGCGGCTCTGCCGGCTCACAGCACGCCCGACGTGATTCGGGCGATCCGGCCGGCGTACCGGGAGTTTGTGCCCGGCGACAACGTGATGAAGACCTCGCTCGACAATATCGGAGCGATCTTCCATCCGGCGGTGACGGTGCTCAACTGCAGTCGGATCGAGAGCACCAGAGGGGACTTCGACTACTATATCGACGGGATCAGCCGCTCGACTGCACTCGTTCTGGAGGCGATGGACGCCGAGCGCGTGGCCGTGGGGGCGGCGCTGGGGTTCCATTGTCTATCCGCACGGGAGTGGCTCTACATGGCCTACGGCGCCGCTGGAAGGACGCTCTTCGATGCTATCCGGGCGAACCAGGGCTACTACGGCATACGAGCCCCGATGCAGGTGGATCACCGGTATATCCACGAAGACGTTCCGATGAGCCTGGTGCCGATTGCCTCTCTTGGCGATATGCTCGGCGTTCCCTGTCCGGCCATCCGATCGATCATCACGCTCGCCGAGCTGATGCACGATCGGGACTACTGGGCGGAGGGGCGCACGGTCGAGAGTATGGGGGTCTCAGGGAAGTCGGTCCGGGAGATCCGTCAGACGGTGCTCGAAGGGCTTTCGGCGCCGCCTCCCGCACGGAAAGGGTAGGCCGATGAGTCGCGCGCTGCAGCACGGCGAGATCATCGGCCTCGTCAAGCCCGCCGTCGATGCCCATACTCTGGGACTGGCAACGGTCCGTTCGCTGCTTGGCGACTGCGGCTTCGCCTGCGTCGATGCTCCCGCCCACATTAACGCGCTCGTCGATCGTCCTCTCCACTCGGAAGATGTGGGCGTCATCGAGGCCTGGGTGCGGAGCGCCGGGGTGACGCGGCTGGGCTTCAGCTACCGGCTCGATCCGGGCGAAGGGGTGGAGAAGTTCGAGCGTCTTGTCTGGGCGCTGGGCGCCTCGGCGCTCCTGGTCGATCGAGGCGGTCCGATACGATCCCTCTACTTCGCGGGTCTGCCGGAGGCGTGCCGGGCAGCGGCGGAACGGCTTGGCGATCAGGTCGTTGTCTTCGCTGGAGACGAGGCGGACCACGAGACCCTTCTGAAGCTCGGCGTACCGCCGGAGCGGATCACTGCCAGCATGAGGGACAGCGCGGCCTACGACGAGGCGCGGCTCAGTTTCGGCCGAGAGGTCCTGACTCGGGGGCTTGCTGATGCTGTCCGCCCGCGGGATGATGCGGCGTATCCCGGATTCGGGACGAGGTCCGACACCCTGGAGGCTCGTCTGACGGATGCTCACGCCCGGGGGCTGGGACCGCTCATGCGCGCCCATGTGGGGCCGTACGACGAGGATCGCGAACGGGCAGTGCGCCAGATGATCGCCTGGGCGAGGATGCTGGCGCAGGCCGGCCACCTCGATATCCTCTCGCTGGGAACATCGCAGCTGACTCAGTCCCACTTCGGACAGGACTGGAGTGGGTTGGCCAACGGAGGGGGAGTTCCCATCCAGAACGCGGACGAGTACCGCTCCATCTCTGAAGCCGCTCTCCCCATGCTCGTCCGGACCTATTCTGGGACCCGGAACGTTCCGGCTCTGGCCAGGATCCACGAGCGTGAGCTGAACATCGCGTGGCATGCGCTCTCGTTCTGGTGGTTCTGCAGTCTGGATGGAAGGGGTCCCAACGACCTGGCCGCGAACCTCCGGCAGCACGTCGAGACCTGCGCGTACATCGCATCGACGGGCAAGCCGCTCGAACCGAACGTCCCCCATCACTTCATGTTCCGAGGGGCCGATGACGTGACCTATGTTGTCTCTGCCGTCCTTGCGGCTCGGGCCGCGGCTGCTGCGGGCGTTCGTCATCTGGTTCTCCAGACGATGCTGAACACACCGAAGCGGACCTCGGGCGTTGCGGATCTAGCCCGGGTTCGGTCGATCCTGAGCATCCTTCGATCCAGCGACCTCCGGGGGATGCGCATCACCCTTCAGCCGCGGGCAGGACTCGATTACTTCTCGCCCGATCTCGATCTAGCACGATCTCAGCTCGCCGCCGCATCCGCGCTGATGGACGACATCGAGCCAAGCGATCCCGCCAGTCCCGCCATCGTCCACGTGGTGAGTTTCTGCGAGGCGGCCTATCTGGCAACGCCTCCTGAGGTGGACGAGAGCGTCCGGATCACTCGGGCAGCCCTCCGCCACTACCGGCGCCTCCGCGAGAAGGGGGAGATCGAAAACATGGCCTCGAATGCCGAGGCAGCCCAGCGGCAGGAAGTTCTGGAGCGGGACGCGCGGATGACGCTGCACGAGATTGAGGAGAGTGTGCCGAGCCCCTACTCGGCCGAGGGTCTCGGGCTCATCTTCGCGGCAGGCTTCCTCCCCGTGCCCCACCTGTGGCACTGTCGGGAGGAGTTCCCCGAGGCCGTTCGGCGGCAGACAGCGCTCATCGGCGGCGCGGTTCGAGTCGTGGACGACGCAGGCAAGCCGATCCCGACTGCACAGCGCGTGGCTGAGGCGTCCGATATCGCGCGTCGCTTGACTCGCGCCGACGCACTGTCGTAGGACGGAACACGGTCTCCGGAGCTCAGGACCATCCAGACGTCTCCTCCAGCTCGGTCGCATCCTGCGTGCGCGATCGGGCAGCGCTGCATCCCGATCGACGCCATCGAGGGGTAGCTGGGGGGGTTCCGCAGTTCGCATCTCTCGATATCGAACCCCGGCTGGGGGGTGCGCGGGGAGTGAGGAGCCGTCGGCGGTCAGGTGCGGAGCGGGGGCGGCTTCGGAGCGGGGTTGGGATTGACCGTAACGGCGCGGGCGCCGGTTCGGAGCGTTACGCGACCTGAGGCGGTGACGCGAACGCCGTGGGTACCGCCGTCCGCAAGGCTCACGGTGGCCGCGATGCCGCCGGGTTCGGGTATATGTCGGACGTCGGTCACCGGGCAGGGACGGCCGGCGGGGGCAGGCGCGAAGACGTAGAGCAGGTGCACGACTCCTGAGGCCCGAACCGTGTAGTAGACGCAAGGTCGGGGATCGGCGCCCGTCCGCCCGTGTCTCTTCGGGAGCCAGCCCTGAACGACCGGTTGGATCTGGGCGGAGACGATGCGGCTGGCAATGGGATGTTCCGATATCGGCAGAATCGTGATGCGGGGTCCGGTTCCCTTCGAGGTCAGGCGGCCGGAGGCGGCGTCCAGATCGACCTCGTCATCGATGTGAAACGTGCTCTCGTACGTGTGCTCCAGCCGATCGTCCGACTCGAGGGTGTCGCAGACGATCCAGTACGTGGACTTGACGAATAGGACCCGACGCCTGTGCAGGATGTTGCGGCGTTTGTCTGGGCCCCATGTCTCCTCCGGCAGTCCGCCGTAGGTGGCCGAGGCGTAGTCGTACCCGGGTTTGGTGACCCATTCCATGGCGACCGGGGCCTTGACCACGTAGCCGTCACGCGGGCCGCCCCTGCGGTTTTGCTCGAGCCCGTCGACATGGATCACGTTATGACCCCGAGCGGACAGGACATAGCGGCGCATGTCGGAGGCGTCGTATGCGTAGGATCCGGCGTCGAAAACGAAACGTTTGCCGTAGGCGTGCAGGACGAAGGATAGCTTATCCTCGTGCTGATGGCCGTAGCCGAACGGCCCGCAGTCCATCATCAGGTATCGCGCATTCGTGGTCCAGTCGGACCGCATCACCGCCCAGCCCGCGAATGGGAAGCGGCACGATCGTTCCCGGGGCTCCCGGCCCTGCGCCCCGTCGGAACGGATCCACGCCCAATCGGCACGTTGGGGGAACAGCGTGAGTCCTTCGCCGAGTATCCGGCGGACGTCGATCGCCCACGAATCGTTGACGGGGGGCACATCGCGATCGGGCGACATCGCGCGCAGGTTCATGGCATACATGCGCTCGAGGCCGCTCTGGTAGCCGTCCGGGAGGGCGATGCCGTTCAAACGGGCCAATCGAAGTGCGCCGACGAAGTTGCCCAGCGACACGTTATGGTATCCGGGCGTCAGTTCGATCTGGACGCCGTCGGGGTAGACCTGTCCGTCGATTTCGCGGCGGAGCCGGCTGAGGGCGTGTTCGGTCCATCGTCCGGCGTTCTTGAACTCGGGGAAGAGCGCCCCGACATGCAGCTGGCCGTTCGCCTCCATGCAGAGCCAGTTGCCGCCGGTCGGATAAGCGTCGAGGTACTCCGCGTGGAGACGCATGCAGTCTACCATGGCGAGCAGAGCCTCGTCGGGGAAGACCTCGGGATGTCGGACCAACCGGTGGTAGATCTCGGGCCACGAGTCGAACATGCGTATGCCCGCTTCGATGGTCCTCCAGCGGGAATAGGGGGAGTTGAGCGCGCGTCCCTCGGGTGGGGGATTCTGGCGGATCCAATCGGTGATCTGGGCGGCCAGCTCCCGGCCGTAGTCCGGGTTGCCGGTCGTGGTGAAGGCGCGGGCCATGGCCGTCCAGGCCGAATGGCGGTTCCATTGCCAGGTCCATTCGTGGTCCGGCGCATCGGGCGAACCGGGCAGGGTCGTGGGGTTGTACCCCCAGTCGATCTCGGGACCGAAGGTGTGCCGGATGCCGACCGACTCGAACGTGTGGCGCATCGTCAGGTCGGCGATCTCAATGTCGGCCTGTGAACCGGGCGGCGGCGTCGAGGGGTCGAAGAACCAGAGGGGCCGGCTCCGCGCTCGGAGATGTCGGGCGAACGCCGCTCTGGCCGAGCTGGGGTCCGACCGGGCGGAGCGCACCTCGGCTAACTCCGGACGGTCCAGGTCGAGGGCGTCCAGCAGCGGATCGGCCGATGGTCCCTGTTCCGCGCCGACGCACCATGCGACGAGTCCGGCGCAGACTTCGCGACGTGTGGGCCTGACGCTTGGTTGGTCGATCCTGCGCTCCATGATGTCGAGTACGCGGCGAGGGCGGTTGATTCCTCCGCCGGAGCACGAGATGGGGGAGGAAATCGGCGAATGCAGCAGTATGCTACAATATCCGGTTGATCGGCTGAACCACAGCCGTATCATGGCGTCTTAGCCTATGGGAGGTATGCCGTACGTTGATTGATACCAGCGACTTCCGTAACGGATTGTCCATCGTGCAGGATAACGATATCTTTACGATTGTGGAGTTCCAGCACGTGAAGCCCGGCAAAGGCGGTGCGTTCGTTCGCACGAGGCTGAAGAACGCACGGACGGGCGCAACGATCGAAAAGACATTCCGGGCCGGCGAGAAGATGGAGCAGGCGCGTATCGACCGCAAGCCCATGCAATATCTCTATCAACAGGACTCGGAGTATTACTTGATGAACACCGAGACCTATGATCAGATCAGCGTATCGGAGAGCCTGATCGGGGCTCCGGTCAAGTATCTGAAGGACGGCATGGAAGTAACCATTGTCGAATGTGACGGTACTGTCATTGGCGTAGAGGTGCCGTTCTTCGTCGAGCTGGAGGTGGCTGAGACCGATCCGGGTGTGCGCGGCGATACCGCCTCGGGCGGATCAAAGCCAGCGGTTCTTGAAACCGGCGCGGTCATTCAGGTGCCGTTTTTCGTGGATGTGGGCGACCGCGTCAAGGTGGACACCCGCACCGATACGTATCTCGAACGCGCCAAGTAGCCGCTTCGCAAACGAACCAACCGCGCGGCGATTGACGCGCTGAGGAGAGCCATGCGCATCCAACCGCGGCGCGAAAGGGTCTCGACAGCCAGGCTCGAACAGACCTTCTTCGATTGGATGAAGAAGCTGATGCAGCTTGCCGCCGTCGGCCTGGTGGTCCTGGCCGGGTACCTTGTCTGGGGCATCGTCTCCGGGGGCCTTGGCAGCTGGGATACGCTGGGCGCCGACGCCCAGGCCCGCATCGGCGCGAATGTCCAGCAAACGCTGTTCTACTTCAACCTCACCCTTGGCGTGCTCCTGCTGACCAGCGCGGTGATCTACTACGACGAGGAGTCGCTGGGCTATATTCTCGTCGTCGCAGCTCTGGGCCTCTATTTTGGGACCCCGTTCCTCGTGGAGAGCATGTCCGCCGGGCAGGTGGAGGCATGGCAGCAGAGCCGCAATGTGCCGATGCTCGCCCTCTACCACGAGGCGCGTGTCGCAGCCCTGATCCTGATCGTGCCCGGGGTAGCCCTATCGCTCTACGACATCGTACAGCGCGCTCTGATGGCAGGACGAGGCGAGCGGGCTCCGCGGACCGCCATGAAATACGGCGGCGCTACGGAGGAGATCGCTCCGGCGGGCAACGCCCTCATCGGCGTGATGGCGACCTGCTGGCAGCTCCCCTTCTGTCGCGAGGCGCTGCGGGTGCGCTGTCCGATCTATCATCTGAAGCGGCGGTGCTGGCGCGAACGGGTTGGCTGCATGTGCGACGAGGTGAGCATCCGGGAGTCGCTCAGCCGCTTTTTCGATAAGCCGGAGAAGACGGGCAATCTCGACTTCGCGACGGGTCTTGACGCCGGGCAGGCGGCCGCCGAGGGCAGCTCGGTTCGTACCGGGAAGCAACCGGAGATCGCCCGGATGCCGGAGATACGACGCGATCAGATTCGGATACCGAACGACACGCGTATCCCGATGTCGGTGAAACGACAGCGGTGCCGCGAGTGCATCATCTACAACGAGCATCAGCGGCTGAAGTACCAGTTCCTGGGTCCGATCGTTACCCTGATCGTGCCTGCGTTAGCGGCGCTCAAGTTCGAGTATCTCATGGACACGCTGAAGCATGCGCTCAGCAGCGTCGATCAGGCTATGGCCCGGCTTTCCTTCGATCCGCAGGTGCGCGAGGTTGGCCTCGCATCGGCCACTTCCAGCAGCGATGTCGCCAATATCATCATGATCGCGTGTCTCGTCATCATGGCGACCACGATGGCTCTGCGCGCCCTCGAATACGCGATCTTCACCCTGAAGCTATGAGCGATATCGTCGAGCAGATCGTGAATATGGCCGTGCGGTCCGGCATCCGATCGGTGGAGGTAACGGCGCCCGGGATCAAGGTAAAGGTGCGACGCAAGCCGACACCGACCATAGCCCCGGCTTCTACGGGGCTGATGTCGGAGGGCGTTGCGAATCCGACGCCGCCGCGGCCTCGATCCGTTCAGCCATCTCTCGGAGCGATGATACGGAGCCAGCGAGTGGGCATTTTCCATCACCTCCAAACGCCGGTTGATGTGGGGCATGCGATACAGATGGGGCAGATCCTCGGCGTCATCGAGTCCATGCGCGTTCCGAGCGATGTCCGGGCCACCTGCGAGGGACTCATCGCCGAGGTCCTGGTCGAAGACGGCTCCGCCGTGGAGTACGATCAGCCCCTGTTCGTCCTCTTTGCTCGACGGGGCGATACGGAGGAGGGGCGGTGATGGCCAGACAATCCGGGCGCGAAGCCGGTCTGAACCTCATCGAGCTGGTGGTTGTGATCGCGATCCTTGCCGCGATTGCGGCGTTTGTTATGCCGCGGTACCTGCAGGGCTCATCGAAACGGGCCGATGGCCAACGAGGCCCCGTCGCGGCCGCTCGGGACACGGTCTGCAAGAGCAATCTGTCGCAGGTTCGCACGAGCCTCCAGACCCTCGCAGCAGGCGATCCCGACGGCCGGCCTCCCTCCGATTTGGCGGGGTTGGGCCTGCCGGCGGAGGTGCAGCGGTGTCCGATCGGCGGAGAGCCGTACCGATATGACGCGGCATCGGGCCGGGTGCAATGCGTGCATCCCGGGCATGAGGCCTATTGATGCGCCGCGACGAGGCGATCCGTTGAGGGCCGCGGGCGCCATGGCGTACCGGCTCATCGCCGCTATTGGGCAGGGGTAATGTATAAGAAAGTCCTCATCGCGAACCGGGGTGAGATCGCCGTCCGGATCATCCGAGCGTGTCAGGAGATGGGCATCCGC